>ERZ1023483.16-NODE-16-length-79785-cov-149.899862_pt1 | contig 79785 bp, 80 predicted proteins | sample MGYA00380537_ERZ1023483 | MGnify/ENA primary metagenome ERZ1023483 (study PRJEB33173, sample SAMEA4830302) | metagenome | study: EMG produced TPA metagenomics assembly of the PRJEB25223 data set...
TTGTCCTTTCTCGAGCTTAGCTGACTTCAACCCACTACAGTTGACAAAGAGCCTATAAAAAGAAGGGTTAGTCATTCCCTCCTTTTGTGTTTTTTATAAGTTGTTTTCTATAGAAAGCTTACATCATCCCGCCCATCATACTTGGATCCATTGCTGGAGCTGGGGCTACTGGTTCTGGTTTATTGGCTACGACTGCTTCTGTTGTCAAAATCAAGCTGGCTACAGATGCTGCATTTTGTAGGGCTGAACGACTCACTTTAACTGGATCAATGATACCTTGATCAATCATGTTAACCCACTCGCCAGTTGCTGCGTTGAATCCTATACCAAGCTCAGCATTTTTCAAACGATCGATAACGATAGATCCTTCAAATCCTGCATTGTGAGCAATTTGACGAACGGGTTCTTCCAAAGCACGGAGAACAATATTACGTCCTGTTGCTTCATCTCCTGTCAATTCCAAGGTAGCAACAGCTGGAATCACATTGGCAAGAGCTGTTCCACCACCTGCAACAATACCTTCTTCAACAGCTGCACGAGTAGCGTTGAGGGCATCTTCAATGCGGAGTTTCATTTCTTTCAACTCAGTTTCAGTTGCGGCTCCGACCTTAATAACCGCTACACCACCTGACAATTTGGCCAAGCGTTCTTGCAATTTTTCACGGTCAAATTCAGAAGTTGTAGTTTCGATTTGAGACTTGATAACCGCAACACGGTTAGAAATCGCTTCAGGATTTCCTGCACCTTCTACAATAACCGTGCTATCTTTGTCCACGGTCACTCTCGCTGCTTGACCAAGAGCTTCAATTGTCGCATCTTTCAACTCAAGACCAAGGTCTTCTGTGATAACTGTTCCGCCTGTTAAGATGGCGATATCTTCAAGCATGGCTTTGCGACGGTCACCAAAACCAGGTGCCTTGACTGCTACTACGTTGAAGGTTCCACGAATCTTGTTCAAAACAAGAGTTGGAAGAGCCTCGCCATCCACATCATCCGCAATAATCAAGAGTGGACGATTGCTTTGGAGAATGCTTTCCAAAAGTGGCAAGATTTCTTGGATATTGGAAATTTTCTTGTCTGTAATCAAAATGTACGGATTTTCAAGGTCAGCCACCATTTTTTCGCTATCAGTCACCATGTACTGTGAAAGGTAACCACGGTCAAACTGCATTCCTTCTACGACTTCAAGCTCTGTTTCCATACCACGTGACTCTTCGATGGTGATGACACCGTCTTTGCCAACTTTTTCCATTGCTTCAGAGATGTACTCACCAACTTTTTCAGAACGAGAAGATACGGCTGCAACTTGAGCGATAGCTTCTTTATTGGCAACAGGGATGGCGTTGTTTTTCAAAGCTTCAACTGCTGCGGCAACTGCTGTTTCAATCCCACGACGAATACCGATTGGATTTGCACCTGCTGTGACGTTTTTGATTCCTTCACGGACGATAGCTTGGGTCAAGACTGTTGCAGTCGTAGTCCCGTCACCTGCGATATCATTGGTTTTAGAAGCTACTTCTGATACTAACTTAGCACCCATATTTTCAAAATGGTCTTCCAATTCGATTTCTTTGGCAATGGTCACACCGTCATTGGTAATCAAGGGTGAACCGAATGACTTTTCAAGAACGACATTGCGACCTTTTGGTCCCAAGGTTACTTTAACAGTGTCTGCAAGAATATCGACACCACGAACCATGGCTGAACGGGCATCTGATGAAAATTTAATTTCTTTTGACATACTTACTTTCTCCTTCTATTCCTCAATGATTGCCAAAATGTTAGCTTCGCCTACGATGATGTACTTTTCATCGCCATCTTTGACATCAAGACCTGCGTGGGCTTCAACTAAGACACGATCTCCAGTTTTAACACTTGGAGCAACCAAGTCACCGTTCAAGGTACGAACACCTTGTCCAGTAGCCACAACTTGAGCTGTTTTGGTTTTTTCTTGGGCTGAGCCTGCAAGGACAAAGCCCCCAACGGTTTGTTCTTTTTCTTCTATTTTTAAGACCACACGGTCCCCTAATGGTTTCAACATCTGATTTCCTCCATAATGAGATAGATATTATTAGCACTCTTTGAACTTGAGTGCTAATTCATAATTCTATTGTATCACTTGGTCAGAAATAGTCAAGAAAAAAGTCTGACTTTCTCAAGATAAAAAGCCTGAGACCAACTCAGACTTTTTAATGTTTATACTCAATGAAAATCAAAGAGCAAACTAGGAAGCTAGCCGCAGGCTGCTCAAAGCACTGCTTTGAGGTTGTGGATAAAGCTAACGTGGTTTGAAGAGATTTTCGAAGAGTATTAAAATGGCAATTCTTCCTCTTCCAAGACCAAATCTGCCAAATCTTGGCCTGCATTATTTTCACGCATAGCACGTTGAGCACGACTTTCCAAGAGTTGGAATCCTGTGACAAGTACTTCGGTCACGTAGTTCATTTGGCCATTTTTCTCAAAGCGACGAGTACGCAATTCTCCATCAACGGAAATGAGACTACCTTTGGTTGCGTAGCTTGCCAAAGTTTCTGCTAGTCTGCCCCATAGGACCATATTGACAAAATCAGCTTCACGTTCACCGTTTTGGTCTTTGTAACGACGGTTCACAGCGATAGTTGCTCGCGCTACCGACTTGTCATTGTTGGTTTTGTGCAATTCTGGTGTAGACGTTAAACGCCCAATCATGATAACTTTATTATACATATTTTCTTCCTCCTACTTATCTATTCGTAGGAAATCAAAAAAAGTTACAGAAATTTGTAACTTTTCGAGGAAATTTCTTATTTTTTATGAATCATGAAACCTGTCGCCTGTTGATTGGCCATAATGGTCATATCTGTAATCTGAACACGGCGAGGCTGACTGGTCACATAGACTACTGTGTCTGCAATATCCTGAGCTTGCAAGGCTTCTATTCCTTGGTAAACGGACGCAGCCCGCTCTTTATCACCATGAAAACGAACAGTTGAGAAATCTGTTTCGACAATCCCAGGCTGAATGGTTGTCACCTTGATATCCGTTGCGATGGTATCAATTCGCAGTCCATCCGAAAAGGTCTTAACCGCTGCCTTGGTAGCTGAGTAAACAGCGGCACCAGCATAGGCGTAGATTCCTGCGGTTGACCCCATATTGATAATATGACCTTGATTGACTTTTATCATTGCTGGCAAGAAACAGCGAGTAACCGCCATCAGACCTTTAACATTGGTATCCAACATGGTCAACATATCCAACTCCTCATAGTCTTGATAGGGAGCCAAGTCAAGAGCCAGTCCGGCGTTGTTGACCAAGATATCAATCCTCCCTATCGTTTCTAGAATATCAGAGCAAACAGTCTTCACCATGACCATATCCGTCACATCTAGTGGAAAAGTCCAGACGGTTTGATTTGGAAAGCTTACTGCAAACTCCGACTTGAGGATTTCTAATCTGTCTATCCGTCGTCCTGTTAGAACGACATCCTCACCCTGCTCCAGATAAGCACGCGCAATCGCTTCACCGATTCCTGAGGTTGCTCCCGTAATCACTACATTTTTTGCCATCTTATTTCCTTCTATCAGATGCTGACAAGTTCCTAGGCAGTCCAGTGTTTCGCTGGGTCGAACGGTGTTCCGACAACTTGGTCTTCTGATAATTCAAGCACCCCACGTTTTTGCGGAGCATTTGGCAAATGCAATTCACGAGGACTACACATCATCCCAAAACTCTTTTCACCACGAAGTTCGCCTGGGAAAATGAAATTCCCTTTTGGCATCATGGCACCAGGAAGAGCCACAATGGTTTTCAACCCAACACGCGCATTAGGTGCTCCTGCAACGATTTGCACTATCTTGTCACTTGCGACTGCAACTTGGCAGATGTTGAGGTGGTCACTGTCTGGATGAGCTACCATCTCGACAATTTCACCAACAACAAACTTAGGTTCCTTATCATTAACAATTTCTTCTGTAAAACCTTCCGCCTGTAATTCTTGGTTCAAACGAGCGACTTGCTCATCTGATAAAAAGACTTGACCGCGCTCTGCAATTTCAAACAAGCTCGAAACCTCAAAAATGTTCCAAGCTACTGTTTCCCCATTTTCTTTGAGGAAAACACGGGCTACCTTGTCTTTGCGTTCCACATTCAGTTTAGCATCTCCGCTATTTTTCACGATGACCATAAGGACATCACCGACATGTTCTTTGTTATATGTAAAAATCATTGTTTCCTTTTTCTCCTATTTCAATCCTGCTAAAAAATCGTTAATTTGTTGCTTGCTTTTACGGTCGCGATTGACAAAACGACCGATTTCCTTGTCCTTTTCTAGAACAACAAGGCTAGGGATTCCATATACATCCCAGAGTTTGGCCAAATCTATATACTGGTCTCTATCCACTCGAATAAAGGTAAACTCTGGATTACTCTCCTCAATTTCTGGTAAGGCAGGATAGATATAACGGCAATCGCCACACCAGTCCGCCACAAAAAGGAAGACCTTCTTACCGTCTTTTTCTACTAAAGATGCCAATTCTTCTAAACTTGCTGGTTGTATCATAAGACTTCCTCCTCATAGACTAGGTCTTCATTTTCATAGACAAAGGTATAATGACGGCCATCCTCAAAAATAACGCCACCAAGCAAGCTCTCTAGACTGCTTTCATAGACTTGAACATAGAGGGTCGCAATTTCCCCCATGTCTGAAAAATGGTCTCGTACAATCGCTGTCAACTCTTCCTGAGTCTTCATGAGCTTATGGTCATCTGCAACTTTTTTCGTAGCAAGGGCAAGGCTCCCAATACCAAGCAGAGCCAGACCTGCCATCCACATTTTTTTAGCTTTCATACCATTCATTTTAACACAAAAAAGGCTTTAGGACAAATGAGGAAACAGCAAAAAAGCAAGTAAAAAGCCTCTTCCTTTAAGGAAAAGGACTTCTTATACTCAATGAAAATCAAAGACCAAACTAGGAAGCTAGCCGCAGGCTGCTCAAAGCACTGCTTTGAGGTTGTAGATAGAACTGACGAAGTCAGCTCAAAACACTGTTTTGAGGTTGTGGATGAAGCTGACGTGGTTTGAAGAGATTTTCGAAGAGTATTATTCTTATTGCCAGGCACCTAAGTTGCCAACGTAGTAACTATCAGGTGTGTAGGTATTGCGAAGCATCTTACCTGATGAAGCCAGATAATACTACTTGCCATTGTCTTTGACCCAATCATTCGCAATCATGGAACCAGAAGAACTTACATAATACCATTCTCCCTTGTCATAAACCCAAGCGCTTGCTTTCATGGCTCCTGAGCAATTAAAAGTTCAAAAAAACTGTCCAATATCATTCATTTTTTTTTTAAAGCATTTTACACTACATCATCCACGCTGTAGGACATAGATACATCAAACGTAAGAGTCAAAATATCGAAAAATATACAACTTTTAAAGGCAACATTTCATTTTTTAAAGTCTAACAACCATAGAACTGAAATCAGAGCAAGGCATCAATTTCCTACTCTTAGTACGTCTATTTTGATGGTTTAAGTGAAGATTTTTTTATTTAACGTAGACAAGCTCCAACTTCCCAAAGGCCACGTCTCCACGAATAATCAAGGTTTTGCTTGTTGGCGCTACAGGAGCGTCCGCCTTGGCTGTACCAAAGGATGTTTCTACTTTCAAATCGACACGCCAGTGTTGCGGAACATAGACAGTTGCATTACCAAAAGCTACTTCAATATTTAAAGTTGCAAAATCACCTAACATCTCTGCATTGTCATAGTAGATTTTTGCATTGCCAAAACCAACTTCTACTTGGTCTTCTACCAATTCTTGGTCTTGCTTGTAGAAAGTCCCTGTCCCAAAAGCAACTTCCTTATCTATAAGAATGTTTTTTTCACCATCATACCACCATTTTTTCCCATTCCAAGTTCTGTTAGAATGAGTCAACATATTTACTCCGAGAACGATTAGAACTCCTGCCCAGATTAGTGTCTGGTTTGGAATCGGTAAAATGCCATAAAAGTGGTTAGCAATCATTAAGGCTACTAGAGCTGTAAAAGAGGCTGAAGTTAAGTGGCGACGCAACAAAGCTCCAACTGATTGGTAGGCAAAAAAAGCAATACCAATCAAGGGCCAAATGTGCCCTCCTAGAGAAGGGATTCCAAAATTTCCTTGTACTAATATTAAAGCTGCTAGTACAAGTAACACAATACCAAATGCTTTCTTTTTCATCTTATTACCTCATGTTTCTTAGATTTTCTTTTAGGAGGGATTGGTAATGCCGTGAGACATGAACCTCCTTGTGCGTCTGATAAAAGGAAATGGTGCCCGTTCCTGAAAAGGACTTGTCCACTGAGTAAATCTGACGGATGTTTGCGATCGTTGACTTGGAAACTCGATTAAAATAGCGAGGCAAGATAGACTCCAACTCATAGAGCTTGAGGCGAACCTCATAAGCTTCCTTCTGGTTATGAGCGTAGATCTTGCTCCCTTCTGTTTCAAAGAAGAGAATTTCTGACAGGTCTAGATAATATTCACCTGTCCCCTTGTAAAAAGTCAACCTCGGAGCCTTTGACTCTTGCAAGAGCCGTTGCAAGTCTGCAATTTCATCTGTCAAAGTGGGGGTCTTGATGACAATTTCAGTCTCCTCTAAATTGCCGTCAATCTCAATTCGTAACTTCATCACATCTCCTTTCTGACTCTACTATATCAAAGCTAAGTTAGGAATACAAGGGCAAAAAAGCAAGTGGTCAATTTGAAGCAGTAAGTGGTTGTAGGACTAGCTTAACTTACATGTCAGAATAGGAAGAAAAGGAATCCCCACACCAGACCACAAGCATAGCCAACCAAGACATCCTTGGGATAATGAACACCCCCTAAAACCCTCACCAACCCCAGCAAAGCTGAAAAGATCAAGCATACTAAGCCAATAGGTAGACTAGCATGCAGACAGGCCATGGAGATGATAGTTGCAGAAAAGACATGGCGACTGGGCATCGACCGTCCCGCACTATCCTTATCAAGAAGGGGACAGATATCCCAAGTTTCATAAGGTCTCGGGTGATTGATTTTCTTACGAAACAGGGACAAGGCCACAAAACCTGATGCAGGAATAAGCACATAAACCCCAACTTGCTGACCAAGTCCTAGTTGCAGGTAAGTGGTGACTAGCAAGATCAGATAGACCAGGGGCATGGCGACTGTCATCAAACGATTGAAACTGCGTAATAGGAATAAAAGAATTGGACGACTAGTTAGTCTGGAGCTGATATTTCGATACCATTCTTGATAATTTTTCATTTATGCTTCTCATACTTTTCTAGAACTTGTTGAGATGTTTTCCCCTTGGCAAGCCAATCCACTAGCTTGTCCAAGCGACGTATTTCCTGCATCAGAGGATCATCAATTTCCTCAATACGGACACCGCAAATCTTCCCTGTAATTGTAATTCGTTCAGGGACATAATATGGTGCTTGTAGAAAAAAATCTCCGTAAGTAACATCCCTATCCAGACAAGCAAGAACGTCACTCACTTCATACCCTGTCAACCAACTGGTCACTTGGTGAACTGACTCTGCCTTTTCACCCTTTCGCTCAACTTTTGCAATCAAGGCTAAGTAGACAGCAGCAAATTTCATATTGTATAATTTCTGACTCATACTTCTCTCTTTCTATGTGTACTAGTATAAATAAGAAAAAGAAGGCCGTCAAGCCTTTTTTGATTTATTCTTCTGCTTCATCTTCTGTAAATTGACTATTGTACAAGTCAGCGTAGAAGCCACCTTGCGCCATCAGTTCCTCATAGTTGCCTTGCTCGATGATATTTCCATCTTTCATGACCAAGATCAAGTCTGCATTTCGGATGGTTGACAAGCGGTGGGCAATGACAAAGGATGTGCGTCCTTCCATCAAACGGTCCATGGCTTTTTGGATCAATTCCTCTGTCCGTGTGTCAACAGAAGAAGTCGCCTCATCCAAAATCAAAAGCGATGCATCCTTAAGAAGGGCACAAGCAATAGTCAATAGTTGTTTTTGTCCTACAGACAAGGTCACAGTGTCATCCAAGATGGTATCATAGCCATCTGGCAAGGTCATAATAAAGTGGTGAATTCCCACAGCCTTACTAGCTTCCATCATTCGTTCATCACTAATCCCTATTTGATTATAGATGAGATTGTCTCGAATAGTTCCTTCAAAGAGCCAGGTATCCTGCAAGACCATTGAAAAGGCATCATGCACTTCTGAACGCGTCATAGCCTTGGTATCCACACCATCAATGCGAATACTTCCCTTATCAATCTCATAGAATTTCATCAAAAGATTGACAATGGTTGTCTTACCAGCCCCAGTCGGCCCAACAATGGCAACCCTTTGACCAGCATGAGCTGTCACAGAGAAGTCATAGTCTTGAACATTGACACCGTCCACCAGAATTTCTCCTGCTGACACGTCGTAGAAACGTGGAATCAGATTGACCAGAGTTGATTTACCAGAACCTGTTGACCCAATAAAGGCCACTGTTTGACCAGTTTCTGCTTTAAAGCTAACATGTTCAATAACTGCCTCCGAATTTGCCGCATAGCGGAAGGTCACATCCTTAAACTCGACCTGACCTTTGAAGTTTTCATCAGTCAGCTGCACTTGAACAGGGTTTTGGATAGAAGAATGCAAATCTAAAACTTGATTAATCCGCTTAGCAGAGACCATAGTTCGGGGAAGAACGATGAAGAGTGCTCCCATGAGAAGGAAGCCCATGACAACCTACATGGCATAAGACATGAAAATAATCATGTCACTAAAGAGAGGCAGACGCGCTATCGGAGCAGCGTCGTTAATCACATAGGCCCCAATCCAGTAAATCGCTACACTCAAACCACTTGAAATCCCCATCATGATAGGATTCAAAATAGCCATAAGACGGTTGACAAACAAATTCAAACGGGTCAATTCATCATTTACTGCTGCAAATTTTTCATTTTGATAATCCTCTGCATTGTAGGCACGAACGACACGAATACCTGTTAAACTCTCACGAGTGATACTGTTCAGTTTATCTGTCAACCCCTGAATCAAGGACTGTTTTGGAAAGGCTAGCGTCATCAAAACGGTCGTCATCAGGACGTTGACAATCACTGCCACAAGTACGGCCCAGAGCCAGTATTCTGAATGACCTAAAATCTTCCCAATAGCCCAGATAGCCATAATTGGACCACGCGTTACCACTTGCAAGCCCATAGTAATCAACATTTGAACTTGAGTAATGTCATTGGTAGTACGCGTCAAGAGGCTAGGAATTGAAAATTTCTTAATCTCTGTCTGCGAGTAATCCAAAACTCGGTTAAAAATATCACTTCTCAGCCTACTAGTATAAGAAGCCGCCACTCGGGATGCAAAAAATCCAACTGCAACTACGGACAAGAAGGCAAGAAAGAGCATTCCCATCATCATGCTTGCCGGCTGCCACAACTCATCTAAATTAGTTCCTTGACTACCTAGCAAATCCGTAATTTTCGAGATATAGGTCGGCACTTCCAACTCTAGATAGACCGAAAAGCAAGTAAAGAGAATGGCTAGTAAAATCATCCCCATTCTTTTCTACTAATTCTTTTGGCTAATTTCTTTATTCTCTCCTCCTATTCCCTTGATATTTGCCTGTAGTTGACCGAGAACTTTCTCAAAAATCAGTAATTCATCTTCATCAATGTCTTCCATCAACTGCTTGTCTATGCGTTCAAAAAAAGCCTTAACCTGTTGCATCTGAGAACGTGCTTTGTCCGTCAGACGAACAAACTTAGCCCGCTTATCAACAGGACTCGCCTCCAATTCCACCAAACCATTTTGCACTATACGCTTAACCAGATTACTAGCAACAGACTTGGTAATATTGAGTTCCTGCTCGATATCTTTAATCAAGACCAAGTCTTGGTTTTTCTCGCGATTATCCAAAAAATGCACAACCTGACCTTGCGGCCCACCCATAAATTCAATGCCGCAACGTTTGGCTTCCTTTTGCACCATCAGGTGAATTTGATGACCAAAACGCTTAAAGACTAACATCGGTTTATCCATAATCTCCCCCTTCTAAATAAAAATAGTTCTCTGGAGAATAATTAAATTTCTATGAGAACTATTTTCTTGATTAAAAAAATCCCAAGTGATTTTCTCACTTAGGATCATGTTCTATAGGTTAAATTAAAACCCATCTACGTTCGTATAAATCTTTTGGACGTCTTCGTCGTCTTCAAGAACGCTGTAAAGTTTTTCAAAGGTTTCAAGGTCTTCGCCTGACAATTCCACTTCTGACTGAGGAATCATTTCCAATTCAGTCACTTGGAATTCTTCAATACCAGACTCACGGAGAGCAACGATAGCCTTGTGAAGGTCAGTTGGCGCTGTGTAAACTGTGATTGTACCTTCTTGTGCTTCTACGTCATCCACATCCACATCCGCTTCGAGCAATTGCTCAAAGACTGCGTCCGCATCTTCACCTCCAAATACAATAACACCTTTGTTGTCAAAAAGGTAAGAAACAGAACCTGAAGCGCCCATGTTTCCGCCGTTTTTACCAAAGGCTGCACGGACATTGGCTGCTGTACGGTTAACGTTAGAAGTCAAAGTATCCACAATTAGCATAGAGCCATTTGGCCCAAAACCTTCGTAACGTCCTTCTGTAAAGGTTTCGTCTGTGTTTCCTTTGGCTTTATCAATCGCTTTATCGATAATGTGTTTTGGCACTTGGGCTTGTTTAGCACGGTCGATAACGAATTTCAAAGCTGAGTTTGATTCTGGATCTGGATCACCTTTTTTAGCTGCTACATAGATTTCTACACCAAATTTTGCATATACTTTAGAGTTAGCTCCATCTTTAGCCGTTTTCTTGGCTACGATATTGGCCCATTTACGTCCCATTAGGAATCTCCTTTTTTCACATTTTAATCTTTCTTATTATAACACAAGTTTTTTTGATTTTCACTAGAGGAAATGGATTTTATTAGCAAATCAAGCTAGGATAGCACTTTACCTGCTAAGATGGTCTTGCCTTTCTATCTTTATCAACAGACACTCATCCACATTCAAAAAACAAACTAGACCATTATCTGCAAATAGAAAGTTTCAGCCAAGTTTGACAAAGTCAGCTCAAATTACTGTTTGAAGTTTGTAGATATAAGCGACAAAAACAATCATACTGCACCTTTTGTTGACAGTCTACTCCAGACATATCATAGTTCAAGTAAATACTTTGAAATCCAACAGTTCTTATAGGCGCTATTGTATTCTAAGAAATCAATAGAAGAGTTTCTAAGCAAACCTCTAATACTCAATAAAAATCAAAGAACAAACCAGAAAGCTAGCCGCAGGTTGCTCAAAACACTGTTTTGAGGTTGCGGATAGGGCTGACCTGGTTTGAAGAGATTTTCGAAGAGTATAATTTACGTGTTCCCAAGATGGAGAAGTTAGACTAGTACACTGGCACTTCTAAACCATTGCTAGCAATTGATTTGTTCATATTTAATTTCATTTTTTCCATAAATGGGTATTAGATATAAACAGCAAAATATTTCCGATACGTGTCATTCTTGAATTTCCAATCATCTAAAACAAGTAAAGGATAATCAATCCCCTGTATATCAAGGAATTGGCTACCCTTTTTACTTTTTTACACATCCTGTTTGATAGACTCATTTTAACATCACGAGCATACTCCAATGGAAATCGCTAGGCAAGAGATAAACTTTCAGATATCCGCAGAGAGATCATCGCCTCTTTTTGTCGCAAGCATTCTCCTCTCCTAGTCATTTTCTACCTTATCCTCTACCTGAGGATAGAGAGTTGTTCCCCAAATAGAAATCGTCCGCTTACGCACTAGTGGCAAATCGGTTTTTTCATAAACCGTACGCCACCATTCCCAGGCAAGCCCGGTACACTCTCTAATTTTGACAGAGAGATTACGAACATTCCCTTTTAAAGGAATACTAGTGGTAAAGTGAGCCGTCAAATCCTGCCCATTTCTGTCCCAAGCCTTAGGAGTCAAGACTTCCTTACCTTGATGATCATAGGATAATTCATCCCAAGTAATATAATATTGGGCAACATAGGCACCACTATGATCCAGCAGTAAATCTCCGTTTCTGTAAGCTGTAACCTTAGTCTCAACATAGTCTGTACTGTTTTGAAAGGTCGCAACTACATTGTCACGTAAAAAAGAAGTTGTATAGGAAATCGGCAAGCCTGGATGATCTGCTGTAAAGCGACTGCCTTCTTGAATCAAGTCCTCTACCATATCCACCTTGCCTGTTACAACTCGGGCACCCGAACTTGGGTCGCCCCCTAAAATAACCGCCTTCACTTCTGTATTGTCCAAAATCTGCTTCCACTCTGTCTGAGGAGCTACCTTGACTCCTTTTATCAAAGCTTCAAAAGCAGCCTCTACTTCATCACTCTTACTCGTGGTTTCCAACTTGAGATAGACTTGGCGCCCATAAGCAACACTCGAAATATAGACCAAAGGACGCTCTGCAGAAATTCCTCTCTGTTTTAAATCCTCTACCGTTACAGTATCTTGAAACACATCTCCTGGATTTTTAACAGCGTCTACGCTGACTGTATAATAAATCTGCTTAAAATTAACAATCTGAATCTGCTTTTCACCTGAATGGACAGAGTTAAAATCAATATCAAGAGAATTCCCTGTCTTTTCAAAGTCAGAACCAAACTTGACCTTGAGTTGTTCCATGCTGTGAGCCGTGATTTTTTCATACTGCATTCTAGCTGGGACATTATTGACCTGACCATAATCTTGATGCCACTTAGCCAACAAATCGTTTACCGCTCCGCGAACACTTGAATTGCTGGGGTCTTCCACTTGGAGAAAGCTATCGCTACTTGCCAAACCAGGCAAATCAATACTATAAGTCATCGGAGCACGATCAACCGCAAGAAGAGTGGGATTATTCTCTAACAAGGTCTCATCCACTACGAGAAGTGCTCCAGGATAGAGGCGACTGTCGTTGGTAGCTGTTACAGAAATATCACTTGTATTTGTCGACAAGCTCCGCTTCTTTCTTTCGATAACAACAAACTCATCGGGTAGCTGATTACCCTCTTTGATGAAACGATTTTCAATACTTTCTCCCTGATGGGTCAAGAGTTTCTTTTTATCGTAATTCATAGCTAGTATAAAGTCATTTACTGCTTTATTTGCCATCTTCTACCTCCTAATAAGTTCCTGGATTGAGTTGCATAAACTCAGACTTGTTCAGCGAAATCAGCCGTGGTTGGACTAAGTGATCCAAAATTTCCTCGTACAATTCTTCTGAGACATTGCGTCGCCGTCTGGCTAGATAAGAAGTCGGAATAACCGTATTATCCAACATAAATACCTTATCTAAGTCAATCAAGGTTGGTCTTGTAAAAGGATTACGAGCTAGATCCGGCTCTTCTATCATAAAGTTCTTGACCAAACGTCTGGTCAAGAGAGCTGGTTTGAAGGTCTGATTTTTAACCAACTCTTTGTTTTTAGTCATGCTGTTGTCAATACAGATATACATATGATTCTTCACAGCCAAATCGCTACTAATAGTCGGAAAAGGCAAATAAAGAGCTACAACATCTCCTCTCTTAATCAAGCAAGAGCACCCCCTTTTCTCCTAATGTAACATAGACAGGATTGACCAAGTCTTCTGATTGACTCAGAATTTCCAAAGTTTGAGTTTGGCGCGCTGTCAATTTAGTAGCATCTTGTCTCTTCAATACAAAATGCTTGTCGCCAATAACCTTGACAATATAATCCTTCTCCAAAGCTGACTGGTAAATCCACATCAGATGTTGTCTGTCCTGAGAACTCAAGAGAGAAGGATTTTCAAGCCTCCCGATAGTCTGATAAAAATCAAAAACAGGAGCTAACTCCTGCCAATCTGATTGGCTAGTTGTCAAGGCTAGAAAAAGGGCTTTGCGAGCTGATACTTCTTGGTTAGCCTTGAGAGTTACTTTCCCCTCCAAGTTTTTTAGAAATCGGGAAACTCCAGAAAGCAAATTTTTCTCTAACTGCGAGAAATAAAAACCTTTCGTTCCCAGACATAAGTCTTTCATGTCGCTTTCTCTAGCAAATAAGAGCTCAAACATTTGATAGTAAAAGAAAAATATCTGGCACTGGGTCGCGCTCATCTTTTCCTTATCGGCTTCTTTTTTTAACCAGAGCAAGGGCGACAGGTAACTGGATTGAGACATTTCCTCTACCTCCTACTCTTTTTTAACTGGAGCATCTGCACTAGCTGCCACTTCTTTTGACTGGATACTTTCCCACTGGTTAATCTCCTCTGAGATAAGACCTTCGCATGTCTTGACAAATAGGGCAAAAGCCTTGGTCTTTCCTGCATATTTCTCCGTTTGGCATTGATAGAGGAATTTTTCTTTCTCCAGGAGTTGCGCAGTTTTTTGGTAAGAAATCCAATTTTCCTTTGCATTATACAAATTGATAATCCCCTCACACAGCAAGCCGAGACTGGATAAGGCAACCGAAATCAAACGGTAGCGATCACCTGGCATAGGAATAGCACAAAAGACAGCTATGAGGAAACCTGCCACGATTTCTGTTATTTTTAATACCTTATAGCGCCTACGATGTTGAACGCTTTTCTTTAAAAAATGAGCTATCTGTACGTCTAATCGCTCTGTCAGGTACATTTCTTCTGGCGTCATATTCGTAACTCCTTTCATTTACTTTGATAACCATAGTATAACATATTTGAATATCAAAGTATAGTAAAAACTGGACTATAACTTATTAGACTTCCTGCGAAACAAAATATGGTATAGTAGTTCTATGAATTATGAAGCAAGTAAACAACTAACTGATGCACGATTTAAGCGTCTTGTTAGTGTTCAGCGTACCACTTTTAAAGAGATGTTAGCTGTATTAAAAACAGCTTATCAAAAAAGTCGGACAAGCTGGTAAAATCTTGGCTGACAGTGGTTATCAAGGGCTCATGAAGATATATCCTCAAGCACAAACTCCACGTAAATCCAGCAAACTCAAGCCGCTAACAGTTGAAGATAAAGCCTATAACCATGCGCTATCCAAGGAGAGAAGCAAGGTTGAGAACATCTTTGCCAAAGTAAAAACGTTTAAAATGTTTTCAACAACCTATCGAAATCATCGTAAACGCTTCGGATTACGAATGAATTTGATTGCTGGTATTATCAATCATGAACTAGGATTTTGGTTTCGCAGGAAGTCTATTATATATGCACAGACATATGAAATCTTTTTGATACAGCCTTCTTTTTACATAGAGAGACAGCAGTTATGATATATTTATCCATTCACAACATCTTCTGTACCAATACTACAATATTGGTACATTTTGATTACACAATCGTTTCAAAAAATATGATGGAAGCCTGAGTATTTTATAGTAATTCCCTTCCTATCAACTAGATCAACCAGTTGAGTGTTGAAACACCCTAGCCTCAGCAAAGGACTATGATCAGCATTTCCTAGCCAATAGGACGCTCAAAATCACCTATTCTAAGTCCATCACTAGCTTGGTCAGTAAGATACAGACTGCAAGGCGAGACTGACGTGGTTGATGAGATTTTTGAAGAGTATTACAATCATAGATTCACCAGTAGACTTGACCGCAGATTTAACTATAGTAGATTGAAACTAGAATAGTACACTTCTGCTTCTAAAACATTGTTAGAAATCGATTTGACTGTCCTGATCAATTTGTCCTGTTCTCGTTTCATTTTACTATACTAAAAAACCACCTGAAACAAATCAAGTGACTAGAGGATAAAAACAAAGACTGGGCAAAAAGTTTTGAAAAGCAAAAAACGCATAATATCAGGTCTTGAAAAACCTTGATACTATACGTTTGATTGTGGGAAGATTGACTTCATTTTCTCCTGAAATTGAAGTTTTTTCTAGTTTCCAGATATAGACGAATTCAATATAGCCATCTCGCTACAATTATTTTAACCATCGAAAAAATTTTTCAGAATTTCAAAAATTTCATTTTGATCTAATGAAATGTCATCATTTTGAAGAATAGTTGACTTCACAAGCTCTAATTCTATCACAAAGCGGTGCATGTCTGCTTTTACCGCACTACTTGATGTTATAGCCGATAACTTTTCATCTCCTAGCAAGGAAGCTGTCAAACGGGTAAGGTCATTCAAATGCTTTTTAATGGACTTACTTAAACCTTGAGCACCTGTAGCAGAGCGCTCTCTCATATCCAGCCAAGCTTTAGCCTTAAAAATAATTAATACTCAATGAAAATCAAAGAGCAAACTAGGAAGCTAGCTGCAGGCTGCTCAAAACACTGTTTTGAGGTTGTAGATGGAAGCTGACGTGGTTTGAAGAGATTGTCGAAGAGTATAGACCACAATTACTCAATACCGAATACCCCTGAATGGTTTCTTTTACATGCACCAATATATTATAATAATCTTCATCCAATAATAAGGCTGATAAACTAGCATCTTGGTCAAAATATAAGGAAATTTCTCGACCGTCCTTCTTTAATGGATATTCTGGTAAGATACTAAATAGTTCAATCATAGAAGGAAACTCAGGATTAGTTGTTGTAAATCGAAAAAGCTACGCTTTCTCATCTTTCTGACTTCCTTGATACTCTCCCAATTCTAAAAAATGATTCAAGGTAGTATAAAATTCCTTATTTTTTACTTCATCAATGATGACCATATCATAATCTTTTGTTGTGCGACTTTTAAATCCTTGCGAATCCAATACGATAGAGGTAGCAGTTCCCCCAATCAGAACATAATAGTTCTGAAAATCCGCAAACATTTCTTGAAAAATAACTTTCGTATTAGCTGGCATCATCTTCTCCCAGATACTGTAATATCATATTTTCTAGTGCTTCACTCTCTTCCTCTATACGTGGGTCATCATCATCTTTTAAGGTCAAATAAAGAGAAATCGGATCTACAAATTGTTTATCATGATTATTTTTAAAATCATTCCAAAACTCAGATACAAAAGGACGATATTTCCATATCTCTAGCATCTTTCATTTTAAAACATGCTGAGAAAGTGGCAAGGATAACTGATTGAATTTTCTCTGCCATATGACATAGCTAGTATTTTCATCCGTTTCAGCTAAAAAAGTTGAATGCGACAAAGCATAAGCACCACCATATAGAAGGTTAGAAACAGATTTTATCTGCTTTATATCGCCATCTGGCAATAAAAAGGCAATCCACGTTAATTGTTCGCTAGGTGTTAATTCCTTAGGGACTTCAGTATCATTCGCATTCAGTACTAGTCCCAATGGAGGGAAGAAGAGGTTTCCCTTAAAGTCTACAAACGGAACTCTAGCTTGAAGTAATTGCTTTTTTTCACCGTCTGATAACTTCGAAAACACCAAAACAACATCCATATTGGCTTTTTCACCCATAGTGCGAGCCTGAGTAACAAATGAACTCAAACTCCCCCTTCTCTTTTCTTTAATCAATAAAAATGATTCCTTATGAAAAGTCATTTGAGTATACTCAAACCTTTTTACAAAACTGATTGGTAAAGTCAAAGTCAGTTCCTCAATACTGACATCAACATAAAAGGATTGAAAAATTGACATTATCTTTTTGACATTCATGTTTTTTCCTTATTCTATCATTTTTATTATATTTTATCATTCGGTATAATAAAATATAAGTTTTTTGATAAAATAACCAAAAACTACTCGCTATCCCCTCTCACATTACCCTACATATCGTTTGACATGCGACTGATAGTTCAGGAAAACTTCAAGGAGAACTTTTCTCTCATCCACTATGCAGGACTTACTATTTCACTTCTACTCCTATAGGCTCAATTTGACACTTTTCTTTTTCGAATTGCTCATATGCCTCCTGAATAGTGAGTTCGATTTATCCAAATTTATTTTTGTCTATTTTGATGAATACTTCCACGAAGATAGTCTGAAAATGAATTTGCACCAATTTTCCTTCTCTTTTTAAGCATATTATTCCAGATATGATTGCCCTCTTGTTCAGTAATAAATTACGCTTTAAACGCTTCAATCAGTATATCTCCTGTTGTCATATGTTCTAAAGAAAATTCTTCTACATATGATTTAACATCTCTTAGGTTATTACTTCCTAATATCCCATTATGCTTTTTCGCTAAGGAAATAGAAGCCGCTTCTCCCTTACCAATAATCTTGTTACTATCATGATTTCTTGTTAAATCTCTATATAATGCGTATTCTTCAGTTCCAATGTCTATGCTCACAATCTCAGCTGAACCCTTAGTTACCAACTGGTCTATCCTAGATTTTAAATGGGGAATTGTAGGTATATTGATTTCATCATACACCTCTTGTGGAATAACAATTTTACCCGAATAGAGCTTTTCTAAAAGATGTTCAGTGCCAACCCATAAAAATGCTGAAATACAATCTGCATCAATAAATACACGACTAGTCAAACGACAACTCCCCCTCTTCATCTAGCCCATATACAATATCATATCTGAAAGCATCTAGTAACAGTTCCTCATACTTCCCTTGCGAAATTCTATTATTTTCTAAAAGTTGTTCAGTCGATTTAATATAGTGTCCTAATACCATTTCCTTTTTACTTTCTGACAAAGGACGATATAAACTTGTATCATAGCCTAATCTTGAAGCTGTCTCTATAACACTAATATCCATATTTTTAATTTCTTCTGCATCAAGGTATCCATCATTTCTCAATCTATATAACATAGCTTTATGACTGATACCATAAAACTGACCCAATTTTATAATATCTTCTACTTCAAGATGAGTTCTATTGGCATTTTCTCTAATTTCCTCAACCATCCTATACAGTGAAGATGGGAAAATTAAAAAATAAGAAGCAAACTGATCCGCTTTTCTTTCAGTTTCATCTCCTTCACCAATCAAGATAAGACTGACTGAACTCTTCTTCACCTCATCATAATAAAGATGATACAGTTCATGTGCTAAAGAAAATCTTTACCTTCCTAATGACATGTCTGAATTGACTGCAATGAGACTGAACTGAGTTCCTTTATAACAGACTCCGCTAATATTCTTTCCGAGTCCATAAAATACCAGCGTCAAATTTTCTATCTTTTGTACCAATTTAAAAATATCTATCGGCGATTCACCATCAGCTCCCAACTTTTTTCTAAGATTTGGAGCTTTATTACTTAAATCCATTCGTGATATTCCTTTCACCTTTTTCCATTTTGGCAATCATGCTTTGATTCAAAGACAAATACTCAGCAATCTTATCTTGAGTAAGATTTGAAGATATTCTAAGTTCTTTTATTCTTTTTCCAACATCACATACATTTATCACATACATTTATCATATTCATACACCTCTCATAAAAAGAATAGCACACTCTTGTCATAATTTTTTAAATAAAAAAATTATGACAAAACAAGGAAGCAATTTATTGATGCTGCTTAAAAATCTAAAATTGATGAGTTCCTATCAAAAATCGTATCTTCAACCTCAAAACAGTACTTAAAGCTATCCGACTCGGTTTACATTGTCAAATTTAGATTTTATTTGAGCATAACTTTCTAGTTTGCTTTCTGATTTTTGTTTAATATAGTAGCAAACATTGAAGGAAATATCTCCACAAAAAAACGCATACTATTAAGCTTTTTCAAGACCTAATAATATGCGCTGTTCTGATTTGAAAGACATTCCATTATTATTTTACTGTAATCAAGCCATCTGGCTCTACTGTGAATTCTGGCTTGTCTGCCAGTGTTCCGTCTGGTTTGAGGTAGTACCAGCCTGTTCCGTCCGCTGACTGGATAAAAGCATTCGATACCATGGCGCCTTCTTTAGCGTCTAAGTAGTACCAAGTGTCCTTGTACTTGACCCAGCCTGTCTTCATGGCACCTTCTTCGTTGAAATAGTACCACTTATCAGCGATTTTCTTCCAGCCTGTAGCCATTTCGCCTGAGTTGTCGAACCAGTACCAGTTGCCGTCTGTGTGCTTCCTCCAGCGGTCTGCAAGCATATAGCCTGAACTGTCAAAGTAGTACCAAGTGCCATTGATTTTCTCAAACTTGTCTTTTGGATAAGAGCCGTCTGAATGTACGTACCAGTAGCCAGTGTCATTCTTCTGCCAGCCTGTTTCAATCGTCAAGCCGTTCTCAATATCATACTTAAACTGCTCACGGCTAATGCCCCATTTTGCCAAGTAAGGGTATGGATCCACATGGTCTGAGTGGTTGTTTGGTTGGTTATTCGTGCAATACTCGTGCGTTTTAATTCCAGCTAAACTCCCTGTATCAAGCGTTTTCGGCAAACCTGCTTCATCTGCTAGATTGCGTAAGAGTTCGATATAAAGGCGGTAGTCCGTCATGAACTCTTCTTTAGTTGAATGGCTTTCAATCAGTTCAACCGCTGCATAGGTCTCAGCATTCCAACCGCCCCCAACGTCCCAGGCACCATTATCAACAGGTCCTACCTGCATGATGCAACCGTTCCCAACAATGTGCGAGAAAAAACCTAATTCTGGGTCTTTCCGCCAGTGATAATCCGCTTCATTCTGTACGGTTGAATGCGGATTCCCAGTTGAGTGTGCGTGTACTTGCCTATATGGTTGCACGCCGACTTGAGGCAAATCTGTTCTTAATTTACTCACATTAATTTCCATATTCTACTCCTTATCAATTAAAACAACTCATTTTTTACAATCCAGAACCAGAAACTCCTTTATTTCTACCTTACAAAGAAGACAATCTTAGTCACGATTAGGCTTGTAGATAGAACTTCAAAACGCACTATTTTGACACTGTAAATAGGACTGACAAGGTCTGCATTCTATCTACAATAACACCCCAGACTAAAAAGCTTTTCAAAAGTATATTTTTACAGTCTCTATATGTCCTTTTCATAAATACTATACTTTATTATATCATATAAAAGAAGTCAAAAGTCTGTTAAACTATTTTCAACACCAAACTAAAGACGAGAACACAAGTTTTTTCGATTTTCACTAGAGGAAATGGATTTTATTCAGTAAATCCAACTAGGATTGCACTTTGGTTGCCAAGATTGCCTTGCCTTCTTTTATCAAGGGATGACGGAATAATGAGAAGTACAGTTGAACTGTCATGGCAACCCAGATAAGAGGTTCACAAAGGATAACACCCTTATATCCTGCCCAAGGAATAATCAAAACCACAAAAACGATTTTTCCGATTAGTTCAATAAAGCTAGAAACTAGAGGAAGGATCTTTTGCCCCAAGCCCTGCAAGCAATTGCGATAAATCAACAAGAGGCTCAAAATGGGATAAAAGGTTGAACTGATTTGCAGATAGAGACTTCCATTTTCTATCAAGTAACCATCTGTCGAACTAGCCAAGAAGGAAACCAAAGCTGGACTGGCAAAAAAGAGGAAAATACAAACAAAAACTGCCCAGGATATACTTAAACGACTGCCGATTCGAAGACCTTGAACAATACGGTCAGGTCGCTTAGCTCCTAGATTCTGAGAAGCAAAGGTCGTCATTGATGCAGAAATAGCGGTCATAGGAAGAAGGGCAAAGGTCATAATGCGTCGAGCTGCCGTCTGGGCACTAATAATCACTGCACCAAATGTATTAACAGAAAACTGTAAAATCACACTGCCGATAGATACAATTGAACTCATCAAGCCCATAGCCAAACCTTGCTCCAAGAGATCCGCGTACAAGCTTTTGTCCCATTTGAAATGTTTAAACTGTGGCAAGAGTTCTGGCACACTTTTACGAATATAATAAAAGCAGAGAACCGCTGATAAACCTTGCGAAATAATGGTAGCAAGTCCTGCGGATTGAACTCCCAGATGCAATTGCGTAATAAAATAGAGATCCAGAACCACATTAACCAAGGCAGAGAAAATCAGAAATCCCAGGGCTGCTAGACTGTCACCAATAGACCGCAACAAGCCTGCAAAAAGATTATAAGCAAAGCTGACACCTACACAGGTCACAATCATAGAAATATATTGATAAGATTGAGGAAGAATTTCTGCAGGAGTATCTAAGTATTGCAAGAGAGGATACAAGCCAAGAAAGCCCAGCAACATAACTAGAATGCTCAAAAGAGCACCTAAAATCCAGGTGGCTGCTACTGCTTCCTTGATTTTAGTGAAATTCCGAGCCCCATAATAACGAGCAATGACAATCCCCATGCCATTGCCAACACCAAGTGTAAAGCCTACAATCAGGTCAAAAATCGCTGTCGTCGCTCCTACTGCAGCCAAGGATTCTTGACCAAGAAATCGTCCAACAATCAAGACATCAGCAGTGTTATAGAGCTGTTGAAAAATATTTGATAGCAAGATTGGAAAGGTGAAGCTTAAGAGCGAGGGAAGAATCGGACCATGTATCAGGTCCACTGTTCGTTTTTTATTCATAAAGCTATTATATCAGCTTTCCAGAGGAGCGACAAGAAACAGCAAACTTATATATAGCGGAATGAAATAAGGACAGTCAAATCGATTTTTAACAATGTTTTAGAAGTAGATGTGTACTATTCTAGTTTCGATCTATTATAGTTGGTTGAGTTTGGAATAGTACGCTGTAGCTGCTAAAACATTTCTAGAAATTAATTTGACTTTCCTAATAAAGTTGTTCATATCTTATTTCAAGCTACTATATATAATCTAAAAACTTGAATCAAAAATCGAAAAAGTAGCGGATTTCTCCACTGCTTTAACAGCTTATTCTTCAATTTCGATTTCAAGTTCATCGCCTAAGTCAAGCGGAACTTCTTCATTCACTGCTTCTTCTTTCTTTGGCTCATCTTTTTTGTTTTCAGTATCTTGTTCTGAAACTTCTTCTCCATCAATCAAGCCAAATTTAGAACGGACTTGCTTATCAATTTCATCAAAGATTTCTGGGTGCTCTGCCAAGTATTTCTTAGCATTCTCAGAACCTTGCCCAATTTTTTCATCTTTGTAAGAATACCAAGCCCCTGCTTTTTTGATAATATCCAAATCGCTTGCAATCTTCAAAAGCTCACCAGTCTTAGAAATTCCTTCTCCGTACATAATTTCAACTACGGCTTCCTTAAACGGTGGAGCTACCTTATTTTTTACAACCTTAATCTTAGTTTCTTTACCGACATTGGTTTCTTTTTGATCACCAGTTCCCTTAATTTGTGTATTACCACGAACATCCAAGCGGACTGAAGCATAGAATTTCAAAGCACGTCCGCCCGGTGTTGTTTCTGGATTTCCAAACATCACTCCAACTTTTTCACGCAATTGGTTGATAAAAATGGCAATTGTTTTGGTTTTATTGATAGAGGCGCCAAGTTTACGCATGGCCTGGCTCATCATACGAGCCTGCAAACCAACATGGCTATCTCCGATATCTCCATCAATTTCCGCACGAGGAACAAGGGCAGCAACTGAGTCGACTACGACAAGATCAACTGCACCTGAGTCAATCAATTTTCCCGCAATCTCAAGACCTTGCTCTCCTGAGTCTGGTTGAGACAAGAGCAATTCGTCAATATTGACACCAAGGGCCGCAGCATAAGCTGGATCAAGGGCATGTTCCGCATCGATAAAGGCAGCAATCCCACCTTCTTTTTGCGCTTGTGCAACTGCATGAAGGGCAACCGTTGTCTTACCAGATGACTCTGGGCCATAGATTTCGATGATACGTCCCTTAGGATAACCACCTGAGCCAAGGGCAATGTCAAGAGCTAAAGAACCTGAGCTCATCACTTGCACCTTTTGCTCCGCACGTTCACCCAAACGCATGATTGATCCTTTACCAAAGTCTTTCTCAATCAATTTAAGAGCGTCATTCAAGGCCTTTTCACGTTCTGCCCCAAATTTTTTTGAAATTTCTTCTAATTTTTTTGGTTTTTTCGCCATTCTATTCTCCTACATTCTAATGATCCTCAGACCTATCTACTATTATATCAAAAGTTAGTCACTTAATAAAGCCTTGCGAACTAGGTTAAAGGCATGCATAACCGCAATGTGACGTACATCTGCTCGGCTTCTGCCTCCAATATTAACCTTGATAACCTCAGTTCCTTGATCTTGCGCCAAGCCTATGAAGACTGTCCCAACTGGGTGTCCTTCTAGGCTATCTGGTCCTGCCACTCCAGTCAAACTAATTCCAAAATCAGACTGGGTCTTGCTTCGTGCCTGCTCAGCCATCTTCTGAGCTGTAAATTCAGACACCACACCATGTTCTTCCAAATTCTTGGCAGGAATATCCAACATCCTTGATTTTTCCTCCAAGCTATAGGTCACAAAACCACCCTCAAATATACTTGAAACTCCAGAAAAATTCGCCACGGTAGCTTGGAAAAGACCTGCCGTCAAACTCTCTGCAGCCGCGATGGTTTTCCCTTGCCTTTTCAGTTCTTCTACCACAATGCTGGCTAAACTAGTTTCTTCCCCATAACCATAGCAAAAGTCTCGTAAAGAAATTCCTTCGAAAGTCTGGCAGTCCAAGATTTGATTTTCCAAGATATCCAGCGCTTGATTCGCCTCTTCTTGACTGCTAGCCTTTGTTGACAGACGTAGAGTGACTTCTCCTGTCTTGGCATAAGGGGCCAAGGTAGGATCGATCTGATTATCAATTAAATCAGCCAAAATCGTAACCAACTGGCTCTCGCCAATCCCAAAGAAACGAAGAACTCGGGAATACAGCTTGTTCCCTGTCATCAACTTGGGTAGAAGTTGGTTTAAGACCATGGGTTTCAATTCACTTGGCGGACCTGGAAGGACGACATAGGTCACTCCGTCTACTTCTAATTTTCCTCCAACAGCCAGTCCTGTTTCGTTTGGCAGTGGAATCGCTCCTTCTACAATTTGAGCTTGTCTTTCGTTATTCGGTGTTCGGGCATAGTCTGGTCGCAGGGCAAAAAAGATATCCAACTTCTCCTGAGCCTGAGGATCAAAGACTAATGCTTTCCCTAAAAATTTAGCTAGGGTTTGTTTGGTTAGGTCGTCCTCAGTTGGCCCCAAACCGCCTGTCAAAATCACCAGACTGCTACGTTGACTGGCAATCTCAAGCAAAGACAAGAGACGAACTTCATTGTCTCCTACAGCCGTCTGAAAATATACATCTACCCCAATCTCAGCTAGTTTTTCCGACAAAAACTGGGCATTGGTGTTGACAATCTGTCCTGTCAAAATCTCTGTTCCAACAGCAATGATTTCTGCTTTCATGTTTCCTCCTACCTATCTATTCGTATTTTTTTGAAAAAATCGCAGGAATTTTCCTACGATTGATTTTTTTATTTGTATCAAAAGTTAATTATCTTCATCACCAACAGGTGCTCTGCCAAATAAATCTTCAAATAAAACCGCATTGGTTTCAAGCTGAGTAACTTCTTCTTGTCCCAAAGAACGTCGGAGTATATTTTGCATTTCCAACATATGTGCTCTCGAAACAATCTGGTAAGAAACACCTTGAAGTATCTCTCCTTCACCCTGCAACTGCTGAGTTTCAATGGTTTTAAATGAATCTTTATAGCCTAGCAAGTTAGGGATACTTTTTGCAGACAAATCAATATTGGTCTGCATATTGTCACTCAAAGCTTTTAGAATCTCTTGATAATGACCAACGCTATTTAAACTGAGAGCTTTTTCCATGACTTTTTGAATAACTTCACGTTGACGTTTTTGACGACCATAATCCCCCTCAGGATCTTGGTAACGCATTCGTGCATAGACTAGGGCTTCTTCTCCCCCAATATGTTGCTCCCCAACACCGATAGAAATAGTATTAAATTCTTCTTGGTCACTGATAGAAATTGGGAAACCTAGGATATTATTGACTGTAATACCTCCTACTGCATCCACTAGTTTTTGCAACCCTCTCATATTGACCATCACATAGCGATCAATATGGATATTCATCATTTTTTGAATGGTTTCTATAGCAAGCTCTGCTCCACCATCTGCATATGCTGAGTTCAGTTTCGCTTCATGAGCCTGACCATTCCCTGATTCAATGCGCGTCAGAATATCCCGCTCTAAACTCATCATTGTTGTTTTTTTCGTTTTAGGATTCACTGTCATCAAGATCATGCTATCACTTCTACCGACCCAAGTTTCAGTTCGTTCAGCATTTCCGGTGTCCACTCCCATTAACAGAATGGTTAGAGGTTCAGTCGCTTCAATAACCTTGGTTTCTTCGCCGATTTTTTTATAGGTTTTAGCTAAGGTTTCTGTCCCTTGTTGATAAATAGTATAAGCAAAAACACCTACTCCTACTACAGTTACAGAAAGTAAAGCTAGCACCATTCCAATAATTTTTTTAACCATATTTCTACTAATCTATCAGTTTACCCATCAAGTAAACATCGATAAATTTCCCTTCTTCTATATATGCCCCACGCTCTTGGCTACCTTCAATGACAAAGCCATGCTTTTGATAAAGATGGACTGCTGCTTGATTACGAGTTTGGACAGTCAGTTGGAGACGACGCAGAATGCCACTTGCTTGTGCCCACTCTATCGCTTCTTCTAGCAACAAACTTCCCAAGCCATTATTCCAATATCTTTTTCCAATCACAATGAAGAGATCTCCAATATGACGGACTCTCTTACGCTGGTCAGCTGTAATATTTACAATACCAGCAATTTTGCCATTTAAGAATGCAAGTAAGGTTATCTGATTGTCCGAACTAGCTTGCTTGTTGAGGAATATTTCCATCTCCTCACTAGTCAAGAGAATACCATCTCCGTCTAGGCTGGTAAAGTCTGTCTCCAAACTCACACGATTTAAAAAGGCCACTAATTCAGCTGCATCTTTGGGCTCTGCTTCCCTAATGAGCAATTCATACTCCATATTGAAGCTCCTCTAACAATTTCTCAGCACGCAAACCCTTTGCCTGAAAATTTAAACGGCGTCCATCTGCTTCTTTTAGAATTTCCAATTCTAAATAAGCATCTGGCAAGGCATCTCCTAAGAGATTTCCCCACTCAATAACAGTCACGCCGCCACCAAAGATAAACTCATCCAAGTCGATAGAATCAGCATCTCCTTCAATACGATAAACATCTAGGTGATAAAGTGGAAGTCGACCTTCATACTCTCTCACGATAGTATAGGTAGGACTTTTAATCATTTGAGAAATCTGTAATCCTTTTGCAAGTCCTTTAGTAAAGGTCGTTTTACCTGCACCCAGTTCTCCAATTAAGATTAAAACATCATTCTTTGCTAATAGATGGCCCAAACGCTCCCCTAAGGCTTGCAACTCTTCTTCATTTTTTGTGTACATACTCTTATTATACCAAAAACTTTTCTTTTGTGTCTATTTTCCTACTAAACTTATCATCATAACATCCATAAAAAACAGGCTTTCTCTAAAAGAAAATGAGCGTAACAATGACCAATACAAGATCTCGGAAAATATGACCATAAAAGGAAACTTCCTTCTTAACCGAATTTGGGACAAGATAGGCTGCAAAAAACAAGCCCAGTCCAGTATAAATCAGAAGTGAGACAATGGTCATTGGATTTCTTAAGAAAAGAAGTGTTGCTAAAATAGTCACCAACACTGTCTTTTTTCTGTCTAGCATAGCAAGAAAATCGCGCACGTATTTTTTCAAGGGTAAAAAAATCAGCAAATCTAGCCCAAATAGGAAAAAGAAGGATGGCAATAAAAAGTCAACTAATTCTTGCTGCAGCGTATTTTTGATGAACAAGTTATCTGACAAAACAAGAACAGCTCCTAACAAATTAATTAAGAGTAACATACTGTAAAAAAGCTTCACCGACTTCTTACTGGCTAGGACACTATGGACTTCTTGCTTACGGGTATAAAGATAATTTACTCCAGCACAGATTCCTGAAACGAAAACCATGCTTCCGATGAAAAAAGCTGTACTTTGTTTAAAGGACAAGATGCATTCCTTCCATAGGAAACAGCTACTCAAACTGATTTGAATTAAAGCTAACAAAAATAAGATTCTCATTGATTTCATCTTCTCTCTCCCTTCCTACCAATCATTATACTAGGAGAAAAGAGAGAACTGTTTCTAATCTTCTCAAATGTCTCTTTAAGACGCTAAACAAACACTAGAGACTAATACTCAATGAAAATCAAAGATCAAACTAGGTAGCTAGCCACAGGTTGCTCAAAACAGTGTTTTGAGATTGCAGATAGAGCTGACGTGGTTTGAAGAGATTTTCGAAGAATATAAATTTGAAATCATGAAAATCCGTCAAACGGGTGGTTGTTTTGTCTCGCACCTCACGGAGCGAGACGGACTCAGAGTCACATAATGATAAGGCTGATAGTATTAATCTAACTATCAGCCTTACAGGTTATTTAACGTTTCAGAAAAACTATAATGTCAAGATTAACTAAACAGTATCTAATTCCTTCAAATAATTTTCTATCTTCATCAACATTAAAGGATTGTTATAAATCTTACATAACTCTCTTGCTTCTATATAATAATTTTTGACTTGTTCTCTGTCTAGAAATTTGGCTCCAGCATTTCCTACAAGAATAAGTAGAGGAGCCAATTGGTAGCTTGTCTGTCTTTGTTTACAGAGTTCAATCGTTTCAAGAGCTTCTTGGATGGCTTCATTATATTTTTCCTTTGATACTAGGTAGTGAGCGTAGTTGTAACGAACTCTGATGTAGCCAAATAAAAACTCTTGATGGTCCAAATTTTTTGTCTGATACAACTCTATTAAATGAGAGTAGTTTGCCTCATATTCTTGTTCACGACCCACTAAGGAATAGAAATTAGATAGAGTATTCAACGCCTTTAAATAAATCAGAGTATTTGAAGAGACTTTTAATAATATATTTTCCAATGAAGAAATTGCCTCACACTTACTGTCATATTGATAGAAGTCAATAATAGCTTTAATCCATTCAAGATAAGTTCGGTCTTCTAGTGTTAGAAAAGTACTTCGTTCAATCTCAATTCTATAAATATATTCCAAATTATCATAATTTCTGTCATCTAATAGTCGAGCAGACAATTGCTTGAAATTAGAGAGGTTAGATTTAATTTCAATTTGTTCATTAAAAAAATAATCTAATGGTACTTCAAGTCGTTGTGAGAGTTTGAACAAAAGGTCTGCGGAGGGAATGAAATGCCCTCTCTCAATTTTACTAATCTGACTTTGTTCACAAATTCCTTCTGCAAGAGTTTGTTGGGAGAGTCTCAACTCTTTTCTTTTCAATCTGAATTTCTCTGCGAGTGTATTCATTAAAGATAATAAACCTTCCTATTTGCTTAATTTCATTATAAAATTTTTAGTTCAAAATAGTAAGTTAAAGAAACAAATAATTCTTTATGGTAATAAATAAAAAAAGTCAAAAATTACATAAAAATACTTGACCGAATAATATATATATGTTAAAATAAAAACAAGGAAAAAGAAAGGGGTTTCACGAATGAAGAAAAATCGTGGAATTCAAAAATTAGCTATATTAGTATTACTAGGTGTTTTTATGTTTAGTAACACAATTCCTTACCAACAGTTATTCAGAAGAATAGACAATTGGAGATTCGAGTGCAATCACAAAAGAAGTCCAATGGTCTTGATGTTGGGAAGGCTGATTGATTTCGTATTACTTTAAAATTCAACTATTTAGAGAAAGGTATTCTGATGAGAGCTTGTAACAATACCAGATAGATATAAGAATGGAGATGTTTGATAAAATGCTTTCATAGCTAACCAACTGTTGAAAATTATGAGTTACAAAATCTAAAGTATTTAAGATTGGTTTATAAAATTAGGTCTCTGCCTGTAGAAAGGAACGTGCAGTTAGAAAGGAGGAAAAAATAGGATACTATAATTCAGACTGAGATTTCTAATTAAAATATGTAGTTGCATTTCGCTCATTTTCATAATATTTCATTTAGAGGAGTAATAATATGTTAAAATTTAGAAAAGTAGTTGCATCATCCCTTGCCGTTTTGGCATTTAGTTTGGCTCTTCCTGTTTTGGCAGTTTCTCACCGTGGTGGCGAGTGGACCTATGGAGGCCATCATGATCCATATAATTGGGGAGCATTTTCGAATTATTATCATGGTTCACAGTATCACTGGGCCTATGTTGGAAGTAATGAACGTGACAATCAAAAAACAGTTTATGCAGGAGCACATAGTGCGGCCTATGCGTTTGTTAATACAAATTTGGGGGAGCGAATTACATTTGATGCGGGATGGTAAAGAATAATTGAAGAAGATTCTTTTATCAATAGTTTAGTAAGCTTGTTAGTTTATAGAGGGCAGGGGTATTTCTGCCCTCTGTTTTAGAATAAGGAATGCACTATGAAAAAATTATTTATACTCATATCCAACCTGCTTGCTAGTTTGTTCTTTGTTTGGGTATTTACCATTTGGACTGATACATATGTCTCCCATTATTACCCCAACGTTGTTGTACATGATTCTTCCCCTGAAACAACTTTTCAGCATGTTGCTACACGCTTGGAAAAACTAGCAGAAGAAACAGATAGCTTTATTGCGATTCAACACCAAGATCCTAACTCAGAAGGTACTACAGTTTTTTCTTATACGACCTTTGGAGACGGAAAGTTGCCTGACGGGCTACAGGAAAAAAAACTAGAAGATGCTCAAAGTAGTAGTGTTGAAACAAACTATTTTGTATTCGATGGACACCTAGATATTCACTTGCTAAGGGAGGAGCTAAGTCAACTTGGCTTGACTAATATGCACCTGACAATTCCATCTAAACTATCTACGTTAATGGCTATCTTTAGTAACGGATTTCAGTTAATCAGTCTATTGATTTTCATCTTAACCTTTGGAGCACTGACTTTAATTAGTCAAATTAGCCAATTACGGTCGTCGGGCATTCGCCTCATTTCAGGAGAGAAACGGTGGTCCATTTTTCTTAGACCAGTTGGTGAGGATTTGAAAGGGATAGCTGTTGGTTTCAGTTTAGCTGGCGTGCTCACCATTCTTATGCAAAAAATTCTGTCGCTTCCAACGCAATCCCTAATGACCATAGGAGCAGGCTTGCTCAGTTATAATCTCATCTTGTTGTCTATCTCCCTGTTTTTCGCTCAACTCTTCGCAGTTGGGATAAAAAAGATACACCTGATGCAGATTATAAAAGGGCAAGTGCCTGTCAGAGGAATCATTAGTTTGATTTTAATCGGTCAACTATTAGCGATTATTATTGTAACACTGGGAATAGGGAGTAGCTTAAAGTATTCCCAAGCCTGGCAACAGCATCGGATTGGACAAGAGGCTTGGAGCCAGGAAAGGCAACTGATTACCCTATCAATCAGCCGTGAAGGAACGAGTCCTGGTTTTGATGAACAAGCTCAAAGGAAACTCAGAACTTGGTATCAATTGATGGATCTGGCTGTTTCAGAACAAAAGGCTTTCTTATCTAGACACCAGTTAATTGACCGTACTTTGCAAAATGGCATGGCTTCCTCCAAAAACTTTATAACCTCTACAGAATGGCACGATTACAGCCCGAATGGCAATGTCCTTATCGTCACACCGCAATACTTGGAGCGTCAAAACATTCCTGTAGATACAACTATTGAGCAAAAGATGAATCACCTTGATGTAGGGGAGTTTGTCTTATTGCTGCCTGAACACCTCCGTTCAGAGGAAGATCATTATAAATCTGTTTTTGAAGACGACTTAACCAGTCGCATGTCTAGTCAAGATGAACGACAGCAAATGACTGCTACGGTAGGTTATTTAGAATCAGGTCAGGATCGTTTTGTGTATAATACGACCCCTATTTCTTACCAGCAGTTTTTGAAAGATCCAATCATCATTGTTATAACACCCCAATCAACTGGTCCACAGTCCATTTTGTTTTGGATAGACGCAGTACAGAACTACGTTCTCTTTAATCAATTGTCTGATGCCCAGGAGCTTATCCAGAGACAAGGCATTGAAAATTGGGTCTCAGAAATGCAAACAGGTTACCACAACTACATCACATTATTGGATAATATCCAGAGGGAACGTTGGGTAATGCTAGCAGGAGCTGTGCTTGGGATTGCAACTTCAATCTTGCTGTTTAACACTATGAATAGGCTCTACTTTGAAGAATTTAGACGTGCCATTTTTATCAAACGCATTGCAGGTCTCAGGTTCTTAGAAATCCATCGCACTTATCTCTTTGCTCAACTGGGTGTGTTTTTACTGGGATTTGTTGCTAGTGTATTTCTTCAGGTAGAAATAGGAGTTGCTTTCTTAGTCTTGTTACTCTTTACTGGTCTATCTCTTTTACAGTTACATGTCCAAATGCAGAAAGAAAACAAGATGTCCATGCTTGTTTTGAAGGGAGGTTAATATGATTGAACTTAAACAGGTGAGTAAATCTTTTGGAGAACGAGAGTTATTTTCGAATCTTTCAATGACATTTGAGGCTGGAAAAGTCTATGCCTTAATTGGTTCAAGTGGTAGCGGAAAAACAACCTTGATGAACATGATTGGGAAATTAGAACCTTATGATGGGACGATTTTTTACCGAGGTAAAGACTTGGCCAATTATAAATCAAGTGATTTTTTCCGTCACGAATTGGGCTACCTCTTCCAGAACTTTGGCTTAATTGAAAACCAAAGTATTGAAGAAAACCTTAAGCTAGGTCTCATTGGTCAAAAGTTGAGTCGGTCGGAACAGCGGTTGAGGCAGAAGCAGGCTTTAGAACAGGTCGGCCTGGTTTATCTTGACCTAGATAAGCGCATCTTTGAGTTATCGGGCGGAGAATCGCAACGGGTTGCCTTGGCAAAAATTATCTTAAAGAATCCACCCTTTATTCTGGCAGATGAGCCAACAGCTTCAATAGACCCAGCAACCTCTCAGTTGATTATGGAGATTTTGCTATCTCTTCGAGATGATAATAGGCTAATCATTATCGCAACACATAATCCGGCAATTTGGGAGATGGCTGATGAAGTGTTCACGATGGATCATCTGAAATAAAAATCCTTGTTTTTAATTGCACGATGAGTTACTGAAATATTATCATGAATCAAGAATTGGAGTTAATTTAGAATTGTACTTTATTAATATTGAGGTAACTTTTTCTTGATAAAGGAAGAAATAATGGAGAGGAAGTTAGAATGAAAAAATTCGACAATTATATTATTGAGAAGCCTTGCGATTCTAATTCAGATAAACTGCAAAAAATCTTAATAATTGAAAGTTTGGTAGATGATATTTTGCAATTTTCTCTCAGAATCAATAATAGTGTAGGAGAGATTTTCCTCCTACAACCGTTTTAAAAGAAAACTATCTTTATTCCATGTTATTTTGAGGAAGATATTGTGAAAGTCAAAGATGATGATAAAGTTGAGTGGAATTTGTTAGAATTTCAAAAATTTAGAGCATTTTTGGCTTAGTAATCTGTGTTGAAGGCTCAAAACCTATGGTAAAAAAGTAGCTTTGAAAACGTATTGCCTCCAAAGATTTAGTTAAATAATGATTTAACACAAAAAGAAATTATTGAAGTTCTGGAAAGATGTTGTTTCAGTATTGAGAAAAGGTGGGAAAAACTTGCGATTTTCACAGAGAAAGGAAGAAAAAGTATAGAAATATAGTCAATTGAAACAAGAACAGGATAAAAGAACCTTTTGTGCCATATTTTTCTCCTTTCGCTTTACAATTGGATTGAACACCTTTATTGTATCGCGTTTGGAGTTTTTTTGGTATAACCTTCGACGCGCACCCGCATAGCGGGTGTTTTTTTGTCTCGCACCTAACGGAGCGAGACAAACTAATAGTCACTTAATCAAAAAACGCACCATATCAAAAACTAAAAAGTTTGATATCATGCGTCATGTCTTAAACTAATTGACTATACTTTCTATTCAAATGAGCTTTTAACCAATTGATTGAGCCAATCCACTCTTAAAACCAAAGAGCAATTTCTCGCTTAGCTGACTCTTCTGAATCTGAACCATGTACAACATTTTGGATAATCTCATTTTCTCCAGCAGCTTTTGCAAAATCACCTCGAATAGTGCCTGGTAAAGCTTCTTCTGGACGAGTTGCACCCATCATGGTCCGCCAAGTTTCGATTACTTTGGGACCAGAAATGACACCCACAAGAACTGGACCTGAAGTCATGAATTCACGAATCGGTGGGTAAAAACTCTGACCAACCAAGTCCTGATAGTGCTGGTCAATCAACTCTTCTGAAACCTGTGAACGAAACTCCAATTTTTCGATTGTAAATCCACGTTGTTCGATGCGCTTTAACACTTCACCCACTAGCCCTCTTTTTACACCATCTGGTTTGATGATAAAGAATGTTTGTTCCATACCCGTCTCCTTTGTCAGCTTCTTTCTTTTATTTTACCACATTTCGTGGAAAAATGGAGAAAGTTTTCAGAAGAGAGAATGAGAGAACCCTCGGGTTCTCTCATTCTCTCTTATTCTACTGTTTCTTCCACAGTTTCAACGGCAGTATCCACAACTACTTCTGTTGTTTCTTCATTTCCTTCTTCCTCTACTGGAGGATTAAGGTATTCTTCTTCGTTGACAGCATGTGGTTCAAGGTTACGGTAACGGGCCATACCAGTACCAGCTGGGATGATCTTACCGATGATAACATTTTCTTTAAGTCCAAGGAGATGGTCTTTCTTACCACGGATAGCTGCGTCAGTAAGGACACGAGTTGTTTCCTGGAAGGAAGCCGCTGACAAGAAACTGTTTGTTTCAAGTGAGGCTTTGGTAATTCCCATAAGGACTGGGCGACCTGTCGCTGGAACTCCACCTGCGATAAGGACATCTTTGTTGGCATCTGTAAAGTCATTGATATCCATGAGGGTACCCATGAGAAGATCTGTATCACCTGGATCCATGACACGGACTTTACGGATCATTTGACGAACCATTACCTCGATGTGTTTGTCACCGATTTCTACCCCTTGGCTACGATAAACTTTTTGTACTTCACCGAGAAGGTACGTTTCAACTGACAAGACATCACGAACTGCAAGGAGACGTTTTGGTTGGATAGAACCTTCTGTCAGAGCAGCACCACGCGCTACTTGGCCCCCAACTTCGACACGCATACGAGCTGTAAATGGAACGACATATTCACCTTCGCCAGTTTCACCCTTAACAAAGACTTTCTTGGTACGAGTTGATGCATCTTCTTCGATAGCAGTAACTTGTCCTTTAACCTCTGTGATAACCGCTTCCCCTTTAGGATTGCGGGCTTCAAAGATTTCTTGGACACGAGGAAGACCCTGAGTGATATCGGTATTTGAGGCAACCCCACCTGTGTGGAAGGTACGCATTGTAAGCTGTGTACCAGGTTCCCCGATAGATTGGGCAGCGATTGTACCAACTGCTTCACCAACTTCAACCGCATCACCAGTCGCCAAGTTGATACCATAACAGTGACGGCAGACACCGTGACGAGTGTTACATGTAAATACAGAACGGATAGTCACTTCTTCCACACCAGCATTGACAATTTCACGCGCCTTGTCTTCTGTAATCAATTCATTTGGACCAATAATCACTGCACCAGTTTCTGGATGTTTAACAGTTTTCTTAGTGTAACGACCGTTGAGACGCTCTTCGAGAGACTCGATCATCTCTTTTCCTTCTGCGATAGAACGGATCAAGAGACCACGGTCAGTTCCACAGTCGTCCTCACGGATGATAACGTCTTGGGCAACGTCGACCAAACGACGAGTCAAGTAACCTGAGTCGGCTGTCTTAAGGGCCGTATCGGTCATACCTTTACGAGCACCGTGAGTTGAGAAGAACATTTCCAATACCGACAAACCTTCGCGGAAGTTTGAAAGAATTGGCAATTCCATGATACGTCCATTCGGAGCAGCCATCAGACCACGCATACCGGCAAGCTGTGAGAAGTTTGAGATGTTACCACGGGCTCCAGAGTCCATCATCATAACGATTGGGTTCTTAGGATCTTGGTTAGCAATCAAGCGTTTCTCAAGTTTTTCACGGGCAGCACGCCATTCAGCTGTAACAGCATTGTAACGCTCGTCGTCTGTGATCATACCACGACGGAATTGTTTGGTGATTTGTTCGACACGTTTGTGTGATTCTTCAATGATTTCAGCCTTGTCATCAACGACTGGGATGTCGGCAATACCCACTGTCAATCCTGCAAGAGTTGAGTGGTGGTAACCGAGATTCTTCATGCGGTCAAGTAGGGCAGAAGTTTCTGTCGTACGGAAACGTTTGAAGATTTCAGCGATGATATTTCCAAGGTTTTTTTTCTTGAATGGAGGGTTGAGCTCAAGATTGCTGATAGCTTCCTTGATATCTCCACCAAGTGGCAAGAAGTATTTAGCTGGAACACCTTCTGTCAAGTTGGCATTGTTTGGTTCTTGCAAGTATGGTAGCCCCTCTGGCATGATATCGTTGAAGAGAATTTTACCAACTGTTGTAAGCAAGACCTTATGTCTTTGCTCTTCTGTCCAAGGCTTGTTGAGGCTGTCTGTTGCGATACCAACACGTGAGTGGAGGTGAACATAGCCATTGCGGTAAGCCATAACCGCTTCGTCACGGTCTTTGAAGACCATTCCTTCACCTTCGCGACCAGCTTCTTCCATGGTCAAGTAGTAGTTACCCAAAACCATGTCCTGAGATGGAGTAACTACCGGTTTCCCATCTTTCGGGTTCAAGATGTGCTCAGCAGCTAGCATGAGGATACGAGCTTCTGCTTGTGCTTCTTCTGAAAGTGGTACGTGGATGGCCATTTGGTCCCCGTCAAAGTCAGCATTGTAGGCTTCACAGACAAGTGGGTGCAAGCGAAGAGCCTTACCATCAATCAAGACTGGCTCGAAGGCTTGGATACCCAAACGGTGAAGGGTCGGTGCGCGGTTCAAAAGCACTGGGTGTTCTTTAATCACTTCTTCAAGGATATCCCAGATACGCTCATCTCCGCGTTCCACCAAGCGTTTAGCTGCTTTGACGTTTTGCACGATATCACGGGCAACGATTTCACGCATGACAAATGGTTTAAAGAGTTCAATCGCCATTTCACGTGGCACACCACATTGGTACATCTTAAGAGTTGGACCAACAGCGATAACGGAACGTCCTGAAAAGTCAACACGTTTACCGAGCAAGTTTTGACGGAAGCGTCCTTGTTTACCTTTAAGCATGTGGCTCAATGATTTCAATGGACGGCTACCTGGTCCTGTGATTGGACGACCACGGCGACCATTGTCAATCAAAGCGTCAACTGCTTCTTGAAGCATACGCTTCTCATTTTGAACGATGATACCTGGTGCATTTAACTCAAGCAAACGAGCCAAACGGTTGTTACGGTTGATAACACGGCGGTAAAGGTCATTCAAGTCAGATGAGGCAAAACGGCCACCATCCAACTGCAACATTGGACGAAGATCTGGTGGAATAACCGGAAGGATGTTAAGAATCATCCATTCAGGTTTGTTTCCAGACTTGTAAAAGGCATCCAAAACATCCAAACGACGGATGGCTTTGACACGTTTTTGTCCAGTAGCTGTTTTCAATTCTTCTTTGAGTTCAGCAATTTCTTTTTCAAGATCTACTTGCTTCAAAAGGTCTTGGATGGCTTCCGCACCCATCTTGGCAACAAATGAACCATAACCATATTCACGCAAGCGCTCTCGGTATTCGCGCTCTGTCATGATAGACTTGTGCTCAAGTGGTGTATCCTTAGGATCAATCACCACATAAGCCGCAAAGTAGATAACTTCCTCGAGGGCACGAGGGCTCATATCAAGGGTCAAGCCCATACGGCTTGGAATCCCCTTGAAGTACCAGATGTGAGATACAGGAGCTTTCAATTCGATATGTCCCATACGCTCACGACGAACTTTCGTACGCGTTACTTCAACCCCACAGCGGTCACAAACAATTCCTCTGTAACGAATGCGTTTGTACTTACCACAAGCACATTCCCAGTCTTTTGTAGGACCAAAGATCACTTCATCAAAGAGTCCTTCACGTTCTGGTTTCAAGGTACGGTAATTGATTGTTTCAGGTTTTTTGACTTCTCCATAAGACCATGAACGGACTTTACTTGGAGAAGCTAGGGTGATTTGCATACTTTTAAAACGATTTACATCAACCACTATTTCTTCCCTTTCTATTCTAAGTGAACTGCTTATTCTTGTTCAGCAGCTTCTTCTGTTGCTTCCGCTTTTGTTGCTTTCTCAGCTTCTTCAGCTTCAAAGGCTGCTTTAGCCTCTTGGGCTGCTTTTTCGCGGGCTTTTTCAAGGTCATCTACGTGGATGACATCTTCGTCCATTCCTTCATCCAAGTCGCGAAGTTCCACTTCTTGGTCATCTTCGTCTAGGACACGCATGTCAAGACCAAGAGATTGCAATTCTTTGACAAGAACTCGGAAGGATTCTGGAACACCTGGTTTTGGAATTGGTTTGCCTTTTGTAATAGCTTCATAGGCTTTCAAACGTCCGTTGATATCGTCAGACTTGTAAGTCAAGATTTCTTGAAGGACATTTGACGCACCGTAGGCTTCAAGAGCCCAAACCTCCATCTCACCGAAACGTTGTCCACCAAACTGAGCTTTACCTCCGAGTGGTTGTTGGGTAACAGTTGAGTAAGGTCCGACTGAACGCGCGTGCAATTTATCGTCAACCATGTGGTGGAGTTTGATCATGTACATGACTCCAACAGAAACACGGTTATCAAATGGTTCACCAGTACGTCCATCGTAAAGGATCGTTTTGGCATCGCTATCCATACCTGCTTCTTTAACAGTTGACCAAAGATCTTCAGAACTTGCTCCATCAAAGACTGGTGTCGCAATGTGAATACCAAGAGTACGAGCTGCCATACCAAGGTGAAGCTCCATAACCTGACCGATATTCATACGTGATGGCACCCCAAGTGGGTTCAACATGATGTCGACTGGAGTTCCGTCTGGAAGGTAAGGCATGTCTTCTACAGGAACGATACGAGAGACAACCCCTTTGTTTCCGTGACGTCCGGCCATTTTATCTCCGACCTTAATCTTACGTTTTTGAGCGATGTAAACACGAACCAACATGTTAACACCTGATTGCAACTCATCTCCATTTACACGTGTAAAGATCTTAACATCACGAACGACACCATCGGCACCGTGTGGTACACGAAGAGAAGTATCACGCACTTCACGAGACTTGTCTCCAAAGATAGCGTGCAAGAGACGTTCTTCAGCTGAAAGATCTTTCTCACCCTTAGGTGTTACTTTACCTACAAGAATATCACCTTCTTTAACCTCAGCACCAATACGGATAATCCCCATTTCGTCAAGGTCTTTGAGGGCATCTTCACCAACGTTTGGAATTTCGCGAGTGATTTCTTCAGGCCCAAGCTTTGTATCGCGCGTTTCTGATTCGTATTCTTCAAGGTGAACAGATGTGTAGACATCGTCCTTCACCAAGCGTTCGCTCATGATAACGGCATCCTCGAAGTTGTAACCTTCCCAAGTCATGTAGGCAACGATTGGGTTTTGTCCAAGCGCCATTTCTCCATTTTCCATAGAAGGTCCGTCAGCGATGAAATCGCCTTTTTCAACGACATCACCAACTTTTACGAGAGTGCGTTGGTTGTAAGCAGTACCTGAGTTTGAACGACGGAATTTTTGGATGTGGTAAACATCCAATGAACCATCTTCACGACGAACTTCTACCTTGTCAGCATCTGCGTAAGTAACTTTACCATCATACTGAGCAATCACAGCCGCACCAGAATCGTGGGCTGCTTGGTATTCCATACCAGTACCAACGTAAGGTGCCTGAGGATTAATCAATGGCACAGCCTGACGTTGCATATTGGCTCCCATGAGGGCACGGTTGGAGTCATCGTTTTCCAAGAAAGGAATACATGCTGTCGCAACGGCAACTACCTGTTTTGGTGAAACGTCCATGTAGTCAACAATATTAGCTGGATACTCTTGGTTGACCCCTTGGTGACGTCCCATGACAATCTTCTCAGCAAAGGTTCCATCTTCATTCAGACGAGAGTTAGCCTGAGCTACAGTATATTCATCTTCTTCATCAGCTGTCAACCAAACAATTTCGTTCGTGACAACACCTGTTTCACGGTCAACCTTACGGTATGGTGTTTGAACAAAACCATATTTGTTCAAGTGTCCGTAAGATGACAAGTTATTGATCAAACCGATGTTAGGTCCTTCAGGTGTCTCGATTGGACACATACGACCATAGTGAGTGTAGTGCACGTCACGTACTTCATATCCGGCACGGTCACGAGTCAAACCACCAGGTCCTAAGGCTGACAAACGGCGTTTGTGAGACAACTCAGAAAGCGGGTTGTGTTGGTCCATGAACTGTGACAACTGTGATGAACCAAAGAATTCTTTAACTGCAGCTGTTACAGGACGGATATTGATAATTTGTTGTGGTGTCAAGACTTCATTGTCCTGAACAGACATACGTTCACGGACATTACGTTCCATACGAGAAAGTCCCAAACGTACTTGGTTGGCAAGCAATTCACCAACCGCACGGATACGACGATTTCCAAGGTGGTCGATATCATCTACACGGCCAAGTCCTTCAGCCAAGTTGAGGAAGTAGCTCATCTCGGCAAGGATATCTGCAGGAGTCACCGTACGAACCTTGTCATCTGGGTTAGCATTACCAATGATCGTTACGACGCGATCTGGATCAGTTGGAGCAACAACCTTGAATTTTTGAAGAACAACAGGCTCAGTCACAACGGCTGCATCGTTTGGGATGTAGACAATCTTGTTCAAGTCGCCATCCAAATGGCTTTCAATGCTTTCAATCACGCTACGAGTCATAATCGTACCAGCTTCTACCAAGATTTCTCCAGTTTCAGGGTCTACCAATGGCTCTGCAATGGTTTGGTTGAGCAAACGTGTTTTAACATTGAGTTTTTTATTGATTTTGTAACGACCAACTGCTGCCAAGTCATAGCGACGTGGGTCAAAGAAGCGAGCCACAAGCAAGCTACGTGAGCTTTCAGCTGTCTTAGGCTCACCTGGACGAAGGCGTTCGTAAATTTCTTTCAAGGCTTCGTCTGTACGAGAGTCCATTGGATTCTTGTGGATATCTTTTTCAACAGTGTTGCGAACCAATTCGCTGTCACCAAAGATATCAAAGATTTCATCATCACCTGAGAAACCAAGAGCACGAACCAAGGTTGTAAATGGAATCTTACGAGTACGGTCGATACGAGTGTAGGTGATATCTTTTGAGTCGCTTTCAAGTTCCAACCAAGCTCCACGGTTAGGGATAACAGTTGAACCATAGCCCACCTTACCATTTTTGTCTACTTTGTCGTTAAAGTAAACACCTGGTGAGCGGACCAACTGAGAAACGATAATACGTTCACCACCATTGATGATGAAAGTACCCATTTCTGTCATGATTGGGAAATCACCAAAGAAAACTTCTTGGGTCTTGATTTCGCCTGTTTCTTTATTGATCAAACGGAAGGTTACAAAAATTGGTGCTGAGTAGCTAGCATCGTGGATACGAGCTTCTTCTAGCGTGTATTTTGGTTCCTTGATTTCATATCCAACAAATTCCAACTCCATTGTGTCTGTGAAGTTTGAAATTGGCAATACATCTTCAAACACTTCCTTAAGACCGTGGTCTAGGAAAGCTTTGAATGAGTCAGTTTGAATTTCAATCAAATTTGGTAAGTCAAGAACTTCTTTGATTCTTGAAAAACTACGACGGGTACGATGTTTCCCGTATTGAACGTCATGTCCTGCCAAGATGATTCTCCTTTGTAAATAAGTTCCAAGCCTTGTCAATCAGGCTTTTCTAATCGCCATATGGTTGTAAACCCCTTATCACCGTGTCCTCTTGACGAATTTTCAGAATCTTTAAGCCTCTGTTACAAATGCTCAAAATCTTGAAAAAAAGCACAAAAAGAGCAGCTAAATCTGACTTTTTCAGAAGATTTAACTGCTGTGAGCCTTGTCTGGACAATATTTCAGACAAAACCTACGACAAATGATTACCCATATTATACCCTATTTAGCTAGATTTTTCAAGGGGATTCAGTAGGTTTTTGGTAATTTTTTTCCCATAGAAAACTTGGCATCACATTCGAATCACGCTATGGTACAAAAAACTGAAAAAACTATTGACTGAAAATCATTTTCAAGGTATAATAATAAACGTTAAGGCGGTATAGCCAAGTGGTAAGGCACGGCTCTGCAAAAGCTTGATCGTCGGTTCAAATCCGTCTACCGCCTTCTATAACTTGATTTATCAGGTTTCAAATGAACAGAAAGCCCAATTTGAAGGGCTTTTCTTATTTTCCCTCGAATAAATACGTATAACTTTAAAAACTTTTGGAGCGAGTTTGTGGCAGAGTTCTTTCCATGGCATAATTCCCTTTTGAAATCAATTGAAAAAAGCTTCGTCACGCCTGGTGACAAAAGCCTCTAGTTTATTCTGTTTCTTCTTCTATTTCGACTTCTGTGATTTGGACTTTTACCTTGGTAACACGTCCATTCTTCACTTTATCATTGGTTAAGATAAACTGTTTGTTTTGGCTAACCAATTCATAGCTGAGTTTCTCAGTCGTTGGAATAGTTCCCACTCCTGTCAAATAATAACCAGCGATGGTATCAACGTCATCACTTTCCAGTTCAACATCAAAGTAATTATTGAAATCATTGAGGGTCATAGTTCCTTGAACAATGTAGGTATCCTCGCCAATCTGATGAACATCTATTGCTGCTTTGTCCGTTTCATCATCAATTTCACCAACAATTTCCTCTAAGAGGTCTTCCAAAGTCACCAAACCAGCCATACCACCGTATTCATCCAGCAAGATTGCCATTTGTCTTTGGGTATTTCGCAGTTCTTTTAGCAAGTCATCCACAAAAATAGTTTCAGGTACAAAAAGTGGATCTTGCAAAATTCTCTTCCAAACAATATTGTCAAAACCGTCCACAAAGCCTGCCTTAAGGAGACTCTTGGTGTGAATGATTCCAATTACATTGTCCTTATCCCCATCATAAACCGGGATACGAGAATAATTTTGTTTTAAAATACTTTGGATAATGGCTTGACTATCATCCTGAATATCCACCATAAAGGCATCCGTTCGAGGAACCATAACCTCTCGTGCCATCAGTTCATCGAGCGAAAAGACACCTTGTAGCATCTCAATCTCATCAGCATCCAATGTTTCTTCACTATTTGTCAGCATATAGGCAATTTCATCACGGGTCATCTTTTCATCCGCATCATCGAATGACATAGGAGTCAAATGGCTCAAGAAATTGGTCGAAGCAGCTAAAAGCCAAACAAAAGGACTGACTAGTTTTCCGATCCCAATGATAACCGGCGCTGTACGAATTGCCAAGGCATCCTTTAGATTAAGAGCGATTCTCTTAGGATATAATTCCCCAAAAACGATGGAAATATAGGTCAAAAATGCCAAGGATAGAAAAGTTGCCACGGCTTGTGCTGTTTCGCCATTCCCAAGCCAAGAGGCAATCACACGTCCTAGAGTATTAGTTAAACTCGCCCCTGATAAGATTGTAATCAGGGTGATTCCTACCTGAATGGTTGATAAAAAGTGGTTAGGATTTTCTAGTACCTTCAGCAGGCGGATGTAGCGTCTGTCTCCTTCTTCCGCCTTTTGTTCAACTCGGGCACGATTAAGAGAAACCATGGCCATTTCTGTGGCTGAGAAAAAGGCATTTAATACCGTCAAGATAAACAATAAAACAAATTGTAGCAACAAATTCTGACTACTTGGGTCTTCCATAGTTCTTCTCCTAAAATAGTATCTTATCCTTTATTATATCACAAAATTTAATCCAATACATATTATTTTTTCTTACCGTAACTTCTCAAAGTAACTTCCATCTCTCTCCCAAAACTGGAAGTTAGTTTTAGAAGTTGCTATTTTTTCTTAGTACCTGTTCTAGCCCTGCTTAAACTAGTAAAAAGAACTCCTACATCCATAAGTGACATAGGAGTTTAGGCTTATCTTTTACTGAGTTACAGTTACTTCTCCAGTTCGGTAATCCAGTTGAAGTCCCTTTTGAACATTGGGAACTAGAACATTGAATTCCAATTCTCCATCCGAAGACTTGGCTTCAATCTGTGAAGCTGAGGGAACTAAATCCTCGTTTGAAGCGTAGTAAAGGGTTACACGGTAACGGACACGCTTGTTTTGGTCCAAGGCTTTACGCACCTTGCTTTCATAGTAGTTTTGACCAGTCGAATACTCGGCTTGTGCCTGATTTGCCCAGGCTGTCTGAACAGCAATGTTTTTAGGATTGCTTGTTGAGGCATCAAAACCATCCAAACCACCGATTAAGGCATAGCCTAACAAATGACCTCTATCGACTGCATGGGTATAAGAGCCCTTTAGATTCTTGACCTGATGCCAACCTGGAGGAGTCCAAGAAGTTGAACCATTCCCAGTTTCTTTACGATTCTTGTACTGACGAGTGGCCTTAGACAAGAGGGCATTAGCTACGGTTGGAACAGTTTCCTTGCCCACTGTCTTTGTTTTATTGTCAGCGTAGGGCTTACTTGAAACCTTGGCATCTAGATTTGTTTTATTACCATTGACGATAAAAGCACCTGAGCCATTCCACTCCAGACTCCCCTTTATTTGACTCTTGACTGCGTCTGTTAAGACACTCTCTGCCAATGCTTGACTAGGAGCTTCAGACGCTTGTTTTTTCTGACTAAGATTGGTTTTGGGACTATTAGGTGCCGACGGCATCTGCTTGATATAATAGCTCCCTGTAGACAAAAGCAATAACACTAGCAGTCCGATTAGTGTCTGTCTTGTTTTTTTGTTCATATTTCTCCTTATCTTTAGAAAAAGGCTGGTTCTCCAGCCTAATTTCCTGTAAATTTATGAATCAATTCCTGCCATTTTGCTGGAGACAGGATAGCCCATGGATCTTGACCCTTGCCCAAGATTCCATAACCTACCATTAAACCGATTCCTAGAGCCAGAGTACCTAAAATCAGTACTATGATGACTAAAAGTAAACGCTTGACTACGTAGCTTGATTTCTTATTCATCTTCATCACTTGCCTCAATCCGCTGAATCTTAGCACCTAGCTGCGCCAACTTCTCATGGAAACCGTAGTAACCTCTATCCAAGTGAACCAATTTACCGACCACAGTTTCTCCCTGTGCTACCAAACCTGTCAAAATCAAGGCTGCACTGGCACGAAGGTCAGTTGAAAGAACTTCTGCTCCCTGCAAAGGCTGTCCACCAACAATACGAGCTGTATCACGGATAATCTCAGAATGCAAGCCCATGCGGCGCATCTCTTCTAGGTGTTGGAAACGATTTTCGAAAACTGTCTCCACCATGGTTGATTCGCCTTTTGCAACTGTCATCAAGGCTGTAAATTGAGCCTGCATATCTGTTGGAAATCCTGGGTGGGGCAAGGTTTTCACATGAACAGCTTTTAGATTTTCTAGTTGAGAACGAACACGAATTCCTTCGTCTTCTTCAATTACTTCAACACCCATTTCAAGTAACTTGGCAATCAAGGGACGGTTGTGCTCCCAGACAGCGTCTCGAATCAAGACATCACCACCAGTCATGGCAGCAGCTACCATAAAGGTTCCTGCTTCGATACGGTCTTGGACTACATTGTGAGTCGTACCATGAAGTTTCTCAACACCAGTAATGGTTATAGTCTCTGTACCAGCACCTTTGACCTTGGCTCCCATTTCATTAAGGAGAATGGCTAAGTCAACAATCTCAGGCTCACGCGCAGCATTCTCAATCACTGTCACCCCATCAGCCAGAGTCGCTGCCATCATCAAGTTCTGCGTTGCACCAACACTTGGAAAGTCCATATAGATATGAGCGCCATGCAAGCGTTCTGCCTTGGCTTCGATGTAACCAGCTGTCTGACTAATCTTAACCCCCATAGCTTCCAGACCTTTCAAATGAAGATCAATAGGACGGCTACCAATCGTACAACCACCTGGCATGGATACCTTGGCATGACCCACACGGGCAAGGATTGGCCCTAATACAACGATGGAGGCGCGCATCTTGCTGACATACTTGTAAGGGGCTTCCTCAGTGATGTCGCCAGTAGCATCCACCTTGACAAGATGAGCTTCCTCATCAAAGTCAACCTTGGCATTCAAACCACCAACTACCTGATTCATAATAAAGACATCCGACAAAATCGGAACATTCTGCAAGACGGTCTTTCCTTCACTTGCTAGAATAGTCGCTGCCAACAAGGGTAAGACTGCATTTTTTGCTCCCTCGATCGTCACGCTTCCTACCAGACGATTATCGCCACCTTGAACCACAATTTTATCCATACTCGTTTCCTTTACTCTTGATTTCATAATAATCCTCTAAGCGCTTCTTGCCACAAATGATACAGGCTAATAAAGAAAGAACTCAGGATGTAGCCTATGACAATGCTAAAAAAGGCTACTAATAAACGAACTTTTCTTGTATTCTCATCTGTCACTTTTAAAACCTTCTCCCATCTAACAAGATCCTTTAAAAGGTAAAAACTCACATAAATAAAGAGCATATGACTACTTAGAGTGAATAATAATTGAACCATTTGACTATTATACCATCTTCTCTGTTTGTGCGCTAGTTTGGAAACTTCACTCAAAAATTAGGGATTGTTTTTCAAGTAATCAATCGCATCTTGTAGGGTTTTAACGGGCACGATTTTCATATCCGTCTTGATTGTTTTAGCCGCTTCTAGGGCTGTTTGGTAGTTGTTTTTCGCGTCCGGATGCGCCTTTTGTTCTTCTTCGCTAACAGGGTTATCAGGAGCAAAGAAAATAGCAGCACCTGCCCTAGCCGAAGCTACAACCTTCTTATCAATACCTCCAATGTCTCCCACATTACCATCGCGGTCAATGGTACCTGTACCGGCAACAATACGACCATTACGAAGATCTGGGTGAGCTATTTGAGTATAGATAGCTAGACTAAACATGAGACCAGCACTTGGACCGCCAATACCAGCTGTTGAAAAGCTAATTGGGACATTGCTGATTACCTCTGTACGGTCAATCAAGCCGATTCCAATTCCATTTTTGCCATTTTCCAAGGTGATAATCTTTCCTTCTGCAGACTTGGTTTGCCCATCCTCTTCATAGGTGACCTTGACGGAATCCCCTAATTTTTGAGAACTGACGTAATCAATCAAGTCTTTGGAACTATCAAAGGTCTGATCATTGACTGCTGTGACTGTATCAGAGATATTGAGAATCCCTTTAAAGGTTGAATTATCCGTCACATTCAAAACATAAACTCCAAAGTACTTGAGTTCGATATCCTTACCAGCTGTTTTTAGTCCTTGATACTTGGCCATATTTTGCGATGTTTGCATGTAGAATTGATTGATTCGCATAAATTCAACATCGGAAGAACCACCTGTAGTCTCCTGAGCACTACGAATATCTGTAAAAGGTGTCAACCAAGCATAAATCATATGAGCTAAAGTGGCATGTTGAACACCAACCGTAACGAATTGATAGGCACCAGCTTCCTTATCTTCTGTGTCATTTATTTTAAGGACTTGGCGAATATCTTCCGAACCACCTGGAACCTCTATATAATAAGGCAAGGGCACTACAAATGCCAAGAAAGTCACAATCAAGGCCGCAATGACGTATAAGGGCCATCTAATCTTTTTTTTCATTTCTTATTTCCTCCAAAATACTCTCGGGAACATAGCAGGCAATATCCCGACCAAACTTCAAAAGCTCTCTAACGCCTGATGAACTGATATAGAGATGTTCAGGTCGACTATGTAAATAAATAGTCTCTATATCAGAAGACAGCTGATGATTGTAGTAATCAAAACTGGCTTCATATTGCAAATCCGACGCATTCCTCAAACCACGCACTAGACAAGTAGCACCCAATCTTTTTGCAACATCGACCACCAATTCATCATGAGAAGCCACGACTTCAACATTTTCCAAATGTCCCAAAGCCTTTTCTAGCCCCCGTTTACGATTTTCAAGAGGGAGAAATCCTTGTTTGTGGGGATTAAAAAAAATACCCACATAAAGCTTATCAAAAAGTCTGCTCGCCCGTTCAATGATATCCAGATGCCCATTTGTCATCGGATCAAATGAGCCTGTGAATAAGCCAATCTTATCTGACATAGACTGTCACCTTACTAATTCCATAAATCTTTTCCTTCCAGATACCCAGACAGGCAATTTCTTCTGGAAGTTCAACGGCTTTATCCGTCTCGCACACAACCATAACATCTTCAGAAAAAAGCTCTCTCTCAGCCATTTTTTCAATATCTGCTACGATTTGTTCCTTGGCATAGGGAGGGTCTAAGAAAACGAGGTCAAATTCCCCAGATACCTGTTCCAATGCCCTTTCTGCATCCATCTTTAGGAGTTGAAATTTTCCAACTTCCTTGGTCATCTGGATATTTTCAGCCACGATGGTCTGAGCCTTACGGTCTCGCTCCACCAAAACAGCACTGGACATGCCACGCGATACTGCTTCGATAGATAAACCACCACTACCTGCATAAAGGTCCAAGACTCGTCCCACTTCAAAGTAGGGACCAATCATGTTAAAAATGGCTCCCCTAACCTTATCCGAAGTAGGTCTTGTCGTCTTGCCTTCTAGTGTCTTGAGGGGACGTCCCCCATAGATTCCTGATACGATTTTCATACTGTTTATTATACCAAATTATAGACAAAAAGAGAAAGAAAACCGAACCTTGCGGTTCGATTCTCTACAAAATATTTTCGTAAGTATCGCGGACTTCTTGAGGCCAAACACTTGTTTGCACTTCTCCGATGTGTCTCTTGCGAAGTAGGAACATGGCCATACGAGATTGTCCAATTCCTCCACCGATTGTCAATGGGAATAGACCATTCAACAAAGACTTGTGCCATTCCAATTCCAAGCGGTCTTCATCACCTGTAATTTCCACCTGACGTCTAAGAGTTTCTTCATCTACACGAATTCCCATAGAAGACAACTCAAAGGCTCCACCTAAAGACTCATTCCAGACAAGAATATCACCATTTAGACCCTTGTAGCCATTCTCAGACTCGCTTGTCCAGTCATCATAGTCTGGTGCACGTCCATCGTGCGGTTTACCATCTGGCAACTCGCCACCGATACCAATCAAAAAGACGGCTCCAAATTCTTTACAAATCGCATTTTCACGTTCTTTCGGTGTCAAGTCTGGGTAGCGTTCTACCAATTCTTCTGTATGGATAAAGGTGATTTGTTTTGGCAAGATAGACTCGATGTCATAGCGGGCTTCAACAGCTAGCTCAGTCAGGCGAATAGCCTTATAAATCTTCTCAACTGTTTCTTTTAGATAAACGATGTTACGCTTACCATTTGGGATAACCTTCTCCCAGTCCCACTGGTCAACATAAACAGAGTGGGTTGCATCCAAGGAATCCTCATCTGGACGAAGGGCTTTCATGTGGACAAAGAGACCCTCTCCTTCACCAAAGCCAAAACGAGCCAAGGTGTGGCGTTTCCATTTAGCAAGTGAGTGCACCACTTCATAAGTAGCATCAGGGATTTGGAGAACCTTGACCGATACTGGATTTTCCACACCAGACAGGTTGTCCTGCATTCCGTCACCGACCTTACTCAAGATAGGACCTTGAACTTCGACAACTTCTAGCTTATCTTTCAAATACTGGGTAAAAGTGTTTTTGACAAAGGAAATTTCTTCTTGTTGATGGATAAAACTTTTCTTCATAGACAACTCCTCAAAAATTTAATAAACGTATTATACACCTATTTCCAAGAAAAGAAAAGAGAAAATTTTAAAAAAATCAGTGTCACTCAAAACACTGATTTCATAGACCTTTTAGTCATTGCGACCAAAGATACGTAGAATACTTAGGAAAAGATTGATAAAATCAAGATAGATGCTGAGAGCCATTGACACCACCCAGCCTGTCGCTACACGACCTTGTGATTGTTCATAGGCGAGGCGAATCTTTTGGTTATCCCAAGCAATCAACCCTGAAAAAACCAAAACCATGGCTACGCTAATCATATAATCAAAGAAGCCACTAGCCAAGAAAATATTGACTACCATAGCAATCAGTAAACCAATGAGAGCTGCCATCATTGCTCGACCAATCCCACTCAAGTCTTTCTTGGTAAAGATACCAACTGCCGCCATGACAAAGAAGAGAAGGGCGCTCGATACAAAGGCAGATAAAACTGTACCCGGAGTATAGAAAGCCACCACAAAACTAAGGGTAAAGCCGTTTAAAACGGAGTAAAGTAAAAATACTGGAAGAGCAGCTGGACTATTTCTTGAAGCCATGCTACTGGCAACGAAAACCAAAGCCAACTCCGCAAAAGTAGCAATGGTCAACCAGAGACGCCCCTGCATCAACAAGTAAACCAACTGAGACTGAAAAACCGTCAACATAAGGCCTGATACCAAAGCAGATAGTCCGATTCCCAGACCAACAAAGGCATAAACCTTAGCGTAAAATTGATTGAGACCTGCACGGTCATGTATAATAGTGTGATTCATCCATTTCTCCTTTTCTGTGAACATCTTTCCTTGATTATAACAAAAAAAGTTAAAATTAGCTTAAATAGAAGATTAAAATACCGGCTGCAACCGCAACATTCAAACTCTCGGCCTGCCCCTTCATGCTAATATGGACCAACTGGTCTGCACTTTCAGCCATAAGGGGACTAATTCCTTGACCCTCATTTCCCATAACTAGTACAAAATTTTCTATAGAAGGCAGTTCTCTGTAATCAACAGAATCTTTAGATAGGGTTGTTGCTAGCACTGGGATAGCTACCTTTTTAGTTTCGTCAAGAAGCGCTTGACTAGTCATCCGGTAAATGGGCAGATGGAAATGACTACCTTGCATGGAACGTAGGGTTTTGAGACTGTAGATGTCTGCCGACTTATCTGAAACAATCACTCCTGTAAAACCTGCTGCATCCGCAGTTCGAATGATAGTTCCTACATTACCAGGATCTTGCACATCTTCCAAAAACAAGAACTTGCCCTGACTCAAATCAGCTTGTCCTACTTCTTCTTTTTGAACCACCGCCACAATTCCCTGTGGAGTCTGAGAATCCGCCAAATCTAGCAAAATATCCTCTGAAATCCAGACAGTTTGCGGAAAAGCAGCTAACTGATTTCGATAATTTTCTAGGGCAAAGATTTTCTCAATCGTCACTCCAGCTTGGACAGCTTCTTCAAACAAGTGCCAGCCTTCAATCAAATAGGCAGACTTGCGGTATTTTTTTTGGTGTAATTTCTTGGCATTTTTTACCACAGAATTGGCTTTTGAGGTTATAATAGTCATAGAAATATTATAACACAATCAAAGGGGTTTGGTATGCAAAAGGTTAGAATGATTGCCCAAGGTAGGGTACAGGGAGTCGGCTTTCGTTGGGGTGTTTACAGCTTGGCACTTGAAATTGGTGGCATCACAGGTCGAGTATGGAATAACGACGATGGCACAGTGGAAATCTTAGCCCAAGCAGACTCATCTGCTATCATGGCAAAATTTATCCAAGAAATCCGAAAAGGACCGACACCTTTTTCAAAAGTAAGCTACTTAGATGTCAAACTAAGCAACTTTCCTCCCTACTCTGATTTTAAAATCGCAAATTAGGTCTCCAGAACTATTGTATATTTTGTAAAAAAACAGTAGAATAGAAAGGTATAATTTTTAAAGAAGGAATAAAAACAGTGAAATCTATTAAACGTTTTGCATTCTCGGCTATGGGAGTGGCTATGTTGCTTGTCTTGACTGGCTGTGTCAATGTCGATAAAACCACAGGTCAGCCAACAGGATTTATTTGGAATACGATCGGAGCGCCTATGGCTGAAGCCATCAAGTACTTCGCTACTGATAAAGGTCTAGGCTTTGGTGTCGCTATCATTATCGTAACCATTATCGTACGCTTGATTATCTTACCACTTGGTATCTACCAATCATGGAAGGCAACGCTTCACTCTGAAAAGATGAACGCTCTCAAGCATGTCCTTGAGCCACACCAAACACGTCTCAAAGAAGCAACTACTCAAGAAGAAAAACTCGAAGCCCAACAAGCCCTCTTTGCCGCTCAAAAAGAGCACGGCATCAGCATGTTTGGTGGTGTAGGATGTTTCCCTATCCTCCTTCAAATGCCTTTCTTCTCTGCTATCTACTTTGCTGCCCAACATACTGAAGGGGTTGCTCAAGCAAGCTACCTAGGCATTCCTCTAGGTTCTCCAAGTATGATTTTGGTTGCCTGTGCTGGTGTCCTTTACTATCTTCAATCGCTCCTTTCACTTCACGGAGTAGAAGATGAAATGCAAAGAGAACAAATCAAGAAAATGATTTACATGAGCCCACTCATGATCGTCGTCTTCTCCCTCTTCTCACCAGCTAGTGTCACACTTTACTGGGTTGTCGGTGGTTTCATGATGATTCTCCAACAGTTTATCGTCAACTATATCGTTCGTCCAAAACTTCGCAAAAAAGTCCGTGAAGAACTAGCCAAGAACCCACCAAAAGCAAGTGCTTTCTCTAAACCAAGTGGACGAAAAGACGTTACCCCTGAACAACCAACTGCTATCACAAGCAAGAAAAAACACAAAAATCGCAACGCTGGAAAACAACGTTCGAGATAAGAAGAAAAAGGCTTAGCTGATTTGCTAAGTCTTTTTGCAAATCAAAAGCCCGATGTTTCCATCAGGCTTCTTTTCTATCCATGTACACGTTTCATATAATCTTGATAACTTTCGGTATCCATGAGTTTTTTAGCGTTCTTGACGCGATCTGCTGTTGGTGGTTTGACTCCTTCGAGGGAATATGGAATTCCAAGTTCACGCCACTTGAACTCACCCATGGTGTGATAAGGTAGAATTTCAAACTTATCAACATTTTTGAGGGTCTTGACGAACTTACCAAGTTCAATCAAGTCATCATCTCTGTCTGTCAATCCTGGAACTAGCACGTGGCGAATCCAGACAGGTTTTCCAATATCTGATAGATACTGGGCACAAGCCAAGATATTTTTATTAGTTTGTCTAGTGACAATCTTGTGCTGTTCTTCGTTGATTTCCTTGATATCCAAAAGAACCAAGTCAGTGACAGCCATGAGTTTGTCAAACTTCTCAAGGTAACGTGGTTTATTACGGAAAGGAAGAGCACAGGTATCCAAGGTACAGTGGATTCCTTGTTCCTTAGCCTTGGTGAAGAGAGCAATCAGGAAATCAATCTGCAAGAGAGCTTCTCCTCCACTGACTGTAATCCCACCCTTATTTCCCCAGAAACCACGGTAGCGCAAGGCCTCTGTCAAGACATCATCTACCGTCCGTTCACGTGACTTATTGGACTCCATAGCCCAAGTGTCTGGGTTGTGGCAATACTGGCAACGCATGTGACAGCCCTGCAAAAAGACAATAAAGCGAATACCAGGCCCATCTACTGACCCAAAGCTTTCTGTCGAATGCACCATTCCTGTCACTTGTCCATAATCAATTGTTTCTTCAGACATATCGTTACCTTCCTTGAAAACGTTTTATAGTTTTATTATATCACGACTTGAAGGAAAAACAAGATTTTTGCCTATTTTTTAGAAAGCAATCTGTTTTTCAATTTCATTTTCAATCTATTATCAGATTATTCTTCAAAATCGAAGCCATATAAGGTTGCAAAATAGTCCTCAGGGCGCTCTGCACGGCGGATTTGACGGGCTTTACCTTCTTCGGTATAGAGGATTTCCGCAGAACGTAATTTGGCATTATACTGGTAGCCCATTGAAAATCCGTGGGCACCTGTATCATGAATTACCAGCAAATCACCGATTTCTGTATGAGGCAGTTCGCGATTGACTGCAAATTTATCATTGTTTTCACAGAGTGAACCAACCACATCTACCGCTTCAGCTGGTCCATCTGGATGGGTCACGTTGCTAATATGATGGTAAGCTCCGTACATAGCTGGACGCATGAGGTTGACTGCTGAGGCATCCACACCTAGATAGGTACGGTAGGTTTCCTTCTTATGAGTCACTCTTGTGACTAGAGCACCGTGAGGTGCCAGCATAAAACGACCCAATTCGGTGAAAATCTTGACCTGACCAAGACCTGCTGACGTAAGAACTTCTTCATACACCTTACGAACTCCCTCACCAATCAAGGCGATATCGTTCGGCTCCTGGTCTGGACGATAATTAACACCAATACCGCCAGAAAGATTGATAAAGTCTAGCCAAATGCCCAACTTTTCCTTGATTTCAACAGCCAGTTCAAAGAGCTGACGAGCCAACTCTGGATAATAGAGATGGGTCACGGTATTGGACGCTAGGAAGGAGTGAAGCCCAAAAGTCTTGGCTCCTTTTTCCTTCAAGATAGCAAAGGCTTCAAAGAGCTGGTCCTTGGTCATGCCAAACTTAGCCTCCCCAGGATTGTCCATAATGTCTGTCCCCAGTTCAAAAACGCCTCCAGGATTATAACGACAAGAGATGATTTCTGGAATACCTGCTGCTCTCTCCAGATGTTCAATATCTTCAAAGGCATCCAAGTTAATGGTCGCACCCAATTCACGTGCATAGGCGTATTCCTTGTCTGGCGTGTTGTTGGAAGAGAACATAATCTCAGAACCCAGAAAGTTCAGTTTATGGCTCATCAAAAGCTCTACATAACTAGAGCAGTCCACACCACAACCTTCTTCTTGGAGAATTTTCAAAATAGCTGGAGTTGGAGTAGCCTTAACTGCAAAATATTCCTTAAAGCCCTTGTTCCACGAAAAAGCTTGGTTGACGGCTCTTGCCTTCTCACGAATCCCCTTCTCATCATACAAGTGAAAGGGAGTCGGGAACTCGGCAACAATCGCTTCTAACTCTTCTCTATTGATAAATGGTGTTTTCATAAGCTTCCTTCTATTCTGTTTGCAAAGAAAGGCTGGGACAATCGTTCCAACCTTTAGTTCTATCTCTTATTTATCTTCGTCAAAGATATTGCCAACCTCAACATCGATGGCTTGGTTCTTGACATCAATATTAGTTACCTTCAAGAGTGACTTGTAGTCAAACTGCTTTTCACGTTCTTCTTGGGCATTGTCCGCAAAGACCGCTACACCTGCCAGTTCTGAGTCGAACTCGCGCAAGAGACTAATCATACCGTTGACCGTTCCGCCACCTTTCAAGAAGTCATCCACAATCAAGACACGGCTGCCTGCCTTAAGACTACGTTTTGAAAGGAACATTTTCTCGATACGGTCACCACTTGAACCTGAAACATAGTTGACGCTAACAGTTGAACCTTCGGTAATTTTCAGGTCACGGCGCACAATGACAAAAGAGACATTGAGGACATTGGCAACTGCATTTGCAAGTGGCACACCCTTAGTTGCTACGGTCATAACCGCGTCAATTTTTTGGTCCATAAAGCTTTTGGCAATAATACGACCAATATTTTTCAAGATGGCTGGTGTGCTAAGCAAATCAGACAGATAGATATAACCACCTGGCAAGATACGGTCACTTTCTGACAACTTGGTACGCAAGTCTTCAACCATTTCCTTAGCATCCTGACTCGAAATAGACGGTGTGAAGATGACACCTCCGCCAGCCCCAGTCACTGTCTGGATATGACCGATTTCAATTTCCTCAAAGGCGCGTTTGATAATGACGATATCTTCTGAGATGGATGATTTAGCAGACTCATACTTTTCAGCAAAAGTATTGAGACTAGTTAGTTTATAAGGATTATTAATCAAATAGTTGGAAATGACAACCATCCGATCACTTCTTCTTAATTTCATTTCTATTTCCTATTCCATTTTTATTCAAAAAATCAAAAAGCAAACTAGAAAGCTGGTCGCTGGTGGTTCAAAACACTGTTTTGAGATTGTCGATAGAACTGACAAACCCTGTAATATACCTGCATATATACATACGACAAAGCGATACTACCCTAGTTTGAAGAGATTTTCGAAGAGTATTCATTTTTGTCTTTTACTTATTATACCATATTCACATAAAAAAACGAACATTCTTATCCTAAAAAATGCTCATTTTTCTTAAATTATCAATCTAAATCTGGTTTATAGAAGGAACGATTATCCATAGCGAAGATTTTATTGGTCATCTCTCCTTTATCCACCAAAGCCAGAGCTGTTGACATCATCATCATGCTTGCATCCAGATTGTCAATCATATGGATAATCTCTGCCTCCATAATACGTGGACGGACTGGACTTCCATATTCAAGCAAGCCGTGGTGACTGAGGATGACATGACGAAGCAAAACGACTTCTTCCTTGGTATCATCGATGCCGAGTTCCATAACTGTCTTGGTAATTTCGCTATCAATGAGAGCGATATGTCCAAGAAGATTACCTCGCACTGTGTACTCTGTCTGGTCTGGCCCCGTCAACTCGATGACCTTAGCCAAGTCATGCAACATAATCCCCGCATAGAGCAGGCTCTTATTGAGCTGAGGATAAACTTCGCTAATAGCGTCTGCCAAACGCACCATGGTCGCCGTATGATAGGCCAAGCCCGTTTCAAAGGCATGGTGGTTGGTCTTGGCAGCTGGATAGGAGTAGAATTCCTTATCATACTTGGTGTAGAGATTTCGGACAATCCGTTGCCAGACAGGATTTTCAATTTTGAAAATCATTTGCGACATGTAGTCACGAATTTCCTTGACATCAACTGGTGACTTGACCTTGAAATCGGCTGGGTCATTGGGTTCACCAGCTTGAGGCAGGCGGAGAGTAATTTGATTGACTTGAGGGGTATTGTTATAAACTTCTCGGCGTCCTTTCATGTGGACAACCTTACCTGCGGTAAAGGCCTCAATGTTATGAGGTTGGGCATCCCAGAGCTTCCCATCAATCTCGCCACTATCATCTTGGAAGGTAAAGGCTAGGTAGTTTTTCCCAGCTCGAGTTTGCCTCAGGTCAGCTGATTTGATTAGGTAAAAGCCTTCAAATAGCTCATCTTTTTTCATGTGACTAATCTTCATATTCTTCCTCATTTTCTTGAAAATGGAGTAGATCAAGCGCAGGCTCACCTTCTGACAACTCAATGTGACGGAGCGTCCGCTCGATAGCTATGGTACGACGGTTTAATAATTCATCAATATTGCCAGAGGCATGTTGGAGATGTTTTTGTGCCTTGACCAGAATACCACCAAACTTGCCAAACTCGGTCTTGACACTGGCAAGAGTCTTGCTGATATGGTCGGCACTCTTTTGGATATTAAGGGTCTTGAAACCAACTGATAGGGAGTTAAGAAGGGCTGATAGGGTACTTGGTCCTGCAACGATAATCTGTTCTTCCCGTCTCAAATCATCAAAGAAGACCGGATTGCGCACAATCTCTGAATAAAGACCTTCTGTCGGAACAAACAAGATTCCAAAATTGGTTGTCCGAGGCGGTGCTATGTACTTGCTCTTGATATCCTTGGCAAAGCGCTTGACGCTTGCTAGGAGTGACTTACGACAGCGTTCAATCTCACCCTTGTCACCTGTCTCATAGGCTTCTTCCAAGCGGTAATAATCTGCCAGTGGAAACTTAGAGTCAATTGGTAGGTAGACGTATTCTTGGTCGCCTTGTCCGGGTAACTTGATGGCATACTCCACTCGTTCACTAGAGTTTTCAACCGTTGCGTATTCTCGTTCGTACTGGGCAGGTGTCATGATGTCTTCAATAATTTGCCCCAGTTGCAATTCTCCCAGAATCCCTCGCGTCTTGGTTCCAGAGAGAACCTTGTTAAGAGCTCCGACATCACGGGCAACTGTCTGCATTTCTCCAAGGCCACGATTGACAGACTCCAGTTGTTTAGAAACTGTCTCAAAGGAAGCCTGTAAGCGTGTCTGCAAGGTCTTTTCTAGTTTTTCCTCGACCGTCTGGCGCATTTGTTCCAAACGTTGCTCATTTGATTCCTGCAAGGATTGGAGACGTTGGTCTGTCTTGTCTCTAGTTTGGAGGAGATTATCTGTCATTTCTTGACGGACTTGGGTCAGACCTTGGTGCAATTCAATCCGCACTTCTTGCAAACGGTCGCTGACAACCACTTCCAAATCTTTTTGGTCTAACTGGCTGGCTTGTCTGGCTTGGTCAAAGCGGTAATCCAACTGGTCTGACAAATGATCTGCCTGATCCTCCAAGCTCTTACTTAAGTGTTTCTCCTGCCTATCCTGCCTTTGCCAAATCAGAAAGAGACCAGCTAGATTGGCAATTAATAATAGAATAAGTAAACTTTCCATCCTACCTCCTGTCCTTGCTATGCAGTACGACCACATAACCATCTGGGCAAGTTACCGACACTTCCCTATCTATATATTCGTTAGAAGCGTACACTTTTTTAAAGAAAAAATTTTCCTCTGTCAACTCATACTTGGCTCCAAGAATAGTCAGCTGGCTATCCCGAACTGGCATAAAGGCTAGATAGTCGTAGTCTGAACGAGGTTCTAGCTGACTGATTCCTTCTGGACAATAAGTAATCAAGTTTTGCCCATCCTCAATTTCTATTTGATGCATATAGGGTGCCAACTTAGGATTGCTAGGCAGAAAGACATTGGCCAACATATGGTCAATACGGCCACCCAAGGCACCGAAAATAGTAACCTGAGCCTGAGGATTTTGCTTAAAGATGGTCAAGAGAGCCAATTCCAAATCAGTATCATCTTTTTCTGGCCGGGCTTGGACAAAATGCTGGGCACGTTTTTGAATCACCTGTCGCTCTTCTTCCGTCACAGAATCAAAATCTCCGACTGCTAGAGCAAGAGGTAAGTCTTCTTCCAAGACCCAGAGCGAGCCTCGATCCACCCCAACAAAAGCATCAAAATCTGTCCGATAATGACCGCGGTTTCCGCCTGCAAAAACTGCAACCCTAGTCCAGTTGTTTTCTGAGAGTTTGTACTCGCTCATTGACTTCTCCCTTAAAGACATAGGAACCTGCTACAAAAACAGTCGCACCAGCTTCTTTGGCTTGAGCAATAGTTTGGTCATCAATCCCACCATCCACTTCGATTTCAAAGTTCAAACCTTTTTCCTCACGAAGAGCAACCAACTCACGAACCTTATCCATGGTTTCTGGCAGAAAGGCTTGCCCACCAAAACCTGGATTAACCGTCATGACTAAAACTTGGTCAACTAGATGAAGGACGTGCTTGATGGCTTCAACTGGTGTGCCAGGATTGATAACGACTGAAGGCTTAACTCCGAGTGAACGAATTTTTTGGAGGGCGCCATGAATATGAGGCGTTGCTTCTACATGGATACTGATGATGTCTGCACCTGCACGCGCAAAATCTTCCAGATGATGCTCAGGGTTTGACACCATCAAGTGGCAATCGAAAACCATCTTACTATGAGGACGAAGGCTCTCGACCACACCTGCACCAAAACTGATTTGCGGTACAAAATGACTGTCCATGATATCGATATGGGCATATTCTGCCCCAGTTGCTTCTAGACGTTTGATTTCACGTTCAAAGTTGGCATAATCTGCTGCCAGAATTGACGGAGCAATCTTGTATTGAGACATAGGTTTCTCCTTATTTTGGAATTTTTTTGCTGACTTTTTTATAGGTTTCTCTACGATTTTCAATTTCACTAAGGAATTGCAGGTAATTGTCAAAACGGAAGGTTGCAATAACACCCTCTTCAACAGCTGGTTTGACGGCACAAGACGGCTCATGGGTATGGGTACAAGTACGGAACTTACAATCTCGGCTAACAGTAGCAATCTCTGGGAAAGCCTGATTGAGGTCTTCAGCCCTTGATACTTCATAGTCCAGAGATGAAAAGCCTGGTGTATCTGCGATTTTACCCCCGTTGAGATTGTAAAAACTAACAGCTCGAGTGGTATGGCGACCGCGACCTAGACTGTCTGAAATTTCTCCCGTTTCAAGATTGAGGTCTGGTACGAGTTTATTGAGAAGAGTTGACTTCCCAACACCTGTCTGCCCCATAAAGACCGTAACCTTGCCTGTTAACAAAGACAGGAGTTCCTCTTTACTGGTCACAAAGTCATAGCCGATGTCACCATAGGTCTGCTGGTAAAAATCCAGTTCTCCCCTATCTTCCAACAAATCCATTTTGGAAATATAGACAATGGGATGGATGCCCTTGTGCTCCAAAAGAACCAAGAAACGATCCAGCAAATTGCTGTTAAAATCAGGTTCCTTGACGGACATGATTACTACAGCTTGATCGATATTGACAATAGGCGGACGAACCAGACTGTTTTTCCGTTCGTGAATTTTGAGGATATAGCCTTCTGAATTTTCCTCGGCAGAGAAATCCACCCAGTCCCCAACATAAGGGGTATGGCCTTTTTTACGGAAATTCCCACGCGCGCGTGTTTGATAAACCTGGCCATCACTCTCCACATAGTAGAAACCTGCCAAGGCTTTAATGATTTGTCCCTGCATCTTAGAGTCCTTGCCCTTTAAGTGCGTCTGCTAGACCGGCAAATTCTGCCAAGCTGAGAGCTTCCCCACGCACACTTGGTGACAAGCCTGCCTGGTCCAAAGCCTTGGTCAGCTTGTCCTTGACCTCTTCAGTCTTACCAAAGTAACCTGTCAAGTTATTCCACAAGGTCTTGCGGCGATGGGTAAAACTAGCCTTGGAAACCTTAAAGAAAAAGTTCTCATCTTCTACTGCTACGGCTGGCTCTGGACGACGCACCATTTTCAAGATGGCTGAATCCACATTTGGCGCTGGCACAAAGACCGTACGAGGCACGATAAAGGCAACCTTGGCTGTCATGTAATACTGCACGGCGATAGACAAGCTACCGTAAGCCTTGGTGTTAGGCTGGGCTGAAATGCGGTCCGCTACTTCTTTCTGCATCATGACCACAAACTCACAAAAAGGAATGCCACTCTCAATCAAGTGCATGAGAATAGGCGTCGTGATGTAGTAAGGCAAATTAGCCACTACCTTGATTGGCAGGTCAGGATTTTTAAAATTCTGGATATGTTGCGCCAAATCAACCTTGAGAATATCTTCGTTAACTACGGTCACATTATCAAAATCACGCAGAGTATCTGCCAAAATTGGCACCAAACGGTGGTCAATCTCAAAAGCCATGACTTGGGCTGCACGCTCAGCCAAAAATTCTGTCAAGGCACCAATACCTGGCCCGATTTCGATGACATTGACCTGGTCATCAATTTCAGCCGTATCCACAATTTTTTGAAGGATATTGGTATCCGTCAGGAAATTTTGCCCGAAGGACTTTTTAAAGGTAAAACCGTGACGCTCCAGCACTGCCTTGGTCACGCTATAATCTGCAATTCTCATCTATTCTCTTTTCTATTATCTGTTACTACTATTGTAACACATTCCCCTTGTATTTTGGGAATGAAAATCATACCAAAAAACTATCTTTCCTCATGAAGAAAGATAGTCTTGGAAATCTTTAAAGAGGGACTTAGCGCTTCTCTCGAAACATACGTTCATACTCTTCGAAAATCTCTTCAAACCACGTCAGCTTCACCTTGCCGTACTCAAGTACAGCCTGCGGCTAGCTTCCTAGTTTGCTCTTTGATTTTCATTGAGTATCAAAAAAATCAGCTTCTTGATAACTTCTATTTTCGGGTAGGGTCAAATCCACATCCTCCTCCACATCATCCACTGTCAGTTCAACCGTTTGAGGTAAATTTTTCAAACGATAATGCTTTTGCCTTTACCCTTCAATACTAGCAAAATCAAGCAAATAGCCATGCACTAGGATTTGAACCAAAAGGAGATGATTGGTCATATTTTCCATGATGAGGATATCTTCTAAACCACCTCTGGCACTAGGATAATCAGATACCCTGCGAATACGGATTTTTTCACACATGAGCAAGTTTCCTCATATCAATGATTTCATCAGCCTTATTCCAGACTAGGGGATTATGGGTCGCAATGATGATAATTCGATTTTCATCTTTCAAATCCACCAAGAGATTCATAACCTCCTCTGAATTTTCAGGATCAAGAGCTGCTGTTGGTTCATCTGCCAAAATCAAGGGTGGATTTTTCAAAATAGTCTTAGCAAGGGCAACTCGTTGGGCCTCTCCCCCAGATAAAGTATAGATTTTTTGTTCTAAATCCAAATACCCTAGATTAACTTTTTCTAAAGCCCCCACTTGCCTTTCCAAACGTTCTACTTTTGAGATTTTCTGACCAACAAAACCCAAATCCAAATTTTCTTTGATTGATTGGTTTTCTAAGAGGCCAAAATTTTGAAAGAGATAGCCCATCTGATCTCGAAAATACTCACGAGTGGGAATGGTTTTTAAATCTTTCCCCTGATAGAGAACCCTTCCTCCATCTATCTTTTCTAGCTTTCCCAAGATATTCAGCAGCGTCGTCTTTCCGCTTCCACTCTTTCCGATTAAGGCATAAACCTTGCCCTTCTCCAGCTTGAGATTCAAACCAGAGAAAATCGCGCGGTCATTAAATTTCTTTTCCAATCCTTGAATATCAATCATCTTATTTTCCTTTCAATACTGCCATGCTACCAGCTTCTTCTTTTTTGTCCTGCCTTACTAAAATCAAGAGGGCGTTAAGCGTAAACAAAGCTACAACTAGAGCGCTAATCAAACCATCTCTTGTCAAAATACTAGATAGGACTAGGCCAAGCAAGAGAACTCCTCCTTGCGCCAGTAAATACTTGCCATGAAGCTCATAGATTGTCATACCAGCAAGACGTTTAATCATAAGATCCCGTCTGAACTGCTCAAAATAGAGAAGATTCATGGAATCAAATAACAAGATAGCCGTAGACAGGGTCAAAATCGTCCCAATAAGGAGAGAGTAAAACTCCACCCGTTTGTCATTTAGTACCTTGGCAAAAAATAGCTGGCTTTTTACCAAGTAAGAAACCTTGTGATACAGACCTTGCTCTTTTAGAGCTGTGATGCTGTCTCCATATCGATCTAGTTTCAAGGCACTATTAGCCGTAGTTCCCCACAACATCCCTGCAACAGGTCTTGTTCCAGTCGCTTGCGGCGTTAGAACTACAATAATCGGATCTTTTAGGTACTGGCGTGTTGTCTTGTACCCATCATTATAGAGGAAACGTTCCTGTCCTATTTCTGTAAAAGCTAGCCTTACCTGTGGGAGGTAGTGTTTCTGACTCGTCACTTCTACACTTTCAGATGAAAAGTTTTGCAGGTAATCTGTAAACAATCCTTGGTAGTAGATAGACTGCTCTCGCAAGCTCTCAGGCAAGATCAGCCCAAACTCTCCCTCAGACAAGTTTTGCATCTTGTCCATAAACTCTGAAGAAACGGTAATCTTTTCTTCTATCAGATAGCGCGGTGAGACATAGATAACATTCCCTGACGGTGTGTAGTCACTGAGACGATTGCCATCTAGGTCCACTTCTGCTCCATCTGAGAAATTGTCAACATTGCTCATAATATAAAAAGAGTCTGTATTGGCTAACCGTTCTTCAGTAAATGTCTGCCACTCACGATTATCCTTACGCGTTCCTTCTTCATCGGCAAATGCACTAGACCAACCAAAGGATAGACGGTAACGGTCTGAGGACTGGCTCCATTTATTGCTAGCTCTCTCCATTTCCTGCATTTCACGGTAGTGGGGTAGGAGAGCTGTCGCACTCGATCCGACCACCAATACAGCTAAGAGTTGCCCCACCATCATCAATGTCATCATACGTTTGAGAGGGAGTTTCCCTTTCAATAGATCCACCAGACTATTTTCCTGTAAACCAAGTAGATAGACGACACTTAGTAAGGTAGAAATCCCTGCCAAGGTCAATCCATAAAGTAGAAGAGCAATGATGACCAGTTGCACCGTTGCCATAAACAAGGCACCTTGATACCAGAGAATCCCCAATCCCAAAAGACTGGATACCAGCACTGAGCAGATAAGCTGTCTCACATCTTCTAACACTGGTCTGAGAGCAACTCCAAACAAGCTCTCACCAGCTATTAAGCGAATCCCTGCCTGACGAAGGGATTTGATCCGATAAATCAGGGTCAGACTCATAAAGGTCAGCAGAAAAATAGCTAAACTCAGTAGCACCATAGGGGTGGCCGTCAATAGTAAGACTATCGAAAATGGATCTTCTCCATTCGAAACAAAGCCTTGATAACCAAGCTCTTTCAAGGTGGTCTGTAAGCTCACTCCATCCAAACTTCCTGATACAATCAAGTAAGACCCTAATAAATCACTCGTTTCTGCACTCTCCTTGGAGGAAATGGTCAGACCTTCTGGAAGCTTTCCCTCACCATAAGTGGCATAGGTAAAGCGTGTTTCTCCAGCTTCATTTGGCTCAACGATTCGACGAGCAATGAGACTATTGTGCTCTACCGCCAAGTGACTCAAAGCCTCTGTCACCTCTTCGCGACTAGCTACTGGTTGATTTATCATCATTCCTGTCACATCAACAGAAGGATAGTTACCAAATAAAATCTCTTCTCGATGGTCAACGGAAGTTATCACCATATAAAGCGATACCAATACCATTGAAATCAAAATAAATAAACGTTTCATCATTTCCTCCAAAAAGTTACTTGGTCACTTAGTGAGAAGGTGACCAAGTAAAGCTAAACAATAGGGCTATACCATTCTAAACATTATAGTAGAATGCAACTTTCTCTCCCCAAGAAGTACGAATCCATGCACGAGAAGTCCCTCCAGCACCAGCATATCCCTTGTCAGATGAACCAGTTTTTCTGCTAACAACTGTTGAACTATGGTATTTTGAAGGGTGATAGTAGTTTGAGTAAGCACCACCGTTACCTGAACCATAAGTCCAAACACCACCTTCTGGGTATTGAACGGCTGCAGAGGCAACTGATACACCTCCACCTAATGTTGCTGCAATGCTCGCTACAAGAGCTAACTTTTTAACTGTTTGTTTCATATTGATACTCCTCTATTTTTGATTACAAGATTGTTGAGTTACTTGCTCCTCTTTCCATTATCAACGTTGATACTATTATATTACCAAATGATATTCTAAAATTATTTGTTTTTCTCTAAATTGTCAAAATAGCACCCTGAAATGAACTTTTATAGTCATTATACTCCATCTTTATCACACTATCAAGGACATCAATGTCCTTAAAATCTAACTATTTCATATTATTTTTAGCTTATATCTAAAAAAACAGTTCTAAAGACGAACTTTAGAACTGTTTTGATACGAGGACAAGGACATTTTTGTCACTGATTCACTATGTTTATAAATATTTTTTGACATCCTCTTGCCATTCCTCTGTCAATTTCTTTACTAGAAATCCATCTCCAATTAGCTTCGCAAATGTTTTAGAAGACTGATAAAATGATTCAGCTAAACTAAAATCTCTTTCTACTCTTAATGCTTGCTTCCACAAAAACATAAATACACGAGGTTTCTTTTGATAATCTTGAGTTTTATCCATAATTTCTTGTAAACACGATAGATAATCATTAAAACAATCAGTTACTCCTACCTTTTCAAGACAACACATTCCTGAAATAAGAGTATCTCTAATTATAAAGTAATTCTCTATTTGAGTTACCTTCTTCTGTTCCAAAAGAAAGAGCATTAGCTTTTCGATTTGATTTATAAATTTGGCAAGATCTTTTCTAATGAGCATTTGATAAAAAAACAAACGAATCAACAACATATCATTTATTGAATAAGCTTCTTTTTCTATAATCTGAGGCATATGTTCCTCAAGTATTAACTCTGCATATTCAGGCCTTCTAGTTCTAGAAGTATCCAAACACGCCTGCAATACTTCACATGCTAATTGTTCTTCTTTAGGAAGATTATCAAAGTATGTTTTATAAATCTCTTCCAAACACGCTTCCTTCTTATCGTACTCCTCTTCTTTACCATAGATTGGTTCACGTAAAATCTGGTATTTCAATTCTAAATAAGCAGAAGGAAGAGCTGAAAAATCCGGCATAAGGCTATAAACTGGAACTCCTAGCCGGCGAGCAATATAGTCTAACTTGGGCAAACTCGGTTGCGAAGCTCCACTTTCAATTCGCGACAGTTGACGAACTGTCAGTTCTTGCTCATCTCCACAAAAATCTGGACGACTAATTCCTTTTTCTATCCGAATCTCTTTAATTTTTTGACCAATTAACATCAGACGCCTCCTCTTCTACCTGCTTCGAAAAATACTGTGAAACTTAAAAAATTGTAACGGCTACATCTTTCCTACTCATAAGATTTCATAGCTTCTTCCACTTCTGCCAAAGTAACCCCAAACAACTCTAGGCGTTTGAGGAGTTGCTTGCCGTTGGAATAGCCGATTCGGAGAGTCTCTCCGAGATATTCTCTACGCTTACGGCTGTCTGCCCCTGCTAGAAAACCAAGGCGAATCAAATCGCTACGACTAATGTCAAACTGACTCTCATGTTCAAATTGTTCTGTCACCTGAGCTAGAGCCGTTTTCAGGTCTTCATAGCTGGCATGCTCAATTCCCAGAGAACGCCCCTTGGTCTTGGACTTTGGAACAGCTTCATCTCGCTTGAGAAAGGCATGCCGAACTGTTGGAATGGCCGTCATAATCATGCGCCGAATCCGCTCCCCATTAAAATCTGGGTCTGTAAAGACAATGACTCCATGACGTTGGTGCAGGCGCTGAATCCGCTCTATATCCTGAGCATTGATGGCAGAACCTCGAGTCTCATAGGTCTCCACATCGAAATAACGTTTGAGATTGACCGTATCATCACGCCCTTCAACCACGATAACTTGAGAAATTTTCTCTTTCATTACTTGCTGTCCAATCCAAAAATTCGTTCTGCATTTGCAGTCGTTGCTACCGCCAGCTCTTCTGTCGTCATACCACGCAAGTCAGCGATAAAGTCGACCACATAGCGAGTATAGGCTGTTTTATTTTCACGACCACGCTTGGGTACAGGTGCTAAGTAAGGCGCATCTGTTTCCACCAAAATCTTGTCCAAAGGTAACTCTTTAGCTGCTTCTTGGAGGTCAGTTGCCTTCTTAAAAGTCACCACTCCTGAGAAGGAAATGGTCATACCAAGATCCACAAACTTCTCTGCCCACTCAAGCGTCCCTGAAAATGAATGCATGATACCACCACGAGGACCAACGCCCTCACTCTTGATAATCTCATAGGTATCTTCCAGCGCATCACGGGTATGGACAACAAAAGGCAAATCCAAGTCCTTAGATAGCTGAATCTGACGGCGAAAAACCTGCTCCTGCACCTCTTTGGGCGCTGTCATCCAATGGTAATCTAAGCCAATTTCACCTAAAGCCACAACCTTGGGATGTTTTAACTTATCCAACAAGTAAGCCTCAACTTCCTCTGTATAAGTACCAGCTTCTGTAGGATGCCAACCAATAGTCGCATAGAGCTGATCATACTCATCTACCAACTCCAAGGCACGCTCAATCGTCGGTTTATCAAAACCAACAATATTCATCTGTGTCACACCCATCTCAGCAGCCAAGGCAATTTCTTCTGCCTCACGACCTGCAAATTCTTCTACATTCAAGTGTGTATGTGTATCAAAAATCATCTCTTCTAACCTCGTTTTCTATCTTCTATTATACCAAAAAAGAGGAGGGGCACCTAATTTTTCGGTTTCCCCTCCTCTCTTCAATAGAGAGCTATTCTGCTATCTTTTCTATCCGATATTGCCCATCTCCTATTCCACAGTTAGAGACAGAAGAGATTGGCTACATTGATAGAATATTCCTATTCAGCTAAAGTATGTGATTATCTTGGGTTCTCACTTTTCTCACCCATCACTAGGATTGATGACTTCTCAAAATCCCCCTTATAATCTAACTTTAAGTAGAGAATAGAATTTTCTAGCTGTTCTATTTTCTACGTCTAGTCTTTCTTCCTAGCAAAGCAAAACCACTTGTTGCCACCGCTAGAGCAAGACTAGCAAGTGCTGCACTTGATGCTGAACCTGTGTTAGGTAATTGTTTGCCAGCAGGTGACTGGTAGGTAACATCTTGCATTGTTCCTGCAGTTGCTTGCGGTGCACTTGTTGTCTTAGGAGCCACTGGTCTCTTAGGAACTGTAACCATGACAATGGCTTGCACTCCAATCGTTTCTGCTTCCTTCACATCTTCCATAGTTTTCGCATTTTCAATCTCTTTGAGAGCTGCTTGTTTTTCTGCTTCCACTCTTGCTAAAAGTTCTGCTTTTTCTTTATCAGAAAGCGGTGCGCCTTTGATTTCATCCTGCTTGTCCTTGGCTGCTTTTTCAATGGCATTTTTAGCTGATTCTTTTTCAGTAGCTAATTGCTTAGAAGCTTGTGATTGAGCTGAGTTTTGTGAACCTGTGTGAGCTGATCCACCCGCCTGGCTACCACCGCCTGCATTCGCATTAGCATCTGAGCTTCCAGTATTGCCTCCCTTATCTCCACCTGGTGTATTTTCTAGCTTATACTCTGGTGTAGCTTCTTGAGTTACAGATTCACCTTTCGCAGATTGTTGAACTGTATCTTTTCCTAGAATCGTCACTACTGAACCATCTGGGAATGTGATTGTTGCTGTACCATCTCCAGCTACTTCAACTTTATAGTAAAATGAAATAATAACAGGACAAATCGATCAGGACAGTCAAATCGATTTCTAACAATGTTTTAGAAACAGAGGTGTACTATTCTAGTTTCAATCTACTATAACATCGCTTCCGAATCCATTTGCATCTACTGAACTTTTTTACAAAAATAAAAATCAGTAGACTCGAGTTCCTACTGATTTTTGATAGAATTCGTTTGGATTATGCAGCCAAAACTTTGCGTCCTTTACGACGACGAGCTGCCAATACGCGACGACCATTTTTAGTTGACATACGGTTACGGAATCCGTGTTTGCGCGCACGACGAAGTTTACTTGGTTGATAAGTACGTTTCACGATGAATACCTCCTCATAGATTTTGTATTCGTTTAGCCGGCTATAAAGTGATCAGTTACTAAACATACTTTACTATTCTATCTGATTCTTTCACTTTTGTCAATAGCTCTAGGCAAATGTTTCCAGCTTTTTCGAATGCAAGCCCTATCTACGATACTGTTTCAAGAAACGAGTCATCTTTTCTTGGATTTGGGCTAACTCATCAACACGAGGAAGGTAAACGATACGGAAGTGGTCTGGTTCCTGCCAGTTAAAGCCTCGACCATGAACCAAGAGAACCTTTTCCTGCTTCAAGAAATCAAGGACAAACTGCTCATCATCATCGATACGGTACATATTGCGGTCGATTTTTGGGAAGATATAGAGCCCCGCCTTGGGTTTAACGGCAGACAAACCTGGAATATCTTGAATGGCATTATAGATGAAATTTCTTTGCTCGTAGATTCGTCCACCAGGAAGAAGCAATTCATCGACTGATTGGTGACCCCCCAAGGAAGTTTGTACGACTTGTTGGGCCAAAACGTTAGAGCAAAGGCGCATATTGGACAGCATATTGAGCCCTTCGATATAGCCCTTAACATGAGTCTTAGGGCCAGACAAGACCATCCAACCCACACGGAAACCTGCTATGCGGTGGGATTTTGACAGACCATTCATGCTGACACAGAAGACATCTGGTGCCAAGCTCGCCACAGGCGTATGCACATGTCCGTCCATTACCATGCGGTCATAGATTTCATCCGCAAAGATAATCAAATCGTTTTGACGGGCAATCTCAATAATCTCCAGCAAGAGTTCCTTAGGATAAAGGGCTCCAGTTGGGTTATTTGGATTGATAAGGACAATTGCCTTGGTATTGGAAGTGATTTTTGACTTGATATCGTCAATATCTGGGTACCATTCCACAGCTTCATCACAGATATAGTGAACGGCATTTCCTCCAGCTAGGCTGACAGCCGCCGTCCATAGAGGATAGTCTGGCATTGGCACTAAGACCTCATCCCCATTGTCCAAAAGCCCCTGCATGGACATGACAATCAACTCACTGACACCATTTCCAAGGTAAATATCATCAATATCTACGTTTGGGAATTTCTTCAGCTGGCAATACTGCATGATGGCCTTACGGGCTGAGAAAATCCCTTTGGAGTCAGAATAGCCTTCACTATCACGCGCATTCATAATCAAGTCATGAATGACCTCGTCTGGCGCTGTAAAGCCAAATTCTGCTGGATTTCCTGTATTCAGACGTAAAATCTTTTCTCCATTCGCTCGCATCCGCATGGCTTCTTCCAATACAGGACCACGGATATCATAAGCAACATGCTCTAACTTACTAGACTTGTTATATTCTTTCATCTTGTTTCCTCAATTCATCAGGATAGTAACATTATACCACTAGAAAGAGAATGCGACAAGTTTACTGAAATGTGTTACTAGTTTCGTATAGAAGAAAAACCTTGCTAAAGGCGAGGTTAAGAACGTAGAGATAGCAGGTATTTTGCAAAGACACATCACATACCAAAAGATAAACCTAGAAAAAGCAAGCCTAGAAAGGAGTCATAAAGAAGATTAAACATGAGGAAAAGCCCCCATATCATCAAGTAATCCCAACGCCCACTTCGTTTTGCAACTAGAAATAAGATTAGATGGTAGAGTACATGAAAGACTAAAAATCCAATAAAACTTGGATAAAGAAGCGGTACCAGACTCTCTAATTGCCAGATCATGATCACTTCTACCAAGACTGAAACTAGGATAATTCCATAATAAAGGAAATTTGATTTTTGAAAAGAGTTTTTCATCATTCTCCCTTCCTTCACTTCTTTCCTGCTATCCTTTCTTTTATTTTATCATATATTTATATAGATTTTAAGCCCTAATATTCTTTTGAAAAATACTTTTTTTGCTTTACTTCTATAGTGAAAAGGTTTACAATTATAGTAAGAAAATTTCAGGAGGTTTCATTATGGCACAACGTTACCAAAATATCATGGTCGCAATCGATGGTTCTAAGGAAGCGGACTTGGCTTTTGTCAAGGGAGTTCATTCTGCTCTACGAAACGACGCTAAACTCACCATCGCACATGTCATTGACACACGCGCTCTCCAAAGCGTATCCACCTTTGATGCTGAAGTTTACGAAGAACTCCAAGTCGACGCTGAAAGTCTGATGAAAGAGTACGAAAAACGTGCTAAAGATGCTGGGGTAGCAGATGTTCATATCGTCATTGAAATGGGAAATCCAAAGACCCTGCTAGCACGTACTATTCCAGATGCCGAGGAAGTGGACCTCATCCTCGTTGGCGCAACTGGTCTCAACGCCTTTGAACGCCTCTTGGTCGGCTCTTCATCTGAATACATACTCCGCCATGCTAAGGTCGATTTGCTGGTTGTGAGAGAACAAGAAAAAACCTTATAATCACAAAGAAAAGGAGCCCCTAGCTCCTTTTTGTTTACGATTTATTTCTCTCTTTATGGCGTTCGTAAGCCTTGAGCTGGCGCTGCAGTTCCTTTTTAATAGCAGGTTCTGGAGCATATTTTTCTTCCCAATTATCTGGTTTTAAGATTTTATGGGTCACTGGATCAAAATGAGCCTTGCCATCTGGAAAAATTTTCCCCATATTGGCCTGATGGACAATATCAAAAATACGTTCTGGGTCCACCCCCATCAAGACAAAACTGCCGTAGGTGAAGTAAAGCGTGTCAATCAAGGCATCCACTTGCCCTATCAAATCTTGCTGAGCAGGTGTCTTCTTGGCTACTTTACCTGCTGCCTTATCAAGGGCCTGATGAAGTTGCGATACAGCTTGACCAAAATCTTCTTCAGAAGGACTGGCTGATCGAACAAACTCCACCAATTCTTCTATTTTAAAACCAGCCCTATGGGTTGCACCCTCTAAATCCCAAGCTCGAGGTTCTTCTTGGGTTCGTTCATCCATCATATGGTGGAAGGTCTTGACCTTATTGAAATGATAGTCACGGCTGACAAAGACTTTTTCTGAAGACAAAACACCAAAATGTTCCAAGGCCTTGTGGATCCCATCTTGTTGATTGCTAGTGGTAATGTGCTTGGCAGCTTCCTTGACACTGCTACTACCATTTCCCATAGCGACCGACATACCGACGCCAGCCAGCATTTCAAGGTCATTATCTGAGTCACCAAAAGCCATGACTTGGTTGAGGTCAAAGCCATATTCTTTCCCAACTCGGCGAATGCCTTCTAATTTAGAATTTCCCTGATTGATGACATCCGATGCAAAAGGATTGCTACGTGTCAATTTCAAGTCTTCAAAATCAGCTGCCGCCTTCTCAGATTCTTCTGGTGTCATCAGCATCAAAACTTGGTAAATAGGTTGATTCATCAGGTGAAGCAGGTCCTCTTCCTTTTGGGGAACAACCTTGCTGACCATGCGATTAAAAGACTGACTCACCGTCCGAGTTAAAACAGAGGGAACGAAGCGACTAATTCGTTGGGAAAAAGAACCCAGACCAAAGGACATGATTTTAGAACCCAACATGGCATCCTTGGTCCCTAAGGCAATCTCCGTGCCCTCTTTTTTAGCATAGCTAATTAGATGGCGCAAATGTAACTTGGAAATAGGGCTCGTGAACAAGACTCTGTCTTTACTAAAGATATACTGGCCATTATAGGTTACCGCAAAATCCAGATCCAAATCGTCCATCAATTCCTTAACAAAAAAAGGTCCTCGCCCTGTCGCTACGCCAACTAGTACCCCTTGTTCTTTGACAATCTTAATCGCATCCTTAGTGGATTTCAAAACACTCTTGCGATTGTTGACCAAGGTTCCATCGATATCAAAAAAAACAGCTTTGACTTCCATCCTATCCCAATCTCCCCTTTTGTGATACAATGATTATACCACATTTCAGAAAGAGTGAGTAAATCATGCCTAAGAAAATCCTTGTTTTACATACGGGTGGAACTATTTCCATGCAGGCCGATGCTTCTGGCGCTGTTGTGACGAGTTCAGATAATCCCATGAACCATGTGTCCAACCCACTTGAAGGAATCCAAGTCCACGCCTTGGACTTTTTTAACCTTCCAAGTCCCCATATCAAACCCAAACATATGCTGGTCCTCTACCAGAAAATTAAAGAGGAAGCAGATAACTACGATGGAGTGGTGATCACACACGGAACCGATACTTTAGAGGAAACAGCCTATTTCCTTGATACCATGAAAGTTCCCCATATGCCTATCGTTCTAACAGGAGCCATGCGTAGCTCCAATGAACTCGGTAGTGATGGTGTTTATAATTACCTAAGTGCTTTACGAGTGGCCAGCGATGACAGGGCTGCTGACAAAGGAGTTTTGATCGTTATGAACGATGAAATCCACGCTGCCAAGTATGTCACCAAAACACATACGACTAATGTCAGCACCTTCCAGACTCCAACACATGGCCCCCTCGGTCTCATCATGAAACAGGAAATCCTCTACTTCAAAACAGCTGAACCTCGTGTTCGCTTTGACCTTGATCACATACAAGGTTTAGTCCCTATCATCTCGGCTTATGCTGGTATGACAGATGAGCTGATTGATATGCTGGATTTAGAACACTTGGACGGTTTGATTATCCAAGCCTTCGGAGCTGGTAATATTCCCAAAGAAACGGCTCAAAAATTAGAAAGCCTTCTGCAAAAAGGAATTCCAGTCGCTCTGGTATCACGATGCTTTAACGGTATTGCCGAGCCTGTTTATGCCTACCAGGGTGGGGGCGTACAGTTGCAAAAAGCAGGCGTTTTCTTTGTTAAAGAACTCAACGCCCAAAAAGCTCGCTTGAAACTCCTCATCGCCCTCAATGCCGGACTAACAGGACAGGCTTTGAAAGACTATATGGAAGGCTAATACTCTTCGAAAATCTCTGCAAACCACGTCAGCGTCGCCTTACCGTATGTATGGTTACTGACTTCGTCAGTTTCATCCACAACCTCAAAAACATGTTTTGAGCTGACTTCGTCAGTTTCATACACAACCTCAAAAACATGTTTTGAGCTGACTTCGTCAGTTCTATCTACAACCTCAAAAACATGTTTTGAGCTGACTTCGTCAGTTCTATCTGCAACCTCAAAGCAGTGCTTTGAGCTGACTTCGTCAGTTCTATCTACAACCTCAAAACAGTGTGTTGCGCAGCCTTTAACCAGCCGCCTAGTCCGCTCTATGGTATTCATTAAGTCAACATCTCTTGTTTAAGAGCACAAAATCAGGAAATCTTCTCGATTCCCTGATTTTTTCTATTTACGTTTTCGTGTTGAGCTACGTTCTGTCAAACCATGAGGTAAGAGAACTTCACGTTCTTCCAACTCTTCCTTATGCATAATCTTGGTCAACATACGCATACTAATGGCACCAAGGTCATAAAGAGGTTGGGCAATCGTTGTCAAGTTTGGACGGGTAAAGCGTGAGATTTGTGAATCATCACTAGTAATAATTTCAAAATCTTCTGGCACAGAAACACCCTTATCAGCCAAACCGTTCAAGACTCCTGCTGCCAACTCATCACCTGTCACAACTGCTGCAGTTGCATTTGATGAAATCAAACGCTCTGCTAAGGCGTAACCATCATCATAGCTATATTTAGATTCAAATACCAAACCCTCACTATAAGTGATTCCTGCTTTTTTCAAGGTTTCCTTGTAGCCAACTAAACGAACCTTACCATTGATGTCATCCACTAGCGGACCGCTAACGAAAGCAATACGCTCATTTTCTTTAGCAAGGTAACTCACTGCATCAATTGTTGCTTGCTTATAGTCAATATTGACACTTGGCAACTGGTGCTCAACATCGACAGTTCCTGCGAGAACAATCGGAGTACGTGAACGCGAAAATTCTGAGCGAATTTTATCTGTCAAGTGATAACCCATATAGATAATGCCATCTACCTGCTTTGAAAAGAGGGTATTGACAACAGAAACTTCTTTCTCGTTATCTTCATCGCTATTAGCTAGGACAATATTGTACTTGTACATTTCTGCAATATCATCAATCCCCTTAGCCAAACTCGAAAAATAACCATTGGTAATATTTGGAATCACGACACCGACAGTGGTTGTCTTTTTACTTGCAAGACCACGCGCAACTGCATTTGGACGATAATCCAAACGATCAATTACCTCTAGCACTTTTTTACGGGTATTCTCTTTTACATTTTTATTGCCATTGACCACACGGCTGACCGTCGCCATGGAAACACCTGCTTCACGAGCGACATCATAAATGGTTACTGTATCATCTGCATTCATTCCTTTTCCTGTCCTTTCTATCTCACACATTCTTTTACAAGTAGAGGTACTGATTGAAGCTCTATATCTACTTACAAAAGTGAAGATGTGAAAATTTCGTTTTCATATTTCTACTTATTCCATTCTATCACTAATTGTAAACACTTTCAAGTGTTTTTTGAAGATTGATTGAAAAAATTTCATAGAAAACCTAGGTTTAGCTCCTTGCTACCACCTTAGACTAAACAAAAAGGAGGAAACTAAGCCCTCCTAAAGTTATAGTAAAATGAAATAAGAACAGGATAAATCGATCAGGACAGTCAAATCGATTTCTAACAATGTTTTAGAAGTAGAGGTGTACTATTCTAGTTTCAATCTACTATAGGTATTGTTCCATTCACTACCGTCAATTTTAGCACATAGTCTTCATGAAAATATTATATCATCATAACCAACCAGATTCTTTTGCGATATTAGCTGCCTCTGTTCGATTACCAGCATCCAGTTTTGAAAGAATATTGGTGACATAGTTTCGAATAGTTCCGTTTGAGAGGTAAAGCTGATCTGCGATTTCTTGGTTGGATAAGCCCCGGGCAATTCCCTTTAAGACAGCAATCTCTTGTTCTGTCAACGGATTGGGACGGGTCATCACCACTTCCATCAATTCAGGTGAATACTCCTTGCGTCCTTCGAGGACGGTGTGCAAGGTTTGCATGAGGTCTGCAATGCTTCGTTCCTTTAATACATAAGCATCTACTCCAGCCTTGACCGCACGTTCAAAATACCCAGCACGCTTGAAGGTCGTCACCACAACCACCTTTGTTTCAAGCCTTTCTGATCGTATCCACTCCAAGACTTCAAGACCTGTCTTAACAGGCATTTCTACGTCAAGGATGGCGATATCTACAGACTCCTTTTCTAATAGTTGGATTGCTTCTTGCCCATTCTTGGCTTGAAGGACAGACTCCACATCTGGTTGAAGCGTGAGCAATTGACACATGGCATCTCGCAACATACTTTGATCTTCTGCGACTAATACTTTCATCTTAGTTTCTCTCCTTATAAGGTAGTCGAACTTGCACTTCCGTTGGATGTTTCTGACTGATTACACTTACTTCTCCTGAAAATGGAAAAACACGATCTCGGACTGTATGGAGCTCATCTCCTTTTAGAAAAGCAAAGCCGCAGCCATCATCACTTACTGTTAAAATGAGTTCCTTCTCTGTCCGTTCTAATTTTAAGTAAGCTTTAGACGCTTTGGCATGTTTGATGATATTGGTCACCAACTCAAGCAAAATCATAGAAGCCATTGAATCCAATTCTTGAGTAAGGCTAGCAGTATCTAGTTGGTTATCTGTTTCCACCTCAATTCCAGCAATTTCTAACATCTTTTTCACAGTCTCTAGTTCGGATGTCAAAGTTCTAGACTTAAGATTTTCCACAATGGTTCGAACTTCACACATTGATTCTTTGCTAATTTGCTGTATTTCTCTTAATTCCTTTTCCACTTGTGGATAAGCCTGCATTTGAAATAGCTGCAAGGCTAGATCTGTCTTGACACTAAGCATAGCAAAGGTATGTCCCAGACTATCATGCAAATCCTGACCGATACGATTGCGCTCATTTTCTGCTAGCAATAGATTTATCTGGGTATTTTGCTTGACCTGAGCTTCTTTCAAATCCTCGACAAGGCGAATTCGAACCGAGCCCAAAGTCATCAAATCGACAAAAGTAAGAATTACAAGCATATAGACTAGAAACTCAACTTCGATTCTCTGAAAAATCAAAAGTCGCCCCACAACAAGGACTTGAGCAAGGAGAAATGTCCATACATGTAAAGACTTTAAACTACGTACGCCAAAATGATAAATTAAGAGATTGGAAAGGAAAAAGAAAAACCAGATATAATTCCCAGCAACAAAGGCGGTATTCCCAGCTACATAGACCAGCATGAGCCCCCAGAAAAGCCAAGATAGGCGCTGGTTCTTAGTTATTAAAACACCCAAATACGTCACTACAAATAGAATATCAACCAATAAATGCCAAGCAGGAAGCTCCCCAATCACTACAGGTAGGATGGGAAAAAGCATAAAAATCAAACTGGTCCAAAACATATAGTGTATGCTTTTCAGTCTTTCAAGCATTAAGCATTCTCCTTATGACCTTGAAGGTAAATAGTCAAACCAAATAAAACTGCTGAAAAAACAAGTAAATAAACTGTGGCTGATAGATTGATGTCACCCTCGTTTAAGAAGGTCTTGAGCAACTCCATCAATTGATAGGTCGGGAGACACTTACCAACTGCTTGCATCCAGTCTGGAAATAAAGAAATGGGCATCCAGAGTCCGCCTAAAACAGCCAATCCTAGATAAAGAAGATTGCCCACAACAGACATCAGCTGACTAGTTGGTAAGAGAGTCAAGGTCAAGCCAAGTGCTACAAAAGCAATACTCCCCACAATCAGCAAAATCGCAGCTCCAACCCATTTTACTAGAGGCATGTCTACACCTCTTACAAAATGTCCAACTGTAAAAACAACCAGAATTGAGACCAAATAATCAACCAGCATACTTGTTATCTTTGATAGATAATATTCTACCATATTTACAGGGCTATGACGCAATGTTTTCTGCCAGTTGTTCATCTTATCGGTATGTAAAACAGCTGGAAATGAGAGGATAGTTGTCGACATCATGGAAAAGGCAGTCATGGAGATGAGGTAATCACGCATAAAATTCGCGAGTTCACCTGGTGTGTCCTGATAGATACCAGAAAAAAATAAATAGAAAGCCGTCGGCATCCCTACCGACAATAGATAATAGATTAATTGTCGTTTGGTCAATAAAAATTCTATCTTACTAAGTGCTATCCATCGTTTCATCTTAGTTATCTCCCTTCTGCGTCTCTTCAAAGATTGTATTCAACAAACTACGATTATTAACTTCGATTTCTTGCATCCTACATCCTGCTTGGGCTAATAGTTCCCAGAAAGCATCTGCTTCTCGAGTGACTACTTGTAAAGAATCTTGCTTTAGGGTCCAGTTTTCAACCAAATTTGACTGCTCTACGACTTCCTTGTAAGCTATAGGAAGGATAAAGTGCTTTTCTATTTCCTCGCTACGCATAGCTAGAGGCGTCGTATCTCGAATCAACTCTCCCTTATTTAAGAGCAAAATGCGGTCTGCAGTGTGTTCCACTTCCTCAATATAATGGGACGAATAGAGAATGGTGACTCCTTGCGCTTTTAACTCCTGGACAATTTCCCAAAAACGTTGACGAGTTGAGGTATCCATGGACGCAGTAGGCTCATCTAAAAAAACAATCTTTGGTCGCCCAATTAAGGTCAAGACGAAAGAAAAGAGACGCTTTTGACCGCCTGATAATTTTTCTGCCAACTGTTCTTTTTGTTGCTTGACAAACTGCAATAGTTGATCAATTTCCTGATTGCTCAAAGGATTTGGATAGATACGTTGAAAGAAAGCAATCAACTCTTTAACTTTTAATTTCTGAACGATTACATTTTCTTGAGGGAGGTAAGCCCTAGTATAGTCTAACTTAGAACTCGTCACTGGTAAACCTTGAATAGATACTTGACCGCTTGTGACCAGTTTATCTCCAAGCAAACAATCTAAGAGTGTTGTCTTTCCGGCACCATTTGGACCAATTAAGGCGACGCATTCACCTTCAGCTACCTCAAAGGAAATACCCTTCAAAATAGCCTTGCCCTTGATGTTTTTATTTAGGCTTTCTACCTTAATCATATTCATGATATTCTCCTTTCAACCACTCCATTCTCATAAGGAAAACGACGAAAATCATAAATCCAAACCCCAAAGCACCACGAATGAATTGGCGAAGCAAGGTTTGGTCAAACCAACCTGTAAACATTTCCACTAACCATACCAAGAGTGACAGGCCGATAAAGAAATAGATGATCCCTCTCTTCATTCCTCAAGCTCCTTTTTCACATCTCCGACTAATTTCAAACCTTCTCTAACAAGCCAAGACATCATTCCAAAGCCAGCAAAGAGCTCCCAAGGAAAATGATAGAAACTCTCATCCAATCCCGAAAACATGAGTTAGGTCATAACTCCTGCTACTACTAAACTCACTGCGATAATCATTTTATTTCTCATCTCTTCTTCCTCCATTTCATACTACAATTATAGTCTTTTGAAATCAGAGGAGACAGAAGCTTCTGTCACTAGAAAATATGACAAATGTCATAAAAAATTCTGTTCAAAACAAGCAAGATACACTATACAATAAAACACAATTAGAAAAATCTAAGGCAACTTCCTCAAAAGAGATATCAAACCCAATTCACACCATAATGTAAACTAATACTTATTTAAAATCAAAAAGAGTAGAAATTTTTATCAGACAAACACATATATAGTGTATTGAATCTATAACAGTAGGCCTTAAATACTAAAATATTTCTATAAATTAATTTAACTTTCCTGATAGAGCTGTTCATATCTTATTTCAATTCTCTAAATTATACGTTGAACAAAACCCTTCTATTTCTTTCTTAAAGATTTATAAGAGTTATAAAATCTGTTAAATTTCAATGTGTATACCTAAACTACGGTATTTATTGAAAAGACTGGAGACAAAAAGTATACGCTGCCAAAATGAATTACTGAAAATCAAAAAAGAGAGAACCAAACTGATTCCCTCTTAATGTATATAATATCTAGTTTTAAAAATACACACTCACATATCTCTGTAATGAATCGGGAAGACAGGATTCGAACCTGCGACACCTTGGTCCCAAACCAAGTAC
>ERZ1023483.20-NODE-20-length-61908-cov-179.349797_pt1 | contig 61908 bp, 51 predicted proteins | sample MGYA00380537_ERZ1023483 | MGnify/ENA primary metagenome ERZ1023483 (study PRJEB33173, sample SAMEA4830302) | metagenome | study: EMG produced TPA metagenomics assembly of the PRJEB25223 data set...
GAAAAACCAAAACCAGAGGTTAAACCGCAGCCGGAAAAACCAAAACCAGAGGTTAAACCGCAACCAGAAAAACCAAAACCAGAGGTTAAACCGCAGCCGGAAAAACCAAAACCAGATAATAGCAAGCCACAAGCAGATGATAAGAAGCCATCAACTACAAATAATTTAAGCAAGGACAAGCAACCTTCTAACCAAGCTTCAACAAACGAAAAAGCAACAAATAAACCGAAGAAGTCATTGCCATCAACTGGATCTATTTCAAATCTAGCACTTGAAATTGCAGGTCTTCTTACCTTGGCGGGGGCAACCATTCTTGCTAAGAAAAGAATGAAATAGTGATTGATTCATTCAAAAATGTTTGTAAAAAGTATTCGGCTTAAAAGAAAAGAGTCTGGGATAAAAAGATTTTGATTTTAGGAATTCTTTATTATAAATTTTTAAAATCGATAGATTAGACAAAAAAGCGAACAAGACAGAATTCTGAGTGTCAGATAACTGATTTTGTTCGCTTTTTATATTTAATATTATACTTTTGTCCTAGGCTCTTTTTTGCACTATACTTTTTCCAATTGCAAGAGGGCTTCAATCTCTGCCAGGGTGCTAGCTTGCGAAATGGCTCCACGGAGTTTGGCAGCGCCAGATGTTCCCCGGAGATAGTGAGGAGCGAGGCCGCGGAATTCACGAACTGCGACGTTTTCTCCTTTGAGGTTAATCAATCGTTTCAAGTGTTCGTAGGCGATCTTCATCTTGTCTTCAAAGGTCAAATCAGGTAGGATTTCTCCTGTTTCAAAGTAATGGTTGATTTGGTTGAAGAGGTAAGGATTTCCCATGGCAGCTCGGCCAATCATGACTGCGTCAGCACCAACTTCTTCGATGCGTTGCTTGGCTTCTTGGACAGTACGGATATCACCGTTGGCGATGAATGGAATCCTGGTTAGAGCTTGGGCAACCTTGTAAAGGGTCTCAAGGTCTGCGTGGCCAGTATACATTTGTTCACGGGTACGGCCATGCATGGCGAGGGCAGAAACACCTGCAGCCTCAGCAGCGAGGGCATTTTCTACTGCAAGAGATGGGTCCGCCCAGCCGGTACGCATTTTGACAGTAAGTGGGATATCAAGGACAGACTGGACCTTGTTGATGATAGAGTAGATCTTGTCAGGATCCTTGAGCCACATAGCACCAGCTTCGTTCTTCACGATTTTGTTGACAGGGCAGCCCATGTTGATATCGACGATATCGGTCTTGGTATTTTCTTGGATGAATTCTGCTGCGCGTGCTAGGCTGTCTTCATCGCTACCAAAAAGTTGGATAGAGACAGGGTTTTCGCCCTCATCGATATGAAGCATGTGCAGGGTTTTTTCGTTGTTGTATTGGATTCCCTTGTCAGAGACCATTTCCATTACAACGAGTCCAGCTCCGAGCTCTTTTGCGATGGTACGAAAGGCTGAGTTGGTCACGCCAGCCATAGGCGCTAAAACGGTACGATTGGGAATCTCAATATTGCCAATCATAAAAGGTGTATTAAGATTTGTCACGAATGAGTTCCTCCAGGTCCTTTTCATCAAAGTTGTAAGTAGTTTGGCAGAATTGACAAGTGATTTCTGCCCCGTGGTCTTCCTCTTTCATTTCCTGTAAGTCTGAGCTTGGAAGGCTGGCAAGAGCGTTCATAAAGCGTTCATGGCTACAGTCACATTGGAAACGGATTTCTTCTTCAGAAAGACGCTTGTAGGCTTCGTCCCCGTAGATAGCCTTGAGGAGGGCTTCGATATGGTCGTCGCTTTCGAGAAGAGTAGAGATAGCTGGCATTTCTTGGATGCGTTTTTCAAAGCGAGCAATCTCTTCTTTCTTGGCTCCTGGCAAGACTTGAACTAGGAAACCACCTGCAACCTTGACCTTGTCTTCCTCGTCCAAAAGGACATTGAGGCCGACCGCTGAAGGCGTTTGTTGGCTTTCAGTAAGGTAAAAGGCAAGGTCTTCACCGATTTCTCCAGAGATGAGGGGAGTTATAGAGTTGTAAGGATTTCCAGTACCGTAGTCTGTGATAACGAGGAATTGACCATTTCCAACAAAAGGTCCGACTAGGACTTCACCAGTCGCAGTCTTTTTGATGTCAACACCAGGATTTTGAACATAGCCTTTGACGTTCCCCTTGGTATCAGCGACGGTGATAATAGCACCTAGAGAGCTAGAGCCCAACACCTTAACTGTAAGTTTGGTATTTCCTTTTTCATTGGCTGCGAGAATCTGGCTGGCGATAAGAGTTCGACCAAGCGCTACAGTTGAGCTAGCTTGGGTTTGATGTTTTTCTTGAGCAGTGCGGACGGTTTCCGTGCTATCAAGGACAAAAGCACGAAAGGCTCCGCTTTCTGATATAGTTTTAATAATTTTATCCATAGCTACTATTTTAGCATAAAAATGCCCAAAGGGGGAGCCGTGTGTTTACTGATTTTCAGGATAATGGACCAGGAAATCAGCATGAAAATAAAAAGAGAAACAGATTATTTTAGCATTTGTAAGATTTATGCTATGCTTAAGGTAGAAAATGAAAGGGATAACAAATGTATTTAGGAGATTTGATGGAGAAAGCCGAGTGTGGTCAATTTTCAATCCTTTCCTTTCTATTACAAGAGTCTCAGACGACCGTCAAGGCTGTAATGGAAGAAACAGGATTTTCAAAAGCAACCCTAACCAAATATGTCACCCTGCTCAATGACAAGGCTTTGGATAGTGGCTTAGAACTGACTATTCACTCAGAAGATGAAAATCTGCGTCTGTCTATCGGTGCAGCTACCAAGGGGAGAGATATTCGGAGCTTGTTTTTGGAGAGTGCTGTTAAATACCAGATTTTGGTTTATCTTCTCTACCACCAACAGTTTTTAGCCCATCAGCTGGCTCAAGAATTGGTGATTAGCGAGGCTACGCTTGGTCGTCACTTGGCTGGTTTAAATCAGATTTTGTCAGAATTTGATTTATCCATCCAAAATGGACGTTGGCGAGGTCCAGAGCATCAGATTCGCTATTTCTATTTCTGTCTTTTCCGAAAGGTCTGGTCGAGTCAGGAATGGGAAGGTCACATGCAGAAACCAGAGAGAAAACAGGAGATTGCCAATTTAGAGGAAATCTGCGGTGCAAGTTTGTCTGTGGGGCAGAAATTGGACTTGGTTCTCTGGGCTCACATCAGTCAACAACGTCTTCGGGTCAATGCTTGTCAGTTTCAAGTCATAGAAGAGAAAATGCGAGGGTATTTTGACAATATCTTTTATCTTCGTTTGCTGAGAAAGGTTCCGTCCTTTTTTGCTGGGCAACATATTCCACTAGGAGTTGAGGATGGTGAGATGATGATATTCTTCTCTTTTCTCCTATCTCATCGCATTCTTCCTCTTCATACTATGGAGTATATTCTTGGTTTTGGAGGGCAGTTGGCAGATTTACTGACGCAATTGATTCAAGAAATGAAGAAGGAGGAACTATTGGGGGATTATACAGAGGACCATGTCACCTATGAACTCAGTCAGCTTTGTGCTCAAGTCTATCTTTATAAGGGCTATATTTTACAGGATCGCTACAAGTACCAGTTAGAGAATCGTCATCCATATTTACTGATGGAACATGATTTTAAAGAGACAGCAGAGGAGATTTTTCATGCTCTGCCTGCTTTTCAACAGGGGACAGATTTAGATAAGAAGATTCTCTGGGAATGGCTCCAGTTAATCGAATATATGGCTGAAAACGGTGGCCAGCATATGCGGATTGGTCTGGATTTGACATCTGGTTTTCTTGTCTTTTCAAGGATGGCAGCCATTTTGAAACGGTATTTGGAATACAATCGTTTTATTACCATTGAAGCTTATGACCCTAGTCGGTATTATGATTTGCTGGTTACCAATAACCCTATTCATAAGAAGGAACAGACACCAGTCTATTATTTAAAAAACGACTTGGATATGGAAGATTTGGCAGGGATTCGTCAGTTATTATTCACTTAAAAGGCTTGGTTAATCCAGGTCTTTTTTGTGAAATTCACACAATCTCCTCACATTTTTTTAAAAATTAAAAAAAGTTGATAAACAAGAAAGCGCTTTATTTTGTATACTAGTAAGTGTAAAGAGGAAACACCTCAAGATCTTTATCAGGAGGACAGTACATGTCACAAGAAAAATACATCATGGCCATTGACCAGGGAACTACGAGTTCTCGTGCCATCATTTTCAACAAAAAAGGGGAAAAGGTTAGCTCGAGTCAAAAAGAGTTTACCCAGATTTTCCCTCAAGCAGGTTGGGTTGAGCACAATGCCAATGAAATTTGGAACTCTGTTCAGTCAGTTATTGCGGGTGCTTTCATCGAAAGTGGTATCAAGCCAAATCAAATCGAGGCAATCGGGATTACCAACCAACGTGAAACAACGGTTGTTTGGGATAAGAAAACAGGACTTCCTATCTACAATGCTATCGTTTGGCAGTCACGCCAGACAGCACCTTTGGCTGAACAACTAAAAAGCCAAGGTTATGTGGAAAAATTCCATGAAAAGACTGGTTTGATCATCGATGCTTACTTCTCAGCTACCAAAGTTCGTTGGATTTTGGATCATGTAGAGGGCGCTCAAGAGAGAGCAGAAAAGGGTGAATTGCTCTTTGGTACCATCGATACTTGGTTGGTTTGGAAATTGACTGACGGTGCGACTCACGTGACTGACTACTCAAATGCAGCTCGTACCATGCTTTATAACATTAAAGAACTCAAATGGGATGATGAGATTTTGGAAATTCTCAACATTCCGAAGGCTATGCTGCCAGAAGTTCGTTCTAACTCTGAAATCTACGGTAAGACAGCTCCATTCCATTTCTATGGTGGTGAGGTGCCAATCTCAGGTATGGCTGGGGACCAACAAGCAGCCCTCTTTGGACAGTTGGCTTTTGAACCTGGTATGGTTAAAAATACTTATGGAACAGGTTCTTTTATCATCATGAATACTGGGGAAGAAATGCAGTTGTCTGAAAACAACCTCTTGACAACGATTGGTTACGGAATCAACGGCAAGGTTTACTATGCCTTGGAAGGTTCAATATTCATCGCAGGAAGTGCTATTCAGTGGCTTCGTGACGGTCTTCGCATGGTTGAAAATTCACCAGAATCTGAAAAATACGCTCGTGATTCTCACAACAACGATGAAGTTTATGTCGTTCCAGCCTTTACAGGTCTAGGCGCTCCATACTGGAACCAAAATGCTCGTGGTTCCGTCTTTGGTTTGACTCGTGGAACAAGCAAAGAAGACTTTATCAAGGCGACTTTGCAATCTATTGCTTATCAAGTGCGTGATATCATCGACACCATGCAAGTGGATACTCAGACCGCCATTCAAGTACTGAAGGTGGATGGTGGTGCAGCCATGAACAACTTCCTCATGCAGTTCCAGGCGGATATTTTAGGCATTGACATTGCACGTGCTAAAAACCTGGAAACAACAGCTCTAGGAGCGGCCTTCCTAGCAGGTTTGTCAGTAGGGTACTGGAAAGACTTGGACGAGTTGAAACTCTTGAACGAGACAGGAGAACTCTTTGAGCCATCTATGAATGAATCTCGCAAGGAACAACTCTACAAGGGCTGGAAGAAGGCTGTGAAAGCAACTCAAGTCTTTGCGGAAGTAGACGACTAATACTGGCAGAATAAAGCGATTTATTTAGAAAGTGTGTAAATATGGAATTTTCAAAGAAAACACGTGAATTGTCAATTAAAAAAATGCAGGAACGCACCCTGGACCTCTTGATTATCGGTGGAGGAATCACAGGAGCTGGTGTAGCCTTGCAGGCGGCAGCTAGCGGTCTTGAGACTGGTTTGATTGAAATGCAAGACTTTGCAGAAGGAACATCTAGTCGTTCAACAAAATTGGTTCACGGAGGACTTCGTTACCTCAAACAATTTGACGTAGAAGTGGTCTCAGATACGGTTTCTGAACGTGCAGTGGTTCAACAAATCGCTCCACACATTCCAAAACCAGACCCAATGCTCTTACCAGTTTACGATGAAGATGGAGCGACCTTTAGCCTCTTCCGTCTCAAAGTAGCCATGGACTTGTACGACCTCTTGGCAGGTGTTAGCAACACACCAACTGCGAACAAGGTTTTGAGCAAGGATCAAGTCTTGGAACGCCAGCCAAACTTGAAGAAGGAAGGCTTGGTAGGAGGTGGAGTGTATCTTGACTTCCGTAACAACGATGCGCGTCTCGTGATTGAAAACATCAAACGTGCCAACCAAGACGGTGCCCTCATTGCCAACCACGTGAAGGCAGAAGGCTTCCTCTTTGACGAAAGTGGCAAGATTACAGGTGTTGTAGCTCGTGATCTCTTGACAGACCAAGTATTTGAAATCAAGGCCCGTCTGGTTATTAATACAACAGGTCCTTGGAGTGATAAAGTACGTAATTTGTCTAATAAGGGAACGCAATTCTCACAAATGCGCCCAACTAAGGGAGTTCACTTGGTAGTGGATTCAAGCAAAATCAAGGTTTCACAGCCAGTTTACTTTGACACAGGTTTGGGTGACGGTCGTATGGTCTTTGTTCTCCCACGTGAAAACAAGACTTACTTTGGTACAACTGATACAGACTACACAGGTGATTTGGAGCATCCAAAAGTAACTCAAGAAGATGTAGATTATCTACTTGGCATTGTCAACAACCGCTTTCCAGAATCCAACATCACCATTGATGATATCGAAAGCAGCTGGGCAGGTCTTCGTCCATTGATTGCAGGGAACAGTGCCTCTGACTATAATGGTGGAAATAACGGTACCATCAGTGATGAAAGCTTTGACAACTTGATTGCGACTGTTGAATCTTATCTCTCCAAAGAAAAAACACGTGAAGATGTTGAGTCTGCTGTCAGCAAGCTTGAAAGTAGCACATCTGAGAAATATTTGGATCCATCTGCAGTTTCTCGTGGGTCTAGCTTGGACCGTGATGACAATGGTCTTTTGACTCTTGCTGGCGGTAAAATCACAGACTACCGTAAGATGGCTGAAGGAGCTATGGAGCGCGTGGTTGACATCCTCAAAGCAGAATTTGACCGTAGCTTTAAATTGATCAATTCTAAAACTTACCCTGTTTCAGGTGGAGAATTGAACCCAGCAAATGTGGATTCAGAAATCGAAGCCTTTGCGCAACTTGGAGTATCACGTGGTTTGGATAGCAAGGAAGCTCACTATCTGGCAAATCTTTACGGTTCAAATGCACCGAAAGTCTTTGCACTTGCTCACAGCTTGGAACAAGCGCCAGGACTCAGCTTGGCAGATACTTTGTCCCTTCACTATGCAATGCGCAACGAGTTGGCTCTTAGCCCAGTTGACTTCCTTCTTCGTCGTACCAACCATATGCTCTTTATGCGTGATAGCTTGGATAGCATCGTTGAGCCAGTTTTGGATGAAATGGGACGATTCTATGACTGGACAGAAGAAGAAAAAGCAACTTACCGTGCTGATGTCGAAGCAGCTCTCGCTAACAACGATTTAGCAGAATTAAAAAATTAAGAAAAAATAAAAGAGGTGGAGGGCAGCATTCCTTGTCGCTCGTCCCTTCTTTTTAATGGAGACAGAAAGATGATGAATGAATTATTTGGAGAATTTCTAGGGACTTTAATCCTGATTCTTCTAGGAAATGGTGTTGTTGCAGGTGTGGTTCTTCCTAAAACCAAGAGCAATAGCTCAGGTTGGATTGTGATTACTATGGGTTGGGGGATTGCAGTTGCGGTTGCAGTCTTTGTATCTGGCAAGCTCAGTCCAGCTCATTTAAACCCAGCTGTGACCATCGGTGTGGCCTTAAAAGGTGGTTTGCCTTGGGCTTCCGTTTTGCCTTATATCTTAGCCCAGTTCGCAGGGGCCATGCTGGGTCAGATTTTGGTTTGGTTGCAATTCAAACCTCACTATGAGGCAGAAGAAAATGCAGGCAATATCCTGGCAACCTTCAGTACTGGACCAGCCATCAAGGATACTGTATCAAACTTGATTAGCGAAATCCTTGGAACCTTTGTTTTGGTGTTGACAATCTTTGCTTTGGGTCTTTACGATTTTCAGGCAGGTATCGGAACCTTTGCAGTGGGAACTTTGATTGTCGGTATCGGTCTATCACTAGGTGGGACAACAGGTTATGCCTTGAACCCAGCTCGTGACCTTGGACCTCGTATCATGCACAGCATCTTGCCAATTCCAAACAAGGGAGACGGAGACTGGTCTTACGCTTGGATTCCTGTTGTAGGCCCTGTTATCGGAGCAGCCTTGGCAGTGCTTGTATTCTCACTTTTCTAGTTTATACTCTTCGAAAATCAAATTCAAACCACGTCAGCGTCGCCTTACCGTACTCAAGTACAGCTTGCGGCTAGCTTCCTAGTTTGCTCTTTGATTTTCATTGAGTATTAGAAAACAATTATGTTGATAGAGCTTGGGCAAGAGCCCAATTTCAGCAAAAAATGAAGTAAATCTTCTCATAATAAAACGCATCATATCAAGCACGAAAATTCCACGAGGTCAACTACAGTCAGAAAGCTGAACAACAAGCCAAAACGCCCAAAAAAGGCGGCAAAAAGCAAGCACCTGCAAGCAATGTGCCGAAATGGTCAAATCCTGATTATGTCAACGAATTAGACCCAAAAATCGTTGATATGCTAGTAGAATTTCACAAGTCACAAGGCACTTTGGAAACTCCCGAGGCGCAAGCAGAAATCGCCCAAAAACGTGAAGAAATCGAGCAAAGGAGAGCTGAGCTTGAGGATAAAAAACAAGAGCTTTTGAACCGCTTGAACAAATAGAGTTTCGCAAGTATTATGCTTACAAATTACTTGAGCAATTAACTAAAATATAAACCCTGCCTTTATATCTAGGCAGGGTTTATATTTTAGAAATTCACGTAGGTTGTTACGGTTTTTACATACCCAGTATAGTTTGAGTTTCTATAGTATTCAGTGATAAACTTCCATTTTCTTTGAGCAACATGGATATAAGTACTTGTTATGTAGTATGGATATGGGCTTTGTGAATCCAAGTAAGACTGATAAGCTTGTATACCAAAATATGCTCCACCAATTATTGCACCCCATGGACCCCCCAATAAAGCACCTATCCTACCAATCATATAACTGATTCCAGCACCAGTCATGAAGTTAGCGAATGTGTTAGCTTGTTTATTCCCATGTATTGTGTTGAAGTAATTTCAAACATTAGGATCGTATGATCTAAAAGATATATTTAGGTCGATTTCATTCTTTTGATAAGCCATATAAAATGCCCCATTGATATAGACGCCGTCAGCACGTCGTTCAATAGTGTCTACACTTCCATCTGGATTGACAACCTCAAGAACTTCATCGCTTAAAATATTTACTTGCGTATCTCCGAACCGCACTGATGAGTCATTCTCAAACTGAGCCTCACCAGATACAACTTTAGAGTTTGCCGATAAGCTATCATCAGCAAAAACAACAAGCGACGGGGAAATGCTAGACATACAGAAAACAGACATAACTAGCAAACACATGCATTTAAACATCTTAGACATAACGGAAACTCCTTTGTATTTTTGATTTTTTTCAACTTTTATTATACAATAAAACCAAATAAAAAGAAAGCGGTAACAATATGCTTAATGCGAAAATTTTTTATATATTTTTATGTTTGATCGTTATCGAAACTACAGGCTTGTTGTTGTTGAAAAGAGGTCTCGAAATGGGTTATTTAGACACAGAAGCTATTATCCTCGCAGTTTTTTCATTTGCTTTTTACAACCTATGTTCATTCGCTTGGGTCTGCTCTACAATAAAAAACAATAAAAAATAAATAGACGTATTTTCAAAAAAAAATGCATATTTATCTTAGTAAAACGACGATTTAAATCGTCGTTTTTTTGTAGTACGACGGGCATGTCGTATATCTGAGGTGCAAGTCCTCCGTGGGCACTTGCTACCGGTGAACCCAAAAGCGATTCCCAAGCCTGACTATCGTGAGGTAGCGGGGAGAGGAAGAGATAGCGAAATCGTGGCTCTACGAACAGGAACGTGATAGCAAGGCGTATATAGCGGATAAGGAGGCTTCAAACTCTAAAGTCCAAAAAGGTAGTCGTAACCTATATGTGTAAATCACGAGAGTAATTGAATTCGGACTAAGGTTTGTGTGAAAAAGATAAATCTTTCTAGAGTCTAAAGACTCTGCGTCAGATTTCCTATTTTCACTGTAACCTTTTAACGTCCTCATATCTTGTATAAACGAGGAAAGATGTACGACTTATCCCGTGAGGTTTCATGAGCGCTGAAAGCGTAGTAACAACGAATCATGAGAAGTCAGCCGAGCCCATAGTAGTGAGGAAACTTCCGTAATGGAAGTGGAGCGAAGGGGTGAATACTCAAACAGTCTGGGGAGAGACTGTTTGAGGTCTGTCGCTAGAAAGAGAAAACGACAGATCGAAGTAATCCTACTTCACTTGTGTCTGTAAAATGAGTGGCCTGATAGAACTGGACTTTGACACGTAATGACTAGATGAAGGTTCACCAATATAAGATGTCCCTCAGGCACCAAAACAAGAAAGGAATACGCACATGTCAAAATTGCTAGATAAGATATTATCACGCGAAAATATGCTGGAAGCCTACAATCAAGTAAAATCCAATAAAGGCTCAGCTGGGATTGATGGAATGACTATCGAAGAGATGGATAATTATCTCAGACAAAACTGGCGCTTGACTAAGGAACTGATAAAACAGAGAAAATATAAGCCTCAACCAGTTCTTAGAGTTGAGATTCCTAAACCAGACGGAGGCATCCGTCAACTAGGAATTCCAACAGTTATGGATAGAATGATTCAACAGGCCATTGTCCAAGTTATTAGCCCCATTTGTGAACCCCATTTCTCAGATACGAGTTATGGCTTCAGACCAAATAGGTCATGTGAAAAAGCCATCATGAAGTTCTTAGAGTACTTAAATGACGGCTATGAGTGGATAGTGGATATAGACCTAGAGAAATTTTTCGATACGGTTCCTCAAGATAGATTGATGTCCTTGGTACATAACATTATCGAAGACGGAGATACGGAATCCCTGATTCGTAAGTATCTTCATTCAGGTGTTATCATTAATGGTCAGCGTCATAAAACGCTAGTTGGCACGCCACAGGGAGGAAATTTATCTCCTCTCTTATCCAATGTCATGCTTAATGAATTGGACAAGGAATTAGAAAAGAGGGGACTTCGATTTGTGCGCTACGCAGATGATTGTGTGATTACGGTCGGAAGCGAGGCAGCCGCTAAGCGTGTGATGTATTCAGCCAGTCGTTTTATTGAGAAGCGACTAGGTTTGAAAGTAAATATGACCAAGGCTAAGATTACCAGACCAAGAGAGCTGAAATACTTAGGTTTTGGGTTCTGGAAATCATCAGATGGTTGGAAAAGTCGTCCCCATCAAGATAGTGTTCGGAGATTTAAGCTTAAATTGAAGAAACTAACACAGAGGAAATGGAGTATAGACTTAACAAGACGTATTGAGCAACTGAATTTGTCTATTCGAGGATGGATAAACTATTTCTCGCTGGGAAATATGAAGCGCATAGTCGCTAGCATAGATGAGCGCTTGCGTACTCGCCTACGAGTGATTATCTGGAAGCAATGGAAGAAGAAATCGAGACGACTATGGGGATTGCTTAAGTTAGGAGTTCCTAAATGGATAGCAGATAAGGTATCTGGCTGGGGCGACCATTATCAATTAGTATCTCAGAAGTCGGTACTTAAACGTGCTATATCAAAACCAGTCCTTGAAAAACGTGGACTGGTTTCGTGTTTGGATTATTACCTTGAACGACATGCGTTAAAAGTTAGTTGAACCGCCGTATGCCGAACGGCATGTACGGTGGTGTGAGAGGGGCTAGAGATTATCCCCTACTCGATTAACTCCCCTGAAATTTATTTTAATTATGCAAATTTCACGTATTTTTGATGCTGAGACGACGATCTGGGAACTTTTCAGATATTTTTTTGACTATCTAAAATCTATCATTAGAAAAGCTTAGAGCGCCAAAGGATTTGAGCGTTTTTCTGATTTTTAAGACTTTTTCCCAGTCTCTTTTTCGATTGAAGATGTAATTATTCTACTAACTAACTAACTTCTTAGTACTAGCCAACAACGATAATCATAATTCCTCCTAAAATTAGGAATAATAAAGGCAATAGTTTTTGTTTTTTCATGTAAAAAACCTCACTTTTGTTTTCTGCTATTTTATGCTAAAATATTAAAAATCAAATTTAATTCCAAAGTTTGTAACTAAAGGGGGAGCGCTACATGTCTAATTCATTTGTCAAGTTGTTAGTCTCTCAATTATTTGCAAATTTAGCAGATATTTTCTTTAGAGTAACAATCATTGCTAACATATACATTATTTCAAAATCAGTAATTGCCACATCACTAGTTCCTATCTTAATAGGAATATCCTCTTTTGTTGCGAGTCTTTTAGTTCCGTTGGTTACTAAAAGGTTAGCGCTAAATAGGGTTTTATCTTTATCTCAATTTGGAAAGACTATATTATTGGCGATACTGGTAGGAATGTTTACCGTAATGCAATCCGTAGCGCCTTTGGTGACCTATCTATTTGTTGTTGCAATTTCCATACTAGATGGTTTTGCAGCACCCGTTTCCTATGCTATTGTGCCACGCTATGCGACCGATTTGGGTAAGGCTAATTCAGCCTTATCAATGACTGGTGAAGCTGTTCAATTGATAGGTTGGGGATTAGGTGGACTCTTGTTTGCAACAATTGGTCTGTTACCTACCACGTTTATCATTTTAGTCTTGTATATCATTTCTAGCTTTCTGATGTTATTTCTTCCTAACGCTGAAGTGGAGGTGTTAGAGTCAGAAACTAATCTTGAAATTTTGCTCAAAGGTTGGAAGTTAGTTGCTAGAAATCCTAGATTAAGACTTTTTGTATCAGCAAATTTATTGGAAATTTTTTCAAATACGATTTGGGTTTCTTCCATTATACTTGTTTTTGTAACGGAGTTATTAAATAAAACGGAAAGTTACTGGGGATATTCTAATACAGCATACTCTATTGGTATTATAATTAGTGGCTTAATTGCTTTTAGGCTATCTGAAAAGTTCCTTGCTGCTAAATGGGAAAGTATTCTTTTTCCTCTTGTAGCTATGGCAATAGTGACACTGACTATTCTATATTTTCCAAACGCACAGATGTTTTTATTATTTTCAGCTTTAGTTGGTATGTTATCGCAACTAAAAGAAGTTCCTGAAAGTGTATTTCTTCAGGAAACAGTAGAGGAAAATCATTTAGTTAATGTCTATTCCGTTCTTGAAGTGATTTCTACATTAGCATTTTCAGTATTTGTTTTGCTAATGAGCTATATTACTGAGAGTTTTGGTATTAGCATCAGTTTTTGGCTATCAGCCATTTGTCTGATGATAGAAGCTATTTTAATTTATATCAGACGAGATTATTTTAAATGAGAGAGTGGTTAAAAAGTCTTTAAAAATCAGAAAAGCGCATAGTATCAGGTGTTGAAAAAACTTGATATTGTGTGTTTTATTATGGGAAGATTTACTTCATTGTCTCCTGAAATGGAGTTTTGAAGCAGGATCACTCTATTTGAAAATATACATAGAAAAACCGCATAATCCTTAAAATAAGCTGAAATCTATTGGAAACATACGGTAAACAATTGAAAAGATACTATATAAAGTGGTACAATGGTAGAAAAATAAGCTAGTAAGAATCACTCTTATTTTAGCGAAAAATTACAGAAATGAATGGTTTTTCTTGATGAAACAGAGAAAAGAATTGTACCTCTTTCTTGGTCGGACAGCCTTGTATTTTCTTATCTTTCTAGGGCTGCTTTACTTCTTTAGCTATCTTGGTCAGGGTCAAGGAAGCTTTATCTATAATGAATTTTAACTTGAAGGAGAATCCCTATTGTGTCAAATAAACCAATAGCAGATATGATTGAAACCATTGAGCATTTTGCTCAGACACAGCCTAGCTATCCTGTCTATAATGTTTTGGGGCAGGAACACACTTATGGCGATTTAAAGGCTGATTCGGATAGTTTGGCTGCAGTCATTGACCAACTAGGCTTGCCTGAGAAGTCTCCTGTGGTTGTTTTTGGTGGCCAAGAATATGAAATGTTGGCAACCTTTGTAGCGCTGACTAAGTCAGGTCATGCCTACATTCCAATTGATAGCCATTCGGCCTTGGAGCGAGTTTCAGCTATTTTAGAAGTAGCAGAGCCAAGCTTGATTATTGCCATTTCAGCCTTTCCCTTGGAGCAGGTTTCTACACCAATGATAAATCTAGCTCAGGTTCAAGAAGCCTTTGCCCAAGGGAATAACTATGAAATCACGCATCCAGTCAAGGGAGATGATAATTACTACATTATCTTTACTTCTGGTACGACTGGTAAGCCTAAGGGAGTGCAGATTTCACATGATAATCTCCTCAGCTTTACAAACTGGATGATTACGGATAAGGAATTTGCGACACCGAGTCGTCCGCAAATGCTGGCACAGCCACCTTATTCTTTTGACTTGTCTGTCATGTATTGGGCACCGACCTTGGCACTTGGTGGTACGCTTTTCACTCTTCCTTCAGTCATCACTCAGGACTTTAAGCAACTCTTTGCGGCTATCTTTTCATTGCCAATCGCTATCTGGACATCAACACCATCCTTTGCAGATATGGCCATGTTGTCTGAATACTTCAACAGTGAGAAAATGCCTGGAATCACGCATTTCTACTTTGATGGTGAAGAATTGACGGTCAAAACAGCTCAAAAACTGCGCGAGCGTTTCCCAAATGCCCGTATCATCAATGCTTACGGCCCAACAGAAGCGACAGTAGCTCTGTCAGCAGTTGCCGTGACAGACGAGATGTTAGCGACTCTCAAACGCCTACCAATCGGCTATACCAAGGCTGATTCTCCAACCTTTATCATTGACGAGGAAGGAAATAAACTGCCAAATGGCGAACAGGGAGAAATCATTGTTTCTGGGCCAGCTGTTTCAAAAGGTTATATGAACAATCCTGAAAAAACAGCAGAAGCCTTCTTTGAGTTTGAAGGTCTGCCAGCCTATCACACAGGCGATGTGGGAACCATGACAGATGAGGGCTTGCTTCTCTACGGCGGACGCATGGACTTCCAGATTAAGTTCAACGGTTACCGCATTGAGTTAGAAGATGTCTCTCAAAACCTCAACAAGTCTCGCTTTATCGAATCTGCTGTCGCAGTACCGCGCTATAACAAGGACCACAAGGTACAAAATCTATTGGCTTATGTCATCTTAAAAGACAGTGTTCGTGAGCAGTTTGAGCGAGATATCGATATTACCAAGGCCATCAAGGAAGACCTGACAGACATCATGATGTCCTACATGATGCCATCTAAATTCCTTTACCGAGACAGTTTGCCACTGACTCCAAATGGAAAGATTGACATCAAAGGATTGATTAACGAGGTGAATAAGAGATGATGGAGTTTTTTCAACAGCTTCCTCATTTAGAGCCATATGGCAATCCTCAGTATTTTGTTTATGTGATTGCTGCAACCTTGCCCATCTTTATAGGCCTCTTTTTCAAGAAACGCTTTGCCTGGTATGAAGTGTTGGTAAGTCTCTTCTTTATTGTCACCATGTTGGTGGGTGGAAAGACCAATCAACTAGCTGCCTTGGGTATTTACCTTTGCTGGGAAATATTGCTCCTGCTTTTCTACAAGCATTATCGAAAAAGCAAGGATGGCAAGTGGGTCTTCTACTTAGTTAGTTTTCTGTCCCTACTTCCGATTATCTTTGTCAAGGTGCAACCAGCTATCAATGGAACGCAGTCTTTGCTTGGGTTCTTGGGAATTTCTTACCTGACCTTTCGTTCGGTTGGGATTATCATCGAGCTGAGAGATGGAGTGATTAAGGATTTTACCCTCTGGGAATTCCTCCGTTTCCTTCTCTTCATGCCAACTTTCTCGAGTGGTCCAATCGATCGCTTTAAGCGATTTAATGAAAATTATCAGGCTATTCCTGAGCGAGATGAGTTGATGGATATGCTGGATGAATCTGTCCGCTATATCATGTGGGGCTTTTTGTATAAGTTTATCCTAGCTCATGTTTTAGGAGAGACCTTACTACCTCCTCTGAAGAATTTAGCCTTGCAGTCAGGTGGCTTCTTTAATCTCTATGCCTTGGCAGTTATGTATACTTTTGGTCTGGAGCTCTTCTTTGACTTTGCAGGTTATTCTATGTTTGCTTTGGCCATCTCAAACTTGATGGGAATCCGTAGCCCTATCAACTTTAACAAGCCCTTTTTATCAAGGGATTTAAAGGAGTTTTGGAATCGCTGGCATATGAGTCTGTCCTTCTGGTTCCGTGACTTTGTCTTTATGCGAATGGTGATGGTGTTAACCAGAAAGAAAGTCTTTAAAAATCGTAATGTAACCTCAAGCATGGCCTACATTGTAAATATGCTGATTATGGGATTTTGGCATGGTGTGACCTGGTACTATATCGCCTATGGACTCTTTCATGGACTAGGCTTGGTCATCAATGATGCCTGGGTTCGCAAGAAAAAAACGCTCAATAAGGAACGGAAAAAAGCAGGGAAGGCTGCCCTACCTGAGAATCGCTGGATTCAGTTGCTTGGCATGGTTGTCACTTTCCATGTTGTCATGTTGTCATTCTTAATCTTTTCTGGATTCTTGAATAATCTATGGTTTAAAAAATAAAAGGAAATAAAATATGGATATCAAATCAGAAGTTATTGAAATTATTGATGAGTTGTTTATGGAAGATGTTTCTGACATGATGGATGAAGATCTTTTTGATGCAGGTGTCTTGGATAGTATGGGAACGGTTGAGTTGATTGTGGAGATTGAGAACCGTTTTGACATTCGTGTCCCTGTAACAGAGTTTGGTCGTGACGACTGGAATACAGCTAATAAAATCATAGCTGGTATTGTGGAGCTACAAAATGCTTAAACGCTTATGGATGATCTTCGGACCGGTCTTGATCGCTGGTTTGTTGGTTTTTCTGCTCATTTTCTTTTATCCTACTGAGATGCATCATAATCTAGGAGCTGAAAAGCGTTCAGCAGTGGCTACTACTATCGATAGTTTTAAGGAGCGAAGTCAAAAAGTCAGAGCACTATCTGATCCAAATGTGCGTTTTGTTCCCTTCTTTGGCTCTAGTGAATGGCTTCGTTTTGACGGTGCTCATCCTGCGGTATTAGCTGAGAAATACAATCGTTCCTACCGTCCTTATCTTTTAGGACAGGGGGGAGCTGCATCGCTTAACCAATATTTTGGAATGCAACAGATGTTACCACAGCTGGAGAATAAACAAGTTGTGTATGTTATCTCACCTCAGTGGTTCAGTAAAAATGGCTATGATCCAGCAGCCTTCCAGCAGTATTTTAATGGAGACCAGTTGACTAGTTTTCTGAAACATCAATCTGGGGATCAGGCTAGTCAATATGCAGCGACTCGCTTACTGCAACAGTTCCCAAACGTAGCTATGAAGGACCTGGTTCAGAAGTTGGCAAGTAAAGGAGAATTGTCGACAGCAGACAATGAAATGATTGAATTATTGGCTCGTTTTAATGAACGCCAAGCCTCCTTTTTTGGTCAGTTTTCGGTTAGAGGCTATGTTAACTACGATAAGCATGTAGCTAAGTATTTAAAAATCTTGCCAGACCAGTTTTCTTATCAAGCAATAGAAGATGTTGTCAAAGCAGATGCTGAAAAAAATACTTCCAATAATGAGATGGGAATGGAAAATTATTTCTATAATGAGCAGATCAAGAAGGATTTGAAGAAATTAAAGGATTCTCAGAAAAGCTTTACCTATCTCAAGTCGCCAGAGTATAATGACTTGCAGTTGGTTTTAACACAGTTTTCTAAATCTAAGGTAAACCCGATTTTTATCATTCCACCTGTTAATAAAAAATGGATGGACTATGCTGGTCTACGAGAGGATATGTACCAACAAACGGTGCAGAAGATTCGCTACCAGTTAGAAAGTCAAGGTTTTACCAATATAGCAGATTTTTCTAAGGACGGCGGGGAGCCTTTCTTTATGAAGGACACCATTCACCTTGGTTGGTTGGGTTGGTTGGCTTTTGACAAGGCAGTTGATCCTTTCCTATCCAATCCCACACCAGCTCCGACTTACCATCTGAATGAGCGCTTTTTCAGCAAAGATTGGGCGACTTATGATGGAGATGTCAAAGAATTTCAATAGATAATATAATATAGAAGAGTTCAAGAATGAAACTAGTTTTCACGTTTTTTCTTGACTCTTTTTTTGCTTGTGATATAATTAACTGGTAAACAAAATGTCAAAGAATAGTATTTTTCTCTTAAAAAAGAGAAGTCTAAAAGGAAAGGAGTCAGATATGAGACAGCTAGCAAAGGATATCAATGCTTTTTTGAATGAGGTGATTTTGCAGGCGGAAAATCAGCATGAAATCCTAATAGGTCATTGCACTAGCGAGGTGGCCCTGACCAATACTCAGGAGCATATCCTTATGCTCTTGTCAGAGGAATCTTTAACAAATTCAGAATTGGCCCGTCGTCTCAATGTCAGTCAGGCGGCAGTTACCAAGGCCATTAAGTCTTTGGTCAAGGAAGGGATGTTGGAAACATCTAAAGATTCTAAAGATGCGCGTGTGATTTTTTATCAGTTGACTGACTTGGCTCGTCCAATCGCTGAGGAGCACCACCATCACCATGAGCATACACTTTTAACCTATGAACAAGTGGCGACTCAGTTTACTCCAAATGAACAAAAAGTGATTCAGCGGTTTTTGACTGCTTTAGTAGGAGAAATCAAATAATGAGATATATTACGGTAGAGGATTTGTCCTTCTATTATGATAAGGAGCCTGTTCTTGAACATATCAATTATAGTGTTGATAGTGGGGAATTTGTTACCTTGACTGGGGAAAATGGAGCGGCTAAGACGACGCTCATCAAGGCTAGTCTTGGAATTCTGCAACCACGCATTGGAAAGGTGGCTATTTCAAAGACAAATACGCAAGGTAAGAAATTGAGAATAGCCTATCTTCCTCAACAAATTGCCAGTTTTAATGCTGGTTTTCCAAGTACGGTCTATGAATTTGTCAAGTCGGGTCGCTATCCGAGAAAAGGCTGGTTCCGTCGTTTGAATGCTCATGATGAGGAGCATATCAAGGCCAGTCTGGACTCAGTTGGCATGTGGGAACATCGAGACAAACGCTTGGGGTCTCTATCTGGGGGACAAAAGCAGCGAGCGGTGATTGCGCGTATGTTTGCTTCTGACCCTGATGTGTTTATCCTAGACGAGCCGACAACGGGGATGGATGCAGGAAGTAAAAATGAATTTTACGAACTCATGCACCACAGCGCCCATCATCATGGCAAGGCTGTTTTGATGATTACCCATGACCCTGAAGAAGTTAAGGATTATGCGGATCGCAATATTCATCTAGTCCGTAACCAAGACTCGCCATGGCGTTGTTTCAACGTTCATGAGAATGGGCAGGAGGTGGGCCATGCTTAGTTTATTATCTTATGACTTTATACAACGCGCCTTTTTGGCGGTTATTGCTATGAGTCTTTTCTCACCGGTATTGGGAACCTTCCTCATCTTGCGTCGTCAGAGTTTGATGAGTGATACCCTTAGCCACGTCTCACTTTCAGGTGTAGCCTTTGGTCTGGTTTTGGGGATTTCTCCAACTGTTTCTACTATTGCCATTGTCTTGATTGCGGCGGTCTTTCTGGAGTATCTCCGTACGGTTTACAAGAGCTTTATGGAAATCGGGACAGCTATCCTCATGTCAACAGGTTTGGCTGTTTCTCTGATTGTCATGAGCAAGGGTAAAAGCTCGAGTTCAATGAGTTTGGACCAATATCTCTTTGGTTCGATCGTGACTATCAGTGAAGAACAGGTCATTTCCCTCTTTGTCATTGCGGCGGTTGTTTTGATTTTGACCTTTCTCTTTCTTCGTCCTATGTATATCTTAACTTTTGACGAAGATACGGCCTTTGTGGATGGCTTGCCAGTTCGTACCATGTCCATTCTTTTTAACATGGTGACAGGGGTGGCTATTGCCCTTATGATTCCTGCAGCAGGAGCTCTTCTGGTATCGACCATTATGGTCTTGCCAGCTAGTATTGCCCTGCGTCTGGGGAAAAACTTTAAATCGGTTATGCTGCTTGCCAGTGCGATTGGCTTTTTGGGAATGGTAGCAGGACTTTACATTTCCTACTATGCAGAAACACCTGCAAGTGCAAGTATTACCATTATTTTTGTAACTGTCTTTATACTAATCAGTTTAGTAAGACGTTTTATCAAATAGGAGACGAACGTGAAAAAAATTAGCTTATTACTAGCCAGTCTATGTGCCTTGTTTTTAGTGGCTTGTTCCAATCAAAAACAGGCAGATGGTAAACTCAATATCGTGACAACCTTTTACCCTGTCTATGAATTTACCAAGCAAGTCGCAGGAGATACGGCTAATGTAGAACTCCTAATCGGTGCTGGGACAGAACCTCATGAATACGAACCATCTGCCAAGGCAGTTGCCAAAATCCAAGATGCAGATACCTTCGTTTATGAAAATGAAAACATGGAAACATGGGTACCTAAATTGCTAGATACCTTGGATAAGAAAAAAGTGAAAACCATCAAGGCGACAGGCGATATGTTGCTCTTGCCAGGTGGCGAGGAAGAAGAGGGAGACCATGACCATGGAGAAGAAGGTCATCACCATGAGTTTGACCCCCATGTTTGGTTATCACCAGTTCGTGCCATTAAACTAGTAGAGCACATCCGCGACAGCTTGTCAGCAGATTATCCTGATAAAAAAGAGACCTTTGAGAAGAATGCAGCTGCCTATATCGAAAAATTGCAAGCCTTGGATAAGGCTTACGCAGAAGGCTTGTCTCAAGCAAAACAAAAGAGCTTTGTGACTCAACACGCAGCCTTTAACTATCTTGCCTTGGACTATGGACTCAAACAAGTCGCAATCTCAGGACTTTCTCCAGATGCAGAGCCATCAGCTGCTCGCTTGGCAGAATTGACAGAGTATGTCAAGAAAAATAAAATCGCCTATATCTATTTTGAAGAAAATGCCTCACAAGCCCTTGCTAACACACTTTCAAAAGAAGCAGGTGTCAAAACTGATGTCCTCAATCCTTTAGAAAGTCTGACAGAAGAGGACACCAAGGCTGGAGAAAATTACATCTCTATCATGGAGAAAAACCTCAAGGCTTTGAAACAAACAACAGACCAAGAAGGCCCAGCGATCGAGCCTGAAAAGGCAGAGGATACCAAGACAGTCCAAAATGGTTACTTCGAGGATGCAGCTGTCAAGGACCGCACCTTGAGTGACTATGCAGGTAACTGGCAATCAGTTTATCCTTTCCTTGAAGACGGCACGTTTGACCAAGTCTTTGACTACAAGGCTAAGTTGACTGGTAAGATGACCCAGGCTGAGTACAAGGCTTACTATACAAAAGGCTATCAGACAGATGTGACTAAGATTAACATTACTGATAATACTATGGAATTTGTTCAAGGTGGACAAAGCAAGAAATATACTTACAAGTATGTCGGTAAGAAAATTTTGACTTACAAGAAAGGCAATCGTGGCGTGCGTTTCCTCTTTGAAGCCACAGATGCTGACGCTGGACAATTCAAGTATGTTCAGTTTAGTGACCACAATATCGCCCCAGTTAAGGCAGAACATTTCCATATCTTTTTTGGAGGCACAAGCCAAGAAGCCCTCTTTGAAGAAATGGACAACTGGCCAACCTACTACCCAGATAACCTATCTGGCCAAGAAATCGCCCAAGAAATGTTAGCGCATTGATGAGAAATCGACTAGTTCATAAGAGCTAGTCGGTTTTTTGATACTAGATGGCTAACTTCATTATAGACCTTTCAGAACTAAGGGAACCTGAAAAAATAAATAAAACTCTTGAAATATCTGGGCTTATATGCTAGAATGTAGTTAGTGTATAAGGTTCATTAGAACACCAAAGCCCCTAACTAGTGCCATAGTTAAGGGCTTTTTTGACGTATCTTAGCGATTTAACGGGTGTTTATAGGCTAGTCAGTCGGTCTACTTCTTACCATCTAGCCATTTGCAGACGAAATACAAGATAATTCCAGCTATAACATCTGCTATAATAGTAAGAGCAAGCTCTGGTATAAGGCTCATTAGTTTCACCTCCTCTCACGAACCCATAGGAACGTAATCGGTAACCGATGACAAAAATAGTATACCACACTAAATTTAGATCATCAACCTCACTTAATGCTTGAACTATTGTAGATTATATGCTAAAATGTAGTTAATTGATAAGGTTCATTAGAACACCAAAGCCCCTAACTATGGCCGTAGTTAAGGGCTTTTTTGACGTATCTTAGAGATTTAACGGGTGTTTATAGGCTAGTCAGTCGGTCTACTCCTTACTATCTAGCCATCTGCAGACGAAATACAAGATAATTCCAGCTATAACATCCGCTATAATAGTAAGAGCGAGCTCTATGATAAGGCTCATTAGTTTCACCTCCTCTCACGAACCCATAGGAACGTAATCGGTAACCGATGACAAAAATAGTATACCACACTAAATTTAGATCATCAACCTCACTTAATGCTTGAACTATTGTAGATTATATGCTAAAATGTAGTTAATTGATAAGGTTCATTAGAACACCAAAGCCCCTAACTATGGCCGTAGTTAAGGGCTTTTTTGACGTATCTTAGAGATTTAACGGGTGTTTATAGGCTAGTCAGTCGGTCTACTCCTTACTATCTAGCCATCTGCAGACGAAATACAAGATAATTCCAGCTATAACATCCGCTATAATAGTAAGAGCGAGCTCTATGATAAGGCTCATTAGTTTCACCTCCTCTCACGAACCCATAGGAACGTAATCGGTAACCGATGACAAAAATAGTATACCACAATACATTTAGATCATCAAGGTCACTTAATTCTTGAAATATAGGGTCTAGGCGACAAAGTCTTTAAAATCAGAAAAACGCATAATATCAGGTGTGCAAAAACTTGATACTATGCGTTTTATTGTGGGAATATTTGCCCCATTTCTCCTGAAATTGAGTTTTTGTCCAGCCTCTGTTTTTGGGGTTGCTAAGAAAATAATGTCATGTGGTGAATATTTGTAAATCAGTCAGCAGACAGAACGAATACTCTTCGAAAATCTCTTCACATCATGTCAGCTTCGTCTTTCCGTATATATGTGACTGACTTCATCAGTTCTATCTACAACCTCAAAACAGTGTTTCGAGCTGACTTCATCAGTTTTCAAATCTGTACTTTGAGCAAGCTGAGACTAGCTTCCTATTTGATTTTCATTGAATATCAGAAACCCATTCTCCATCAAATAATTCGACTGCGTCTAATAATTTTTGATCTGGCACGGTGTCTGAAATAAAGGTTGTGTATTTGGAGAGGGGATTAATTTTAAAAAATCCAGTCTTGTAAAATTTAGAACTATCAATCAGTAAGATGGTTTCATGGGCTTTGTCAATAATATTCTTTTTTGAAATAGCTTGGCTGAGAGAAGCTTCATAAACATATTGGTCATCAATACCTCTTGCTGAACAAAATGCTAAATCGATATTAAAATGATCTAATAAAGAATTTTCCTTATCATAGTTGACCACGGAACAGGATTGATGTTTGACCTCGCCAGATGTGATAAAGATTTTGGAGCTATCTTTAACAGTTTCAGATAGGGTTTGTGCAGTATGTAAACCATTTGTAAAAATAATCAAATTATCAAGTTCAGAAAGATAGGGACAGAGTTCGTAGACAGTCGTACTGGAATCCAGATAGATACACATACCAGACCGAATAAAGTCTTTAGCGAGACTAGCGATTAGTCTTTTTTGCCTAGTACTTTCTCCTTCACGTATTTGATGAGAAAGTTCAATTGTGTTCATAGAGGACAGGGTCACGTATCCGTGCTTTCTTTTGATAAGACCTTGATTTTCTAAGAAAATTAAATCACGACGTAAGGTACTTGTGCTGGAGAAAGTGATTTCTGCCAGCTCTTTTACGGCAATTCTTTTTTTCTTTTTAATAATTTCAATCAATTCAAGTACACGTTCATCTTTTATCATAAGCTCCTCCTAATTTATCATTTCAACTATATTATAGCACAAATTGGAGGAATTTGAATTATTTTTATGAATATTGGGTTAACATTTGAACATTATTCAAGTAAGCGTTCACATATTGAAAAAATAAAACGTGGGGATTATAATAAAGTTAATCAAGGACGAAGAGAGAAGAAAAATGGAAGCGGTTTTAGCAATAGATTTAGGTGCGACTTCTGGAAGAGCAATCGTTGGTTACCTTTCTGAAAATAAACTAGTAATGGAAGAAATAAATCGCTTTTCTAATCTACCTATTAGAGTAAAAGGGCATTTATCTTGGGATGTTGACTTTCTACTAGCTAAAATTCTTGAAAGTATCCGCTTGGCTAATACTAGTTACAAGATTTTATCTATCGGTATTGACACATGGGGAGTTGATTTTGGACTGATTGATAATGAAGGTAAGCTGTTATCACAACCTGTTCATTATCGTGATGAAAGAACAAAGGGAGTGTTAAAGGAAATATCTGAAATGACTGAATTAGAAAAACTGTATTCAGAGACAGGAAATCAGATTATGGAGATAAATACCTTGTTTCAACTCTTTAAGGCACGTCAAGAATCTCCTGACTCTTTCTATAAGACCAATAAGATTCTTTTAATGCCAGATTTGTTTAATTATCTCTTGACAGGTAAGTTTGCTACAGAAAAAAGCATTGCTTCAACAACTCAATTATTTGATCCTAGGAGTCAAAATTGGAATCAGAATATCTTAAAACTATTTGAATTGGATTCATCTTTACTTCCTGAAATTGTTTCAGAGGGAAATGTTCTTGGAAGGATAAAAAAGGAGTATGGTTTAGGCGATATTCCTGTTGTGAATGTTTGTAGTCATGATACAGCAAGTGCGATTGTCTCAGTACCTAAGACAGAAGGTAGTTTATTTATTTCATCAGGTACTTGGTCTTTGGTTGGAGTGGAACTTACTTCACCGATTCTTACTACCGAATCCTTCAGTTATGGATTTACAAATGAAGTCGGTAAAGATGGAGAGATTACATTTCTGAAGAATTGTACAGGGTTGTGGATTATAGAGGAACTAAGACGTTCATTTGAACGAAGAGGGAAAGCCTATTCTTTTGATGATATTAGGACAATGGTGGAGAAAGAAAAAGAAAATCTTCCTCTGATTGATACTGAATCAACTGAATTTGCAACAGAATCTGATATGCACAAGACTTTGACAGAATATCTAGCTTATCATCATGAAACTAGAGAGTGGACAGATGGACAACTATTTAAGATTGTTTATGAAAGCCTAGCTGAAACGTATAGGAAAGCGATAGAGTTACTAGAAGAACTAACTCATAAGGTTTATAAGAGGATATATGTGATTGGAGGAGGTGCTAGAGCCAGTTATTTTAACCAAATGATTGCTGATAGAACTGGTAAAGAGGTTCTTACAGGTTCGACTGAGGGTACAGCTGTGGGGAATATTGTTGTGCAGCTTATAGCTATGGGACAATTAAAAGGGATGGAAGAAGCTCACCATGTTATTGAGGAGTTCCTACAATTAGAGAGTTATTACTCCCAAAAGAATTAAAAAGATTGAGAGTTTGTAAATTTGCCTCCCTCCCCCTTCTTAGCTTTTGTGCAGGAAGGGGGGATAATTGGTGAATTGAAAAATATTTAGTGTTTTGATATGAGGAGGACAAGGATGTCAGATGTAAAACAAGAATTAATTAAATATGGTAAGAAGCTAGTAGAAACAGATTTGACGAAAGGAACAGGTGGGAATCTCAGCGTTTTCGATCGTGAAAAACAATTGATGGCAATTACCCCGTCGGGTATTGATTTCTTTGAAATCAAAGAATCCGATATTGTAGTGATGGATATTAATGGAAATGTTGTAGAGGGAGAACGCTTGCCATCTAGCGAATGGTATATGCATTTGATTCAATATCAAACTCGTGATGATATCGATGCAATTATCCATGCTCATACAACTTATGCAACAGTATTAGCTTGTCTCAGAGAACCACTTCCAGCGAGTCATTATATGATTGCAGTGGCAGGGAAAGATGTTCGGGTAGCTGAGTATGCAACATATGGTACGAAAGAATTGGCTGTGAATGCAGCTAAAGCAATGGAAGGTCGTAGAGCAGTTTTACTAGCGAATCATGGAATTTTAGCAGGTGCACAAAATTTATTGAATGCATTTAATATTGTTGAAGAAGTTGAATATTGTGCAAAAATTTATTGTTTAGCTAAGAATTTTGGAGAGCCAGTAGTTCTTCCTGATGAGGAGATGGAATTGATGGCAGAAAAATTTAAAACATACGGTCAGAGAAAATAGGGAGGATATTAATGTTAAAACATATACCGAAAAATATTTCTCCAGATTTATTGAAGACTTTAATGGAAATGGGACATGGAGATGAAATAGTATTAGCTGACGCGAATTACCCTTCCGTCTCATGTGCGAATAAATTAATTCGTTGTGATGGTGTAAATATTCCAGAATTATTAGATTCCATTCTGTATTTAATGCCATTAGATAGTTACGTCGATAGTTCAATTCAGTTTATGAACGTTGTTTCGGGTGATGATATTCCTAAGATATGGGGTACCTATAGACAGATGATTGAAGGTCATGGTACAGATCTTAAAACGATTACTTATCTTAGAAGAGAAGACTTTTATGAACGTAGTAAGAAAGCTTATGCTATTGTTGCTACAGGAGAAACTTCACTTTATGCTAATATTATCCTTAAGAAAGGAGTAGTTGTTGAAAGAGAAAATGTTTAATAGAGGAATTTTAGTTGCCAGTCATGGTAATTTTGCTAGCGGAGCTCTCATGACCGCAGAAATGTTTGTTGGTGAGACAACAAATGATAGAGTTAGGACATTAGGTTTGATGCCTGGAGAGAATATTGTAGAGTTTGAACATTATTTTAAAAATCAAGTAAATGAACTGTTAGACTCAAATCAAGAGGTTATCGTTTTGACTGACTTGATTGGAGGAAGTCCTAATAATGTGGCTTTGTCACGGTTTTTAAATTTGGATTCAGTTGATATTGTAACAGGGTTTAATATCCCTCTCCTAGTGGAATTAATATCAAGTTATGATTCAAAAATCAATTTAGAAGAAATTGTTCAAAATGCTCAAAATAGTTTGTTTAATGTTAAACAACAACTTAACGTAGAGGAGGAAGAGGATTTATGTCTATAGAGTTTGTTCGTATTGATGACCGTCTGGTACATGGTCAAGTTGTCACTACGTGGCTAAAAAAGTATGATATTGAGCAAGTTATCATTGTTAATGATCGCATCTCAGAAGATAAAACACGACAATCTATTTTAAAGATTTCTGCACCGGTAGGTTTAAAAATTGTTTTCTTTAGTGTAAAACGGTTTGTGGAAGTTTTAAACTCTGTGCCAATAAAAAAGAGAACAATGCTGATATATACAAATCCAAAAGATGTGTATGATTCTATTGAAGGAAATTTAAAATTGGAGTACCTCAATGTAGGACAGATGAGTAAAACGGAGGAAAATGAAAAGATAACGGGAGGTGTAGCTCTAGGTGAAGAAGACAAATATTATTTTAAGAAAATAGTTGATAAGGGAACGAGAGTTGAAATTCAAATGGTTCCTAATGATAAAGTTACAATGTTGGAAAAATTTTTATAAAAATAATTTAAGGAGGTACAGTATATGCTATTCACACAAGCATTACTGGTGACATTAGTTGGGATTATTGCCACTATTGACTATAATGGACCGTTATTTATGATTCACCGTCCGTTAGTTACAAGTGCAATGGTTGGCTTAGTCTTAGGAGATTTCACCCAAGGTGTTCTTATTGGTTCAGCTCTTGAATTAACTTGGCTCGGTGTAACAGGTATTGGAGGTTACACTCCACCAGATACTATTTCAGGTGCGATTATTGGTACTGCATTTGGTATTTTGTCTGGTCAAGGAGAAACTGCTGGTATCGCTATAGCAGTTCCAATTGCAGTTGCTACTCAACAGTTGGATGTTCTTGCAAAAACTTTAGATGTTTATTTTGTGAAAAAAGCTGATAATGATGCTAAAAACGGAGATTATTCAAAGATCGGTTTTTATCATTATTCAAGTTTGGTTTTAATCACTTTATTTAAAATTGTACCAATTTTCCTAGCTATTATGCTTGGAGGGGAATATGTGGCAGACTTGTTTGCTAAGGTTCCACCAATCGTTATGCAGGGACTTAACTCTGCAGGTGCTTTACTACCTTCAATTGGTTTTGGTATGCTTTTAAATATGATGCTCAAGAAAAATATGTGGGTATTCTTGTTGATTGGATTCATTTGTTCTGTGTATGGAGGAATGTCAACCATTGGGATCTCACTAGTTGGTATTGCGGTAGCATACTTCTACGATATGATTGGAAGTAAACCACAAGAAACAACTTCAAGTAGTGATGTTGAGGAGGATCTTGATCTATGATGAATAATAAAGTAACTAAAGTTGAACTTAAAAAAGTTTTCAAACGAAGTTTTATGTATGGTTCTTCATGGAACTATGAGAGAATGCAGAACCTAGGTTTTCTATATACAATTCTTCCAGTATTGAAAAAACTATACCCAGACAAAGATTCAGCTTCTCCTGCAATGAAACGTCACCTTGAGTTTTTCAATACTCATCAAACAGCGGCACCATTTATTCTTGGAGTTACTTCCGCTATGGAAGAACAAGAAGGAAATGAAGGTGCAGCTTCAATTACTGGTATTAAAGTTGGCTTGATGGGGCCACTGGCTGGTCTAGGAGATAGTTTGTTCTGGCTGACACTAGTTCCTATCTGTTTTAGTATTGGTGCGTCTTATTCTAAAGACGGCGGTGCTTTAGGTATCTTTATCGCCTTAATATTGTTTAATATTATTAATATTCCTGTTAAATATTTCGGTTTGAAATATGGGTATACTAAGGGTTCTAGTCTTATCCAAGAAAATAATACAAAAGGAACATTGAATCGCGTTACGAGTATGGCGACAGCATTAGGGCTAGTACTAGTGGGTGGTTTGATTCCATCAATGGTTGGTATTAATTTTGGATTAGAATTTAAGCAGGGGGAACTTGTTATTTCTGTTCAAGAAATGATTACAAAATTAATTCCAGGATTTATCCCTATGGCTTTGACTTTATTAATGTGTAAATTAATTAGAAAAGGAAAGAATCCGGTTGTACTAATCTTTAGTGTTATGGCTATTGGAGTTATCCTAGTTGTTTTAGGAATTTTGAAGTAGTAGAAAGTGTGGAGGTGGTATTTGGGATATCACCTCCATTTTGGAAGAGAGGTAAAGAGTGAAATTATGGTATAAGAAAGCTGCCGCAAATTGGAATGAAGCCTTGCCGATTGGGAACGGTCATTTAGGTGGTATGATTTATGGTTCAGCTACAAAAGAATGTATTCAACTAAACGATGAGACTATTTGGTATAGAGGAAAGTCAGATAGAAATAATCCAGACTCACTATTGCATCTTAAAAAAATTCGGGAATATCTTTTAGATGGAGAAATTCAGAAAGCCGAAGAATTGATAAAGTTAACAATGTTTGCTACCCCAAGAGATCAAAGCCACTATGAATTACTTGGGGAACTTTACATTGAGCATATAGATATTCAGTCTTGTGCTCTTTCATTGTATGAAAGAGAGCTAGATTTAGATACAGCTATTTCTAATGTTGTGTTTGAGCCTAATAGTTGTAATTTACAAATAAAAAGAGAATATTTTACGAGTTTTAATAAGAATATTTTATGTTGCCGTATAGTGTCATCAGTTCAAAACACATTAAATTTAAACATTAATTTGGGTAGAAATAAACGGTTTAATGACGAAGTATCTAAACTGGATTCAAGTACAATTTTAATGTCGGCCTCTGCTGGAGGTAGAAAAGGTGTTCAGTTTAAAGTAGTATGTCATTCTAAGGTTACGGATGGTGAAGTAAGTGTATTGGGAGAGACAATAGTTATTCGGAATGCTACAGAGGTATTTCTTTATCTCAAATCAATGACGGATTATTGGGGAAATATAGATATTTCTTCTCTTCAGGGAGAATTTAGTAGTATTGATTACTTTACAGAAAAAGATGAACATGTAAAAAAATATCAGGAGCAATTTAATAGAGTTGATTTTAAACTAGACTATAGTAAAGATTGTCTTAGCATTCCAACGAATCTACTTCTTGAAAACACTAAAAAGTATAGTAACTACTTGACTAACTTGTTATTTCATTATGGAAGATATCTGTTAATATCGTCTAGTCAACCGAATGGTTTACCTGCCAATCTTCAAGGAATATGGTGTGATGAATTAAATCCAATTTGGGGTTCTAAATATACGATTAATATTAATACTCAAATGAATTATTGGATGGTAGGTCCATGTGATTTACCAGAAGTAGAATATCCATTATTTGATATGCTCGAAAGAATGAGAGAACCGGGAAGACTAACCGCTAAGAAAATGTATGGAGCTAGAGGTTTTACAGCACATCATAATACGGATGGTTTTGGCGATACGGCTCCCCAATCTCATGCCATGGGGGCTGCAATTTGGGTATTAACTATTCCATGGTTATGTACTCATATTTGGGAACACTATTTATATTTCCAAGATGAGCGTATTCTTACGGAACATTTTGAAATGATAAAAGAAGCATTTCTTTTCTTTGAAGATTATTTATTTGAGGTGGATGGCTACTTGATGACAGGTCCAAGTGTCTCACCGGAAAATAAATATCGCTTAAAAAATGGTATTGAAGGAAATGCTTGTCTATCATCTACAATTGATAATCAAATTTTAAGATATTTTTGTGATTCATGCATTGGAATTGCAAAACAATTAGGAGACAATTCGGATTTTATTAGTCGTGTGAAGGAGTTAAAAAAGAAATTACCTAGAACAAAAATAGGTAGTAATGGGCAAATACAAGAATGGCTAGAGGATTATGAAGAAGTAGAGCCTGGTCATAGACACATTTCACCTCTATTTGGGCTTTATCCTTATAATGAGATTGATATTCATAAAACTCCGGAATTAGCAGAAGCAGCTAAAATCACTATCAATAGGAGATTATCAAACGCTAACTTTTTATCTTCACAGGATAGGGAGCAAGCGATTAATAATTGGTTAGTAAGTGGTTTGCATGCTAGTACACAAACAGGTTGGAGTGCTGCATGGCTGATTCATTTTTTTGCGAGACTATATCAAGGTGAACCTGCTTATAACCAGATTAATGGTTTGTTAAATAATGCGACTCTTGGCAATTTATTTCTTGACCATCCACCATTTCAAATTGATGGTAATTTAGGTTTGGTGAGTGGAATTTGTGAATTATTAGTACAGAGCCATCATAATTGGTTATCACTAATTCCAGCTTTACCTTCTGCTTGGTCAGAAGGAGAAGTGAAAGGTTTCAGAGTAAGAGGAGGATATAAGGTATCGTTTGCTTGGAAAAATGGGGATATAACATTCCTAAAATTGGAAGGAGGAAACAAAGATCAAAAAGTAAGAGTAAGAATATATGGCAAAAATACTGATGTACAAAATATTGAATTGGTATTTAATTCAGAAAAAATTATTGAGTTAAATTTTTAGGTATAAGTCATGAATAAAGAAAAAATAAAAAGAAAATTAATCACAATACTGTTTGTATGTATTGGGATGTTATGTTTTGGATTGTTAGCAGGAGTTAAGGCTGATAATCGTGTTCAAATGAGAACGACGATTAATAATGAATCGCCATTGTTGCTTTCTCTGTTGTATGGCAATGATAATGGTAACGGATTATGGTGGGGGAACACATTGAAGGGAGCATGGGAAGCTATTCCTGAAGATGTAAAGCCATATGCAGCGATTGAACTTCATCCTGCAAAAGTCTGTAAACCAACAAGTTGTATTCCACGAGATACGAAAGAATTGAGAGAATGGTATGTCAAGATGTTGGAGGAAGCTCAAAGTCTAAACATTCCAGTTTTCTTGGTTATTATGTCGGCTGGAGAGCGTAATACAGTTCCTCCAGAGTGGTTAGATGAACAATTCCAAAAGTATAGTGTGTTAAAAGGTGTTTTAAATATTGAGAATTATTGGATTTACAATAACCAGTTAGCTCCGCATAGTGCTAAATATTTGGAAGTTTGTGCCAAATATGGAGCGCATTTTATCTGGCATGATCATGAAAAATGGTTCTGGGAAACTATTATGAATGATCCGACATTCTTTGAAGCGAGTCAAAAATATCATAAAAATTTGGTGTTGGCAACTAAAAATACGCCAATAAGAGATGATGCGGGTACAGATTCTATCGTTAGTGGATTTTGGTTGAGTGGCTTATGTGATAACTGGGGCTCATCAACAGATACATGGAAATGGTGGGAAAAACATTATACAAACACATTTGAAACTGGAAGAGCTAGGGATATGAGATCCTATGCATCGGAACCAGAATCAATGATTGCTATGGAAATGATGAATGTATATACTGGGGGAGGCACAGTTTATAATTTTGAATGTGCCGCGTATACATTTATGACAAATGATGTACCAACTCCAGCATTTACTAAAGGTATTATTCCTTTCTTTAGACATGCTATACAAAATCCAGCTCCAAGTAAGGAAGAAGTTGTAAATAGAACAAAAGCTGTATTTTGGAATGGAGAAGGTAGGATTAGTTCATTAAACGGATTTTATCAAGGACTTTATTCGAATGATGAAACAATGCCTTTATATAATAATGGGAGATATCATATTCTTCCTGTAATACATGAGAAAATTGATAAGGAAAAGATTTCATCTATATTCCCTAATGCAAAAATTTTGACTAAAAATAGTGAGGAATTGTCTAGTAAAGTCAACTATTTAAACTCGCTTTATCCAAAACTTTATGAAGGAGATGGGTATGCTCAGCGTGTAGGTAATTCCTGGTATATTTATAATAGTAATGCTAATATCAATAAAAATCAGCAAGTAATGTTGCCTATGTATACTAATAATACAAAGTCGTTATCGTTAGATTTGACGCCACATACTTACGCTGTTGTTAAAGAAAATCCAAATAATTTACATATTTTATTGAACAATTACAGGACAGATAAGACAGCTATGTGGGCATTATCAGGAAATTTTGATGCATCAAAAAGTTGGAAGAAAGAAGAATTAGAGTTAGCGAACTGGATAAGCAAAAATTATTCCATCAATCCTGTAGATAATGACTTTAGGACAACAACACTTACATTAAAAGGGCATACTGGTCATAAACCTCAGATAAATATAAGTGGCGATAAAAATCATTATACTTATACAGAAAATTGGGATGAGAATACCCATGTTTATACCATTACGGTTAATCATAATGGAATGGTAGAGATGTCTATAAATACTGAAGGGACAGGCCCAGTCCCTTTCCCAACACCAGATAAATTTAATGATGGTAATTTGAATATAGCATATGCAAAACCAACAACACAAAGTTCTGTAGATTACAATGGAGACCCTAATAGAGCTGTGGATGGTAACAGAAATGGTAATTTTAACTCTGGTTCGGTAACACACACTAGGGCAGATAATCCCTCTTGGTGGGAAGTCGATTTGAAAAAAATGGATAAAGTTGGGCTTGTTAAAATTTATAATCGCACAGATGCTGAGACTCAACGTCTATCTAATTTTGATGTGATTCTATATGACAATAATAGAAACGAAGTTGCTAAGAAACATGTTAATAATTTGTCGGGTGAATCTGTTAGTCTAGATTTCAAAGAAAAAGGAGCAAGGTATATTAAAGTTAAATTACTAACGAGTGGAGTGCCTTTGAGTTTAGCAGAAGTAGAGGTTTTTAGAGAATCAGATGGTAAGCAATCTGAAGAGGATATAGATAAAATAACAGAAGATAAAGTAGTCTCTACAAATAAGGTAGCTACTCAAAGTTCAACCAATTATGAGGGTGTAGCTGCTTTAGCAGTTGATGGTAATAAAGATGGAGATTACGGACATCATTCGGTGACTCATACTAAGGCAGATTCTAACGCTTGGTGGCAGGTCGATCTGGGAGAAGAGTTTACGGTTTCTAAAGTTGATATTTATAATAGAACAGATGCCGAACCTCAGCGTTTATCTAATTTTGATGTTATTTTTCTATCTTCATCAGGAGAAGAAGTTTTTAGAAGACATTTTGATAAAGTAGTTGATGGTTTGTTATCTTTAAAAGTACCTTCTGTAGGGGCTAAGCTAGTCAAAATAGAATTAAAATCAGCAGCTATTCCGTTAAGTTTAGCGGAAGTTGAAGTCTATGGTTCAAAGAGAACTCCGAAGAAACTTTCTAATATTGCATTAACCAAAGAAACTCGACAGAGTTCAACGGATTACAATGGTTTTTCTCGTCTAGCAGTTGATGGAAATAAAAACGGAGATTATGGTCATCATTCAGTGACTCATACCAAAGGAGATTCTCCTTCATGGTGGGAGATAGATTTAGCACAAACCGAAGAATTAGAAAAGTTAATTATTTATAATAGAACAGATGCTGAAATTCAGAGATTATCAAATTTTGATATTATTATATATGATTCAAATAATCATGAAGTTTTTAAACAACATATTGACAGTTTAGAAAGCAATAATCTATCCATAGACTTAAAAGGGCTGAAGGGAAAAAAGGTTAGAATTTCTTTGAGAAACGCAGGAATTCCTTTAAGTTTGGCAGAGGTAGAGGTTTATACTTATAAGTAATTTTAAAAATTATCATCGGTAGTATGAAAGAAACAGAAAAATAAGAGGAAAATAGTATGATTCAACATCCACGTATTGGGATTCGTCCGACTATTGATGGTCGTCGTCAAGGTGTACGCGAATCACTTGAAGTACAAACAATGAACATGGCTAAAAGTGTGGCAGATTTGATTTCAAGCACATTGAAATATCCAGATGGGGAACCTGTGGAATGCGTGATTTCTCCATCTACTATTGGTCGTGTACCAGAGGCTGCAGCTTCCCATGAGTTGTTTAAAAAATCAAATGTTTGCGCAACAATTACAGTTACACCATGCTGGTGTTATGGTAGTGAAACTATGGATATGTCTCCAGATATTCCTCATGCTATTTGGGGATTTAATGGGACAGAACGCCCAGGAGCTGTCTATCTTGCAGCTGTACTAGCTTCACATGCTCAAAAAGGGATTCCAGCCTTTGGGATTTATGGTAGAGACGTCCAGGAAGCTAGTGATACAGCTATTCCAGAAGATGTCAAAGAAAAACTTTTACGTTATGCGCGTGCAGCTCTTGCAACTGGCTTGATGAGAGACACTGCTTACCTATCAATGGGTAGTGTTTCGATGGGGATTGGCGGTTCTATTGTAAATCCGGATTTCTTCCAAGAATACTTAGGAATGCGAAATGAATCGGTAGATATGACGGAGTTCACGCGCCGTATGGACCGTGGTATTTACGACCCTGAAGAGTTTGAACGTGCTATGGTTTGGGTAAAAGAACATATCAAAGAAGGAGTTGACCGAAATCGTGAGGATTTGATTCTTTCTAAAGAAGAGAAAGAAAAACAATGGGAATTTGTTATTAAGATGTTCATGATTGGACGTGACTTAATGGTTGGTAACCCAAGACTTGCTGAACTTGGTTTTGAGGAAGAAGCAGTTGGTCACCATGCTTTAGTAGCTGGTTTCCAAGGTCAACGTCAGTGGACAGACCATTTCCCAAATGGGGACTTTATGGAAACTTTCCTCAATACTCAGTTTGACTGGAATGGTATTCGAAAACCATTTGTATTTGCGACAGAGAATGATTCACTAAATGGTGTGTCTATGCTCTTTAATTATCTATTAACAAATACTCCACAAATCTTTGCTGATGTGCGCACTTATTGGAGTCCAGAGGCTGTTAAACGTGTAACGGGACATACTTTAGAGGGTTGTGCTGCAGCTGGCTTCTTACATCTAATCAACTCTGGTTCTTGTACATTGGATGGTACAGGGCAAGCTACTCGAGATGGCAAACCTGTTATGAAACCCTTCTGGGAGTTGGATGAAAGTGAAGTGCAGGCTATGCTTGAAAATACAGACTTCCCACCAGCAAACCGCGAATACTTCCGTGGAGGAGGATTCTCAACTCGTTTCTTGACGAAGGGGGATATGCCAGTAACAATGGTACGTCTCAATCTTCTAAAAGGGGTTGGTCCAGTGCTACAAATTGCAGAAGGTTATACACTTGAACTTCCTGAAGATGTTCACCATACTTTAGATAATCGTACAGATCCAGGATGGCCAACTACTTGGTTTGCTCCACGTTTGACAGGAAAAGGTGCTTTCAAGTCTGTCTATGACGTCATGAATAATTGGGGAGCTAATCACGGAGCCATAACATATGGCCACATTGGAGCAGACTTGATTACCTTGGCTTCTATGTTGAGAATTCCTGTCAATATGCATAATGTACCCGAGGAAGATATCTTTAGACCTAAAAATTGGTCCTTATTTGGAACAGAAGATCTAGAATCAGCAGACTATCGTGCATGTCAGTTGTTGGGACCGCTACATAAATAAAAATTGTGTATATAGGAGGTGAACTTATGTCCCTCCTATCCTTTTAAAAAGATTTGTTAAACAATTCACAAATAATTGAAAACGAATACAAAAACTAATATAATGATGTTAAATAGATAGCGCGGAGGCGCAGGAGGAAAATTATATGGCTACATTTTATGTTCCGGCAGTCAACCTTATTGGTAAAGGTGTTGTAAATGAAGTGGGTCCTTATATCAAGGAACTTGGCTATAAAAAGGCACTTTTGGTGACAGATAAGTACATCGAAGGCAGTGACATTTTACCTAAGGTTTTAAAACCACTGGATACAGAAGGAATCGAATATGTCATCTTTAGCGATGTAGAGCCAAACCCTACTTGTAAGAATGTCACAGATGGGGTAGCTGCTTTGCAAGAACATGGATGTGATTTTATCATCAGTCTTGGTGGGGGTTCTCCACAGGATGCAGCTAGTTGTATTTCTATCATGGCTACAAATGGTGGAAAACCACAGGATTATGAAGGGCTTCATAAGTCTGCTAAAAAAGGCTTGCCAGTTGTGGCTATCAATACAACGGCAGGAACTTCTGCAGAAATCACTATTAACTATGTGATTACTGATGAAGAACGCAAGGTTAAGATGGTAATGGTTGACAAGAATAGCCTTGCTCTTATCTCTGTTAATGACCCGGAACTCATGCTTTCCAAACCTAAAGGCCTGACTGCTGCTACTGGTATGGATGCTCTGACTCACGCTGTTGAAGCTTTGGTAACACCTGGTGCTTATGATGTAACCAAGAAACTGTCTATTGGTGCTATTGAGCTTATCAAGGAATATCTTCCTCGTGCTGTAGAAAATGGATACGATATTGAAGCGCGTGAAGGTATGGTCAATGCCATCTTCCTTGGTGGTATGAGCTTTAATAATGCTGGTCTTGGTTATGTTCACTCAATGGCTCACCAACTCGGTGCAGTATATAATTTGCCACATGGTGTTTGCTGTGCCATGTTGCTACCAGTTATAGAACGTGAAAATGCTAAACGTGTACCAGAAGCTTTCCGCAATGTTGCCAAAGCCTTGGGCCTTCATGTGGAAGGTAAATCAGATCAAGAGTGTGCCGATTATGCGATTGCTGAGATTGAGAAGCTTTCTGAGACAGTAGGTATTCCTAAGAAATTGACTGAACTTGGTATTGAAGAAAAAGATTTCGACTTTGAATACCTTTCTAAGAATGCCTTGATTGATGCCTGCGCACCAGGAAATCCATTTATGCCAACCTTAGAAGAAACGATTGCCTTTTATAAAGAGTTATTTTAGCAAGAGATTAGACGACAATAGGACAATTCACCTCTAATTATTGACATTTCAGGAAAAATCGCAGTAAAAACGGCACAGCCTTCTTTAAATGTGCTATAATACTAGAAAAATACTTGTGGAGGTTCCATTATGGCAATATTTTTCATGATTTTTCTGATTGTTTGTGTGCTCCTATTGGTGATAGTCACACTGAGTACAGTTTATGTGGTTCGTCAGCAGTCGGTGGCGATTATTGAACGCTTTGGGAAATACCAAAAGGTTGCTAATAGCGGTATTCATATTCGCTTGCCTTTTGGGATTGACTCGATTGCAGCACGGATTCAGTTGCGCTTGTTGCAAAGTGATATTGTGGTTGAGACTAAGACCAAGGACAATGTGTTCGTTATGATGAATGTAGCGACTCAGTACCGTGTCAACGAGCAGAGCGTGACAGATGCTTACTATAAACTCATACGTCCAGAATCTCAGATTAAATCTTATATCGAAGATGCTCTTCGCTCTTCTGTTCCAAAATTAACCTTGGATGAATTGTTTGAGAAAAAAGATGAGATTGCCCTTGAGGTTCAACACCAAGTAGCAGAAGAAATGACCACTTACGGCTACATTATCGTGAAAACCTTGATTACCAAGGTCGAACCAGATGCAGAAGTTAAGCAATCTATGAATGAAATCAATGCGGCGCAACGTAAGCGGGTCGCAGCACAAGAATTGGCGGAAGCTGACAAGATTAAAATTGTCACTGCAGCTGAAGCAGAAGCAGAAAAAGACCGCCTTCATGGTGTGGGGATTGCTCAACAACGTAAGGCGATTGTGGATGGATTGGCAGAGTCTATCACCGAACTCAAGGAAGCCAATGTTGGCATGACAGAAGAACAAATCATGTCTATCCTCTTGACCAACCAGTATTTGGATACCTTGAATACCTTTGCCTCTAAAGGAAATCAAACCATCTTTTTACCAAATACGCCAAATGGTGTGGATGATATCCGAACACAAATCTTGTCAGCCCTTCGCGCTGAGAAGAAATAATAGACTAATACTCTTCGAAAATCTCTTCAAACTACGTCAGCGTCGCCTTGCCGTATATTTGAGCTGACTTCGTCAGTTCTATCTGCAACCTCAAAACAGTGTTTTGAGCTGACTTCGTCAGTCTTATCTACTACCTCAAAACGGTGTTTTGAGCAACCTGTGGCTAGTTTCCTAGTTTGCTCTTTGATTTTCATTGAGTATAAAGAGCTTGGCAACAGGCTCTTTTTGTATTGCGTTTATTAAGAAAAACAAAAAACATCGATATACATTTAACTAAAAATTATTGTATGTTATCTCCCTTAATTAGGAATGATAAGGGAATAACTAGAAAGATTTGTGAATACAAACTATTTCTGATATACAAAATATACAGTAATAATGAATGATGGGAGATGGGATGAAAGAATTTCAATTTGAGAGAAAGCAGCGTTTTTCTTTGAGGAAATATGTAATAGGAGCTTGTTCGGTCTTGCTAGGAACGAGTTTATTTTTTGCTGGTATGGGTGCTCAGCCTGTACAGGATACAGAAACGAGTTCAGCACTAATTTCAAGTCATTATTTGGATGAGCAGGATTTATCTGAAAAGCTGAAATCTGAGTTGCAATGGTTTGAATTAGAAAACAAGCTTTTGAACTTATGGGAGTATTAGGTTACTATGAAGGATTTGTTCCTTATGTTTCAAATCAATACAAAAACCAAGCTGAAGAAGAAGGCAAACCGCTATCTGATAAATATATTTTCGAAAAAATCTTAGGAAAAACATATGCAGCCTTCAAAAAAGATCAAATTAATGAGCGTGTCGAGAAATTAGGTAAGTTAAAACCTATTACAATAAATTACAACGGAAAATAAGAAGTAATTGATAGTAAAGAAAAATTACAAGAGCTTATGAATAAAGCCGTTAAAGACGAAGTGGCTCAAATATAGTAAAATGAAATAAGAACAGGATAAATCGATCAGGACAGTCAAATCGATTTCTAAAAATGTTTTAGAAGTAGAGGTGTACTATTCTAGTTTCAATATACTATAAAATCAGGCAATACCACGGCTAAAAAGTTTGAGTTTATCGAAACACCAGTGCAAAAACTGAAAAAATCGATTTATAAAGCTCATCTCAAAGATTCAGATGACTTTAGACCAGAAACATCCACACCAAATCTTTTTGAAAGCTGTTTGAAGCTTTGTCCTTGCTTTCTTAGTTCATAGATCTGAACTTTATCTTCATAACTCAATTTCATAATAAAACACCCCAAAAGTTAGATTTATTCTGTCTAACTTTTGGGGTGCAGTTCATTAATCGGTCGATTTTTTTGGTAGAAACAGTTGCCTGATTAAGTTGCAAGTCGATAGACGGCTTCGGCATAAATATCCATAGCACGGTACAAATCTTCTAGAACGGCACATTCATTTGCCTGATGTTCTGTCTGCTTCGCTCCTGGGAATAAGGCGCCGAAGGCTACACAATTTGGCATGGTGCGAGCAAAAGTGGCACCACCGGATGAAATAGCAGGACTGTTATCGCCAGTCTTTTCTTGGTAGATTTGCATCAGTGTGCTAACGAGTTTACTGTCTTTTGCGACGTATAGAGGCGCTAGATAGTCAAACTCTTCGTAGCGGAGTTGGTAGTTTTGTGCACATCTTGTAAGCAACTCTACTAGTTCTTCCTTGTCAGCTAAGACAGGAGTCCGAATGTCAATACGGATTTCAGAACGTTCATGATTGATCATGAGACCTGCGACATTAAAGGATAGGTGACCAGAAGGTTCATCTGCTATATCACTAAAGATTTGTCTTCCTGTGCCGTCTTGACCTGCTTGTGTTGCAAGAAAGCTGAGAGCAGGGTGTTCTTGGAGAGGAGCAAGAATGGTAGCTAGTCGGATGACAGCATTGATACCTTGACTAGCATCCTTAGCATGCTTTGGCACTCCGAGAACCGTTACGGTTTGTTCAGTGGTTTGGTAATCATAACCAGCTTCTTTGAGACCGTTACAAACCTGTTCATAGAGGGGACCTTGGTAGTTGGCCTTGTCTGGTACAACGTTAAAGGCGTCTCCTACTTCAAGCTCTAGTTGATCCGATCCAGGGCCATGAAGTTTGACCTGTAGAAGCCCTTTTTCAGCATAGGTCAGAGGAAAAGATGAGTCAGGTGCAAAGCCCATGCTGGCCTGTTCTTCGATGGTATTGTAGCGTGCCATGCAGCGCCAGAGGGTTTCCTCATCGGTACCAAAGATAAAGCGTACGCGCTTTTTGAACTGAATACCTTGGTCCAGCAAGCTTTTTACTGCATAGAGAGCTGCGAGCGAAGGGCCTTTATCATCTTGGACACCACGTCCGAATACCCAGCCGTCTTTGATAGTTGCTTCAAATGGCGGTGTCTGCCAATCTGCTTCATCACCTGATGGAACAACATCCAAATGACAGAGAATGGCCAGAAGCTCTGCTCCCTGACCGATTTCTGCATATCCGTAATAACCTTTAGGGTCAAGATAGGTAGTGAAACCTATGTCTCGACAAATCTCTAAAGTTTTTTCTAGGACATCTTGGATTGCTTGTCCAAAAGGTGTTCCATTTTCTCCTTCATTGAGTACTGAAGGATAGGAAATCAAGGTTTTTAATGATATAAGAAATTCATCTTTAACTTGATTTGTTATATCTATTTTCATGGAATCACCTCACTCACTATTTTATAGGAATGGAAGGAAGGTTCCAAGGAGAAGAAGGGCGATGGTCACTACAATAATAGCGACTACGAGTTTGCCCATGAATTTCCACCAAGTACCAATGTTGATACGTCCAAGTGCAAGAGCTCCCATCACAATACCAGATGTTGGTGCAATCAAGTTCAAGACACCTGAAGCAGATTGGTAAGCAGTGATAATCAAGCTAGGACGGACATTTACAAATTCTCCAAGTGGAGCCATGATACCCATAGTTGCGCTGGCAAGACCAGATGAAGATGGGATCAAGAATGACATAGGTAGATAGAAGATATAAGTTACAACGATAAAGACTTGTGAAGATAGACCGCTCAAGCCTTCTTTACCCCAGTTGAGGATTGTATCGGTAATCATACCGTCGTTCATGATAACTTGAATACCACGAGCAATCGCTACGATCAAGGCAACACTGAGCAAGTCAGCAGCACCATTCATGAAGGAAGAGATAATCTTATCTTCTTTAAGACCATAAATAACACCAATCAGGATACCCATAAAGGCAAAGAGCATTGCGCCTTCTGGGAAGTACCAAGTACCTAGTGCAGAAGTAGATGAACCGACAATATTACCAATAACTGGAAGACCAGTCAACCAAGCATTAAAGTCATCAAAAATGGTAACGCCAAGGTCTGTCCATGGAATGAAGCTCAATACCATCAAGATGAATGTCAACACAAATAAGAAGAGAACTGATTTTTGTTTGCTGCTAAGTGTAGATTCTACAGATGAAGATTCTTCTACGTTAAAGTGTTTCAAATCTTCTTTGCGAGTACTATAAACCAGTGACTTAGTCGGATCTTTTTGAATCTTATCCGCATAACGGTAAACAAACCAAGTACTAAGAGCAGTCAAGGTAACCCAGAAGATCAGACGAAGTACGATACCGTCCCCTGTACCAACTCCCGCAGTCGCTGAAGCAATACCTGTCGCAAATGGATTCAGAGTAGATGCCAAACAGCCGATTTGAGAACCGAGCAAAATAATTGCAACACCAGTCAGGCTATCAAAACCAACGGCCATCATAACTGGCACAAGGAGTGGATAGAAGGCCATTGTTTCTTCACCCATACCATAAGTTGTACCACCGAGGGCAAACAAAGGCATCAGTACCAAAATTAACATTTTTTCGCGGCCCTTATACTTCTTCACGATAGAGGCAATCCCTACGTCAAGAGCACCAGTTTTGTTGACAATGCCAAGGAAACCACCAACCATAAGGATGAAGAAGGCTACATCAATCGCTGCGCTCGTTTCTTTAATGAGCGAACCTTCCTCTGGATGAGTACCTAGCATAGCCCGAATCGGTGCCATGAGGACATCCCAAATCCCTTGTGGATTTTGAGGCTGAGTCTCGTAAATACCTTCTATAAAGGCCCCCGCAGGGATAAACCAAGTTAGCACTGCCATAATAGCAATGATTATCAATAATACGGTGTAAGATGAAGGCATCTTAAACCCTTTTTTAGCTTTTTCACTCATTTGTTTTTCCTCCTGATGTCTAACAAAGTGTAAAAAACCAACTACTTTCTTAAATAAACATTCAAGAAAACGCTTTCTATTTATATTTGTTTTACCATATTAAAGTCTAAAAAACTAATATCTTTTGAAATATTGTACATGTTTTCAAGAATAATTTCTAATTTGATATAAAGATACTAGAAATAGAATACATCTTATTAGTAAAACAACTTATCCTTTTTCAATAATTGTTCCGCTTTCAGATTCAATCAAGGCGCCTAGATTTTCAAGGGAAGTAATAACTGCTTTTCCTTCTGGACGACCATTGACAAAAGCGATAGCTGCTTCTACTTTTGGAAGCATGCTACCTGGTGCAAACTGATCTTGTTTGATATATTCTTCCAGCTGGGCAACATTCACATGTTCCAATTTTTCCTGGTTTGGCTTGTTGTAGTTAACAAATACATAATCTACACCTGTCAAAACGATGAAGAGGTCTGCATCAACCAATTCTGCCAAACGTTGGGAAGCGAAGTCTTTATCAATAACCGCTTCGACACCAGTCAAATGTCCATTGTTTTCTTTGACAACGGGAATACCGCCACCACCTGCAGCTACGACGACTTGACCATTATTTAAAAGAGTACGGATGGTTTCAATTTCTTTGATGTCAACAGGTTTTGGTGAGGCAACGACCTTACGCCAGCCACGGCCAGCATCTTCCTTGAAAGTCGCTCCGCTCTTTTCGGCTTCTGCTTTTGCTTCTTCTTCTGAATAGAAAGGACCGATTGGTTTACTCAAGTTAACAAAAGCTGGATCATTTTTATCTACGACAACTTGCGTTACAACAGAGGCAACATTTTTTTCGATGCCTTCATCCAAGAGAGCATTTTGCAAAGCATTTTTCAACCAGAAACCGATGCTACCTTCTGTCATAGCGACAAGTGAGTCGAGTGGGAAGGCAGGGTTCTTTTCAGAGTCTGATGCCAAATGTTGGAGCAAGAGATTCCCAACTTGAGGTCCATTACCGTGAGTGATAATCAAATCATCTCCATTTTTAATCAATTTTACAAGATGCTTAGCTGTTTCAACTAAAGCTTCTTGTTGAGCCTTTGCTGATGGGTCAGAAGAAAGAATCGCATTTCCTCCCAAAGCTACTACAATTTTACGATTTGCCATAAATTCTCCTTTATCACACTCAATAGAATGCGTTTAGATTTCAATTTAATGATTTTTCACATATTTTATAAGAAATAATAGATTACCATTACATAAAAGAGGACCGGACTAAAGCTATTAGTCGCAGCCCTCATAGCTGTTGGTAGACGGTTTATTATCTAAAATTATACTTTAGGAATATAAAGGTTACCAAGTGTAGCAGCCATAACAGCTTTGATAGTGTGCATACGGTTTTCTGCTTGATCGAAGTGGCGAGCGTACTTGCTGCGGAAGACTTCGTCTGTTACTTCCATTTCTTCTACACCAAATTTTTCAGCAACGTCTTTACCATAAACAGTGTGAGTATCGTGGAATGCTGGCAAGCAGTGTAGGAAGATCAAGTTTTCATTGCCTGCTTTTTTAACTAAGTCCATATTGACTTGGTAAGGTTTAAGAAGAGCTACACGTTCTGCGAATTTGTCTTCTTCACCCATTGATACCCAAACGTCTGTGTAAAGAACGTCTGCATCTTTAACTGCTTCATCAGCATCTTCAGTGATGAGAACATGTGCGCCACTTTCTTTAGCAAATCCTTCTGCCAATTCAACGATTTCTTTTTCTGGGAAGAGTTCTTTTGGTGAGAAGATGTGAACATTGACACCAAGGATAGCACCTGTTACGAGCAAGCTGTTGGCAACGTTGTTACGTCCATCACCACAGTATACCAATGTCAAGCCTTCCAAGCGACCGAAGTTTTCTTGAACAGTCAAGTAGTCAGCGAGCATTTGAGTTGGGTGCCATTCGTCAGTTAGACCGTTCCATACTGGAACGCCTGAGAATTCTGCCAATTCTTCAACCATACGTTGGCTGAATCCGCGGAATTCAATCCCGTCAAACATACGTCCCAATACTTTAGCAGTATCTTCAGTAGATTCTTTTTTACCCAACTGAATATCATTTGCTCCGAGGTATTCTGGGTGAGCACCAAGGTCGATAGCCGCAGTTGTAAAGGCTGCACGAGTACGAGTAGATGTTTTTTCAAATAGGAGAGCGATATTCTTGCCAGCAAGGTAGTGGTGTTGAATATTGCGTTTTTTCAAATCTTTCAAGTGAGCTGAAAGACCAATAAGGTATTCTAACTCTGCACGGGTAAAGTCTTTTTCTGCTAAGAAGCTGCGTCCTTGGAATACTGAATTTGTCATTTTATTATTTCCTCTTTCTATTTTTTACATTTTCTATTGACGAATATCGAACAGCGATTACACTTCTTCACGTTCAAATGGCATAGACATACAACGAGGTCCACCACGGCCCCGAACCAATTCACTTCCGCGAATCTTAATCAAGCGAAGCCCGTATTCTTCCAAAATCTTATTGGTCACGGTATTGCGGTCATAAACAACTACCACACCAGGTGCGATGGTCAAAGTGTTAGAACCGTCGTTCCATTGTTCACGCGCAGCTGCTACGATATTGCCACCACCGCAACGAATCAAATGAACTTTTTCTACACCAAGGTTTTGAGCAAGAAGTTCAGCTAAGTCACCTTTCTCTTCAACGATTTTAAGTTTTTCGTTTTCGTAAGTAACTGAGTAAACGTGAAGGTCGCCTTCGATTTCTGGGTGAATAGTGAACTTGTCATAGTCTACCATAGTGAAGACAGTATCCAAGTGCATGAATTTACGGTTGTTAGCAAATTCAAAGGCCAAAACTTTCTTGAAGCCAACATTTTTCTTGAAGATGTTGACCAAAAGTTTTTCGATAGAAGCTGCGTCTGTACGTTGAGAGATACCTACTGCAAGGACGTCTTTAGAAAGAACTAGCTCGTCTCCACCTTCGATACGCGTATCTTCTTCACGGTTGTAGACCAAATCCACTTTTCCGCCATAGACTGGGTGGTATTTGAAGATATACTTACCGTAGAGTGTTTCACGGTTACGAGTGTCTGCAAACATGTGGTTAAGCGATACGGCGTTTCCAATTGTTGCAAATGGGTCGCGAGTGAAATAGAGGTTTGGCATCGGGTCAATTGCAAATGGATAATCTGATTCAACTAAGTCAGTTAGATCTTTAGCTTCGTCAGGAATTTCTGGCAATTCAACTTTTTGAATCCCAGCCATTGTTTTTTCAACCAATTCTTGGTTGTCCTTGATGCCGTGAAGCAATTCACGAATAGCAACCTTGGTTTGACGATCACGGATGTTGGCTTCGTCTAAGTATTCCTCGATAAATTGATCGCGGATTTCTGGAGAGGTCAATGATTCAGCAGCGAGTTGTTCTAGGTATAGAACCTCAATTCCTTCATCGCGAAGAGCTTGGGCAAATGCATCATGTTCTTTTTGAGCATCTTCCAAGAAAGGAATATCATCAAAAAGAAGCCTTTCAAGATAGTCCGGCAACAAGTTTTCTAACTCCTTGCCTGGACGGTGCAACATAACTTTTTTCAGTTTCCCAATTTCTGAGAAGACCTGAATTGGATGTGAAGACATGTATTTTCCTCCTTAAAAATTTTGACTTGGCACCATTTTGGGTACCGCTTACATGTATGTTATAACGCAATTCCTAGGTAATGTCAATGGCTATAATTTCTCGGAAAATAATATAAATTATGATGTTTAGCACAATTTTATGTTATTATACATAACATAGGATAGAATACGTAGATACAAATGCATAACTATAAAAAGGATATAAAATTTTTTTAAAAAAATTTTTCAAAAAATATACAAATGACTAAAAAGTGTCCAATTATCATCTGGTTATCACTTGGATCTGTATAAAGAGAAATGTTTGTGTGAAAGGATAAAAAGATGCAACATTCTTTTGAAGATAGATTTTGGAGAAGCATTTCTTGTTCAATTGTACAAATTATAGAATCTTTTCTGAGTATTTAGGAAGAGATAATTATCTTATTGACCCTCTTTTTATTTTTTGTTATAGTCGACGAGGTGATAGTTTAGAATAATCACTTATTCACAATCTGTGGAAAAGTCTGGAGAGTGAATGGTCTTCACACAATGACCTGAAAGAAGCCTGAGAATAATTATGGAGAGTAGCATTCTGAGAGGTGTTAGCAGAACCATATGACAGAGCTGTTTGAAGAGGGAATATTGAGGAGAAAAATCCTGAGCCTACCAGTTGGAGTTGGAAAGAGCTGGCTGTTAGATCATGGTTTATTATCCACAACCTGTGGATAACCTTGTGAACAAGAGAAGTTGCTAAAGAAGGAGATATATAACGATGAAGAAAATCAAACCGCATGGACCGTTACCAAGTCAGACTCAGCTAGCTTATCTGGGAGATGAACTAGCAGCTTTTATCCACTTCGGTCCTAATACCTTTTATGACCAAGAATGGGGGACTGGACAGGAGGATCCTGAGCGCTTTAACCCGAGTCAGTTGGATGCGCGTGAGTGGGTTCGTGTGCTCAAGGAAACGGGCTTCAAAAAGTTGATTTTGGTGGTCAAGCACCACGATGGCTTTGTCCTTTATCCGACAGCTCACACAGATTATTCGGTTAAGGTCAGTCCTTGGAGGAGAGGAAAGGGCGACTTGCTCCTTGAAGTATCCCAAGCTGCCACAGAGTTTGATATGGATATGGGGGTCTACCTGTCACCGTGGGATGCCCATAGTCCCCTCTATCATGTGGACCGAGAAGCGGACTACAATGCCTATTATCTGGCTCAGTTGAAGGAAATCTTATCAAATCCTAACTATGGGAATGCTGGTAAGTTCGCTGAGGTTTGGATGGATGGTGCCAGAGGAGAGGGCGCGCAAAAGGTTAATTATGAATTTGAAAAATGGTTTGAAACCATTCGTGACCTGCAGGGCGATTGCTTGATTTTTTCAACAGAAGGCACCAGTATCCGCTGGATTGGCAATGAACGAGGGTATGCAGGTGATCCACTGTGGCAAAAGGTGAATCCTGATAAACTAGGAACAGAAGCAGAGCTGAACTATCTTCAGCACGGGGATCCCTCGGGCACGATTTTTTCAATCGGAGAGGCAGATGTTTCCATCCGTCCAGGCTGGTTCTACCATGAGGATCAGGATCCTAAGTCTCTCGAGGAGTTGGTCGAAATCTACTTTCACTCAGTAGGGCGAGGAACTCCACTCTTGCTTAATATTCCGCCGAATCAAGCTGGGCTCTTTGATGCAAAGGATATTGAACGACTTTATGAATTTGCGACCTATCGCAATGAGCTCTATAAAGAAGATTTGGCTCTGGGAGCTGAGGTATCTGGTCCAGCTCTTTCCGCAGACTTTGCTTGTCGCCATTTGACAGACGGCCTTGAGACCAGCTCTTGGGCAAACGATGCAGACTTGCCCATCCAGTTAGAACTCGACTTAGGTTCTCCTAAAACTTTTGATGTAATTGAGTTAAGAGAAGATTTGAAGCTAGGGCAACGAATCGCTGCTTTTCATGTGCAAGTAGAGGTGGATGGTGTCTGGCAGGAGTTTGGTTCGGGTCATACTGTTGGTTACAAACGTCTCTTACGAGGAGTAGTTGTTGAAGCACAGAAGATACGTGTAGTCATTACAGAATCACAGGCTTTGCCTTTGTTGACCAAGATTTCCCTTTATAAAACTCCTGGATTATCAAAAAAAGAAGTTGTTCAGGAACTAGCATTTGCAGAAAAAAGCCTAGCTGTGGCAAAGGGAGAAAATGCCTATTTTACAGTTAAGCGCAGAGAATGTAGTGGTCCTTTAGAAGCTAAGATTTCGATTCAACCGGGGACAGGTGTCCATGGTGTCGCCTATCAGGATGAGATTCAAGTCCTTGCGTTTCAAACTGGTGAGACTGAAAAAAGTCTGACGCTACCAACCTTGTATTTCGCAGGAGATAAAACCTTGGATTTCTATCTGAACCTAACGGTGGATGGTCAGCTTGTGGATCAACTTCAAGTCCAAGTTTCATAAAAGAAGAACCTTTGCGCGATGCAAAGGTTCTTTTGGTTATTAGTGACTTGGTAACCAGCTGAGGGTGAAAGTTAGTTGTTCAGCTTTTAAGAGGTCTTGGTGTTGAATAGTTGATACGAGTGTTTTGTCCAGTCGGCATTCTTTGACAAAGTTAAAATGGTTGTGGTTTTGTTTAGTATGGATATCCAGCCATTTATCTTCTTTAGCGAGGTAGACTCGTAGATGGTCAAAGAGAGGGATTCCGAGGTCATAGCTTGGTTTTCCTGGACAGGTTGGATAAAATCCGAGAGCTGACCAGATGTACCAAGCAGAGAGACTACCATTGTCTTCATCTCCAGGATAGGCTTCCCAACTTGGGTGAAAAGCTTTCTGACGGAGCGTCTTGATAAGAAGGGCAGTGTAGTCAGGGTAATCGCTGTAGCGGAAGAGATAAGGAATGTGGAAACTAGGCTGGTTGGAAATGGCTATTTGTCCAAAAGGAGCAGTAGCCATCTCGCTCATTTCGTGAATTTCGTAACCATAGCCTGTTGTTTCAAAGAGGGGAGCATCTTGACAAGCTTTCAAAAGATAGTTGCTAAAGGTTTCTTTTCCACCCATCAGTTGGATTAAGCCAGGGATGTCGTGGAGAACGCCTAAAGTAGCTTGAATGGCAGAGCATTCAGCGTAGTCTCGCCCCCAACTATAAGGAGAGAAGTCAGGGTGAAAGTTTCCTTGATTGTCTCGTGCTCGCATGTAACCTGTCTCAGCGTCAAATAGCTGGCGGTAATTTTGTGAAGCAGCCTTGTAGGTTTCAGCGATTTCTATGTTCTCTAGTTTTTTGGCACAGCTAGCGATACAAAAGTCACTATAGGCATAGTCTAGAGTATGGCTAACACTTTCGTGGTGGTCGGTAGAGAGGTAACCTAGTTCTTGGTATTGGGCTAGTCCGTGGCGGCCATTGATTCCGAGAGGGTCGGCTTTGCTGGCTGTTTCGAGCATGGCTTGGAAGAGTTCTCCTTCTAGGTCAGGGGCCACGTCCTTGCAGGCGCTATCTGCGATAATACCGTCTAAAAGTGTACCTGGCATCATACCCCGTTCATCTGGAGCCAGCCATTTTGGAAGGAAACCAGTATCGCGGTAGCTATTGAGGAAACCTTCTAAAAAGCGTTGATAGTGCTCCGGTATGATAAGGGCAAAGAGGGGGAAGGTGGTGCGGAAGGTATCCCAGAAACCATTGTTGCTAAAGAGGACACCAGGCTTGACAGTACCAGTAGCCAGATCCATGTGGATGGCTTGCCCTGACTCATCAACCTCATAAAAAGTCTGTGGGAAGAGGAAGAGTCTGTAGAGACAGTGGTCAAAGAAGGTTCGGTCAGCTTCTCCTGTCTCTATAATGTCAAAACGATGGAGGAGATTTTCCCAATCCGCTTGGGCACTTGCTTTACAGCTATCAAAATCTTCTTGAGGTAGATTGATTAGAGCTTGAGAAGGAGAGATGAAAGAAGTGGCTAGTTGCATCTCGGTTTGACTACTTGCTAAGTCAATTCGCCAGTCCCCAGCTTCTTGGCTGATAGCAAGAATATCCGTGTTCATTTGCAGGGCAGTAAACATCGTTAGCGAATTTTTGTTGGTTTCAGTTTTACCTTCTTGTCGCAGGGCAAGAGTTCGCTTATCTACTTGCTCTACTGTCAGTTCATCTGTTGCGTGAAGATAGAGGGAGAGGGCTTTGCCTTGCTTTTGCTTCAAACGAATAGAAGCACCGTAGCAAGTCGGTGTGAGCTGGGTTTCAATCTGATAGCGCAGGGAGAAAATCTTTAGATAATGAGGTTGGAAAGAGGCCTTATCCCTATCATAGGAAGATTGGCGGTGAAAGAGGCTGTCTCCACCCAGTTGACTGGTGACGGGTGTCAGAAGGAGCCAAGAGTAGTCCCCAATCCAAGGACTGGGCTGGTGAGTTAATCGAATCCCCTGAAAGATAGGCAGATGCGGATCAAAAAACCAAGCTCCATCCTGGTCACTGGTCTGGGGCACAAAGTAATTCATTCCAAAAGGCACGCCTGTGTATGGCAGGGTATTTCCCCGAGAGAAGGCATGCTTGCTAGCAGTACCAAAGCGGGTATCGATGGTTTCAAGTAGTGGTTTCATAGTCTTTCCTTTAGCTGTTTTTCTACATTATATCAGAAAAAGAGGGCCTTTAGAAAAGGAGTTTCAAAAATAACTATTTTGTAGAAAAATGACTATCATTTGTGTATGTATTTTCTGTCTCAAAAGCTATATACTGAAAATGAAACTTGTTTGAAAGAGGAAATTGCACGATGATTTATTCGAAAGAAATTGTTAGAGAATGGCTAGATGAAGTAGCAGAGCGGGCTAAGGACCATCCAGAGTGGGTGGATGTTTTCGAGCGTTGCTACACCGATACCTTGGACAATACGGTTGAAATCTTAGAAGATGGTTCAACTTTTGTCTTGACTGGGGATATTCCTGCTATGTGGCTTCGGGATTCGACAGCCCAACTCAGACCCTACCTTCATGTAGCTAAAAGAGATGCCCTCCTGCGTCAGACCATTGCAGGTTTGGTCAAACGTCAGATGACCTTGGTACTCAAGGATCCTTATGCCAATTCCTTCAACATAGAGGAAAACTGGAAGGGGCACCACGAGACCGACCACACCGACCTTAATGGCTGGATTTGGGAACGCAAGTATGAGGTGGACTCGCTTTGCTATCCTTTGCAGTTGGCTTATCTCCTCTGGAAAGAGACTGGCGAGACTGGTCAGTTTGATGAGACTTTTGTCGCAGCGACTAAGGAAATTCTCCATCTATGGACAGTTGAACAAGACCACAAGAACTCTCCTTATCGTTTTGTCCGAGATACGGACCGTAAGGAAGACACCTTGGTAAATGATGGCTTTGGACCTGACTTTGCAGTGACAGGTATGACTTGGTCAGCCTTTCGTCCGAGTGATGACTGTTGCCAGTATAGTTACTTGATTCCGTCAAATATGTTTGCTGTAGTAGTCTTGGGTTATGTGCAAGAAATCTTCGCAGCATTAAACCTAGCTGATAGCCAGAGTGTTATTGCTGATACCAAGCGTCTTCAGGATGAAATCCAAGAAGGAATCGAAAACTACGCTTACACCACCAACAGCAAGGGCGAAAAGATTTACGCTTTTGAAGTGGATGGCCTAGGAAATGCCAGCATCATGGATGATCCAAATGTACCAAGTCTACTAGCTGCGCCCTATCTGGGTTACTGTTCGGTCGATGATGAAGTGTATCAAGCTACTCGTCGTACCATTTTGAGCTCTGAAAATCCATACTTCTACCAAGGAGAATACGCTAGCGGTCTCGGAAGTTCTCATACCTTCTATCGCTATATCTGGCCAATCGCCCTTTCTATCCAAGGATTGACAACAAGAGATAAGGCAGAGAAAAAATTCTTGCTGGATCAGCTGGTTGCCTGCGATGGTGGTACAGGTGTCATGCACGAAAGCTTCCACGTAGATGATCCGACCCTCTACTCTCGTGAATGGTTCTCCTGGGCTAACATGATGTTCTGTGAGTTGGTCTTGGATTACTTGGATATTCGCTAAGGGGCTCGCTTTAGCTCAACCGATTCTTATCAGAATCACAAGTTTACATTTAAAACGTTAAAATTTAAATTTAGAATGAGGTTTTACTTCATGGAAAATGTTGTTGTACATATTATCTCACATAGTCACTGGGACCGTGAGTGGTACTTGCCTTTTGAAAGCCATCGTATGCAGTTGGTGGAATTGTTTGACAATCTCTTTGATCTCTTTGAAAATGACCCTGAGTTCAAGAGTTTCCACTTGGATGGACAAACTATTGTCCTTGACGACTACTTACAAATTCGCCCTGAAAATCGTGACAAGGTCCAACGCTACATTGACGAGGGCAAACTTAAAATTGGTCCCTTTTACATCTTGCAGGATGACTACTTGATCTCCAGTGAAGCCAATGTCCGCAATACCTTGATTGGTCAACAAGAAGCTGCCAAATGGGGTAAATCAACCCAGATTGGCTACTTTCCAGATACCTTTGGAAATATGGGACAAGCGCCTCAAATTCTTCAAAAATCAGGCATTCACGTGGCGGCCTTTGGTCGTGGTGTGAAGCCGATTGGATTTGACAACCAAGTCCTTGAAGATGAGCAGTTTACATCCCAGTTTTCAGAAATGTACTGGCAGGGTGTGGATGGTAGTCGTGTTTTAGGTATTCTCTTTGCCAACTGGTACAGTAATGGGAATGAAATCCCAGTTGACAAAGATGAGGCCTTGACCTTCTGGAAACAAAAATTGTCAGATGTGCGTGCCTACGCTTCGACCAACCAATGGTTGATGATGAACGGCTGTGACCACCAGCCTGTCCAGAAAAATCTGAGCGAAGCCATTCGTGTGGCAAATGAACTCTTCCCGGATGTAATCTTTGTTCATAGTTCTTTTGATGAATATGTTCAAGCTGTAGAAGGTGCGCTTCCTGAACACTTATCAACTGTTACAGGTGAGTTGACCAGTCAGGAAACAGATGGCTGGTACACACTTGCCAACACTTCTTCATCCCGCATTTACCTAAAACAAGCCTTCCAAGAAAATAGCAACCTCCTAGAGCAAGTGGTAGAACCCTTGACTATTATCACTGGTGGACACAACCACAAGGACCAGTTGACCTATGCTTGGAAAACACTTTTGCAGAATGCGCCACATGATAGTATCTGTGGCTGTAGCGTGGACGAAGTTCACCGCGAGATGGAAACGCGTTTTGCCAAGGTCAACCAAGTAGGAAACTTTGTTAAAAGTAATTTGCTCAATGAGTGGAAGGGTAAAATTGCTACGGATAAGGCTCAAAGTGACTATCTCTTTACTGTCATTAACACAGGCTTGCATGATAAGGTCGATACTGTCAGCACAGTGATTGATGTGGCGACTTGTGATTTCAAGGAATTGCACCCAACAGAAGGCTACAAAAAGATGGCTGCTCTTATCTTGCCAAGTTACCGTGTGGAGGACTTGGATGGTCGTCCTGTAGAGGCTACAATCGAAGACCTCGGAGCTAATTTTGAATACGATTTACCAAAAGATAAGTTCCGCCAAGCTCGTATTGCTCGACAAGTGCGTGTGACCATTCCAGTTCACCTAGCACCGCTTTCTTGGACAACCTTCCAATTGCTGGAAGGAAAACAAGAACACCGTGAGGGTATTTACCAAAACGGAGTGATTGATACACCATTCGTAACGGTGAGTGTGGATGACAACATCACAGTCTATGACAAGACAACTCACGAAGCCTATGAAGACTTTATCCGCTTTGAAGACCGGGGTGACATCGGAAACGAGTATATCTATTTCCAACCAAAAGGAACAGAGCCAATCTTTGCAGAGCTTAAGGGCCACGAGGTATTGGAAAACACAGATCGCTATGCTAAAATCTTGCTCAAACATGAATTGACCGTGCCTGTCAGTGCGGATGAAAAGCTAGAAGAAGAGCAACAAGGTATCATCGAGTTTATGAAGCGTGAGGCTGGACGGTCAGAAGAATTGACAAACATTCCTCTGGAAACTGAGTTGACTGTCTTCGTTGACAATCCACAAATCCGCTTCAAGACTCGCTTTACTAACACTGCCAAGGATCACCGTATCCGTCTCTTGGTCAAGACTCATAACACGCGTCCAAGCAATGATTCTGAAAGTATCTATGAGGTGGTGACACGACCAAACAAACCAGCTGCTTCATGGGAAAATCCTGAAAATCCTCAACACCAACAAGCTTTTGTCAGTCTGTATGACGATGAAAAAGGGGTGACTGTATCCAACAAGGGATTGAATGAATACGAAATCCTTGGGGATAACACCATTGCCGTGACCATTTTGCGTGCATCAGGTGAGCTAGGTGACTGGGGCTACTTCCCAACGCCAGAAGCACAATGCTTGCGTGAGTTTGAAGTCGAGTTTGCACTTGAATGCCACCAAGCCCAAGAACGCTTCTCAGCCTATCGTCGTGCCAAAGCCTTGCAGACACCGTTTACCAGCCTTCAGCTTGCTAGACAGGAAGGAAGCGTGGTTGCGACTGGTAGCCTCTTGAGCCATTCTGTTCTCAGCATACCGCAAGTTTGTCCAACAGCCTTTAAAGTGGCGGAAAATGAAGAAGGCTATGTCCTTCGTTACTATAATATGAGTCAAGAAAATGTGCGCATATCAGAACATCAACAAACCATTCTTGACTTACTTGAGCGACCATATCCAGTTCATTCAGGACTATTGGCTCCACAAGAGATTCGTACAGAATTCATCAAAAAAGAAGAAATTTAATTTCAAAAAGTAAACATCAAAAGAAAGGAGGGGCGAAAAAGTAAGAACTAACTGCTGATTCGCCTCTTTTATGGTAAAAACAATGACCATTGCAACGATTGATATCGGAGGGACTGGGATTAAGTTTGCCAGTCTGACTCCTGATGGGAAAATACTGGATAAGACAAGTATTTCAACGCCTGAAAACTTGGAGGATTTACTAGCGTGGCTAGATCAACGCTTGTCAGAACAGGATTACAGTGGGATTGCTATGAGCGTTCCAGGTGCAGTCAATCAAGAGACAGGTGTGATTGATGGCTTCAGTGCGGTGCCCTACATCCGTGGCTTTTCTTGGTATGAGGCTCTTAGCTCTTATCAGCTACCTGTCCATTTAGAAAATGATGCCAACTGCGTTGGACTCAGTGAACTACTAGCTCATCCAGAGCTTGAAAATGCAGCCTGTGTCGTGATTGGGACAGGGATTGGCGGAGCCATGATTATCAATGGTAGACTTCATCGAGGTCGCCACGGTCTGGGTGGAGAATTTGGCTACATGACAACCCTTGCCCCTGCTGGAAAACTTAATAACTGGTCGCAACTAGCATCAACTGGGAATATGGTACGATACGTAATTGAAAAATCTGGTCATACTGATTGGGACGGTCGCAAGATTTACCAAGAGGCCGCAGCTGGTAATGCTCTTTGTCAAGAAGCCATTGAGCGCATGAACTGCAATCTGGCGCAAGGCTTGCTCAATATCCAGTATCTGATCGATCCAGATGTCATCAGTCTGGGTGGCTCTATCAGTCAAAATCCAGATTTTATCCAAGGTGTCAAGAAGGCTGTTGATAACTTTGTCGATACCTACGAAGAATACACGGTCGCCCCAGTTATCCAGGCCTGCACCTATCACGCAGATGCAAATCTCTACGGTGCCCTTGTCAACTGGCTACAGGAGGAAAAGCAATGGTAAGATTTACAGGACTTAGTCCCAAACAAACGCAAGCTATTGAGGTTTTAAAAGGTCACATTTCTCTACCAGATGTGGAAGTGGCTGTCACTCAGTCTGACCAAGCCTCTATCTCTATCCAGGGTGAGGAAGGTCACTATCAATTGACCTACCGCAAACCTCACCAACTTTATCGTGCCTTATCCTTGTTGGTAACAGTTCTAGCAGAAGCTGATAAAGTAGAGATTGAGGAACAAGCAGCTTACGAAGATTTGGCTTACATGGTTGACTGTTCTCGAAATGCGGTGCTGAATGTGGCTTCTGCCAAGCAGATGATTGAGGTCTTGGCTCTCATGGGCTACTCAACCTTTGAGCTTTACATGGAAGACACTTACCAGATTGAAGGGCAGCCTTACTTTGGCTATTTCCGTGGAGCTTATTCAGCAGAGGAGTTGCAGGAAATCGAAGCCTATGCTCAACAGTTTGACATGACCTTTGTACCATGCATCCAGACCTTGGCCCACTTGTCGGCCTTTGTCAAATGGGGTGTCAAGGAAGTGCAGGAGCTCCGTGATGTAGAGGACATTCTTCTCATTGGCGAAGAAAAGGTTTATGACCTGATTGATGGCATGTTTGCCACGTTGTCTAAACTGAAGACTCGCAAGGTCAATATCGGGATGGACGAAGCCCACTTGGTTGGTTTGGGACGCTACCTGATTTTGAACGGTGTTGTGGATCGTAGTCTCCTCATGTGCCAACACTTGGAGCGCGTGCTGGATATTGCTGACAAATATGGTTTCCACTGCCAGATGTGGAGTGATATGTTCTTCAAACTCATGTCAGCGGATGGCCAGTACGATCGTGATGTGGAAATTCCAGAGGAAACTCGTGTCTACCTAGACCGTCTCAAAGACCGTGTGACTCTGGTTTACTGGGATTATTATCAGGATAGCGAGGAAAAATACAACCGTAATTTCCGCAATCATCACAAGATTAGCCATGACCTTGCATTTGCAGGGGGAGCTTGGAAGTGGATTGGCTTTACACCTCACAACCATTTTAGCCGTCTAGTGGCTATCGAGGCTAATAAAGCCTGCCGTGCCAATCAGATTAAAGAAGTCATCGTAACGGGTTGGGGAGACAATGGTGGTGAAACTGCCCAGTTCTCTATCCTACCAAGCTTGCAAATCTGGGCAGAACTCAGCTATCGCAATGACCTAGATGGTTTGTCTGCGCACTTCAAGACCAATACTGGTCTAACGGTTGAGGATTTTATGCAGATTGACCTTGCCAACCTCTTACCAGACCTACCAGGCAATCTCAGCGGTATCAATCCCAACCGCTATGTTTTTTATCAGGATATTCTTTGTCCGATTCTTGATCAACACATGACACCTGAACAGGACAAACCGCACTTCGCTCAGGCTGCTGAGACGCTTGCTAACATTAAAGAAAAAGCTGGAAACTATGCTTATCTCTTTGAAACTCAGGCCCAGTTGAATGCTATTTTAAGTAGCAAAGTAGATGTGGGACGACGCATTCGTCAGGCCTACCAAGCGGATGATAAAGAAAGTTTACAACAAATCGCCAGACAAGAATTACCAGAACTTAGAAGCCAAATTGAAGACTTCCATGCCCTCTTTAGCCACCAATGGCTGAAAGAAAACAAGGTCTTTGGTTTGGATACAGTTGACATCCGTATGGGCGGACTCTTGCAACGCATCAAACGAGCAGAAAGCCGTATCGAGGTTTATCTGGCTGGTCAGCTTGACCGCATCGACGAGCTGGAAGTTGAAATCCTACCATTTACTGACTTCTACGCAGACAAGGACTTCGCAGCAACTACAGCTAACCAGTGGCATACCATTGCGACAGCGTCGACGATTTATACGACTTAATACTCTTCGAAAATCTCTTCAAACCACGTCAGCTTCCATCTACAACCTCAAAACAGTGTTTTGAGCAGCCTGCAGCTAGCTTCCTAGTTTGCTCTTTGATTTTCATTGAGTATAAAAACAAGAACACCTTGCTTGGCGCAGGGTGTTTCGCGTGAAACAGAAGAATTATCTGGTTTCAAATGCTACAGTTAGACAAACTTATGATAAAATAGCAGAAAGTGAATGTTTCCTAAGAGCAATTCTATCGATGAGCACTTGGAGGTATTATGGTACACTTAAAATTAGTAAAATAAGAAATAGAAGCTGAAAAGTCAGCATCTGTAGAAGCCTGGGTCATTTCCGTCAAATTTAAAAAAGGTTGCTACCGACATATACAGATTCTTACTTTCTTAGCTTTGTTAGTGACGATGTTGAAGAACGTTACACAGAAAATGTCTATCTGGATAGCCTAAGTGTCAAACAAAAATTTAAGTTTATTTTCGACTTCGGTGATGAATGGCGTTTTGAATGCCAAGTGCTGAGAGAAATCGAGACAGAGGACGAAGAAGCTTATCTCGTACGTTCGGTTGGAACGTCGCCAGAACAATATCCAGATTATGATGGTTTTGACTATTAAGAATGGTAAAATTGAAATCTAAAAAACAATTGGAATCAGTCTGTGTAGGCTTAGTATTTCAATAGACTTCCTGCAAAACTAGAATCCTAGTTCATGATTGATAATACCAGCAATCAAATTCATTCGTAATCCGAAGCGTTTACGATGATTTCGATAGGTTGTTGAAAACATTTTAAACGTTTTTACTTTGGCAAAGATGTTCTCAACCTTGCTTCTCTCCTTGGATAGCGCATGGTTATAGGCTTTATCTTCAACTGTTAGCGGCTTGAGTTTGCTGGATTTACGTGGAGTTTGTGCTTGAGGATATATCTTCATGAGCCCTTGATAACCACTGTCAGCCAAGATTTTACCAGCTTGTCCGATATTTCTGCGACTCATTTTGAACAACTTCATATCATGACAATAGTTCACAGTGATATCCAAAGAAACAATTCTCCCTTGACTTGTGACAATCGCTTGAGCCTTCATAGCGTGGCATTTCTTTTTACCAGAATCATTCGCTAATTCTTTTTTTAGGTCGATTGATTTGTACTTCCGTCGCATCAATCATTACCGTGTCCTCAGAGCTGAGAGGAGTTCTTGAAACCGTAACACCACTTTGAACAAGAGTTACTTCAACCCATTGGCTCCGACGGATAAAGTTGCTTTCGTGAATACCAAAATCAGCCGCAATTTGTTCATAAGTTCGATATTCTCGCACTATTGAAGAGTGCCCATAAGAAGGTCTTCTAGGCTTAATTTAGGTTTTCGTCCACCTTTTGCGTGTTTAAGTTGATAAGCTGTTTTTAATACAGCTAACATCTCTTTAAAAGTCGTGCGCTGAACACCAACAAGACGCTTAAATCGTGTATCAGTTAATTGTTTACTTGCTTTATAATTTCGCAGGGAGTCTATTGACTCTTTGGTAGGTGTCAATGTTTTTTTCATCTATCCCGAGAATTATTTTCCCGCCATTTGTATTTGCAAATGCTGAGTAGGTTTCCCAGAAAGACTCTGGAAGATTGTTTTTAGCTTTTTTGTATTCTAAATCAACCCCTTCAAATTTTAAGTCCATATTTTTCCTTTGCATCTGTTTTTTGTGGTTCTGGTATTTGTTCAAGTTGAGTGATAATATAGCGAATTGAATTTCGAGAGTTTTTACTCAGTTAATTTCTTTTTTAACCCACTTTAATTTCTTTTTTAACACGGGTTAAAAAAGAAATTAAAGTGGGTTAATTTTCCTTGACTTAAAATTTAAAAATGATATACTGTGTTTATGGAGAGATGACAATTTATAAAATGTACTACTCTATTCTACTAGATAATGATTGAATAAAACTTTTTATAACAACGGCTAGCAAAGTTATAATTTTATATCTATTAGAAAATAAATATGTAAGGAAATTTAAATGAAAAAAACTACAATATTATCATTAACTACAGCTGCGGTTATTTTAGCAGCATATGTCCCTAATGAACCAATCCTAGCAGATACTCCTAGTTCGGAAGTAATCAAAGAGACTAAAGTTGGAAGTATTATTCAACAAAATAATATCAAATATAAGGTTCTAACTGTAGAAGGTAACATAGGAACTGTTCAAGTGGGTAATGGAGTTACTCCTGTAGAGTTTGAAGCTGGTCAAGATGGAAAACCATTCACGATTCCTACAAAAATCACAGTAGGTGATAAAGTATTTACCGTTACTGAAGTAGCTAGTCAAGCTTTTAGTTATTATCCAGATGAAACAGGTAGAATTGTCTACTATCCTAGCTCTATTACTATCCCATCAAGCATAAAAAAAATACAAAAAAAAGGCTTCCATGGAAGTAAAGCTAAAACTATTATTTTTGACAAAGGCAGTCAGCTGGAGAAAATTGAAGATAGAGCTTTTGATTTTTCTGAATTAGAAGAGATTGAATTGCCTGCATCTCTAGAATATATTGGAACAAGTGCATTTTCTTTTAGTCAAAAATTGAAAAAGCTAACCTTTTCCTCAAGTTCAAAATTAGAATTAATATCACATGAGGCTTTTGCTAATTTATCAAATTTAGAGAAACTAACATTACCAAAATCGGTTAAAACATTAGGAAGTAATCTATTTAGACTCACTACTAGCTTAAAACATGTTGATGTTGAAGAAGGAAATGAATCGTTTGCCTCAGTTGATGGTGTTTTGTTTTCAAAAGATAAAACCCAATTAATTTATTATCCAAGTCAAAAAAATGACGAAAGTTATAAAACGCCTAAGGAGACAAAAGAACTTGCATCATATTCGTTTAATAAAAATTCTTACTTGAAAAAACTCGAATTGAATGAAGGTTTAGAAAAAATCGGTACTTTTGCATTTGCGGATGCGATTAAACTTGAAGAAATTAGCTTACCAAATAGTTTAGAAACTATTGAACGTTTAGCCTTTTACGGTAATTTAGAATTAAAAGAACTTATATTACCAGATAATGTTAAAAATTTTGGTAAACACGTTATGAACGGTTTACCAAAATTAAAAAGTTTAACAATTGGTAATAATATCAACTCATTGCCGTCCTTCTTCCTAAGTGGCGTCTTAGATTCATTAAAGGAAATTCATATTAAGAATAAAAGTACAGAGTTTTCTGTGAAAAAAGATACATTTGCAATTCCTGAAACTGTTAAGTTCTATGTAACATCAGAACATATAAAAGATGTTCTTAAATCAAATTTATCTACTAGTAATGATATCATTGTTGAAAAAGTAGATAATATAAAACAAGAAACTGATGTAGCTAAACCTAAAAAGAATTCTAATCAGGGAGTAGTTGGTTGGGTTAAAGACAAAGGTTTATGGTATTACTTAAACGAATCAGGTTCAATGGCTACTGGTTGGGTTAAAGACA
>ERZ1023483.24-NODE-24-length-46618-cov-174.003565_pt1 | contig 46618 bp, 50 predicted proteins | sample MGYA00380537_ERZ1023483 | MGnify/ENA primary metagenome ERZ1023483 (study PRJEB33173, sample SAMEA4830302) | metagenome | study: EMG produced TPA metagenomics assembly of the PRJEB25223 data set...
GGTATTACTTAAACGAATCAGGTTCAATGGCTACTGGTTGGGTTAAAGACAAAGGCTTATGGTATTACTTAAACGAATCAGGTTCAATGGCTACTGGTTGGGTTAAAGACAAAGGCTTATGGTATTACTTAAACGAATCAGGTTCAATGGCTACTGGTTGGGTTAAAGACAAAGGCTTATGGTATTACTTAAACGAATCAGGTTCAATGGCTACTGGTTGGGTTAAAGACAAAGGCTTATGGTATTACTTAAATGAATCAGGTTCAATGGCTACTGGTTGGTTTACAGTTTCTGGTAAATGGTACTATACCTATAATTCAGGAGATTTATTAGTAAACACGACTACACCCGATGGCTATCGAGTCAATGCTAACGGTGAGTGGGTAGGATAGGTATCCATTAGCTAAATCTAATCATTCTGAACTAAAAAATCTTCTTACATATGTAGGAAGATTTTTTGGATTCTCAAAACTAGTTTAAAAGACTACGCTATTTAAACCAATTTTAAGAATGGATATATAAGGATATTCAGAAATCTAGTTGGTCAACTTTTGTATTTTGAATATACCTTAGATGGTGACGATGTCTTGGTATATCTGGTACTCACTTACATATTCTAACTTATTTTAACTAAGATACAACTGTAGTTGGTGAATTTGCTACAAATAGTGTAGAGGCGTTATTTGAAAAATATACAAAAAAGGAACCCCAACTTACATTTGAGTTCCTCTTGCTTTTAATTGTCCGAATCCGTATTCTTATTTCAATAATGTAGTCATTCGAATGATTTCCCTTGCAATATAGTGAAATTAACAAAAAGAAAAAACGCTGATCAAGCGTTTTTCTTCTGTATTGATTCGTATTGAATGCTTACTTCACTTCTGTAAACACAACGTGTTTGCGAAGTTTTGGTGAGTATTTCTTCAATTGAAGGCGGTCTGGAGTGTTACGTTTGTTTTTAGAAGTAAGGTACAAGCGTTCACCAGATTCTTTGTGTTCAAGTGTAATATTTACGCGCATAGTATCTCCCTTCTATTATTCAGCTGATGCAGCTTTAGCGATTTTACGTCCTTTGTAGTATCCTTTAAGTGATACACGGTGAGAACGTGAGTAATCTCCAGTAGTTTCGTCAAAGTTTACAGATGGAGCTGTTACTTTGTAGTGTGTACGACGTTTGTTTTTCTTCGCTTTTGAAGTGCGACGTGCAGGTACTGCCATTTTGATTTCTCCTTTAGGTATTTATATTCGATTCAATCTACTGATTTTCATCAACCATACTAGGATAACACATTTTTTTTGTAAAGTAAAGTTACTTGACAAAAAAAGATGAAAAAATTCTCCTATCCGACACGGCAGACAGGAGAAGGTGTTAAATATCAATCTCAAATGGTTCGTCAATGGTTTCTGATACGTATTTTCCGTCTTTTTTCCGTTGCTTGACACACTCTGTGAGGAGATATTCTATTTGCCCATTGACTGAACGAAAGTCGTCTTCTGCCCATGATGCGAGTGCAGCGTATAACTTTGTTGAGAGTCGAAGGGGGATCTGCTTTTTTTTAGCTTCAGCCATCTTTAGTAAAGACTTCCTGTGTTGACAATTGGTTGTGCATCATGATTGCCACAAAGAACGACAAGGAGATTTGAAACCATGGCAGCTTTTCGTTCTTCGTCAAGTTCTACCAATTCCCCTTCATTGAGCCGTTCTAGTGCCATTTCAACCATTCCTACAGCACCATCTACAATCATCTTACGTGCATCAATAATGGCAGATGCTTGTTGGCGTTGAAGCATAACGGCAGCAATTTCTGGAGCATAAGCTAGGTAAGTGATACGTGCTTCAAGGATTTCCAAGCCAGCATCCTCAACACGACTTTGGATTTCTTCACGAATACGGTTAGCAACAATTTCGCTAGAGCCACGGAGACTACCTTCATCTGCTTGCCCGTCACCCGTAGTATCCACATTAGGAGACACATCGTAAGGATAGATGCGGACAATATTACGGAGGGCGCTATCACATTGCAATGAAAGATATTCTTTGTAGTTATCAACGTTGAAGACTGCCTTAGCGGTATCGACAACTCTCCAAGTTACCGCGATACCGATTTCTACAGGGTTTCCTAAGCAATCATTGATTTTTTGACGAGAATTGCTCAAGGTCATGACTTTGAGGGAAATCTGTTTCTTGCCAATTTCAAGATTTACATCATTGTCATTTGATGATTTAGCTCCTAAAAAAGGAGATTTTGTGCTAACATCACCACTTTGTCCAAGTCGAGTGTGGTTTGCAGGGTTGACTGCTACGCTGAAGGGATTGACAAAGTAAAAACCAGGTTCTTTGATGGTACCTGTATAATTACCAAAGAGTGTCAGAACCAGAGCTTCCTGAGGTTTGACAACTTTTAAACCAGCATGAGCTAGACCTGCAATTACGATTAGTAAAGGTCCGATAATAATTCCAAAAATGTTTTCCGAACCAACACCCATTATAAATATAAAGATACCAAGTACGATTGTCAATTCAATGAGAATCAATGCGAATACACCATTTGGTTTTGAATTGATGAGTTTTTCAGTCATAAGAATGACCTCCCATTATTTGATATCTAAATGATATCACTTTGTTTTTAAAAGTCAATAGAAAGTTGAAAATAATCACTAAAAAGTTTCAGCCCAATAATTTCTTTTAAAAGGTGAGATTATATTGTGCTCAAATACTCTTTTATTCTTATAATTTTTACACTATAATTGTAGTTAGAAAGGAAGAGAAATGTTTGATTATAGAGCACTAGTTATTTTGATGACTTTGATGGATCATTGTGAGCTATCATTATATGAATTATCTGTTAAGGTGAGCTTACCTATAAAGGAAGTCAAAGAAGGAATAGATTATTTAGTGCCTTATCTAGCTAATAAAGGGATAGTGCTGGATAAAAAACAAGGTCGCTATAGTTTATCAAATCGTACGAAGCAGTCTTTGACAGATATTATTAAGTCGGATGAATTGGTTTTACCAAAGTCGACTCGCTTAGCTTTAATCTATCTTTACACTTTTTGCCGATTAGATTTTATATCGAATAATCATTACCAAGACTTTTTGAAAGTAAGTAAGAATACAACCTTATCTGATATTCAATCATTAAGAAAGATTATGTTAGATAATGATTTGGAGCTAGGGTACAGTAGAGCAAAAGGTTATACTTTACACGGTTCAGAGTGGAATAAGCACCGCTTAGCTTTTCAAATGGTTAGTGAGTTGCTGGAATCCTCCATAGGGATTTGGGGTTTGGATTATGTTTTATCCAGTTGGGGGTATTCATTAACTTATGATTTGATAAATCAGGTAGTTAAAGATTATTATGAGAAGCTACAGCTAGTACCTATTGTTAATCAATTAAAAGTTTGCCTTTTCGGTTTAGTATTCATTCTGTGTAGGTATCAAAGGGATGTTGAAAGAGTATGTCTTTCAGAGACATTAGTATCTCCTGTTATTCAAGATATAACGACTATTTTATTGGATACAGTGGTTGATTTGGGAATTATAGATACGGTGTTTTCTGAGGATGATTATCGCTATATCACCGTTTTATTATCAAGTTGCTTTGAAGGTGAAGTAGATGTTGCTCCGGTTTACTTTAATCAATTAACAGAGGCTATTATAAGTAGAATGGAAGATATTTCTTTGTTACATTTTAAACAAAGGGAAGGATTGAGAGAAAATCTTCGCCGCCACCTTATACCGGCTTACTATAGATTAAAGTTCGGCCTACCTAGTTCAAATGAATATGTATTGCATGTTAAAGAACATTATCCTGATTTATTTGAATTAGTCAAAGATTCTTTGATGCCCTTGATGGACGCTATTGACAATCCCATACCTGATAGTGAAACAGCATATTTTGTTATCCATTTCGGAGGTTATTTAAAGAAAGCAGATACTTTGCCTCAAAAATGCTATAAAGCAGCAATCATTTGTCCTAATGGTGTTAGTTCTTCATTGATGTTAAAAGAGAATCTATTAGCATTATTTCCTCAAATTGAGTTTATAGGAACCTCAAAGATTGATGATTTACAGGTGAAAGCTAGTAGTGACTATGATATGGTTTTTTCTACCATAAAGGTGGAGACAGAAAAGCCAAATTATCTAGTTTCGGTTATGATGACTGAAGAGCAAGCAATACAACTAGTAGAACTAGTGTTAAAAGATTTTCCGAATTTAGAGTATGGGGATTTTGAGATTGAACAAATCCTGAATATTGTCAAAAGATATGGAATTATTACACAAGAATTGGAATTAAGATTGGCGTTAAAGAATTATCTTTACCAAAAAAATGATAGAAAGGAAATTGTACCAGTGCTAGAACAACTCATTACCAAAGAAACCTATCAGGTTAGTTCGCAAAAATTAGGATGGAAGGAGGCGATTCGTTTAGCAGCTAAACCGCTTTTGGATCAAGATAAGATAACTGAGAACTACCCTGAGGCAATGATTCAAAAAGTAGAAGAGTTTGGGCCTTTTATTAATTTAGGGAAGGGAGTAGCAATTCCTCACGCTCGGCCAGATGAAGGTGTGAATGAAATAGGAATGTCAATGTTAGTTTTGGAAGAACCGATTTATTTATTGGATAATCCAGAACAAGAGGTAAGATTGTTGATTTGTATTGCAGCCATTGATAATGAGAGTCATTTAAAGGCTTTGTCACATTTAACAACAATTTTAAGAGATAAAAATCATGTTCAAACTTTAATATCATCAAAAAACTATGATGACATTAAAATGATAATTAAACAGGAGGATTAGATAATGTTAAAAATTGGTACAGCTTGTGGTTCAGGATTAGGTTCAAGTTTTATGGTACAGATGAATATTGAATCTGTATTGAGTGATTTGAATGTTTCGGATGTAGAAGTTGAACATTATGATTTAGGTGGAGCAGATCCAAATGCAGCTGATATTTGGATTGTTGGTCGTGATCTAGCTGATTCAGCTAGTCATCTTGGAGATGTTCGTATCTTAAATAGTATTATTGATATGGATGAACTACGAGAATTAATTACTAAACTTTGTGAAGAAAAAGGACTTATATAGGAGGCTAGCGTCATGATGAAGTTCATATTGGATATTGTTAGTACACCAGCTATTTTAGTAGCTTTAATTGCAATCTTAGGATTAGTTCTTCAGAAGAAGAAATTACCAGATATTATTAAAGGTGGAATTAAGACCTTTGTTGGTTTCTTAGTTGTATCTGGTGGTGCAGGAATTGTACAAAATTCTTTAAATCCATTTGGTACCATGTTTGAGCATGCTTTTCATTTATCTGGCGTTGTGCCGAATAATGAAGCAATTGTAGCTGTAGCTTTAACAACATATGGCTCAGCTACTGCAATGATTATGTTTGCAGGCATGGTATTCAATATCTTAATCGCTCGTTTTACTCGATTTAAATATATTTTTTTAACAGGGCACCACACTCTATATATGGCATGTATGATTGCGGTCATTTTATCAGTTGCTGGCTTTACTAGCTTGCCTCTCATCTTACTAGGAGGATTAGCACTCGGTATTATTATGAGTATTTCCCCAGCATTTGTGCAAAAATATATGGTTCAATTAACTGGAAATGACAAGGTGGCTTTAGGTCATTTCAGTTCTTTGGGATATTGGTTGAGTGGTTTTACTGGTAGCCTTATCGGTGACAAATCAAAATCAACAGAGGACATTAAATTTCCAAAGAGTTTAGCTTTTTTACGTGATAGTACTGTTAGTATCACTTTATCTATGGCAGTTATTTACATTATTGTAGCTATCTTTGCAGGGTCAGAATATATAGAAAAAGAAATCAGTAGTGGTACAAGTGGTCTAGTTTATGCTTTACAATTAGCAGGTCAATTTGCAGCAGGGGTATTTGTTATTTTAGCAGGTGTTCGCCTTATTTTGGGCGAAATTGTTCCAGCCTTTAAAGGTATTTCAGAGCGTCTTGTACCTAATTCAAAACCTGCTTTGGATTGTCCGATTGTTTATACTTATGCACCCAATGCAGTTCTAATTGGATTTATCTCTAGTTTTGTTGGTGGTTTAGTAAGTATGGCAATTATGATTGCTTCAGGAACGGTTGTTATCTTACCAGGTGTTGTGCCTCATTTCTTCTGTGGAGCGACTGCAGGTGTCATTGGGAATGCATCTGGTGGTGTTCGTGGAGCCACTATTGGAGCATTTTTACAAGGTATTTTAATCAGTTTTCTTCCAGTCTTTTTAATGCCAGTTTTGGGAGGACTTGGTTTCCAAGGATCAACTTTCTCAGATGCAGATTTTGGTCTATCAGGAATTATTTTAGGAATGTTAAATCAATTTGGCTCACAAGCAGGCATTGTGATTGGTCTTGTTCTTATTCTAGCAGTTATGTTTGGAGTATCCTTTATTAAAAAGCCATCTGCAAAGGAGGAATAAGGGATGATTTTAAGTAAAAATAGGGAAGATGGGTTAAGAAAATTTGCGACTAACATCCGATTAAATACTCTTAGAACATTGAATCATCTTGGATTCGGACATTACGGAGGAAGTCTGTCTATCGTAGAAGTTTTAGCAGTGCTTTATGGTGAAATAATGCCAATGACTCCAGAAATATTTGCAGCACGAGATAGAGATTATTTCATATTATCAAAAGGTCATGGAGGACCAGCTCTATACAGTACACTCTATTTGAATGGTTTCTTTGACAAAGAATTCTTATATTCTTTAAATACAAATGGAACCAAATTACCGTCTCATCCTGATAGAAATCTAACGCCAGGCATAGATATGACAACGGGCTCTTTAGGACAAGGAATTAGTGTTGCAACTGGACTTGCATATGGTCAGAGAATAAGAAAGAGTCCCTTTTATACTTATGCTATTGTTGGAGATGGTGAGTTAAATGAGGGACAATGTTGGGAGGCTATACAGTTTGCTTCTCATCAACAGTTATCCAACTTAATTGTATTTGTTGATGATAACAAAAAACAATTAGATGGTTTTACAAAGGATATTTGTAATCCAGGTGATTTCGTAGAAAAATTTTCAGCATTTGGATTTGAATCCATTAGGGTCAAGGGTTCAGATATTAGAGAAATTTATGAAGGGATTGTCCAATTAAAACAGTCAAATAATTCATCACCTAAGTGCATTGTATTAGATACTATTAAAGGTCAAGGGGTTCAAGAGCTGGAAGAAATGAAATCCAATCATCATCTTCGCCCTACTGTAGAGGAGAGACAAATGTTAACTTCAGTTGTAGAAAGATTAAGTCAGGAATTGGAGGAAACAGAATGATGAGAAGTACGAAAGAATTACGGCATGTATATAGAGACTTCCTTTTAGAGGCTAATCAAAGTGATTCTGATATAGTAGTCTTAGAAGCCGATCTGTCAAGTTCGATGGCTACTCATAATCTTGAAAAGGACTTTGGAGACCGTTATGTGAATGTTGGGATTATGGAAGCAGAAATGGTCGGCCTTGCAGCAGGCTTGTCTATTCAGGGGTTTAGACCTTATCTTCATACATTTGGTCCTTTTTCTTCACGAAGAGTATTTGATCAATTATTTATTTCTCTTGGATACGCACAATTGGATGCCACTGTGATTGGATCAGATGCAGGAGTAACTGCAGAAATGAATGGTGGGACACATATGCCATTTGAAGAAATTGGATTGTTACGTTTAATTCCTAAATCGATCATTTTTGAAGCAACTGATGATATCCAATTTCGTGAAATATTGAACCAGACATTAGACTTAAAAGGACTAAAATATATTCGAACAATTAGAAAAGCTCCAGTTCCTGTGTATCAAGGTGGAGAGGATTTTTCTAAAGGCTACATTGAGTTAAGACATGGTGAAGATGTTGTAATCGTTGCTTCTGGCATAATGGTTGCTCCAAGTATTCGAGTTGCAGATGAACTGTCTAAATTAGGTTATTCAATAGGTGTGATAGATTTATTTAGAATCAAACCGATACCAGAACAGATAAAAACAATGTTAAGTGGAAAAACTATATTTACTGTAGAAAACCACAATCAGATAGGTGGAATTGGCAGTGCTTTATGTGAATTATTCTCTGATGATGGAATAACAAAAATTCATCGGATGGGGGTTCAAGAAAGATTCGGTCAAGTAGGGAAAATGGATTATCTTCTTAATGAGTATGGTTTGAGTGAATCGAATATAAAAGAGAAGGTTCTAGAAATTTATAATGCAAGATAGATGTTAAATACACTTATCTGAAAGAATTTATGTAAAAATTACAGTACGTTATTTAAAGAAAGCGGATTAAAAAGCATATTCTGGTCATCAGAAAGTGCACTAATCCGCTTTGTTGTTTTTAATTTTAAATATTTCACATGCGTATAGAATTTTCTGAAAATTCAAGAATTTTATTCTGTTCATTGCCTTTAAATTGTGCTATAATAGTAAAAACTGAAATGGGAGGGATAAGATGACTGAATTAGATAAACGTCACCGCAGTAGCATCTATGACAGCATGGTTAAATCACCTAACCGTGCTATGCTTCGTGCGACTGGTATGACAGATAAGGACTTTGAAACATCGATTGTGGGAGTGATTTCGACTTGGGCGGAAAATACACCATGTAACATTCACTTGCATGATTTCGGGAAACTGGCTAAAGAAGGTGTCAAATCTGCAGGCGCTTGGCCTGTACAGTTTGGAACCATTACCGTAGCGGACGGGATCGCTATGGGAACGCCTGGTATGCGTTTCTCTCTAACATCTCGTGACATCATCGCGGACTCCATCGAGGCGGCTATGAGTGGTCACAACGTGGATGCCTTCGTCGCTATCGGTGGCTGTGACAAGAACATGCCTGGATCTATGATTGCTATTGCTAATATGGATATCCCAGCTATTTTCGCCTATGGTGGAACTATTGCACCGGGAAATCTTGATGGTAAAGATATCGACTTGGTTTCTGTCTTTGAAGGTATCGGAAAATGGAACCACGGTGACATGACAGCTGAGGACGTGAAACGTCTTGAATGTAATGCCTGCCCTGGCCCTGGTGGTTGTGGTGGTATGTATACTGCTAATACCATGGCAACTGCTATCGAAGTTCTAGGGATGAGTTTGCCAGGGTCATCCTCTCACCCAGCTGAATCAGCTGATAAGAAAGAAGATATCGAAGCAGCAGGACGTGCTGTTGTTAAGATGTTGGAACTTGGTCTCAAACCATCAGATATCTTGACTCGTGAAGCCTTTGAAGATGCTATTACTGTAACGATGGCTCTCGGTGGTTCTACAAACGCCACTCTTCACTTGCTCGCCATTGCCCATGCCGCAAATGTTGACTTGTCACTTGAGGACTTCAATACGATTCAAGAACGTGTGCCTCACTTGGCCGACTTGAAACCATCTGGTCAGTATGTCTTCCAAGACCTCTACGAAGTCGGTGGTGTCCCTGCGGTTATGAAGTACTTGTTGGCAAATGGTTTCCTTCACGGAGATCGCATCACATGTACTGGTAAGACTGTAGCTGAAAACTTGGCTGACTTTGCAGACTTGACTCCAGGCCAAAAAGTTATCATGCCACTTGAAAATCCAAAACGTGCGGATGGTCCGCTTATCATCTTGAACGGGAACCTTGCTCCTGACGGTGCAGTTGCCAAGGTATCAGGTGTTAAAGTGCGTCGTCACGTTGGGCCAGCTAAGGTCTTTGACTCAGAAGAAGATGCGATTCAGGCCGTTCTGACAGATGAAATCGTTGATGGCGATGTAGTCGTTGTTCGTTTTGTTGGACCTAAAGGTGGTCCTGGTATGCCTGAGATGCTATCACTTTCTTCAATGATTGTTGGTAAAGGTCAGGGAGATAAGGTGGCCCTCTTGACGGACGGACGTTTCTCTGGTGGTACTTATGGTCTGGTTGTTGGACATATCGCTCCTGAAGCTCAGGATGGTGGACCAATTGCCTATCTCCGTACCGGCGATATCGTTACGGTTGACCAAGATACCAAAGAAATTTCCATGGCCGTATCCGAAGAAGAACTTGAAAAACGCAAGGCAGAAACAACCTTGCCACCACTTTACAGCCGTGGTGTACTCGGTAAATATGCCCACATCGTATCATCTGCTTCACGCGGAGCCGTGACAGACTTCTGGAATATGGACAAGTCAGGTAAAAAATAAACTCATACTCGAAAATCTCTTCAAATCACGTCAACGTCGCCTTGCCGTAGGTATGGTTACTGACTTCGTCAGTTCTATCCACGACCTCAAAACAGTATTTTGAGCTGACTTCGTCAGTTCTATCCATAACTTCAAAACAGTGTTTTGAGCAACCTGCGGCTAGTTTTCTAGTTTGCCCTTTGATTTTCATTGAGTATCAAAAAGCAAGCCATTTTCGGCTTGCTTTTTTCATCTTTAAAAGTGATTGGCCTGCTTAACGAGGTGGTAGTCCAAGGGCAATACGGCCATAGCGACTGATTCGTGTGATTTTCCAAGCAGGCGACCAGGTAACTTCAACCTTGATATCTTTGATACCCTCGATTTGTTTCAGACCTGCCACGATTTCAATAGGCAGGCTTTCGGCGCAATCACAGGCAGTATCGGTGAAGGTCATGACAATCTTGCAGAGCCCCGTTTCATCCAGATTGATTTCATAAATCAGACCTAGATTGTAAACATCCAATTCCACATCTGTATCAAAAACTTTCTCTAGTTTTTCGATAATTTGGTCTTGCAAGGCCAAAGCACGGTCATTGATTTTGATATCGTCTCTCATAGCAGTCCCTCCACGTGATAAATATCCTCTATTTTCTCATGATTCTGACAATTTGGCAAGTTTTTGATGAATTTTCTGAAAAATATGATAAAATGAAGAAAATACGGGATCAAGGGGAAGTCTATGGAGCAGATTGGAAAAGTCTTTAGACAATTACGAGAATCAAGAAATATCTCACTGAGACAAGCAACCGGAGGACAATTTTCGCCGTCTATGTTGTCCCGTTTTGAAACAGGTCAGAGTGAGCTTTCGGTGGAAAAGTTTCTATTTGCTCTGGAAAATATATCTGCCAGTGTGGAGGAGATCCTCTTTCTGGCGAGAGGTTTCCAGTATGATACAGATTCTGAGTTGAGAAAAGAAATTACAGATGTCTTGGAACCAAAGAATATAGCACCTCTTGAGGACTTATATCGCAGGGAGTATCAAAAGCATGCCCATTCTCACAACAAACAGAAACATATTCTAAATGCCATTATGATCAAGTCTTATATGAAGAGCATGGATGAAAGGGTAGAGTTAACAGCAGAGGAAGGAAAAGTCCTTCATGATTATTTGTTTTCTACCGAGATCTGGGGAATCTATAAACTCAATTTATTTTCAGTCAGTTCTCCATTTTTATCTGTTTCTCTTTTTACTAGATATGTACGAGAAATGGTACGTAAATCTGATTTTCTAATGGAAATGTCTGGCAATCGAAACCTTTTTCATACTATACTATTGAATGGCTTTTTAGCTAGTATTGAGTGTGAAGAATTTACCAATGCCTATTATTTTAAACGTGTTATCGAAGAGCATTTCTACAAGGAAAATGAGACCTATTTCCGAATTGTTTATCTGTGGGCAGAAGGTCTCCTTGATAGCAAGCAAGGTAGAGTCAAGGAAGGCCAGAAAAAGATGGAGGATGCTGTCCGTATTTTTGAGATGCTTGGCTGTAATAAATCTGCCGAATACTATAGAAATACGACCGAATGTTGAATATCTGCAAACTAAGAAAAAATTTGAAGCGATAGAACTGTTGCCCTTTCTCAGGTCATTACAAAAGTTCTATCGTTTTTTGCTCATTTTATTTGTTGCATATATTCAAAAGAATTGTTTCGCAAATTCATAAGTGCTATACTAAAGCTATTCTTGATGTAGAACTTAGAACAAGGAGGGAGATTATCTATGAAACTATTGTTTAGAAATCAAGCTTATAGAATTTTGACTTTGTCACGCTTCTTCAATGCTTTTGGTGCTTCGATTTTCAACCTGGTCTTTATCGTCTATGCATCGACCTTGCCACAAGCATCTTTTGCTGTTGCTATGGCGAATATTGTCATGATTCTTCCGACCCTCTTTACAGTTTTTGCAGGGATTCGGGCAGATTACACGAGGGACAAGGTCAAATGGATGGTCTATAGCGGTTTGTTTCAGGCGGTTCTATTTTTTCTAGCAGCCCTAGTTGTTCAGCAAGCTAGTCTCTTTGCCTTTTCTAGCCTGTGTTTGATCAATGTCATTAGTGATGTCATCAGTGATTTTGCAGGTGGCCTGCGTATGCCTCTTATTAAGGAAAAAGTAGCTGAAGATGATTTGATGGAGGCTTATTCTTTTTCACAGTTCATCACCTATATTTCAGCTATTGGTGGTCAAGCTTTCGGAGTCTGGCTCTTAGCTCTATCGGTCAATAATTTTTCTCTCGTTGCGGGAATCAATGCCTGCTTTTTCCTAGTATCAGCCACTATCCTCTTTTTAGGAAAAAGCAAATTGAGCCTGTCAATGTCATCTGCTGATGGTGAAAACTTAAAAAATGAGAAGCTTTCTATCAAAGACCGGTTCCTAACAATTTACCGAAATTTACGTCTCGTTTTTCTTAAAAGTGGACAGAAAAACTTTGGTTTTATGCTCTTTGCTGTCTTGCTTATTAATTCCTTGGGTGGCGCTTTGGGTGGAATTTATAATATCTTCTTTTTGAGCCATTCTCTCTTGAATTTTTCTTATACAGAGGCACTATTTATCAATCAATTCTGTGTTTTAGTAGCAATCATCATCAGTAGCCTTACGGGCAATGATTATTTTGGGAAGCAGTCCTTGCCTAGATTGATGATGTGGGAGACCGTAGGACTTAGTCTAGTTGGTTTGGCTAATTTATTCAATCAAGTCGTGCTTGGTTTGCTATTTCTCTTCTTTACTCTGTATGTGTCTGGTAAAGTTCAACCAAAGATTAGTGCCATGCTCATGAAAAATCTAGCTCCAGAGGTTCTAGCTCGTACTAGTAATTTTTTCGGTCTATTGTTTACCTTATCCATACCTGTGGGAACAGCTTGTTTTTCACTAGTAGCCGTATGGAACATGCAGTTGACTTGGATGCTATTTGTTGGTTTTTCCTTGCTAGCTATTTTTTTAACAATTCTTAATCTCAAAAATGATATCTAAATCCTAATTTTTTTCTTACTGTTTTAATCCCTCTATTTATGGTAAAATAAGACTATTAAGTTTAAAGAGGATTCCCTATGAAATTACAAAAACCAAAAGGAACGCAGGATATTTTACCTGCTGAGTCTGCTAAGTGGCAGTACGTTGAGGGCTTTGCCCGTGAAATTTTCAAGCGCTACAACTACGCAGAAGTGCGTACGCCTATTTTCGAGCATTACGAGGTTATCAGCCGCTCTGTCGGAGATACAACGGATATCGTAACCAAGGAAATGTACGATTTCTATGACAAGGGTGACCGCCATATTACCCTCCGTCCAGAAGGAACTGCGCCCGTTGTCCGTTCCTATGTGGAAAATAAACTCTTCGCCCCAGAAGTGCAAAAGCCAAGCAAGTTCTACTACATGGGACCTATGTTCCGTTATGAGCGTCCACAGGCAGGGCGCTTGCGCCAATTCCACCAGATTGGTGTTGAGTGTTTTGGCTCTAGCAATCCAGCTACCGATGTGGAAACAATCGCTATGGCAGCCCATTTTTTGAAGGAAATCGGTATTCAAGGTGTCAAATTGCACCTCAACACTCTTGGAAATCCTGAGAGCCGTGCAGCCTACCGCCAAGCCTTGATTGACTATTTGACACCGCTCAAGGAGACCTTGTCTAAGGATAGCCAACGTCGCTTGGAGGAAAATCCTCTTCGTGTCTTGGACTCTAAGGAAAAAGAAGACAAGGTGGCAGTAGAGAATGCGCCGTCTATCTTGGACTTTCTTGATGAAGAAAGCCAAACTCATTTTGATGCTGTGCGTCAGATGTTGGAAAATCTTGGAGTAGATTACATCATCGATACCAATATGGTACGTGGTCTGGACTACTACAACCACACCATTTTCGAGTTTATCACAGAGATTGAGGGCAATGACTTGACAGTCTGTGCGGGTGGTCGCTACGATGGTTTGGTTGCTTACTTTGGAGGCCCTGAAACTGCTGGATTTGGCTTTGGGCTTGGTGTAGAGCGCCTGCTTCTCATCCTTGAAAAACAAGGCGTGCCCCTCCCTATCGAAAATGCCCTAGATGTCTATATCGCAGTCTTGGGTGATGGAGCAAATGTCAAAGCCCTAGAACTAGTCCAAGCCCTTCGCCAACAAGGTTTCAAAGCAGAGCGTGATTACCTCAACCGTAAGCTCAAAGCTCAGTTCAAGTCAGCAGATATCTTTGCGGCTAAGACCCTCATCACCTTAGGAGAGAGCGAAGTCGAAAGCGGACAAGTGACGGTCAAGAACAACCAAACCCGAGAAGAAGTGCAAGTGTCACTTGAGACAATCAGCCAAAACTTCTCAGAAATCTTTGAAAAACTAGGATTTTATACTCAATGAAAATCAAAGAGCAAACTAGGAAGCTAGCCGCAGGTTGCTCAAAACACTGTTTTGAAGTTATGGATAGAACTGACGAAGTCAGCTCAAAACACTGTTTTGAGGTTGTGGATAGAACTGACGAAGTCAGTAACCATACCTACGGCAAGGTGAAGCTGACGTGGTTTGAAGAGATTTTCGAAGAGTATTAATGATAGATAAAGTGGTCAGGAACTTACTCCTGACCTTTTTCTTTTGCAAAATGACAAAAATCATAAACCTTTTGACAACTATACTTGTCAAAAAGAAAAAGATGTGTTACAATGTAAGCAAGTTAAGAGAAAAGAAGAAAGGAGTTATAATGTGGGTACTAGGATTTATACTATTTATGATTTTCTTTTATTCTAATAATTCTAAAAAAATCAAGAAACTAGAGAATAAAATCAAAAAACTTGAGCGAAAAGAGAAAGGAAACGCAGAAATGTCGAGATTATTACAAGAAATGATTGGAAAGGAACCAATTATAACGGGAGTGTATATTGGGCCAGATAACTGGGAAGTTGTGGATGTTGATGAGGAATGGGTCAAACTACGTAGTGTTGATAATACGGGAAAAGAAAAATTCAAGTTGCAACGTATTGAAGATATCCAAACCGTTGAATTTGACGGAGAGTAGGTGTGTAACGTGCAACTAAAAAATCGTCTAAAAGAGCTTCGAGCTCGCGATGGTCTCAATCAAACCGACCTAGCCAAACTGGCAGGGGTTTCCAGACAGACCATTAGCCTACTAGAACGGGATGAGTACACCCCATCCATTATCATTGCCCTGAAAATATCTCAAATTTTCAACGAAACAGTCGAATCGGTATTTCGTTTGGAGGAGGACGAGTGATGAACAAGTATAAAGTGATTTATTATGTAGTGGTCATAGCTTTATTAGTCAGCGTATTTCTACTGATTGGGATGGACCTAAGCTGGTTTAATCCCTATCAAAGTGACCAATTTGTTTGGGTCTACTTTGCTCTCATCCCAGTAACTGAATGGATTGAAAAGAAATCCAAAAATCTAGCAAGTGAAAAAGGAGAATGAATATGAAAAAGAAACGTAGATTGTTATTTTTGATGTCTATTGTCTTGGGGGGGGTCTTGGGCATGTTTGTAGGGATGTTTAAGGCACGTGTCGAATCCCACGAAATTATTTTAGATGTAAAAGCCTTGATGCCATGGATATCAGCTATTTGTTTACTGATAGGTTTCATTAGTATGTTTTTGACTTTCAATTTCTTAAAGAAAAGCAGAAAATTTCATTCCTTGTATCAAGAGGAAATGGATGACGATCTGAATGAAACCTATTATGTGCAAATGTATCGGAATCTTGAGTTTGGAACCATTGCTTTTAATATTACAGGTGTAGCGATTCCATTGGCTATTTTTATTTCATTAAGTGAGGTGATTATATTGCATACAAACCCTCAAACATTTTTCCTTTCTTTCTTACTCTTTGTGGTATTCTTAGTCGCTCAAAAATCTCTTTTTAAAACCATTGCGATTGTTCGTCAGTTTGATTTGGAATTTTTCGCTACACCAAAGGATGTCTTGAACTATATAAATTCTTATGATGAAGGGGAGCGTCAGGCTAATTTGGAACAGAGTTTTCGAATTTTATTCCAATTACACCAATATGTCTTACCAGCCTTATATATTTTTCTTATTATCATTTCTTTCTTGACAGGAGAGATTCAGTTACTAGCTTTCTTGCTTGTAGGAGCCATCCATGTTTATATCAATGTGATGCAGTTACCTATGGTAAAACGTTATTTCAAATAAAGGAGTTATCTATGAAACTACTTAAAAACCTTGGCTGGTTTCTTCTAGCCCTTCTATCCTTTTTCTTTATCTATGGCTTTATTCAGGGACTCGCGACTGCGTCGCTTGCTTTAGGCGCTTCACCCTATGCTGTTACTCTACTCTATGTGGTCTTGGCTGGAGTATATGTGTACGGCATTTACAAATGGTATCAGAAAGCTCCTGTTTATATTGAGAAGAGCGGCTTTAACCGATTTATTTGGCTTCCTGCCTTGGTTTGGTTCTTATCTCTGGTCGTTCAATTCTTCTTGCCAGATGATCCTTCAGTAAATCAACAAATAGCGACAGACTTGACCTTGTCTCAACCACTTTTCTCATTCTTTGCTGTGGTTATTTTTGCTCCTTTGACGGAAGAGATTGTTTTTAGAGGGATGTTAGCACGCTATCTCTTTCCTAAGCAGGACAATAGTAAACGAACCCTGATTTTTCTTCTGGTATCTAGTCTTCTATTTGCCTTGATTCATTTTCCAGGTGATGTGCAACAATTTTTTGTCTATTTTAGCCTTGGTTTTAGTTTGGGTTTGGCTTACATTAGCAGAAAAGGTCTGGTCTACAGTATTTCTCTTCACGCTTTGAATAATTTAGTCGGCTTTTTGATGATTCTCATGCTATAATAGAGTCAGGAGGTCACATGAAACGAGTAATTTTATTAGCAGTGATTCAGGCAGTCGTTCTATTTTTCATCATTGGAGCGCTAGCTTATGCCTTCAAAGGCGATTTCTTCTATAACTATCTAGCAGTTGTCTTTGCTCCTATTGCAGGTGTACTGCGTTTTGGGACGGCTTATATAACGGAAATTGTCTTGCCTCGAAAGGCAGCCGAAATCGCTGAAAAGCGTAAAGCAGGCAAAAATTCAAAATAAAAGAGTCCGGTGAAGTTCATCGGATTTTTGTATTATACTCAATGAAAATCAAAGAGCAAACTAGGAAGCTAACCGCAGGTTGCTCAAAACACTGTTTTGAGGTTGTGGATGAAACTGACGAAGTCAGCTCAAAACATGGTTTTGAGATTGTAGATGAAACTGACGAAGTCAGCTCAAAACATGGTTTTGAGGTTGTAGATGAAACTGACGAAGTCAGTAACCATACATACGGTAAGGCGACGCTGACGTGGTTTGAAGAGATTTTCGAAGAGCATTAGCGCTAATTTTTAGGGCTTTCACCTGACTTTTAAAGACTGGCAAACTTTTCTGATGATTTTCATGAAGAGCCTGCGCTTTTATGGTAAAATAGTAACAGAATAAAAGAGGAGAGAAATAATGAAACGTAGTATGTATGCTGGTCGTGTTCGTGAGGAACACATCGGACAAGAAATAACCTTGAAAGGATGGGTTGGCCGTCGTCGTGACCTTGGTGGTTTGATCTTTATCGATCTTCGTGACCGTGAAGGAATCATGCAGTTGGTTATCAACCCTGAAAAAGTATCTGCAGAGGTTATGGCAACAGCTGAAAGCCTTCGTAGCGAATTTGTTATTGAGGTGACTGGTCAGGTCGCTGCGCGTGAGCAAGCCAATGATAAGTTGCCAACTGGTGCGGTTGAGTTAAACGTGACAGCTCTTATTGTGCTTAACACAGCTAAGACAACACCATTTGAGATTAAGGATGGCATTGAGGCAAATGACGATACACGTTTGCGTTACCGTTACCTTGACCTTCGTCGTCCAGAAATGTTGGAAAATCTTAAACTTCGTGCCAAGGTGACCCACTCTATCCGCAACTACTTGGATGAGTTGGAGTTTATCGACGTGGAGACACCATTCCTTTCTAAGTCAACGCCTGAAGGGGCGCGTGATTATTTAGTGCCGTCTCGTGTTAATAAGGGGCATTTTTACGCTCTTCCTCAAAGTCCACAAATCACGAAACAGCTCTTGATGAATGCTGGTTTTGACCGTTACTACCAAATCGTTAAATGTTTCCGTGACGAGGACTTGCGTGGAGACCGCCAGCCTGAATTTACTCAGGTCGACTTGGAAACGTCCTTCCTTACTGAGCAAGAAATCCAAGATATTACAGAAGGCTTGATCGCGCGCGTGATGAAGGAAACAAAAGGCATCGAAGTAACGCTACCATTCCCTCGTATGAAATACGATGATGCTATGGCTCTTTACGGTTCTGACAAGCCAGATACTCGTTTTGACATGTTGCTTCAGGACTTGACAGAAGTGGTCCGAGGTGTAGACTTTAAAGTCTTTTCAGAAGCACCTGCTGTAAAAGCGATTGTAGTCACAGGAGCTGCGGACAACTATTCACGTAAAGACATCGACAAGATGACGGAAGTAGCCAAACAGTATGGTGCCAAAGGTCTTGCTTGGGTCAAGGTGGTTGATGGAGAATTAAACGGACCAGTTGCCAAGTTCTTGACTGGTATCCAAGAAGAATTGACAACAGCGCTTGTTCTTGAAGATAAGGACTTGGTTCTCTTTGTGGCGGATACGCTTGAAGTGGCTAATGCAACACTGGGTGCCCTTCGTGGACGTATTGCTAAAGAGCTTGGCTTGATTGATAATGATAAGTTCAACTTCCTTTGGGTGGTTGACTGGCCGATGTTTGAATGGTCTGAAGAAGAAGGCCGCTACATGAGCGCCCACCATCCTTTCACACTTCCACAGGAAGAGACTGCTCATGAATTAGAAGGTGATTTGGCTAAGGTTCGTGCCATTGCTTACGATATCGTCTTGAACGGTTATGAGCTTGGTGGTGGTAGCCTTCGTATCAACCAAAAAGACCTTCAAGAACGCATGTTCAAGGCTCTTGGTTTCTCAACTGAAGAAGCCAATGACCAGTTTGGTTTCCTTCTTGAAGCCATGGACTATGGTTTTCCACCACACGGTGGTTTGGCTATCGGGCTTGACCGTTTTGTCATGTTGCTTGCTGGAGAAGAAAATATCCGTGAAGTCATTGCCTTTCCTAAGAACAACAAGGCAACTGACCCAATGACACAAGCTCCATCAACAGTCGCTCTCAAACAACTAGAGGAACTCAGCTTACAAGTAGAAGAAGATGAAACAAACAAAACGAATTAAGCGGTGGCGCTATTATCTGCGCCGCTTTGCTTATCAGATAAAAATTTTACGTGTCTTACAAAGTATCTCTCGAGAAAAGTATGATGAGAAGATTTCGGCCTCTCTGGTCTATGGTTTTTTATCAGCAGTAGCAGTTAATTTCTTTTTCCAACCAGGGCATGTGTATTCGAGTGGTGCAACAGGTCTGGCACAGATTATCTCTGCCTTGAGTAATCACTGGTTTGGTTTTCATATTCCGATTTCGCTAAGCTTCTACGCCATTAACTTCCCTTTGATGGTCTTAGCTTGGTATCAGATTGGCCATAAGTTCACCGTCTTTACCTTTATCACGGTATCTATGAGTTCCTTCTTTATCCAGTTTGTCCCTGTGGCAACCTTGACAGAGGATCCCATTATCAATGCCCTTTTTGGGGGTGTTGTTATGGGTTTGGGGATTGGTTTTGCTCTTCGAAACAATATCTCCAGTGGTGGGACGGATATCGTCAGCCTGACTATTCGTAAGAAAACGGGTAAGAATGTCGGTAGTATTTCTTTCTTGGTAAATGGAACTATCATGCTGATAGCAGGTTTGACCTTTGGTTGGAAATACGCTCTTTATTCTATGATTACCATCTTTGTCTCTAGCCGTGTGATAGACGCAGTCTTTACTAAGCAAAAGCGTATGCAGGCCATGATTGTGACAAATCATCCAGAGAAGGTAATTGAAAAAATCCATAAAAAATTGCACCGCGGAGCAACCATGATCCACGATGCAGAAGGAACCTATAATCACGAGAGAAAGGCAGTTTTAATCACTGTCATTACACGTGCAGAGTTTAATGAATTTAAACAGATTATGACACAAGTGGATCCAAGCTCCTTTGTCTCTGTCTCGGAAAATGTTCATATTCTAGGAAGATTTGTTGAGATAGATAATTAGTGATTAATACTTTTCGAAAATCTCTTCAAACCACGTCAGCGTCGCCTTACCGTAGGTATGGTTACTGACTTCGTCAGTTTCATCTACAACCTCAAAACCATGTTTTGAGCTGACTTCGTCAGTTCTATCCACAACCTCAAAACAGTGTTTTGAGCAACCTGCGGCTAGCTTCCTAGTTTGCACTTTGATTTTCATTGAGTATAAAAAGATCTTGGGTAACAACTCAATTTCAGAAGAAAAAAAGTAAATCTTCCCACAATAAAACGCATAGTATCAAGTTTTTTCAATACCTGATAGTATGCGTTTTTGCTTTTAACGACTTTTTGCCCAGTCTCTTATTTTTCGATAATTTTGTGGGCGATCAATTGACGGTAACAAATTTGTTTATTGTTTTTATTATCATTAATAATCTGGAGAATAGTTTCAAGGGAAACACGACCAAGCTCTAAACTATTGATATCGACATAGGCTGCCAAGTTGAGCTTGGGATTAACCGAGTCAAAGCTGAGAACAGGGACATCCAGCTGGTGTTTGGCAATATAGTTACAAACACCTTCAGCTAGGAGGCTATCGGTTGTGATGATAGCATCAATTTGTGGATCGTGCTTGAATAATCGCTTGCTAAATTTATAGCCCTTTTCTTCCAGAAACTCGTCGGCAAAGTAGATGCGATTGTTGTCAGTGGTAAGTTTGTAATGTTTAAGCGCCTGTTCATAGCCTGTTAAACGGTCTTTGGTCACGAAGAGCTTTTTACTTCCTCCGATAAAGGCAATGCGTTTGCAGCCTTTTTTGATGAAATATTCAGTCGCATCAAAACCAGCTTGAACATTGTCGTTGTCGACAAGTGGGATGAAAGGAGATAGAGATTTACCTAGGATAAGGAAGGGGAACTGTTCTTCTGCGACGAGTTTTACGAGAGGGTCTTCTTCTTGGGCATAGAGAAAGATTAGCCCATCTACACGCTTGCCGTAGACCATTTGTGAAATAGCGTTGAGACGCTCCTTCTCATCTTTCCCTGTTGCTATCTGAATGGCATAGTGGTTTTCAGATGCGACTTGAGAGATGCCACGTAGAACCGATGGAAAGAAAGGATTCTGGTAGAAGGCGTCTGAGTCATCAGGAAGAACTAATCCGATAACCTGAGTATAGCTGCTTACCAAGCTACGAGCGTTGAGGTTTGGGTGGTAGTTGAGTTCCTTCATAGCTTTACGAACGCGTTTTTTTGTTTCGTCGCTAATGGTTGATTTATTTTGAATAACACGGGTTACGGTTGAAGGCGAAACACCAGCAGCCTTGGCCACGTCTTTAATCGTAACGGGCATAAAAATCTCCTATTTATGGTAATTTGGATCACGGAAATGTGTTTTATAAAAGATAGTGACCAGATACAGAACAAAAAGAATATTTTGTACAGTAATCAGGGTTGTCATATTTTGGCCAAATAATCCCAAAATAAGTGTAATCAGAGTCGGCAATCCTAAACAGTTCAAGATAAAGTGATAGCACTCTTTAAAGGTTCTAAATGAAAAGAGGCGTGATTTCTTAGTGATATAAAGGAGAAGACTAGCTCCTAGAGAGACGATAAAGAAATTCAAACCAAAGAGGAAGCTCGCACCGAGAACTAGGAAGAGGCTGATATAGACACGATTTTGTTGGTACCAGTCTTTAGAAATTGCTTGGGTCAAGCTGTCTTTGCTTTTGAAACTCTCAGTCTGAATGGCTCGGTAAGAGATGCGGGTCAGCTCCTTGCTTTCCTTGCTGATGACTAGCTCATTTGTATCGAAATGCAGTTGCAAGTCCTTAGGTAATTCCTTGATTTGACTTGGACCAATCACAACAGAAGGGGTTTGACTAGCTGTTCCAGTATAAGTTAATGTGCCATCGACAATTGTAGCATGTTCAGAGAGATCCTGGACAACCTCATTTGTCAGAGGTTCATAGACATTATCGATAAAAGTTTCTAGCGGATAGGTCTCCTGGGAGCTGTTTTGGATAGCAATGGGTACCATAGACAAGCTGATAAGGAAGATACTGGTAAAGAGAAGTTGAAACCAGTTGAGCTCGAAACGTTTGGACAGGGGCTTACGAAACCCCCAAATACTTGAAAAATAGGAAAATGGATATGGAAGCATAGGTATCTTTCTAAAAGGTGTTTTCTATATGAGTATTATTATATAGAGAAATGCGCTTTATTTCAAGTCTAGGGGGTAAATTCCCTAGTATAGCGGTATTTGTGGCTTGATTCATAACCGATTTATAAAATTTGTGGACTTTTTAGGAACTTTTTAATTTTTCAATGGCTTTTTCATAAAATGAAGTAGCATTTTTCTTGTTGTCTTTGGATAAGTGGCTATAAATATCCATGGTCATAGAAAGTTTTGCATGACCGAGCCGTGTTTGTATCTCTTTGTAAGGTAGTCCAGCATTGAGCAAGATACTAGCATGAGTGTGGCGGAAGGCGTGGAACGTAAAACGAGGGCATCCAGCACGTTCCAAATGTTTTACTAACCTGAAACTAAGCATTCTAGCGTCTATATGCTTATCAAAGCTATTAGAGAATACTTTCTCATAGGTCAACCCCATTTCTTTCCCTATTTGGGATTGTCTTGCTTTATAGAGCCGTAGCATGAGCACCGTCTTATTATCCAAGTCAATTACCCTAATACTTGATTTAGTCTTAGGGCCAGTGATTTCTTTGATAATATTTAACGTTTTATTTACGTCTAGTGTGCCGTTTTTTAGGTCAATATCAGACCATTTGAGGGCTAAACACTCACGAATACGCAAACCAGTCGCTAAAAGCGTCTTATATAGCACCGTATCGTAGAAATTTTTGTAAGTGTTTGGCAGCTGCTCCAGGTAAGTCAAGAATTTTTTTAAGTTATCATCATCCAGATATTTCAGTTTTTGCCCTTCTTTTTCCTTACGACGTGGCACGATAATATCACGGGCTGGGTTGAAGGGGATAACTTGCAAGGATACGGCATATTTAAGTATTCGTTTATTTAGCGAGTTAAGTTGCGGATACTCTTGGTAACCTTTGCCTAGTTGATTGTACTCTTTTGCCCATTGATTAACTTGCTTTTGAATAACTGGGGGTGTTAGCTTATCTAGTTTGTATTCTCCAAAGGCTGGAAGTAGATAGTTATTTAGTCTACTCTTGATTATTGTAAGTGTTGCCTTTTTGACTGTATGGCAGTATGTTTCCAGCCAATTCTCCACCAGTTCGGCATAAGTTTTTATCTCCACCGCCTTATATACTGTTGAGCCTCCTTTTTCAAAGTCTATTTGAGCCTGTAGTGCTTTGGCTTTGAGTTCTCTCTTGGTTCGCCCTGATATAGTCGTCTTGACTTTCTTACCTGTTACGGTATCGATACCAAGATAGACGCTAGAGCGATAGACTGTAGTACCGTCTTTTTTTGTGTATTCTGTTATTTTCATGGTTTTACTCCTCTTCCATCAGCAGGCAAGCAATTAGAAAAGGTTTTGAGTTTAAACCATGCGAGGGGCTACGAGAATGTCCCTATTTTCGATTTTAAGCAGCCAGACGGTAAATTGTACCAGAATATGAAACAAGGCGGATATGGGGCTTATATGAGCTTGTTTGTGATGGGTGTTTTTGATATAATGTTTTCGCCCCCTCAATTTAGAGAAGGGAGGTGTTATATATGCTAGAGTTGTTTTCCCTTTTTCTAGCTCCGTTACTTGTTAACGTACTGTCTGAGCTTTTCAAGCTATGGATAAAGAGACGTAGCAAGTAGCATTTAACCCTTTAAGAGGGTAGCAAAAAACCCCATCGCTGTAACGGTGGGGCTTTTTAGTTACATATGCTAGAAGCACTGTTTTTCCCTTTATGCTTTCATTCTAGCATACGAGCCCCAATATTTCAAGAGTTTTATTTTTTTTGATATTGTTTAGAGCGCTTTAAGCGTTCCTAAAATGCCGAAGTGTTGAAAATCGTCTAAATTATACCGCATTATACTTCATTAGAGAGTTATAGACTGATGAGCGTGAGAAATGCCGTCAGTCGCTTTTTAAATGCAAGAGTGGTATAATAATAGCGTAGACTAAGAGGTTTGAAAGAGTCCCAACTCAACAGTAACCAGACCTTTCTGCTTCCAATCTCTCAAGATGCTACTAATCGCCTGAATCTTTCCCGTTATTTCAGTTCAGGCGATATTAGACAAGTCAGCAGCAGCTAGCTTGTCTTTTTTTGTTGTAGAAAACTAGTGTAGTAAAAAGAAAAGTGTACCAACATAATAAGCCGATACACTGATTTTTTTGTAAAATATAAAAGCCCTTAACTGATAGCAGGTTACCCAATAGGCAACTTACGAAAAATACGCAGACATATCAGAATTACAAGCGACTTTCTAACATCACTATATCGTTTTTTTTATTAAAAATCAACTTTTTTGTCGCTTTTTTTGTACTTTTTTATTTTTATTTTGAAAATAAGTGTAGGCATTGACATTTATTTGCTGGGAAGTATTGGCAATATTGAACATTACGATTATGGATTTTTCTAAGTAGTTTGATATCTCCTGATCTTTCTTGGTTATAAGCTACAGACTTGAATATTCTAAATAAGTGATTTGAAAATACATCAGCAATCTGGATTAGTGTATGTTGTGATGAATCGAAAAATTGGACGTTTATATCTGGGATTTTATTTAGTTCGGCACAAAGTCTAGTTTGTAAGTATTCTTCTAAAGCTTTAAGGTTTTCAACTGCTTTATTTCTGTCGTCTAGATCTAAATATATATATTCATAACTTTCTATCAGTTTATTGACTTGCAGAAACATAATATAATTAAACGTTATGTTTGGCTTTTTCCGTAGATGTTCCATGGCATTGTGATTATCAAATACAATGAAGTTAAATTGGATATCTGTTTTTTTCATCAATTCTGTAAAAATATAGTCTTTGAAATCAAGTGGCATTTGTGCCCCTTTAATTTCTTTTTTAATATCTAATTCTAGTTCGGGATGGTGTTTTAAGTACTTTACCTTTGCTTTTCTAAAAACTCTTTTTACTTTGTTGGGGTCATTCGTTTGGCAACCAGCAACTATAAAAAATCGATTATTAAGCTTATTGCTAGTGGTAATGCTACCAGATTCATCAAAGTTAAATCTCAATTGTTGCTCCTTTTAATTTTTTAATTATTGACAAAAACGCTATTTTGTCAATAATTATTTTCTTTTTTGTGCTTTAGTCTGTAAAATCGGCTTTCTATTCATCAATTTACCCTGTTTTCGCACAATAGACCATGAAAAGATGGTTGCTATTGGCGAATATGGGGGATTTTTTTATTCTAAGATGATTTCGCCAACAGGAATAATATCTTTCTGTTTTGAAGATTTTGCGATTAAGTCGTATTGATCAGCAGATTTTTCATACCCAAGGGAAAGAGTAGTATTGTCGTCTGGTAATTTTTTAGCAAACTCAGATATAGACATCCGAAATACGGTAATTGCATTTTGCTGATTAGTTGTAGCAGAATTTGAATTGATTGCGTCCATAGTCTCTTTTGCGCTATCTTTAGCCGTTCCAGTTAGCAAAATCATGATTGTATCATGCGGTTCGGATGAATCTGAATCGATTACGTTATTTTGAATTTTTACGCTTATTGCGCCAGTTGATTCAGGATCTAATTTTAATTTAATTTCAGAGATTAAATCATCATATTTACTGTTGTCTACTTTGGCTTTTGTATTTGTTGAAGTAGTGTTTTTTTGCTCCGTTTTTGGTTGCTCCGAGCTATCTTTGGTAGCTGATTGATTGTTAGAGCAAGCTACTAAAACAGTAGCAGTAAGCAAGATTGCTGATGTGGTTAGTAGTTTTTTCATAAGTAGTCTCCTATATGCTGATGTTTTTCTGATAAAAGATGGGGGATTATAGAATTTTCTCAAATACCATTGTGGCTTGAATACGGTCTCCACCGCCTAGTCCTTTGCTTCCACCATTGGCGGTTGTGATGGTATGCAGGCGATAACCTTTTGAAGCTTGTTTATTGATAACATCTTCTAATTCTGTAAGGTTTCCTGATTCAGTGTCAAAAAATCCTATGGGGAGTTACTCTTTTTTAGTTTTTGACCAGATAATTCTAAGTAAATTCTAAATTATTTTTTATCAGTATACTCTTTTATGATACCTATATCTTTATTTTTTTCGTATAGACTATTTACTAGTTGCATAACGATTTTTTTATCAGATGTTGACAGGGTTAGAAAAGAACCGAAAAAATCTTTAAAAAGTATTGGCAATTGTCCAAGAGCTATATAGATTCTTGAAATATTATCAGAAAGAGTCCCATCGATTTCTTCATAATCATCTTCGGGTTGAGTTTTTTCCCACTCTTCAAGAATAAAATCCTTAATATCTTGTTCGATTATAGGAAGGCTTTCAGCTTGTACAAAAAGAGATAAATCCAGCTTACCGTTTTTTCGATTAGTTTCATCATATTCTGAAATTATATTTTTAAAATCTGGGTTGGTGAGTAATAATTTTGCCATATTTCTATAGCTATCAAATGCATCATTTTGAATAGTTTTATAATCTTCATATCCCAATAGATACCCAACACTTACCCCGAAAATATCTGCTAATTGCTGGGCTTTTTCTGATTTTATTTGGTGTTCGCCTTTTTCCCAGTTTAAAATTGTTAGTTTAGATACTCCAATTTCTTTAGCAAGTTCCTGTTGTGTCAGTTTTTTCTCTTGCCTTAATTCTTTCAATCTACTCATTTTTACACTACCTTTCCTCTTTATTCTACCACTATTTTGAAGATAAGTATAGAAAAATTATAATTTAATTTAATTTTTTCTCTTGATAAGTAAAGAAAGTTATACTAGAATGTAACCATAGCAAGAAAGAGTATAGAAAACTATACCTTGTGATTTAACCAGACAAACTTCATCTATCAACTACTTTTCGCATCTGGTTCGAAAATTTTAAAAAAAGGAGGTGTTTAAATGCTTATAACTGAGAGCATGGCAGAACAGGTAAGAGTTAAGCGAGCAGTTAATCGTATTACTATGAAGGAACTAGCACAAAAACTAGGTACAACATACTCTACCTTACGTCAAGTGGAACAGGGCGATTATGACGCTCCGAGACGAATCTATCAATCGGTTAGTGAATGGCTTGCTGAAGATTATTAGAAAGGAGCGAACTAATCGCAATACTACTCTACATTTACAGATTTCTCATGTGGTGCTTTACCACTGGGGATTGATAAACGGATCTAACTAACTATTTACTAGACTACTTTGCTTGCTACCTATAGCAGTATCAAGGGTTTGTAGGGGTTCATATTCTCCGATTTTACCCTACTTTAATGCTTTACCTTGGTACTGTTTTAGGTGGCAAGCACTGACAAAAGAAGAAAGGAGCGAACCAATGGAACTGGTTTACATGGACGGCAAGAAAGAGCCGTATACTACGAGCGAGATTATCGCTGAATGTGCTGAAGTACAGCACCATACTATTACACGCTTAGTCAGAGACAATAAAGCTGATTTTGAAGCGTTGGGAATACTTGGATTTAAAATCCATAAATTAGATAAGAGAGGGCAACCGAAAAAAATCTATCTTCTGAATGAGCAACAAGCTACCTTGCTGATCACTTATCTAAAGAACACCGAACCAGTACGGCAATTCAAAATGAACCTAGTCAAAGCCTTCTTTGAAATGCGTGAGGAGCTTTCTAAACGCTATCTTCAAAGAGAACTGGAAAAGCCAAAGCGTAAAAGTTTAACTGAAGTTATTCAAACATGGGAGAAAGCACCTAAGCATGCCTATAGTACCCTGACAAACCTACTACTAAAGGGAGCGACAGGGAAAAACAAGTCCCAACTCATGCAAGAGCGAGAAAGTAAGAACGGTATTGATGGCTTGACCAGTGTAGAGCTGACAAACTACCAACGTTTGGAAGATATGGCAATAGCTATGATTAACTTGAATAGGGGATATTCAGAAATTAAGGAATTAATTTTTAAAGCATAGGAATATAGAAAATGGAAAATGAATTTAAGACAGTTACAAATGCCAAGGGTTTAGAAATTCCCAAGTATCCCAAGGATTTTAAAAAGCTAGTTGAGATGGACAGACAACTAACTGAATATCTTTGTATGAACTACGAGAACTTGGACAATGAAGACCTAGGCGCATTTCTTGAAACAGTGGAGCAGGGATTCGGCTGGATTCTGGATCTTATCGAAAGTAAAGATTTGCTTTATAAACCAAAGTCAGGTAGTAATCATGCAAAAAGAAAATAAAAAAATCACTTGCTCAAATTTTGACCGAGGAGAGCAAGCGACACAATTCAGAGTATAGAAATTTTTTCTATGCTCCGATTATATCAGAAAACAGCTATTTTATCAAATACATAAAGAAAAACCGAAGAGCAGGCAAGCAATTAGAAAAGGTTTTGAAAAGCATAGAGCGCCAACTCTTTAAACTGGTACTTTCTCACGCTTTCAATTTGGCGACTCCGAGCGTGAGGCTAGTACTTACAAGAAAAAAACTGTATAAGAAACAACTCAAAAAGCCCCACGCTCTCGGTCGGCAAACTTCTGAGCGTGAGGCATGTGACAGGAAAAACTGTATAAGAAACAACCATTCAAAATCCCCACACTCGCCATCGCTCAACTTTGAGTGTGAGGATATCCTGGATAGTAAAAGGCATTAAAAAGCCCTTAGGGCAACTACACAACATAGAAACAGAGGTAAAAATATGGAAGAAACAGCATACGAGAATTTAACTAGACGTATAGACAGAATTAGCGCAGAAATGCGAGAAATTGGCGAAAAAACTGGGCTTAGTAGACTTTCGTTATTGGCAAGTCAGACAAAATTCATCAAAGAAGAATTATCCCGTTTACTTTGGATTGAACTCCCTGAATTGAATGACAGCCATAAAATCGAAGCGGTCTCTAAAAGCACTACGGGAATCTTTTTCTCCCCTGGTATTTTTGAAATGGACGCTATGCGAAAAGCATTCTTTAAACGCCAAGCTAAGCACTTTTTTGAGAACGAAGCAGACCAACAGGCGTATATAGAACATACTGAAAAGGAGTATTTAGGGGCTACTGTAACCTTAAAAGATATTCTTTTTAACTCTAAAAATGGAACTCAAAAAGTAAATAAAGGTTGTCTTATAGAGAAGTTTGAGGAGGCAATGCAGTGACACTAGACCTAGATAACATGACACGATCAGAATTTGATAAGCTAATGACTAAAATCAAGGATAGAAATCCGAACCTCTTTCAGTTCATCATTGACTTTTTAGATGATAAAGTAAGCACCGAAGAGGCGTATGATTTTCTGAAGATGGAGCGAAGCTATCAAGTAAATTATATCAAGAATTACAAAGCGAGGGCATAGCATGAATGAACTAGATTTAAGCAATACACAGGCGATTTTTGTTACCGTGATATTGATTGGCATATTGCTTTATTTAAACCACCGAGACCGCAAAAAAAGCGCCCAAATTGAGCGAGAAAACCAACAGACGATAGAGACACCTAGCGAGGATTTAAACCCTGATTATGGGCGATATATCCAGCTTGCAGGGGTAAGAGTTTCCGGAGGGATGAAATGAGTTACACAGTGAAGATATACCTTGATTTTGAAAAAAATACCAGATGAACCTTATTTTACCAGAGAGATTTTTCTAGTTATGTGTACGGACAATGCAACAAAGTTAGCTGTAACTATGGGTTTGCTGGCAAAACAAGAGTTGGATTTAGAGACTAGGGCTGTTATTTTAAAAACCCTTAATACAATCATAGAAAATCAAAAAGCTATTTTGCAAGGGGTAGCGAGCGGACAAATAACCTTTTTGAATAAAAGTAAAGGAGAGGAGGAACTGGATGGGTCTATCAGAGAATGATAAACGAGTATTAAGATTAATCAAGGTAGGGGCTGAGAACTCCATAACAGGGTCAGAAATTAGCCTGACAACCAAGCTAACAGAAAGAACTGTACGTGACATTATCAAGCGTCTAGTAGTTAAGCACAACATCCCTATTGTAGGGGTTAGATGTGGCGTTTTTAGTGGGTACTTTATTCCAGCGAATAAAGGCGAGTTACTAGATGGCGCTAAGGCTTTTTACAACCAAGTACAGGAGGAGAGCAAGCGCCTAGCGGTGTTGATGAATAGCGATTTAGAAAGCTACAAAGAAACCTTGAAGGAGGTGGGCGGATATGTTTAGCTTAAGCCGAGAAAGTGAGCATGATTTGACGCATGGCATTCTGGAGGTAGTGGAAAAATACCTTGAAGCGCATGAGAAAGTACCGCCAAGATTGACCAAGCTTATAAATAGAGTTGAACTCAAAGAAGAGTTAAAAATTAGTGACAACACGCTGAATAAGTGGGAGAGTCAGGGTTTAAGACGCTATCAACCGCCTGATGATGGTTCAAGAATGATTTACTATTTAGTGACTGACATCTGGAAGTTTCTGGGGGTGTGTGATGGCAAAGACTAAAATATATTTTTGGTTAAAAGTTGATAAGAAGTTTTTTGATAATCTTTTTATTAAACGACTTAAAAATATGCCTGGCGGCTACACTATGACAGTGATTTATATCCGTCTTATGTTGGAAAGTTTAGAAGATGACTGTATTTTATACTATGAAGGCTATTTTGATAGTTTGGTACAGGAATTAGCTTTAAAACTGGATGTTTCTGAAGATGATATAAATATGACAGTAGCATATTTTACAAAATGTGGACTGATTCAGATAGACGATGATGGCCATGCTACATTATCACAAGCAAAAGCCATGGTTGAGAGTGAAACAAACTGGGCAAAATACAAGCGAGAACAAAGAAAAAATAGTCAAGATTTACCAAAATTGGAGAATGTCCAAAATAAAAAGACTATTTCCAACTCATGTCCAACAGAGATAGAGATAGAGAATAGAGTTAATAGTAAGAGTAATAATTTATATTTAGATAATATATTGTCGGGAAATCCCGACTTAACTTTTCCTACTTGGCTTGAAGAAACAGCTATAAAAGATTTAGAGAGAACAAAACATAAAGAACTTTGGGTTCCTATTGCTTATCTGAATCAAGTAGCCAACAAGCGGTATAAGTTTGTTGATAAGACAAAAAGGCTTTTACTAGCACGATTCAAAGAAGGCTATACACTTGAAGATTTTAAACAGGTGATAGATATTAAAACGGCAGAATGGAAGGATAGTCCTGAATTTTCTAAATATCTGAGACCTGAAACACTTTTTGGATCTAAGTTTGACGGTTATTTGAATCAAAAGCCTAAAACCATAAAAGGGGAGTCTGAAGATAACTTCCCAGACCTACCATTTTAGGAGTTGCAAGGATGAAGGAACAATTTAAAGAATTTAATAACAGAAAAATATCAGATAAATTTTGTAATATTCATCAGGTAAATTACTGGGAAATTTCTATACCTGTAGTAGGGAGTTCAGAAAGGAAAATACAACCATTTTGCCCGGAGTGTGTGAAGGGGGAGATTAAACAACAAGAGCAAGACCTATTGCAGCAGTTCGAGGACAGGCAAGCTTACTTTAAAACTTATGATATCTTAATGCGTGATAGTACGATTCCTAACGAGTTGAAGGGGGCAACGTTTGATAATTTCTTTGTGAAGACGACAGAGGAAGGTCAGATGTTAGAGTTTGTAAAGGGGCAAGCTCAGAAATACCTTGCAGGTATGACGGGAAATACTTTAATCAGCGGTAGCACAGGAATAGGAAAAAGTCATTTATCGCTTGCCCTGGCCAAAGAAATCAATGAGAGTTTCAGAGAGAAGAACGATCCTAAGAGTGTCTTATTTGTCAGCTTAACCGAGATTATCAAGCAGATAAAAGAAGGTTGGGCTTATGGAAGAAATGCAAACTTAACAGAGTATGAGGCAGTTAAAAAGCTAGTTGATGTAGATTTTCTAATCATCGATGACCTAGGGGCAAAAAATGGGACGGTAACTCCTAAGAGTGACTGGGAACAGGATTTCTTGTTTGATATTATCAACAATCGAGAAACTACGATTTTCAACACGAACCTAGATAGTAGCGAACTGCGGACGGTATACAATGCTAGAAACTCAAGTAGAATTTTGAAAGGTTTAGAAGGGAACACTTTCAAGGCTTTTACAATCAAAGATAAGCGATATACGATTAACACAGTGAGAGGAGAGAAAGGTTAATAGATATGGATGAAATTAAATTTTCAACAGAAAAAGGCTTTATTGTCTACGAAAAATGTGGTATAATAGAGATAGAAAAAATTCCAAGATTTGGAGAAATAACTTTAGTCTACTCAGATGGGAAATTTACTCATCTAGTCAAAAAAGAAACTAAAAAATAAGTCTATTGAGAACAACTCAGGGACATACCGTAAGCATTTAGTGCTAGTGGTATGTCCCTTTTTGTTTGCATAGAAAGGGGGTGAGGGAGATGTCAGGAGATACTTCTTTAGGGTATGTAGTAGCCAATAAGTTTTCTATGGATCCAGATAAAAGACAGAAAATCTTTTCTCAGTGTAAAAAAGAAGGTGATAGCTTAGAACAACGGAAACAAGAAATACTAGAGAAATATGCTAACAAACAAGACAAACCAAAATCTAGAAAAAATGATTCTAAAGGCTCGGAGAGTCATAAAAGAAAAGCTAAGAGCAAAGAATTTTAGAAAAAATTATAAACAAAAATCAGATATTAAAAGATGAAGGAGCAAAAAAATGACAACTAACTTAGTTAAACAAAAAGAAAATTTAGAATCTTATATCCGAAGTACAGGTTATAACACTAGAGGGATGAATGTAGAAAATAATCATGTACTCATTGAAAAACCAATCCTTGATAGTTACGAAGATGAACATCAACGTAAAGAACTGGTTGATCTAGTAAATGTTATTGAGACTCGTACCCGTGGCGGGAAGTATGAGGTAACTGACTTTGAATCTGATTCATTACAAGAAATTAGTGAAAATTTTGTTGAGAGAACAGAATCAGATAAAAAGAAAACTATCAGCGTTGATTACTTAGTTAAATTATTCAGTGGAAAACTTGATTTTTCACAGGAACAATTAGATGATGGCCAATATAATTTAACGGATTTTCTTGGTAAGAAGATTATTAAATTAAAACGTAGAACACGAAATAGAGAGATTGGGAAAATTCTCCAAACTGCGAAAGTACAGACCGCTACAAGTCTGGACGACTTGAAATCTATTGTTTCTTTAATCAATCCAGAGCGCAATGTATCTATAGTTATTAGTCAATCACTATTTAGTGTCTTAGAAAAAATGAAAGACACTTCAGGAAATTATCTTCTTAAAGTTGATAAAGAGACAGGAACGAGTGAAACATTCTTTGTAGATAACTTTTTAATTGTAGATGATACGACATTAGGGAACGAAGGCGACAAAAAAGGATTTATCGGAGATCTAGAAAACTTTGTTACTTTGTTTGATCGAAAGAAAGATACACTTAGTTGGGTGAATGCGAATGACTATTTTAGAAAACGGTTGATTTTACATACCCGATTTGATGTAAAAAAAGTTGAAGAAGATTGTGGTTACTTTATTCAATGGAACTAGGAGAAAGAAATGGATATTAATCAAGTATTTGAAACACTGGATGATCTAGATAATAAAAAAAGTAAGATTAATTCAGCACGAGAACAGTTAAGCGAAAAAAAGAAAAGCCTGTTAGGCAATCAAACAGTTTCATTTGAGAACATAAATTCTTTTTTGTCAAATAACTTAGAATCTTTAGAGCAGCTGGAAAAGATGGAAAAAGCTATTAATTCTCTTCAGGAAAAATATAATAGTGATTTTTCAGAAGCTAAAGCAGTCATCTTTGAATACATTTTTAAAGAAACTAAGCAACGGATGGAAACTAAGAAGATCTATAAACAATACCGAAAGAAACTTAGACGAATTCTGGACGCATATGATGAAATTCAAGAACTAAAGAAGGATGTAGAAGAAATTCATACAGGTGTAGTCAGGGAAATAAGTCAGAAACATTCTCTATCGCTATATCGAACGGAAGTAAGTCCGCTTACTGTCCTACCATTCTTAAACCCTGATATTAGCGGGTGGATGGATTTTTCTAAGGAATATCGGGACATTAAAGAGTATTTAGAAAAATAGGGAACAAATTAAGTAAGGCTAGTGATATATGACTGAAACAGAAGAGATATCGCTAGCCCTACTTTTATGCTTTACTAAGTTTCACATAACAAAGTAAGCATAAACTAAAATAGAGTATAGGCTTGGAAGCCATATATATCAGTAAGTTACAGAATGGAGTGAGTTTCACAGAATGTAAGATATGAGAAACTGAGGGGATAAATTAAAGAAATTTCCCTTGAACTTGTCATATTGAAGAGTTGTCAAACTTAAAACAATGATACCTGGTAAGTGGAGTGTTGGAAGGCTTTTAGCGCTTTTTGTCAGTTTGACAGAATTTACAAGTTGACAAATTGAAAGATAAAAAAATTTTTAAATTTAAGTGGAGGTACTTGCCTATGTACGAGTTGAGTAACAGAGACCTGGACGGGATAGATATTGAGTTAGGACGATATAGAACGCTTGCTAATAAAATTTATTTGAGAAGACAGGAACTGATACATAATAAGAAACATAGCGCTGAAGATTATACTGGTGGGAAAGGCAAGACAGTATATAGTCCTACTGAAGCAACCATTATTAGAATTGAAGAAGACCAAACGCTAAGATATTTAGAAGGCTTCAAACTAGTTGTAGATACCTTGATGGAAAACTTAATTGAAAGTGATCTAGTCATTTTTAAAATGAGATATTTAGAAGCTGGTGCGACTTGGGAAGACGTGGCAGAGAAACTAAATAAAACTACTCGTTATATAAATAGCCGTAGAAAGGTAATCGCTAAAAGATTTGTGGAATTGAAAGGATATTGACTCCCCCCCACCTTTTAAAAAATCTTTCTGCCCAGTAGGGTACCGGTGAAGGGAACTTTTTCCAAGTCGGAGCACTTCAGACAAAAAGGGGGTAAAAACTGGCCAATTTACCAGAAAAAGATTAGTTTTGAAAAAAGAAGATATTTAGGAGAAGAAATTAAGCTTTTACCCTTGTACTTTAAAGTAGAAAGCGGATGACCTACTTTCTACGTTTCCAGAGGATGGCAGGGGGTGAAAACCAAGTTACGATAGATGAAGAGGGGGGAAGCTTGTCTTACCTGATCAGTGGAGTTTGAGCGGTGAACATGAAAAAGCAATCCGTGAGGGGGTGGAGATATTCGCCCACGACATCAACAGCATAGAAAACGACCGAGCCAGAAAGTACTTTATTATCCATTATTGTTACATGAGGAGAAAGACGGCAAGCGAATGCGTAGAAATGGCAGGTACTAGCTACCACCGATATAAACAAATAGCCGTCTTAAACTTTGCGAAAATCCACCAGAACGGAGAGAACAGAAACATGTAAGTAGATGAATGTAGGTGTAGGCTTCATATTTGCCCCTATTTCGCTTTGTTTCGTACTAGACAACTAAAAACATCATGGATAAACTACAAGCCCTTAGAAACGAATCTGGGGGGCTTTTGTGAGGTCATAATCTTATAAACTACGCGCTTCATGGTATAATATACCTATCAGCAATCAGCAATAAAAAAGCACGTTTGACCGTGCTAGTTTCTTGCCTGCTGAACTCGTCATTTATTGCCCTTTTGTGGGGTTTTTTTGTGGACTTTTTGAGAATTTTTAAGAACTTTTAATGATTTCTAATCAAATGAGATTTTTCAAAAAGTCAGTAATATCAAGGGTTTAGGCGCTATAAACAAGTTTAAAAGCGTGTAGATTACAATCTATAGAGAAATGCGCTTTATTTCAAGTCTAGGAGAAAAATTGCTTGCTACAAGGATATTATTTACAGTGACAATTGCTAATAATCAATGAAAATCAAAGTGCAAACTAGCCACAGGTTGCTCAAAGCACAACTTTGAGGTTGGAGATAAAGCTGACGTGGTTTGAAGAGATTTTCGAAGAGTATAAAATGAAAAAGGGTGGCGGGGATAAATTATCCCTTGTCGCCACCACTTGTAAGTCCTGAAACAAAGTTCTTTTGTAGGAAGAAGAAGAGAATACAGATTGGAAGGGCGATGAGGATAGCACCTGCTGAGAAGTAGGCAATCTTCAAGTTTTTCGCATTGTTAACGAAGGTTTGGAGACCTACGGCAACAGTAAAGTATTCTTTCTCACGAAGCAAGAAACTAGAGAGGATGTAGTCCCCGAAAGGTCCCATGAAGGCCCAGAGAGCTTGTACGGCAACCATTGGGCGAACAAGTGGAAGAACAATTTGCCAGAAGCGGCGGAAGTGTCCTGCACCGTCTAGTTTTGCAGATTCGTCTAAAGACATTGGCACTGTATCGAAGTAGCCTTTCATGAGCCAAGCATTCATCGGGATACCACCACCAACGTAGAGGAAGATGAGGAACCAGCTGTGGTTAAGGGCGTTCAACATAAGCGCCATAACGAAGAAGGCTGTCAAAGCGGCCATAGTTGGCACCATTTGGATGATCAAGAAGAAGACCAAACTTTGTTTACGAGCCAAGAAGTTGTAACGGCTGTAAGCATAACCAGCAAGTACGATGATACTTGTTTGAACAGCCATGGTAATTAAGGCGATAATCAAAGTGTTGAGGTACCAAGTACCGTACAAGGTTTCAGTGAAGAGGCCTTTAAAGTTATCAAAATTGAGGTCGATATTAGTATCTAGTTTAAAGGCTGAGACGTTACCTGCTTTAAAGGCTGACATAATGGTAATCAACAGTGGATAGATAATTACAATTGATAGACCAATCAGGTAAAGGTAAGTAAGGCTTTGAGTCAGTCTACGTTTGAGTTTAATTGAGTTATTCATCTTAGACGTCCTCCATATCAAATGCGTGTAGTTTCTTGAATGCGATCATAGAGATTGAGATGACAATGATAGAGATAATCAAGGTAACAGCTGCCGCCATTGAGTATTGAGGAGATGTACCTGTTGTCAAACGGTAGATCCATGAGATCAAGATATCGGTTGAACCAGCTCCACCTCCGACACTACCAGGTCCTCCACCATTGAAGAGGTACATGATAGAGAAGTTGTTAAAGTTGAAGGTGTATTGGCTAATCAAAGTAGGTGCCGCAACAGCCAAAATCATTGGGAAAGTGATGTTGCGGAATTTTTGCCAAGCGTTGGCACCGTCAATATAAGCTGCTTCGTAAAGGTCGTTAGGAATAGATTGCAAGATACCCAAAGTCAAAACGTAGATGTATGGGAATCCGAGCCAACCTTGCATCATAATCAAGGCAATCTTAGTCCAAGTTGGGTCTGTTTTCCAAGGAATAAGAGCTCCATCAAGGAAAGGAAGGAATTTAGCCAAGATTGGCAATACTTGAGTGTTGATAGCACCGACACTATCGTTAAACATGTTTGAGAATGTCAAGATAGTGATGAAGGCTGGGACAGCCCAAGGAAGAAGGAAAATAACACCAAAGATACGTTTTCCTTTGATAAATGGTTGGTTGGCAATGATAGCTGTGAAGATACCAATTACGATTTGTAAAGTAGAAGCTGCCAAAGCCCAAATGATAGTCCAAGAAAGAACAGAACCAAAGGCAGAACGGAAGGTACTCAAGCTCCAAATGTTTGTAAAGTTGGTCAAACCAACCCAGTCCAACAACTTGTTTGGTGGCAAGTGTTGGAAGTCGTAGTTGGTAAAGGCGATCATCAAGGTTACGATAACTGGGAAGATAATCGCGAAGGTCATGGCAACATAAGATGGAATGATCAAGAGGTAAGGGAAGCCATTTTCATAAATCCCTTTGATCATGTCTTTGAGTGTGCGTGGAACTGGAATTCCATTGTTAATGCGTTTTGCAATCGTATGTGCATCTTTGATATTTGAGAAATAAAAGAGTACATAAACGATTACAAAGATTAGATGGAAGGCACCACGAATCAGCATAAAGAGGGAATTATCACGACCTGGTTTGTCACCAAGAGTGATGAGGTTGCTCAATTCAGGGGTTGCAAGTGCTAGGAAGTAAAGGACAAATACGATGGTTACACCAAGGAAGATAAAACCTTTGGCTTTTTGTTTATTGTAAATCTGTCCTAACCCAGGAATGATAGACAGCAGGGCTGCTTTACTAGGTTGTTGCTTTTCCATATTAACTCCTTTCATAGGATACTACTTTTTTATAAGAAAGCTAAATTATTTGTGTCTCTATTGATAAATTCAAAGGGGGATTTGATTTCCACCCCCCTTGAACAAATTTTTTATTCACCAAATTTTTGTTTGATTGTTTCTTTGATCAATGTTACAGCATCGTTAGCAGCTGTTTTAGCATCTTTTTGACCACTTACAGCATCAAAGAGCATATTTTTCGCTGGATCCCAAACTGCAGACATTTGAGAGATGTTTGGCAGTGGTTGAGTGTTCTTGAACTGTTTGATAACAGCTGTTGTCAACTCATCGTTTTTACCTTCAGCGTATGAACGAGCCTCAGTATTAGCTGGGATTTCGTTAGTCTTATCATATAATACTTTTTGTTGTTCAGTTGCAACAAGGAAGTCTACAAATTTTTGAGAAGCTTCAAGGTTCTTAACGGCTTGAGGAATGACCCAAGCTTTACCACCACCGAATGCAGCATATTCTTTTCCATTTGGAAGAGTTGGGATAGTTGCAACTCCGTAGTTTACTTTAGCATCTTTAAAGGCTTGAGCTTTCCAAGGTCCGTCGATGATAGCAGCTGTTTTACCTTCTTGGAATTGAGTTTGGATTAAGTTTCCAGCACCTTCTGTATCTTGCATACCTTTAGGCCATTTTTCGTACCAAGATTTAGCGTAGTTGATACCTGCGATAGAACCGTCGTTTGCAAGACCGATGTCTTTAGCGTCTTTACCGTTTTGGCCAAAGACGTAAGCACCGTTACCGGCAAGAAGTCCATATGTATAGTAGAAGTTTGTCCAGTCAGCTAGGAAGGCAGTAGTTTTACCATCTTCACCAGCGAATGCGTATTTGCTATCTTTAGCAAGGTTTTCCAAGTCAGCAAATGTTTTTGGAGCATCTTTCACCAAGTCTTTGTTGTAGTACATAACAAGTGACTCGATAACGGCAGGAGCACCGTAAACTTTACCATTAGCAGCTGTTACAAGAGATTTAGTTGTGTCGTCTGTTTTAGCACCATCGCTCAATTTCACTTCTGAAAGTTGTCCGTCAGAACCAAGGCTACCTACACGGTCGTATGGAGCCATCATAACATCAGGGACATTACCAGATTGGTTGTCAAGAGAAAGTTTATCAAGACCTCCTAGAGCATCACCAGTTTTAAGAGTGACTTTTACTCCAGCTTCTTTTTCATAAGCTTTAGCAATCTCTTCAATATAGCTCTTATATCCCTCGTCTACATATACAGTGAGTTCTTTGACTTCAGATGAACCAGAATCAGCAGGCTTATCAGCAGTTTTGCTTCCGCAAGCTACCAAAAGTAAGCTAGCAAGTGTAACAGTTCCAAGCACCGCAGTGCTCTTCATAAATTTAGATGACATAGTGTATTCCTCCCAAAGAATAGCAAGTTTTATTGATAAGGAAACGCAAACGTTTTCCTTTATGAGCTTAGTATAGCACAAATAGAAAACGGTTGCAAGTATTTTTTGTAAAAATTTTAAAAAATTTTTAAGCTTGATTTGATAGCATAATTTTGCATTTTAATAGAAGAAAAGTATGAAATAGATAAGAATACAGTATTTTTAATAAAAATATATGGAATCTGTCTAAAGAGGGAAATCAGGAGGGGCTACCTTCCTGTTTCTAATCCCTATCTATTTTCTATAGACGTTTGTGCTTTGTTACATATAAATTCAAGCTCCCTAAGGAGGTTTTGTACTTTGTAGACTGTCTCGTGAGAGTCAAACTTTAGGATTAGATAGTTTTAAGTTATCTTTGCTAAAATGAGTTAGTCTCCTTAAAAATAATCAAAAAAGTTTTTTAAAAACGCTTGCAATTATGCTTGAAAAGGAGTATACTTATAAGTAACGCAAACGTTTGCGTCTGAAAAATACGCAACGTTCCATTATTTTAACACACGAGGTGCTATTATGAAAAAACGTCAAAGTGGTGTGTTGATGCACATCTCTTCTCTTCCAGGAGCTTACGGAATCGGATCATTTGGTCAAAGTGCTTACGACTTCGTTGATTTCTTGGTCCGTACAAAACAACGTTACTGGCAAATCCTTCCATTAGGAGCAACTAGTTACGGGGATTCTCCTTACCAATCTTTCTCAGCCTTCGCAGGAAACACTCATTTTATCGATTTAGATATCTTGGTGGAGCAAGGTTTGTTGGAAGCAAGTGACCTTGAAGGAGTTGACTTTGGTAGCGATGCGTCTGAAGTTGACTATGCTAAAATCTACTATGCACGTCGTCCTCTTTTAGAAAAAGCGGTGAAACGTTTCTTTGAAGTCGGAGATGTTAAAGATTTTGAGAAATTTGCTCAAGACAACCAATCATGGCTTGAGCTCTTTGCTGAGTATATGGCTATCAAAGAGTATTTTGACAATCTTGCTTGGACTGAATGGCCAGATGCAGATGCTCGTGCTCGTAAAGCTTCAGCACTTGAAAGCTATCGTGAGCAATTGGCAGACAAGTTGGTTTACCACCGTGTGACTCAATACTTCTTCTTCCAACAATGGTTGAAATTGAAAGCTTACGCTAACGACAACCACATCGAAATCGTTGGGGACATGCCAATCTACGTAGCGGAAGATTCAAGTGATATGTGGGCAAATCCACATCTCTTCAAAACAGATGTCAATGGTAAGGCTACTTGTATCGCAGGATGCCCACCAGATGAGTTTTCTGTAACTGGTCAGCTTTGGGGTAATCCAATCTATGACTGGGAAGCAATGGACAAAGACGGCTACAAATGGTGGATTGAACGCTTGCGTGAAAGCTTCAAAATCTACGATATCGTTCGTATCGACCACTTCCGTGGCTTCGAATCTTACTGGGAAATCCCTGCTGGTTCCGATACAGCAGCACCTGGTGAGTGGGTGAAAGGTCCAGGCTACAAGCTTTTTGCAGCCGTTAAGGAAGAACTTGGTGAGCTAAACATCATCGCAGAAGACCTTGGCTTCATGACAGATGAAGTGATCGAATTGCGTGAACGTACTGGCTTCCCAGGAATGAAGATTCTTCAATTTGCCTTCAACCCAGAAGACGAAAGCATTGATAGCCCACACTTGGCACCTGCTAACTCAGTTATGTACACAGGAACACACGATAACAATACGGTTCTTGGTTGGTACCGTAATGAGATTGATGATGCGACTCGTGAGTACATGGCTCGTTACACGAACCGTAAAGAATACGAAACAGTGGTACACGCTATGCTTCGTACAGTATTTTCATCAGTTAGCTTTATGGCAATTGCAACTATGCAAGATTTACTAGAATTGGATGAGGCAGCTCGTATGAACTTCCCATCTACCCTTGGTGGAAACTGGTCTTGGCGTATGACTGAAGATCAATTGACACCAGCTGTCGAGGAAGGTTTGCTTGACTTGACAACAATTTATCGCCGAATTAATGAAAATTTGGTAGATTTAAAGAAATAAGACAATAATCAGGAGACAACTAAACATGTTATCACTACAAGAATTTGTACAAAATCGTTACAATAAAACCATTGCAGAATGTAGCAATGAAGAGCTTTACCTTGCTCTTCTTAACTACAGCAAGCTTGCAAGCAGCCAAAAACCAGTCAACACTGGTAAGAAAAAAGTTTACTACATCTCAGCTGAGTTCTTGATTGGTAAACTCTTGTCAAACAACTTGATTAACCTTGGTCTTTACGACGATGTTAAAAAAGAACTTGCAGCTGCAGGTAAAGACTTGATCGAAGTTGAAGAAGTTGAATTGGAACCATCTCTTGGTAATGGTGGTTTGGGACGTTTGGCTGCCTGCTTTATCGACTCAATTGCTACTCTTGGTTTGAATGGTGACGGTGTTGGTCTTAACTACCACTTTGGTCTTTTCCAACAAGTTCTTAAAAACAACCAACAAGAAACAATTCCAAATGCATGGTTGACAGAGCAAAACTGGTTGGTTCGCTCAAGCCGTAGCTACAAAGTACCATTTGCAGACTTTACTTTGACATCAACTCTTTACGATATTGATGTTACTGGTTATGAAACAGCGACTAAAAACCGCTTGCGTTTGTTTGACTTGGATTCAGTTGATTCTTCTATTATTAAAGATGGTATCAACTTTGACAAGACAGATATCGCTCGCAACTTGACTCTCTTCCTTTACCCAGATGATAGTGACCGTCAAGGTGAATTGCTCCGTATCTTCCAACAATACTTCATGGTTTCAAACGGTGCGCAATTGATCATCGACGAAGCAATCGAAAAAGGAAGCAACTTGCATGACCTTGCTGACTACGCAGTTGTCCAAATCAACGATACTCACCCATCAATGGTGATTCCTGAATTGATTCGTCTTTTGACTGCACGTGGTATCGATCTTGACGAAGCAATTTCAATTGTTCGTAGCATGACTGCCTACACTAACCACACAATCCTTGCTGAAGCGCTTGAAAAATGGCCTCTTGAATTCTTGCAAGAAGTGGTTCCTCACTTGGTACCAATCATCGAAGAATTGGACCGTCGTGTGAAGGCAGAGTACAAAGATCCAGCTGTTCAAATCATCGATGAGAGCGGACGTGTTCACATGGCTCACATGGATATCCACTACGGATACAGTGTTAACGGGGTTGCAGCACTCCATACTGAAATCTTGAAAAATTCTGAGTTGAAAGCCTTCTACGACCTTTACCCAGAAAAGTTCAACAACAAAACAAACGGTATCACTTTCCGTCGTTGGCTTATGCATGCTAACCCAAGATTGTCTCACTACTTGGATGAGATTCTTGGAGATGGTTGGCACCATGAAGCAGATGAGCTTGAAAAACTTTTGTCTTATGAAGACAAAGCAGCTGTCAAAGAAAAATTGGAAAGCATCAAGGCTCACAACAAACGTAAATTGGCTCGTCACTTGAAAGAACACCAAGGTGTGGAAATCAATTCAAATTCTATCTTTGATATCCAAATCAAACGTCTTCACGAGTACAAACGCCAACAAATGAACGCTTTGTACGTAATCCACAAATACCTTGACATCAAAGCTGGTAACATCCCTGCTCGCCCAATTACAATCTTCTTTGGTGGTAAAGCAGCTCCAGCCTACACAATCGCTCAAGATATCATTCACTTGATCCTTTGCATGTCAGAAGTTATTGCTAACGATCCAGCAGTAGCTCCACACTTGCAAGTAGTTATGGTTGAAAACTACAACGTTACTGCAGCAAGCTTCCTTATCCCAGCATGTGATATCTCAGAACAAATCTCACTTGCTTCTAAAGAAGCTTCAGGTACTGGTAACATGAAATTCATGTTGAACGGAGCTTTGACACTTGGTACTATGGACGGTGCTAACGTGGAAATCGCTGAGTTGGTTGGAGAAGAAAACATCTACATCTTCGGTGAAGATTCAGAAACTGTTATCGACCTTTACGCAAAAGCAGCTTACAAATCAAGCGAATTCTACGCTCGTGAAGCTATCAAACCATTGGTTGACTTCATCGTTAGTGATGCAGTTCTTGCAGCTGGAAACAAAGAGCGCTTGGAACGTCTTTACAATGAATTGATCAACAAAGACTGGTTCATGACTCTTCTTGACTTGGAAGACTACATCAAAGTCAAAGAGCAAATGCTTGCTGACTACGAAGACCGTGACGCATGGTTGGATAAAGTCATCGTTAACATTTCTAAAGCAGGATTCTTCTCATCTGACCGTACAATCGCTCAGTATAACGAAGACATCTGGCACTTGAACTAATACTCTTCGAAAATCTCTTCAAACCACGTCAGCTTTATCTGCAACCTCAAAGCGGTGCTTTGAGCAACCTGCGGCTAGCTTCCTAGTTTGCTCTTTGATTTTCATTGAGTATAAGATACAAATTTATACTAATACATCTTGTAAAAAAGCGAGTTTCGATTGAAATTCGCTTTTTTAATGATGTAGATTTGGGTCAATCTTGTCTAAAAATAGGGAAATCCTAGATACAGTGAAGGCTTTAAATGCTGGTTTTTACTGTCCTCAGCCTTATATTTTTTCGTAGTTGATTACCTCACACCTCTTGTATTCGCTTACATAAAGTATTATAATATAATTGTAGGAAAGAAGGTGTTTTTATGATATACACACTTAAATTGGTGTTGTTTATTACCTTTCTTGTAATAAGCTTGTTACCTGATAAGATTTTTGGAAAAAATAAAAAAATTTGGAAAATAGTTTTTGCAATATTGACGGCAGTGGCAGCATTGTCATTTATGTACTAAGTTATTTTAAGAATGTAGGGAAATAAACCCTACATTCTTTTTAGTTTTTTCTGTTTTCTAAATTCTATTTATCCAAGCGCTTCAACATTTCTTGCTTCTTCGCTTCAAGTTCTGCACGCTTTTCTTCGATTTCGGCATGTTTTTTCTCGAGTTCAGAACAACTTGCATCATTGCTAAATTCTTTTCGCCATCAGGAGATAGGGTGAGTCGACATGTCTATTACTCACCCAAAGCAGTCCTACAAAGCAGGAATTTTCTGTTACTTTTTTGGAAATAGTAACGTTTATACAGCTTTGACACTTCGTATCAAAGCGCCAAACACACTCCGAGGGATTTACAGAAAGCAGAAAAGGAATGATCTGGTATAAGATCATTCCTTTTCTCTATTTTTCTTTAAGTAATTATATACAATGTACGACGAAGTCGTCATTGCAATGCTGATCCACCACCTAAAGGGAACTTTAAACAACATTGATAAGATAAAGAATATAAACAACGAAAATACGTTATACCCAATTAATTTTATTGTATATCTCATGATTAAAAGTTAATCCTTCCGTTGTTAGGAATGGCATCATTTTTATCCCATAATTGTGCTAAATAAGTCCCCGGTGATAATAAATTCATAGCGGATTCTAAAGCAACATCATTTACAAACCAACTACCTAGATATCTAGAAATTGCTGAACGAATAGCACTTTTTGCTGCATGTTTTCCTTTTACTTTAATTAGATTTGCAAGGCCTGCAGTAGTTCCTCCTAATGCTAAAGCTATTGCAGTATCTAATAGAGCACCCATTTGATTAACTGTAATACCTTGCCAAGCTGCTCTAAATGGAGAGTATGTAGGTGGGATTGTATAATCGCCTTGTAATTGTCGGTTAATTACTTCTTTGATCCATTGTTGTGAGACGTCTGGATGAAAAGATTGGATTTCGTTTGCAAGTGTATTGATTTGTTCTTCTGTTAGAGAAGTGACAGGTTGAAGTTCCATATTTGTTTCAATTTGTGATACTTGTTCAGAAGCGTATACAGCTGAAACACTTGGAATCGCTGATACAATTAACACAATTGACGTCAAAAAAACCGAAATAAATTTCATTAATTTGTTCATGAGCTTTTCTCCTTTTTATTTGTATCTGCTTACATTTTATTATATACTGTTATTATAGTCAAGAAAAATATGCTATTATGTTAAAAAAATATTTTTAAAAATATAAATGGACGGATTTATTTTGGATTTTATTTGTTATTTTGACCTGCCTCTATATTGGTAACCATGATTTGTTTACTTTCAATCATCAAGAATTCTCTTTTCGTGGTAGCGTTTGGGGTCTGGTACTGGCCTTATATCACTTATTGTTCATTGATAAGTTTGTAATTTCGAATCGAAAATAAAGATTAGAACTATGATTGACTGGCTACTTTTAGGATTGATTTTGGAGGAAGATTTTGTCTCTATTATTTATTATTTTAAATTTATTTATTTTGTATAAGATCTATTCTTTGAGGCGGGAAAAATCGAAATACTTGATTTATACGGCCTATATCATATTTGGGGTAAATGTAGTATATGGTATTCAATGGTTATTAAAAGAACTGATTTCAACTATTTCCCCTTAATGTGTATGGAAACTATAACAAAACGCATAAGATTAAGGTTTGTGTACCTGTTCTTATACGTTTTTGTCATATTGAAGATTTTCGGTAAGTTTTCTACTTTTGCGAAGTCTAGTTTATACTCAATGAAAATCAAAGAGTAAACTAGCCGTAGGTTGCTCAAAGTACAGCTTTGAGGTTGCAGATAAAACTGACGAAGTCAGCTCAAAACATGGTTTTGAGGTTGTAGATGAAACTGACGA
>ERZ1023483.25-NODE-25-length-43527-cov-179.450635_pt1 | contig 43527 bp, 33 predicted proteins | sample MGYA00380537_ERZ1023483 | MGnify/ENA primary metagenome ERZ1023483 (study PRJEB33173, sample SAMEA4830302) | metagenome | study: EMG produced TPA metagenomics assembly of the PRJEB25223 data set...
AGTTGTTTTGTCGCTTTTCATTATAGGTCATATGGGACTTTTTTTCTACACAAAAATAGGCTCCATAATATCCATAGGGGATTTACCCACTATGGATATTATGGAGCCATTTTACAACAGTGCCTCAAATTCAGATACTGACATACCTAATTGCTGGCTGGCAACCTCAGAAGTCAGAAGACCTTGGCGTACTATGTCTAGGAAGGCAAAAAGTTTCCTTTCTGCCCTTCCTTCAACTTTCCCACGCTCTAGTCCTTGTTCAAGGCCTTCAGCCCTAGCAGTTTCCAAGGCATAGTCCTGTGCTAACAAGACTTGTTCTTCTCGCATATGTAGTTGACTAAACATTTTCCTGTCCTCCTCGGACCAGCTCTTGTAGTCCAGCAGTTGATTTGCTTGGGTAATGGCTCGTTGCGGTTGCTGGGTAAAGGGCTTGTTGCCGAAAAACTCCAACCATGGCTTGCGAACCTTGTCTTTGCTGGTTTCTCTGTATTTTTTAATTCCAAGAATGCCATCTTAACCAGATGGTTTTCCTGTCCATTGTTGGTAATCGCCAATACCTCACCTGTTGTGTCTTCGCGCATACTAAAGCTATGAAAAGCCAGGTCATCTGAGAAATAATTACTATCCACGATAGCAATGGCGTAAACAGGAGCGATGTGTTTGTAGCTCTAGTGAGTATCACCTTCTCGCTGACGAATTTTTTCAAGATTTTGATTAACCTGACTGCACAGGTAAGTCCACAAGTGATTGATGAAAAAATTCTGATGATGGACTTGAATCTCAATAATTACTTGAGTACCGTTATCCAACTCCGCCAAGACGTCTATACTGGTATAAAAATCCTGCACCGAGTAAGGCATGGAGAGTAATACGTGAATATCGCTTCCCTCCAAAATGGTCACATTTTTTGCTGGCAAGTCCAGCATATCGCGAATAAATTGACAAGTGATTTCTGGATTGCTGAATATTTTCTTAGCAATCAAATCATTAGTTGGGCTGATGCACGGATGTCTGAGAATCCTCCTTTTCCTCCTTCTATAGTGAGTTGAAATAAGATGTGAACAACTCTATCAGAAAAGTCAAATTAATTTATAGAAATATTTTAGCAGTCAAGATGTACTATTATAGATTCAATATGCTATATTATAGCACATTTTTAAATCTAGGTTTACTAGATTCTCTGGCTCTATCTATTTATTCGGAAAAAGTTTGAAAAATACTTGCTCTAGCTCTTCCCAATGGTATTTTTTGATTCTTTCCTTTATAATGGGTGTATGGATAAGAAAAAATTATTATTGATTGATGGGTCTTCTGTAGCTTTTCGGGCGTTTTTTGCGCTGTATCAGCAGTTGGACCGTTTTAAGAATGCGGCTGGTTTGCATACCAATGCGATTTATGGTTTCCAGTTGATGTTGAGTCATTTGTTGGAGCGGGTTGAGCCGAGTCATATTTTGGTGGCTTTTGATGCGGGAAAGACGACCTTCCGGACAGAGATGTATGCGGACTATAAGGGTGGTCGGGCCAAGACTCCTGATGAGTTTCGTGAGCAATTTCCTTTCATTCGTGAGTTGCTGGATCATATGGGGATTCGTCACTATGAGCTGGCTCAGTATGAGGCGGATGACATCATTGGGACGCTGGATAAGCTAGCAGAGCAGGATGGTTTTGATATTACCATTGTCAGTGGGGACAAGGATTTGATTCAGCTGACGGATGAGCATACGGTGGTTGAAATTTCCAAGAAAGGTGTGGCTGAGTTTGAGGCCTTTACGCCAGATTACCTCATGGAAGAAATGGGCCTCACACCAGCTCAGTTTATCGATCTCAAGGCGCTCATGGGTGATAAGTCGGATAATATCCCTGGGGTGACCAAAGTCGGTGAAAAGACGGGTATTAAGCTCTTGCTGGAGCATGGTTCGCTTGAGGGGATTTATGAAAATATTGATGGAATGAAGACTTCTAAGATGAAGGAAAATCTCATCAATGACAAGGAACAGGCCTTTTTGTCTAAAACACTAGCGACCATTGATACCAAGGCACCGATTGCGATTGGTTTAGAGGACTTGGTCTATAGTGGTCCAGATGTTGAAAATCTTGGGAAATTTTACGATGAGATGGGCTTCAAACAGCTCAAGCAGGCTTTAAATGTGTCGTCAGCTGATGTGGCTAAGGGTTTAGATTTTACTATTGTTGACCAAATCAGTCAAGATATGCTGAGTGAAGAGTCTATCTTCCACTTTGAGCTTTTTGGTGAGAATTACCATACGGATAATTTGGTTGGATTTGCCTGGTCTTGTGAGGATAAGCTCTATGCCACAGACAAGCTTGAGCTGTTGCAAGACCCGATTTTCAAGGATTTCTTAGAAAAAACATCTCTGAGAGTTTATGACTTTAAGAAGGTTAAAGTTCTTTTGCAACGTTTTGGTGTGGATTTGCAGGCGCCTGCTTTTGACATCCGTTTGGCTAAATACCTCCTTTCGACTGTGGAGGACAATGAAATTGCGACCATCGCTAGTCTTTATGGTCAGACTTACTTGGTTGATGATGAAACTTTCTACGGTAAGGGTGTTAAAAAGGCCATTCCTGAACGTGAGAAATTCTTGGAACACTTAGCTTGTAAACTTGCTGTTTTGGTAGAAACAGAGCCTATTTTACTTGAAAAACTCAGCGAAAATGGGCAATTAGAGCTTCTTTATGATATGGAGCAACCTCTGGCTTTTGTCCTTGCCAAGATGGAAATTGCTGGGATTATGGTCAAGAAAGAGACCTTGCTTGAGATGCAGGCTGAAAATGAGCTTGTCATTGAAAAACTGACTCAAGAGATTTACGAGCTGGCTGGTGAGGAGTTTAATGTCAACTCGCCTAAGCAGTTGGGCGTGCTTCTCTTTGAGAAATTGGGACTTCCTCTAGAATACACTAAGAAAACCAAGACAGGTTATTCGACAGCAGTGGATGTGTTGGAGCGTCTCGCTCCTATTGCTCCGATTGTTAAGAAAATCCTGGATTACCGTCAAATTGCTAAGATTCAATCTACTTATGTAATTGGCTTGCAGGACTGGATTTTGGCTGATGGAAAGATTCATACTCGCTATGTGCAGGATTTGACCCAGACCGGGCGTTTGTCTAGTGTGGATCCAAACTTGCAAAATATTCCTGCCCGATTGGAACAGGGGCGCTTGATTCGGAAGGCTTTTGTGCCAGAGTGGGAGGATAGTGTGCTACTCAGCTCTGACTATTCACAGATTGAATTGCGCGTTTTGGCGCATATTTCTAAGGATGAGCACTTGATTAAGGCCTTCCAAGAGGGGGCAGATATCCATACTTCGACAGCCATGCGGGTCTTTGGCATTGAGCGTCCTGATGATGTGACTGCAAACGACCGTCGCAATGCCAAGGCAGTTAACTTTGGAGTGGTTTATGGGATTTCAGACTTTGGCTTGTCTAATAATTTGGGAATTAGTCGTAAGGAAGCCAAAGCCTACATTGATACCTACTTTGAACGTTTTCCAGGTATTAAAAACTACATGGATGAAGTGGTGCGGGAGGCGCGTGATAAGAGCTATGTAGAGACCCTCTTTAAGCGTCGCCGTGAGTTGCCAGATATCAATTCGCGCAACTTCAATATTCGTGGTTTTGCGGAGCGAACTGCTATCAACTCACCTATCCAGGGTTCGGCAGCAGATATTCTCAAGATTGCCATGATTCAGCTGGATAAAGCCTTGGTTGCAGGTGGTTATCAGACTAAGATGCTGTTACAAGTGCACGATGAAATCGTCCTTGAAGTGCCTAAATCTGAATTGGTAGAGATGAAAAAATTGGTGAAACAAACCATGGAAGAAGCCATTCAACTCAGTGTTCCTCTTATAGCAGATGAGAATGAAGGGGCAACCTGGTACGAGGCTAAATAAAAAGGGGGCTAGTCCTCCTTTTTTGTAGTAGAATTCTGCAAACCTTTTCAAAATATGCTATACTGATGAAAAAGGAGGATTTCTATGAGTCAAGAATTTATCAATCCAAGTGATGGCGTGATTCGTCAGTATCTAGCAATGAGTAAAACCCTTGCTGTGGTGGGCTTGTCTGACCGTGAGGAAACAACCAGCAATCGAGTGACCAAGGAAATGCAGGCTCGGGGTTATAAAATCATCCCAGTCAATCCCAAGGTGGCAGGTGGCGAAATATTGGGTGAAAAGGCTTATGCTAGCCTAGCAGAGATTCCTTTTCCTGTAGATATTGTCAATGTTTACCGTCGCAGTGAGTTTTTGCCAGATGTGGTGCGTGATTTTCTCAAGGCTGATACCAAGATTTTTTGGGCACAGCTGGGACTTGAAAGTCTAGAGGCGGAAGAAATCTTGCGTGCTGGTGGATGCGATGACATCGTGATGAATCGTTGTATCAAGAGAGAACATACACGCTTGATTGAGGAAGCATAAGAAAAGGTAGCTGGTGGGCTACCTTTTGTGTTATACTCAATGAAAATCAAAGAGCAAAGAGGAAACTAGCCGCAGGTTGCTCAAAACACTGTTTTGAGGTTGCAGATAGAACTGACGAAGTCAGCTCAAAACACTGTTTTGAGGTTGCAGATAGAACTGACGAAGTCAGTAACCATACCTACGGCAAGGCGACGCTGACGTGGTTTGAATTTAGTATTAGAAAATGCCGATAAGGATCTGTATACCAAGACTAGTGAGGATGATGGCTATCCAGCAGATGGCTCCAAGAAGAATGGATTTTCCACTGGATTTGACCATAGCGACCAGATTGGTTTTGAGACCGATAGCACTCATGGCCATGACAATAAGGAATTTAGAGAGTTCTTTGAGAGGGGTAAAGAAACTACTGGACACACCTAGAGAGGTGAGTAGTGTAGTGAGGAGAGAGGCAAGGATAAAGTAAAGGATAAAAAGTGGGAAGACTTTTTTCAGTTGTAGGCTTTGCTTGTTTTCTTGTTGGCGACTTTGCCAGTAGGATAGAAAGAGCGTGATAGGGATAATGGCCAAAGTACGTGTGAGTTTAACAATGGTTGCAGACTCGAGGGTATTGCTTTGGTAAAGACTGTCCCAAGCGCTGGCGGCAGCCGTTACAGAGGAAGTGTCGTTGACCGCAGTCCCTGCAAAGAGGGCGAAGCCTTCATTGGATAGATGAAGCCAGGTGCCGAGGGTTGGAAAGATGAGCGCAGCCAAGACATTGAAGAAAAAGATAACGGAAATGGCTTGGGCTACTTCCTTTTCCTTAGCATCAATAACGGGCGCTGTCGCTGCAATGGCAGAGCCACCACAGATAGAAGAACCTACTCCAACCAAGGTAGCCAGTTTTGTATCCAGTGCAAAGAAGCGCTGGAAGAAGTAGGCAATAATCAGAGCTATTGAGATAGTGGACAGGATGACAGGGAGCGAAGATTGCCCAACTGCGAAGACCTGCGAGATATTGAGACCAAAACCAAGCAAGACAACGGCATATTGGAGCAACTTCTTGGAACTAAAGGTCAAACCAGCATCCAGTTGTTTATAGGACGAGAGAAAGGGATGTAGGAGCATTCCCATGAAAATGGCAAAAACGGGCGCGCCAATAACAGGGAAGAATCCTCCTAAGTACCAAGATACGATAGAAATGAGAAGGCAGGCCAAGATACCTGCTCCATTTTTTGATAGAAATGACATAAAAACCTCCAAATAAAATCTGTTACCATTATAGACCTTTAAACAGGAAAAGTAAAATAGAAAGTGGAGCCAACAATTATTTGACAAGTAGTGCTAATTATGTAATAATAATCTTACAAGAACTGTAACGAAGTCTTGGCAAAAACAAAAATACCAGAGCTCCACCTCTGGTATTTCTTTTTGTCCAGTTACATTAAAACTAAACTCAGGTTATATTTTTTTGTCGCGCTTATCTAACCACTTTCTGACTATCCACTCAGAAATGACATTACCGGTAATAGTAATCAGTAATGGTGCTAGAATAGTTGTAACGAAGATTATCAAAACCTCAATACTCGTCGAAAATCTCATGATACGTTGTCATCTTCGGCTTACCTAACTTTAGTTATGCTTTCACCTCGATTCCTAGTCTCATGAGATTTTCATTGAGTATTCTAAAAACATAGTGTTGTAATCAATTTAAATTAACACACTTCAATTTGTTATGCTAGCGTTATTCTATCATGTATTTTTGCGGTCGGGGGGCTTTTGTAGTATAATAGAGATATGTTTTGAAAGTAGGAGGTATCTATGGACTTAACTAAGCGCTTTAATAAACAGTTAGATAAGATTCAAGTTTCGTTGATTCGTCAGTTTGACCAGGCTATTTCGGAGATTCCTGGGGTCTTGCGTTTGACCTTGGGGGAACCTGATTTTACAACGCCAAATCATGTCAAGGAGGCGGCCAAGCGAGCGATTGATCAGAACCAATCCTACTATACAGGGATGAGTGGTTTGCTGACTCTACGTCAGGCAGCCAGTGCCTTTGTTAAGGAAAAGTACCAACTGGACTATGCTCCTGAAAATGAAATCTTGGTTACAATTGGGGCGACAGAGGCCTTATCTGCTACTTTGACAGCTATTTTAGAAGAGGGAGACAAGGTGCTCTTGCCAGCTCCTGCCTATCCAGGCTATGAACCGATTGTTAATCTAGTTGGGGCAGAGATTATCGAGATTGACACGACTGAAAATGGGTTTGTCTTGACTCCTGAGATGTTGGAAAAGGCCATTTTGGAGCAGGGAGACAAGCTCAAGGCGGTTATTCTCAACTATCCGGCTAATCCGACAGGAATTACCTATAGTCGGGAGCAGTTGGAGGCCTTGGCAGCTGTTTTACGCAAGTACGAGATTTTCGTTGTCTGTGATGAGGTTTACTCAGAATTGACCTACACAGGCGAAGCCCATGTGTCTCTGGGAACTATGTTGAGAGACCAGGCTATTATTATCAATGGTTTGTCTAAATCGCATGCCATGACAGGTTGGCGTTTGGGTCTAATTTTCGCTCCTGCGGCCTTCACAGCCCAATTGATCAAGAGTCATCAGTACTTGGTCACTGCAGCAAATACCATGGCGCAACATGCTGCGGTGGAAGCTTTGACAGCTGGTAAAAACGATGCGGAACCTATGAAGAAGGAATACATCCAGCGTCGGGATTATATCATCGAAAAGATGACCGCTCTTGGTTTTGAGATTATCAAACCAGACGGTGCCTTCTATATCTTTGCTAAGATTCCAGCGGGCTACAATCAAGACTCCTTTGCCTTTCTCAAGGATTTTGCTCAGAAGAAGGCCGTTGCCTTTATCCCTGGAGCTGCCTTTGGGCGTTACGGAGAAGGCTATGTTCGCTTGTCTTATGCAGCCAGCATGGAGACGATCAAAGAAGCCATGAAACGGCTTGAGGAGTACATGAGAGAAGCATGATTCAGTCTATCACGAGTCAAGGCTTGGTGCTCTACAATCGCAACTTTCGGGAGGATGACAAGCTCGTCAAGATTTTTACAGAGCAGGCTGGCAAACGCATGTTTTTTGTCAAACACGCTGGTCAGTCTAAGCTGGCTCCAGTTATTCAGCCCTTGGTGCTGGCTCGATTTCTCTTACGAATCAATGATGACGGGCTCAGTTACATTGAGGACTATCATGAGGTGATGACTTTTCCCAAGATTAATAGCGATCTCTTTGTCATGGCCTATGCGACCTATGTGGCGGCTCTTGCAGATGCTAGTTTGCAGGACAATCAGCAGGATGCTCCCTTGTTTGCTTTTTTGCAAAAGACTTTGGAGTTGATGGAAGCAGGTTTGGATTATCAGGTTTTGACCAATATTTTTGAAATTCAAATCTTGACTCGATTTGGAATTAGTCTCAATTTTAATGAGTGTGTCTTCTGTCATCGGATCGGTCAGGCTTTTGACTTTTCTTTCAAATATGGCGCCTGCCTCTGTCCAGAGCATTATCATGAGGATGAGAGACGTTGCCATCTCAACCCCAATATCCTCTATCTGCTCAATCAGTTTCAAGCCATTGATTTTGAGACTTTGGAGGCCATTTCGCTCAAGCCCGAAATCAAGCAAGAGCTACGCCAATTTATGGATCAACTCTACGAAGAGTACGTTGGGATTCACCTAAAATCAAAGAAATTTATTGATTCCCTAGCAGACTGGGGACAATTATTAAAAGAGGAAAAGAAATGAAAAAAATCGCAGTAGATGCCATGGGAGGCGATTACGCACCTCAGGCCATCGTTGAGGGTGTCAATCAAGCCCTAGCTGACTTTTCAGATATCGAGGTTCAACTCTACGGAGATGAAGCTAAAATCAAGCAATATCTGACAGCGACAGAGCGCGTCAGCATCATCCATACGGATGAAAAGATTGATTCAGACGATGAACCTACGAGAGCTATTCGGAAGAAGAAAAATGCTAGTATGGTATTGGCGGCCAAGGCTGTCAAAGATGGAGAAGCAGATGCTGTTCTCTCAGCTGGGAATACAGGTGCTTTGTTGGCGGCTGGATTCTTCATCGTGGGTCGTATCAAGAACATTGATCGCCCTGGGCTTATGTCTACCTTGCCGACTATTGATGGGAAAGGTTTTGACATGCTTGACCTCGGTGCTAATGCAGAAAATACAGCCCAGCACCTCCATCAATATGCGGTTCTAGGTTCCTTCTATGCTAAAAATGTCCGTGGAATTGCAAAACCACGTGTTGGTTTGCTCAACAACGGAACAGAGAGTAGCAAGGGCGATCCGCTTCGTAAGGAAACTTACGAATTACTAGCAGCTGATGAAAGTTTAAACTTTATCGGAAACGTGGAAGCACGTGATTTGATGAATGGCGTTGCGGATGTTGTCGTGGCAGATGGTTTCACGGGAAACGCTGTGCTCAAATCCATCGAAGGGACAGCCATGGGAATCATGGGCTTGCTCAAGACCGCTATTACAGGTGGTGGTCTTCGAGCGAAACTAGGTGCCCTCCTTCTCAAGGACAGCCTCAGAGGTTTGAAAAAACAGCTCAACTACTCAGATGTTGGTGGAGCGGTCTTGTTTGGTGTCAAGGCACCTGTTGTCAAGACTCATGGCTCAAGCGATGCCAAGGCTGTTTATAGTACAATCCGCCAGATTCGTACCATGCTAGAAACAGACGTAGTTGCCCAGACTGCGCGTGAATTTTCAGGAGAATAAAAGAGATGACAGAAAAAGAAATTTTTGACCGTATTGTGACCATTATCCAAGAGCGACAGGGAGAGGACTTTGTCGTGACAGAATCCTTGAGTCTGAAAGATGATTTGGATGCTGACTCCGTTGACTTGATGGAGTTTATCTTGACACTGGAAGATGAATTTAATATCGAAATCAGCGATGAGGAAATTGACCAACTCCAAAGCGTAGGAGATGTGGTTAAAATCATTCAAGGAAAATAGCAATCGGAGTTCCAAGTCAACGGAAGTAGATGGTTTTTAGAAATGAGAAATATCGGACAAGCTGGTAAAATCTTGGCTGACAGTGGTTATCAAGGGCTCATGAAGATATATCCTCAAGCACAAACTCCACGTAAATCCAGCAAACTCAAGCCGCTAACAGTTGAAGATAAAGCCTATAACCATGCGCTATCCAAGGAGAGAAGCAAGGTTGAGAACATCTTTGCCAAAGTAAAAACGTTTAAAATGTTTTCAACAACCTATCGAAATCATCGTAAACGCTTCGGATTACGAATGAATTTGATTGCTGGTATTATCAATCATGAACTAGGATTCTAGTTTTGCAGGAAGTCTAATAGTAAAAAAGTGATTAGAAAACATCTTTTTTAAAAATAGAGATGATTTTGAAACAAAAAAGCTAATTCAAGACGTTTCGATGCCAATTCAAGATTTGGATGAAAAAAATTAATAGATACTGTTATACTAAACTTGTCAAGTTTGTAACAAGACAAATATTAAAAATAAAAAAGAGGTATTCGTTATGAATACAAAAAAGATGTCACAATTTGAAATTATGGATACTGAGATGCTTGCTTGCGTTGAAGGTGGCGGATGCAATTGGGGAGATTTTGCCAAAGCAGGTGTTGGAGGAGGAGCTATACTTGGAGGTGTGGCCTATGCAGCGACATGTTGGTGGTAATTATGGATTTTAAAAGTTTTATTATTGGTTTAGTAGTTGGTATATTTGGTCCTTATATGGATGATTTAATTAGAAAAAAATTTTTAAAGTCTTCGGAGAAGAAAACAGAAAAATCTGTTAAAAAATAATCAAAACTATAAATGATGAATCTGAATCAAAATTATTTTGCGCATGTAAAGAGGAGTCTTGCAGTAACGAATCAAAAAAAAGGAGTAACTATGAATCGTAATTTAGAATGGTGTTATCTATTATGACTATAAATAGATCATACCAGAGGTGGCTTAGAAATAGCAGGGACATTAGAAATTGAAGTAACTTTAAATAGGATGTCGTAAATGTTGCTATCAATGATTTATTTGTCCCAAGCTTGCCTAGGGTGTCAGTAAAAAATCATTTTCCTTTCATACCATATTTTTAGTAGGTAGAACGTTTGTTCTGCCTATTTTTTTATCCAAAAAGTGCAGTTGGGAGGGAGATAGGCTCATTTGGGAAGGAAGTCCAGTTTTTGTTTAGTGATTGGGGTAAGATAGTTGTTATCAGATGAGTTTATACTCTTCGAAAATCAAATTCAAACCACGTCAACGTCGCCTTGCCGTATATATGTGACTGACTTCGTCAGTCCTATCTACAACCTCAAAACAGTGTTTTGAGCAGCCTGCGGCTAGTTTCCTAGTTTGCTCTTTGATTTTCATTGAGTATTAGGGAAAAGGAGATGAATATGAAATTTGGGAAACGTCACTATCGTCCGCAAGTGGATCAGATGGACTGCGGTGTAGCTTCATTAGCCATGGTTTTTGGCTACTATGGTAGTTATTATTTTTTGGCTCACTTGCGAGAATTGGCTAAGACGACCATGGATGGGACGACGGCTTTGGGCTTGGTCAAGGTGGCAGAGGAGATTGGCTTTGAGACACGAGCTATCAAGGCGGATATGACGCTTTTTGATTTGCCCGATTTGACTTTTCCTTTTGTTGCCCATGTGCTTAAGGAAGGGAAATTGCTCCACTACTATGTGGTGACTGGGCAGGATAAGGACAGCATTCATATTGCCGATCCAGATCCTGGGGTGAAATTGACCAAACTGCCACGTGAGCGTTTTGAGGAAGAATGGACAGGAGTGACTCTGTTTATGGCACCTAGTCCAGACTACAAGCCTCATAAGGATCAAAAGAATGGTCTGCTCTCTTTTATCCCTATATTAGTGAAGCAGCGTGGCTTGATTGCCAATATCGTTTTGGCAACACTCTTGGTAACCTTGATTAACATTGTGGGTTCTTATTATCTGCAGTCTATCATTGATACCTATGTGCCAGATCAGATGCGTTCGACGTTGGGGATTATTTCTATTGGGCTAGTCATCGTCTACATCCTCCAGCAAATCTTGTCTTACGCTCAGGAGTATCTCTTGCTTGTTTTGGGGCAACGCTTGTCGATTGACGTGATTTTGTCCTATATCAAGCATGTTTTTCACCTCCCTATGTCCTTCTTTGCGACACGCAGGACAGGGGAGATCGTGTCTCGTTTTACAGATGCTAACAGTATCATCGATGCGCTGGCTTCGACCATCCTTTCGATTTTCCTAGATGTGTCAACGGTTGTCATTATTTCCCTTGTTTTATTTTCACAAAATACCAATCTCTTTTTCATGACTTTATTGGCGCTTCCTATCTACACAGTGATTATCTTTGCCTTTATGAAGCCATTTGAAAAGATGAATCGGGACACCATGGAAGCCAATGCGGCTCTGTCTTCTTCTATCATTGAGGACATCAATGGTATTGAGACTATCAAGTCCTTGACCAGTGAAAGTCAGCGTTACCAAAAAATTGACAAGGAATTTGTGGATTATCTGAAGAAATCCTTTACCTATAGTCGAGCAGAGAGTCAGCAAAAGGCTCTGAAAAAGGTTGCCCATCTCTTGCTTAATGTCGGCATTCTCTGGATGGGGGCTGTTCTGGTCATGGATGGCAAGATGAGTTTGGGGCAGTTGATTACCTATAATACCTTGCTGGTTTACTTTACCAATCCTTTGGAAAATATCATCAATCTGCAAACCAAGCTTCAGACAGCGCAGGTTGCCAATAACCGTCTAAATGAAGTGTATCTAGTAGCTTCTGAGTTTGAGGAGAAGAAAACAGTTGAGGATTTGAGCTTGATGAAGGGAGAGATGACTTTCAAGCAGGTTCATTACAAGTATGGCTATGGTCGAGACGTCTTGTCGGATATCAATTTAACCGTTCCCCAAGGGTCTAAGGTGGCTTTTGTGGGGATTTCAGGGTCAGGTAAGACGACTTTGGCCAAGATGATGGTTAATTTTTACGACCCAAGTCAAGGGGAGATTAGTCTGGGTGGTGTCAATCTCAATCAGATTGATAAAAAAGCCCTGCGCCAGTACATCAACTATCTGCCTCAACAGCCCTATGTCTTTAACGGAACGATTTTGGAGAATCTTCTTTTGGGAGCCAAGGAGGGGACGACACAGGAAGATATCTTACGGGCGGTCGAATTGGCAGAGATTCGAGAGGATATCGAGCGCATGCCACTGAATTATCAGACAGAATTGACTTCGGATGGGGCAGGGATTTCAGGTGGTCAACGTCAGAGAATCGCTTTGGCGCGTGCTCTCTTGACAGATGCGCCGGTCTTGATTTTGGATGAGGCGACTAGCAGTTTGGATATTTTGACAGAGAAGCGGATTGTCGATAATCTCATGGCTTTGGACAAGACCTTGATTTTCATTGCTCACCGCTTGACTATTGCTGAGCGGACAGAGAAGGTAGTTGTCTTGGATCAGGGCAAGATTGTCGAAGAAGGAAAGCATGCTGATTTGCTTGCACAGGGTGGCTTTTACGCCCATTTGGTCAATAGCTAGAAAGAGGAGAGGATGAAACCAGAATTTTTAGAAAGTGCGGAGTTTTATAATCGTCGTTACCATAATTTTTCCAGTAGTGTGATTGTACCCATGGCCCTTCTGCTCGTGTTTTTACTTGGCTTTGCAACTGTTGCAGAAAAGGAGATGAGTTTGTCCACTAGAGCTACTGTCGAACCTAGTCGTATCCTTGCAAATATCCAGTCAACTAGCAACAATCGTATTCTTGTCAATCATTTGGAAGAAAATAAGCTGGTTAAGAAGGGGGATCTTTTGGTTCAATACCAAGAAGGGGCAGAGGGTGTCCAAGCGGAGTCCTATGCCAGTCAGTTGGACATGCTAAAGGATCAAAAAAAGCAATTGGAGTATCTGCAAAAGAGCCTGCAAGAAGGGGAGAACCACTTTCCAGAGGAGGATAAGTTTGGCTACCAAGCCACCTTTCGCGACTACATCAGTCAAGCAGGCAGTCTTAGGGCTAGTACATCGCAACAAAATGAGACCATCGCGTCCCAGAATGCAGCAGCTAGCCAAACCCAAGCCGAAATCGGCAACCTCATCAGTCAAACAGAGGCTAAAATTCGCGATTACCAGACAGTTAAGTCAGCTATTGAAACAGGTGCTTCCTTGGCCGGTCAGAATCTAGCCTACTCTCTTTACCAGTCCTACAAGTCTCAGGGCGAGGAAAATCCCCAAACTAAGGTTCAGGCAGTTGCACAGGTTGAAGCACAGATTTCTCAGTTAGAATCTAGTCTTGCTACTTACCGTGTCCAGTATGCAGGTTCAGGTACCCAGCAAGCCTATGCGTCAGGGTTAAGCAGTCAATTGGAATCCCTTAAATCCCAACACTTGGCAAAGGTTGGTCAGGAATTGACCCTTCTAGCCCAGAAAATCTTGGAGGCAGAGTCAGGTAAGAAGGTACAGGGAAATCTTTTAGACAAGGGGAAAATTACGGCAAGTGAGGATGGGGTGCTTCATCTTAATCCTGAGACCAGTGATTCTAGCATGGTTGCAGAAGGTGCCCTACTAGCCCAACTTTATCCATCTTTGGAAAGAGAAGGGAAAGCCAAACTCACAGCCTATCTAAGTTCAAAAGATGTAGCAAGAATCAAGGTCGGTGATTCTGTTCGCTATACTACGACTCATGATGCCGGGAATCAACTTTTTCTAGATTCTACTATTACAAGTATTGATGCGACAGCTACTAAGACTGAGAAAGGGAATTTCTTTAAAATCGAGGCGGAGATTAATCTAACTTCGGAGCAGGCTGAAAAACTTAGGTACGGGGTGGAAGGCCGTCTACAGATGATTACGGGCAAGAAAAGTTATCTACGTTATTATTTGGATCAATTTTTGAACAAAGAGTAATGTTCGTGTTTTTAGAGTTAAATAATTTTTAAACTGTGAGAAAGATTCTTCTTGCAGTTTTTTCTTTACAATTTTTGAAAAACATCTGCTATTTATTCGGTTAAATTCTTGTGTTTTTTGGTTTTTTGTGGTAAAATGTGCTCAAGTAATACGAAAGGCGAACTTTAAAATGTCAAAACAATTGATCTATTCGGGAAAAGCTAAAGATATCTATACAACTGAGGATGAAAATCTTATTATTTCAACTTACAAGGACCAGGCGACTGCTTTCAACGGTGTCAAGAAGGAGCAGATTGCAGGTAAGGGAGTCTTGAATAATCAGATCTCATCTTTTATTTTTGAGAAATTAAATGCGGCTGGTGTGGCGACTCACTTTGTGGAGAAACTTTCAGACACGGAACAACTCAATAAAAAGGTTAAGATTATTCCTTTGGAAGTCGTGCTCCGCAACTATACTGCTGGTTCCTTTTCAAAACGTTTTGGTGTGGATGAGGGAATCGCCTTGGAGACTCCGATTGTCGAATTTTACTACAAAAATGATGATTTGGATGATCCATTTATCAATGATGAGCATGTGAAATTCCTACAGATTGCGGATGACCAGCAGATTGCCTACTTGAAGGAAGAAACGCGTCGTATCAATGAACTATTGAAAGTCTGGTTTGCTGAGATTGGGCTTAAATTGATTGACTTTAAGCTAGAGTTCGGTTTTGACAAGGATGGCAAGATTATCTTGGCAGACGAATTTTCACCAGATAACTGCCGCTTGTGGGATGCTGATGGCAACCACATGGATAAGGATGTTTTCCGTAGAGGATTGGGAGAACTAACCGACGTTTATGAGATTGTTTGGGAAAAGTTGCAGGAATTGAAATAATCTGTTTGCAATGGAAAACCTTCGTCTCTCAACTAAAAGGACTCAGGCTGAAAAGGTCCCCCAGACCTTTTCACTCTGTAGAGAACTAGGTGAACCAACCGATGTTTACGAAATTGTCTGGGAAAAGTTGCAGGGTTTAAAATAACAACCTCAAGGCTGTTTGGGAATATTGCAAGAGCTGAAATAAAGGAATAAGAATTGATGGATAAACGTATTTTTGTTGAAAAAAAGGCTGATTTTCAGGTCAAGTCAGAGAGTTTGGTTAGAGAGCTCCAGCACAACTTGGGACTGTCAAGCTTGAAAAGTATTCGTATTGTGCAAGTATATGATGTATTTGACTTGGCTGAGGACTTGTTTGCACCTGCAGAGAAGCACATTTTCTCTGAGCAGGTAACCGACCATGTTTTAGATGAAGTATCTGTGCAGGCGGATCTTGCTAACTATGCTTTCTTTGCCATTGAAAGTCTGCCAGGGCAGTTTGACCAGCGTGCAGCTTCGTCACAGGAAGCCTTGCTTTTGTTGGGAAGTTCGAGTGACGTGACAGTCAACACAGCCCAACTTTACTTGGTGAATAAAGATATTGATGCGACTGAGTTGGAAGCTGTCAAAAACTACCTGCTCAATCCAGTTGATTCTCGTTTCAAGGATATCACGACAGGGATTGCCAAGCAGGAGTTTTCAGAGTCAGACAAGACCATTCCAAAATTGACTTTCTTTGAAAGCTATACAGCAGAAGACTTTGCTCGCTACAAGGCCGAACAAGGGATGGCCATGGAAGTGGATGATTTGCTCTTTATCCAAGACTACTTTAAGTCAATCGGGCGCGTGCCAACTGAGACTGAACTTAAGGTTTTGGACACTTACTGGTCTGACCACTGCCGTCATACGACTTTTGAGACAGAGTTGAAACACATCGACTTTTCAGCTTCTAAATTTCAAAAGCAATTGCAGTCAACCTATGACAAGTATATTGCCATGCGCGAGGAATTAGGTCGGTCTGAAAAACCACAAACCTTGATGGATATGGCGACTATTTTCGGTCGTTATGAGCGTGCTAATGGACGATTGGATGATATGGAAGTCTCTGACGAAATCAATGCCTGCTCAGTTGAAATTGAAGTGGACGTTGATGGTGTCAAGGAACCTTGGCTCCTCATGTTTAAAAACGAAACCCACAACCATCCAACAGAAATTGAGCCATTTGGTGGAGCGGCTACCTGTATTGGTGGAGCTATTCGTGATCCGTTGTCAGGCCGTTCCTATGTTTACCAAGCCATGCGTATTTCAGGTGCTGGTGATATTACAGCACCGATTTCGGAAACTCGCGCTGGGAAATTGCCACAACAAGTCATTTCTAAAACAGCAGCTCATGGTTATTCTTCATATGGTAACCAGATTGGGCTTGCAACAACCTACGTTCGTGAATACTTCCACCCAGGCTTTGTAGCTAAACGTATGGAACTTGGTGCCGTTGTTGGTGCGGCTCCCAAGGGCAATGTTGTCCGTGAAAAACCTGAAGCAGGTGATGTGATCATCCTTCTCGGAGGCAAAACAGGTCGTGATGGTGTCGGTGGTGCGACGGGCTCTTCTAAGGTTCAAACAGTTGAGTCTGTAGAGACTGCTGGTGCTGAGGTTCAAAAAGGAAATGCCATCGAAGAACGCAAGATTCAGCGCCTCTTCCGTAATGGCAATGTCACTCGTCTGATCAAGAAGTCCAATGACTTTGGGGCAGGCGGTGTCTGTGTGGCTATCGGTGAATTGGCAGACGGTCTTGAAATCGACCTCAACAAGGTGCCTCTTAAATACCAGGGCTTGAATGGTACAGAAATTGCCATCTCTGAATCACAAGAACGGATGGCGGTCGTGGTTCGTCCTGAAGATGTGGATACCTTCGTTGCCGAATGTAACAAAGAAAATATTGATGCTGTTGTGGTGGCGACAGTAACTGAAAAACCAAATCTTGTCATGCACTGGAATGGTGAGACAATCGTTGACTTGGAGCGTCGTTTCCTTGACACCAATGGTGTGCGCGTGGTTGTCGATGCCAAAGTTGTGGACAAGGATGTCAAACTCCCAGAAGAGCGTCAAACATCTGCTGAAACACTGGAATCAGATACCCTTACGGTTCTATCTGACCTCAACCATGCAAGTCAAAAAGGATTACAGACTATCTTTGACTGCTCTGTTGGACGCTCAACGGTTAATCACCCACTTGGTGGTCGTTACCAACTCACACCAACTGAGGCATCTGTGCAGAAATTGCCAGTTCAACACGGTGTGACTCATACTGCGTCGGTCATTGCTCAAGGTTTCAACCCATATGTAGCTGAATGGTCTCCATACCACGGTGCTGCTTATGCGGTTATCGAAGCAACTGCTCGTTTGGTGGCTGCTGGTGCCAACTGGTCCAAGGCTCGTTTCTCTTACCAAGAGTATTTCGAGCGGATGGACAAACAAGCAGAGCGTTTCGGTCAGCCAGTAGCCGCCCTTCTAGGTTCTATTGAAGCACAAATTCAGCTTGGCTTGCCATCTATCGGTGGTAAGGACTCCATGTCTGGTACCTTTGAAGAATTGACCGTTCCGCCAACCTTGGCTGCCTTTGGGGTGACGACGGCAGATAGCCGTAAGGTGCTCTCTCCAGAATTTAAAGCTGTTGGGGAAAATATCTACTACATCCCAGGTCAAGCCCTCTCTGCAGAGATTGATTTTGACTTGATTAAGAAAAATTTTACTCAGTTTGAAGCCATCCAAGCTGACCATAAAGTGACATCTGCATCAGCTGTCAAATACGGTGGTGTAGTTGAAAGTTTGGCTCTTGCTACCTTTGGAAACTATATTGGTGCAGAGGTGACCTTGCCTGAACTTAAAACAGCTTTGACAGCTCAATTAGGCGGCTTTGTCTTCACATCTCCTGAAGAAATTGCTGGAGTAGAGAAGGTTGGACAAACGAAAGCAGACTTTACACTGACTGTCAACCGTGTGAAACTAGATGGACACAAGCTTGACAGTGCATTTCAAGGGACATTGGAAGAAGTTTACCCAACAGAATTTACCCGAGCGAAAGAACTAGAAGAAGTACCAGCTGTGGCATCAGATGTTGTGATTAAAGCCAAAGAAAAGGTTGAAAAACCTGTGGTTTACATCCCAGTCTTTCCAGGAACCAACTCAGAATATGATTCAGCTAAGGCCTTCGAAAAAGAAGGTGCAGAGGTCAATTTGGTGCCATTCGTGACCTTGAATGAAGAAGCTATTGTCAAGTCAGTTGAAACTATGGTTGACAATATCGACAAGACTAATATTCTCTTCTTTGCTGGTGGATTCTCGGCTGCGGATGAACCAGATGGTTCAGCTAAGTTTATCGTCAATATCCTGCTTAATGAAAAAGTGCGTGTGGCTATTGATAGCTTTATCGCCCGTGGTGGTTTGATTATCGGTATTTGTAATGGATTCCAAGCCTTAGTCAAATCGGGTCTCCTACCCTACGGAAACTTTGAAGCTGCTAACAGTACTAGCCCAACCCTCTTCTACAATGATGCCAACCAACACGTGGCCAAGATGGTGGAAACTCGTATTGCCAATACCAACTCACCATGGTTGGCTGGTGTGCAAGTGGGCGATATCCACGCTATTCCTGTTTCGCACGGTGAAGGGAAGTTTGTCGTGACGGCTGAGGAATTTGCAGAGCTCCGTGACAATGGACAAATTTTCAGCCAATACGTTGACTTTAACGGTAAACCAAGTATGGATTCTAAGTACAATCCGAATGGTTCTGTCCATGCCATCGAAGGAATTACCAGCAAGAATGGTCAAATCATCGGTAAGATGGGCCACTCAGAACGTTATGAGGATGGTCTTTTCCAAAATATCCCAGGCAATAAAGACCAACACCTGTTCGCATCAGCGGTTAAACATTTCACTGGAAAATAAGACTTACAGATTTTCTAATAGATAGTATCAGTAATGTAAAAGTCATGTAAATCTAGCTCTTGATGATTACAAATGAAAATTAGGTATAAAAAATGACATACGAAGTAAAATCTCTTAATGAAGAATGTGGTGTTTTCGGTATTTGGGGACATCCAGATGCTGCTAAGTTGACCTATTTTGGACTCCACAGTCTTCAACACCGTGGTCAGGAGGGGGCAGGAATCCTCTCCAATGATCAAGGACAACTGAAGCGCCATCGTGACATGGGGCTTTTATCAGAAGTTTTCAGAAATCCAGCCAATTTGGATAAATTGACAGGAGCTGGTGCGATTGGGCATGTGCGTTATGCGACTGCTGGCGAAGCTTCTGTTGATAACATCCAACCCTTCCTCTTCCGTTTTCACGATATGCAGTTTGGTTTGGCTCATAATGGAAATCTGACCAATGCAGCCTCTCTCAAGAAAGAACTGGAACAAAGAGGAGCAATTTTCAGCGCGACTTCGGACTCTGAAATCTTGGCTCACCTCATTCGTCGCAGTCATAATCCTAGCCTGATGGGCAAAATCAAGGAAGCGCTCAGTCTTGTCAAAGGTGGTTTTGCCTATATCTTGCTGTTTGAGGACAAGTTGATTGCGGCTCTTGACCCTAATGGCTTTCGTCCGCTTTCTATCGGGAAAATGGCCAACGGAGCGGTGGTTGTTTCCTCTGAAACCTGTGCTTTTGAGGTCATTGGTGCCGAGTGGATTTGTGATTTGAAGCCAGGTGAGATTGTGATCATTGATGACGAGGGCATTCAGTATGACAGCTATACAGATGATACCCAGTTGGCGATTTGTTCTATGGAGTATATCTACTTTGCCCGCCCTGATTCTAATATCCACGGTGTCAATGTCCATACGGCACGTAAGAGAATGGGAGCGCAATTGGCGCGAGAATTTAAGCATGAGGCAGATATTGTAGTTGGTGTGCCCAATTCTTCCCTAAGCGCGGCTATGGGATTTGCGGAAGAATCAGGCTTACCAAATGAAATGGGTCTGATCAAAAACCAATACACCCAGCGAACTTTTATCCAACCGACTCAAGAATTGCGGGAGCAAGGAGTGCGGATGAAACTGTCTGCTGTTTCGGGTGTTGTCAAAGGCAAACGTGTGGTCATGGTGGATGATTCCATTGTACGTGGAACAACCTCTCGTCGTATCGTTCAGCTCTTGAAAGAAGCGGGTGCGACTGAGGTTCACGTTGCCATTGGAAGTCCTGCACTAGCGTATCCATGTTTCTACGGGATTGATATCCAGACCCGTCAGGAGCTGATTGCAGCCAATCATACGGTCGAAGAAACTCGCCAAATCATTGGTGCGGACAGTCTGACTTATCTTTCAATTGATGGCTTGATTGAGTCGATTGGTATCGAAACAGATGCGCCGAACGGTGGTCTCTGTGTCGCTTACTTTGACGGTGACTACCCAACGCCTCTCTATGACTACGAAGAAGACTATCGTAGAAGTTTGGAAGAAAAGACCAGTTTTTACAAGTAGGCGACAGATTCTCCATTAAAGAAAAGGAAAAAACAAATGACAAATAAAAATGCATATGCCCAGTCGGGTGTGGATGTTGAAGCGGGTTATGAAGTTGTTGAACGGATTAAAAAGCACGTGGCCCGTACGGAGCGTGCAGGTGTCATGGGAGCTCTTGGTGGCTTTGGTGGTATGTTTGACCTTTCCAAGACTGGGGTTAAAGAACCCGTCTTGATTTCAGGGACTGACGGTGTCGGAACCAAGCTCATGTTGGCTATCAAGTACGACAAGCACGATACCATCGGGCAGGACTGTGTGGCCATGTGTGTCAACGACATCATTGCTGCAGGTGCGGAACCCCTCTATTTTCTCGACTACGTAGCGACAGGGAAGAATGAACCAGCTAAGCTAGAACAAGTGGTTGCTGGTGTGGCAGAAGGTTGTGTGCAGGCTGGTGCTGCCCTCATCGGTGGGGAAACGGCTGAAATGCCGGGCATGTACGGCGAAGACGACTATGACTTGGCTGGTTTTGCGGTCGGTGTGGCTGAAAAATCTCAAATCATTGACGGTTCAAAGGTGGTAGAGGGAGATGTTCTTCTCGGACTTGCTTCAAGTGGGATTCACTCAAATGGTTACTCTTTGGTTCGTCGTGTCTTTGCGGATTACACAGGTGAGGAAGTCCTACCAGAATTGGAAGGCAAGAAACTTAAGGAAGTTCTACTTGAGCCGACTCGTATCTATGTCAAGGCTGTCTTGCCGCTCATCAAAGAAGAGTTGGTCAACGGCATTGCCCACATCACAGGTGGTGGCTTTATCGAAAATGTCCCTCGTATGTTTGCAGATGACCTAGCTGCTGAAATTGATGAAAGCAAAGTTCCAGTGCTTCCAATTTTCAAAGCCCTTGAAAAATATGGTCAGATTAAACACGAAGAAATGTTTGAAATCTTCAATATGGGTGTGGGACTTATGTTGGCGGTCAGCCCTGAAAATGTAGAGCGTGTAAAAGAATTGTTGGATGAAGCAGTCTATGAAATTGGTCGCATCGTCAAGAAAGAAAACGAAAGTGTCATTATCAAATGAAAAAAATAGCGGTTTTTGCCTCTGGTAATGGCTCAAATTTTCAGGTGATTGCCGAAGAATTTCCAGTGGAGTTTGTCTTTTCAGACCATCGTGATGCCTATGTGCTTGAGCGTGCAAAGCAGCTCGGCGTTCTGTCCTATGCTTTTGAACTCAAGGAGTTTGAGAGCAAGGCAGACTACGAAGCAGCCCTTGTCGAACTCTTGGAAGAACACCAGATTGACTTGGTTTGCCTAGCAGGCTACATGAAAATCGTTGGACCAACCTTATTGTCGGCTTATGAAGGTCGGATTGTCAACATTCATCCAGCCTACTTGCCAGAATTTCCAGGAGCTCATGGGATTGAGGATGCTTGGAATGCTGGCGTGGGTCAGTCTGGTGTGACCATTCACTGGGTGGATTCGGGTGTGGATACAGGCCAGGTCATCAAACAGGTTCGTGTGCCACGACTAGCTGATGATACCATTGACAGATTTGAAGCTCGCATCCATGAAGCAGAGTACAGGTTGTATCCGGAAGTAGTGAAGGCTCTATTTACAGATTGACTTTTTGATGATTCATATGATATCTTTGATTTTAAATTGGAGTCAGTGTTTGTTGAAGACGGCTTCAAACGGAGGTATTTGTAATGTTAGAATCTAAAAAAACAACTCGATATGTATTTTATGTCTATCTGATGTTATTAACTTGGGGAATCTTATTTAAGTTTGAAACAAATCCTGAATTTATAGCATTTTTCTTAGCTCCAAGGTATATCAATTGGATTCCATTTTCAGAACCACTAATAGTCGATGGAAAAATTGTTTTTGCTGAAATGTTATTTAATCTGATTTTCTTTATTCCATTAGGTGTTTGTTTCCCTTTGATAAAAACTAATTTATCTAGTTTAAGAATAGTCGGGACAGGTTTCTTGATTAGTTTATTGTTTGAGTGCTTACAGTATATTTTAGCAATAGGTATAACAGATATAACGAATTTGACTTTAAATACGCTAGGTGTCTGTGTAGGCTTACTGATTTATCAAATTTTTATAAGAGTGTTCAAATCACAGACTAGAAAATGGATCAATATCTTAGGTATGCTTAGCCTTGGTTTTGCTTATCTTGTTTTACTGTTACTGCATTTAATTGGTGTTTAACTAATGATTAAAAAGGAGAATATAATGACTAAACGCGTCTTAATCAGCGTCTCAGACAAAGCGAGCATTGTTGAATTTGCCCAAGAACTCAAAAAACTTGGTTGGGAGATTATCTCAACAGGTGGAACTAAGGTTGCCCTTGATAATGCTGGGGTGGATACCATTGCTATCGATGATGTGACTGGTTTCCCAGAAATGATGGACGGTCGTGTGAAGACCCTCCACCCAAATATCCACGGAGGGCTTCTCGCTCGTCGTGACTTGGATAGCCACTTGGAAGCGGCTAAGGACAACAAGATTGAGCTCATTGACCTTGTGGTGGTCAACCTTTACCCATTTAAGGAAACTATCCTTAAACCAGATGTGACTTATGCTGATGCAGTTGAAAATATCGATATTGGTGGGCCATCTATGCTTCGTTCAGCAGCGAAAAATCATGCCAGTGTTACAGTTGTGGTAGATCCTGCTGACTACGCTGTGGTTTTGGATGAATTGGCAGCAAACGGCGAAACCTCTTATGAAACTCGCCAACGTTTAGCAGCCAAAGTATTTCGTCACACAGCGGCTTATGACGCCTTGATTGCAGAATACTTCACAGCTCAAGTGGGTGAAAGCAAGCCTGAAAAACTCACTTTGACTTATGACCTCAAGCAACCAATGCGTTACGGTGAGAATCCTCAACAAGACGCGGACTTTTACCAGAAAGCTTTGCCTACAGACTACTCCATTGCTTCAGCCAAACAGCTCAACGGGAAAGAATTGTCATTTAATAATATCCGTGATGCAGATGCTGCTATCCGTATCATCCGTGACTTCAAAGATAGTCCAACCGTTGTGGCTCTCAAACACATGAATCCATGTGGAATTGGTCAAGCTGATGACATCGAGACTGCTTGGGACTACGCTTATGAGTCTGACCCAGTGTCTATCTTTGGTGGGATTGTCGTCCTCAACCGTGAGGTGGATGCTGCGACAGCTGAGAAGATGCACGGCGTTTTCCTCGAAATCATCATTGCACCAAGCTATACGGATGAAGCGCTAGCCATTTTGATCAATAAAAAGAAAAACTTGCGTATCCTTGCCTTGCCATTTAATGCTCAAGAGGCTAGCGAAGTGGAAGCAGAATACACAGGTGTAGTCGGTGGACTTCTCGTGCAAAATCAAGACGTGGTCAAGGAAAGCCCAGCTGACTGGCAAGTGGTGACTAAACGTCAGCCAACTGAGACAGAAGCGACTGCTCTTGAGTTCGCTTGGAAGGCTATCAAGTACGTCAAATCAAATGGTATTATCGTGACCAACGACCACATGACACTTGGTGTTGGTCCAGGTCAAACCAACCGTGTGGCTTCTGTTCGCCTTGCCATTGACCAAGCCAAAGATCGTCTGGACGGGGCGGTCCTTGCTTCAGATGCCTTCTTCCCATTTGCGGATAACGTGGAAGAAATCGCCAAAGCAGGAATTAAGGCCATCATCCAGCCCGGTGGCTCTGTCCGTGACCAAGAATCCATCGAAGCAGCGGATAAATACGGCTTGACTATGGTCTTTACAGGTGTGAGACATTTTAGACATTAAGAAGATAAAAGGGAAGAAAACAGTTTCTTTCCTTTTTTGGCTTAAAATGCTAACTGAAACAAGATTAAAACGAACTTTTTTGATATAATGTTGGTAAATAATTCGCAAAAGAGGTTGAGGAATGAAACTGCTTGTTGTCGGTTCTGGTGGTCGTGAGCATGCGATTGCTAAAAAGTTACTTGAATCAAAAGACGTGGAAAAAGTCTTTGTAGCTCCTGGGAATGATGGGATGACTCTGGATGGTTTGGAATTGGTAAATATCTCTATTTCCGAACATTCTAAATTGATTGACTTCGCAAAGACCAATGATGTTGCTTGGACCTTTATCGGTCCAGATGATGCCCTTGCTGCTGGCATCGTGGATGATTTTAACCAAGCTGGACTTAAGGCCTTTGGTCCGACTAGGGCTGCAGCGGAGCTGGAGTGGTCCAAGGATTTCGCCAAGGAAATCATGGTCAAATACGGCGTTCCGACAGCAATATATGGCACATTTTCAGATTTCGAGGAAGCCAAGGCCTATATCGAAAAGCATGGTGCGCCTATCGTAGTCAAGGCGGATGGCTTGGCACTTGGGAAGGGTGTCGTCGTTGCTGAGACGGTTGAGCAAGCGGTCGAAGCCGCTCATGAGATGCTTTTGGACAATAAATTTGGTGACTCAGGTGCGCGCGTGGTTATTGAGGAATTCCTTGAAGGAGAGGAATTTTCACTCTTTGCCTTTGTCAATGGTGATAAGTTCTACATCATGCCAACGGCTCAGGACCACAAACGTGCCTATGATGGCGACAAAGGGCCTAACACGGGTGGTATGGGTGCCTATGCGCCAGTTCCACACTTACCACAGAGTGTAGTTGATACAGCGGTTGACACCATTGTCAAGCCAGTTCTAGAAGGGGTGATTAAAGAAGGTCGTCCTTATCTGGGAGTTCTTTACGCAGGGCTTATCCTGACAGCTGATGGACCGAAGGTCATCGAGTTCAACGCTCGGTTCGGAGATCCAGAAACTCAGCTTATCTTGCCTCGCTTAACCTCTGACTTTGCTCAAAATATCACAGATATCCTGGATAGCAAGGAGCCAAATATCACGTGGACGGACAAGGGTGTGACTCTGGGTGTGGTTGTCGCATCCAAGGGCTACCCGCTAGATTATTCAAAGGGTGTTGAGTTGCCAGTCAAAACCGATGGCGACATCATTACCTACTATGCAGGGGCTAAGTTTGCGGAAAATAGCAGAGCACTGCTCTCAAACGGCGGACGAGTTTATATGCTCGTTACCACAGCAGATACCGTCAAAGAAGCCCAAGCCAGCATCTACCAAGAACTATCCCAACAAAAAATAGAAGGACTCTTCTACCGAACAGATATCGGAAGCAAGGCAATTAAGTAAAGATATAAGAATAACGCGCCGTAGTCGCCAAACACGATAATGGTCGTCGTGGTGAAAAGACCAGAACAGTGAATGTTCTGGTCAGGGGGAAACTTGGAGACCGTAGGCTCAAAGTTTAGGAATGAAACCGAAGGTTTGCTTCCGCCTCCATCACCTAAGACCATTATCAAAAAGAAAAATAAAAATTCACAAAATACGTTAATGGTCGTATGGTTTGCGAGCGTTAGCGAGCTAATATAGAATAATCACCGCCGTTGTGAAAGAACGATTGGATGACAATCCAATCGTTCAGGGAAATTGGAAGACCTTGGGTTTCCAATTTAGGCATGAGACACCTTTGGTGGCTGCTGCCGTCCCTCACAAGCTAAGGTGATTGTTGAAAAAGAGGAAAAAGGAGAAGAAATGAAACCAGTAATTTCCATCATCATGGGCTCAAAATCCGACTGGGCAACCATGCAAAAAACAGCAGAAGTCCTAGACCGCTTCGGTGTAGCCTACGAAAAGAAAGTTGTTTCCGCACACCGTACACCAGACCTCATGTTCAAACATGCAGAAGAAGCCCGTAGTCGTGGCATCAAGATCATCATCGCAGGTGCTGGTGGCGCAGCGCATTTGCCAGGCATGGTAGCTGCCAAAACAACCCTTCCAGTCATTGGTGTGCCAGTCAAGTCTCGTGCTCTTAGTGGAGTGGATTCACTCTATTCTATCGTTCAGATGCCGGGTGGGGTGCCTGTTGCGACCATGGCTATCGGTGAAGCTGGAGCGACTAACGCAGCTCTCTTTGCCCTCCGTCTCCTCTCTGTAGAAGATAAGTCCATTGCGGATGCACTTGCCAACTTTGCTGAAGAACAAGGAAAAATCGCAGAGGAGTCGTCAAATGAGCTCATCTAAAACAATCGGAATTATCGGTGGCGGTCAACTGGGTCAGATGATGGCCATTTCTGCTATCTACATGGGCCACAAGGTTATCGCGCTGGATCCTGCGGCGGATTGCCCGGCCTCTCGCGTGGCGGAAATCATTGTGGCACCTTATAACGATGTGGACGCCCTCCGTCAGTTGGCAGACCGTTGCGATGTCCTCACTTATGAGTTTGAAAATGTCGACGCTGACGGTTTGGATGCCGTTATCAAGGATGGACAACTCCCTCAAGGAACAGATCTGCTCCGCATTTCGCAAAATCGTATTTTTGAAAAGGACTTTTTGTCAAACAAGGCTCAAGTCACTGTGGCACCCTACAAGGTCGTGACTTCTAGCCTAGACTTGGCAGATATCGACTTGTCGAAAAACTATGTCCTCAAGACTGCGACTGGTGGCTACGATGGTCATGGACAAAAGGTTATTCGTTCAGAAGCAGACTTGGAAGCAGCCTATGCGCTAGCAGACTCAGCAGACTGCGTCTTGGAAGAATTTGTCAACTTTGACCTTGAGATTTCTGTCATCGTGTCAGGAAATGGCAAGGAGGTGACGTTTTTCCCAGTTCAGGAAAATATCCACCGCAACAATATCCTGTCTAAGACCATCGTACCAGCCCGCATTTCTGAAAGTCTAGTAGACAAGGCTAAAGCTATGGCAGTGCGAATCGCAGAACAACTCAACTTGTCTGGAACTCTCTGTGTGGAAATGTTTGCGACTGATGATGACGTTATTGTCAATGAAATCGCCCCACGACCACATAACTCTGGGCACTATTCTATTGAAGCCTGTGATTTCTCTCAGTTTGACACCCATATTCTCGGTGTTCTCGGAGCACCATTACCAGTCATCAAACTCCATGCGCCAGCCGTTATGCTTAATGTCCTCGGTCAGCATGTCGAGGCTGCTGAGCAATATGTGACAGAAAATTCAAGCGCCCACCTCCACATGTATGGTAAAATAGAAGCGAAGCACAACCGCAAGATGGGACATGTGACCTTGTTTAGTGATGTACCGGATAGTGTGGATGAGCTTGGGGAAGGGATTGATTTTTAGGACAAGTCTATGATACAAATTATCGTTAATACATTTATTGAAAAGGATAGGACTGGAGCAGTTGTTGAAGTGTTGTATGCCAGTGCTGACCAAGATAAGGTACAAGCTAAATATGAAGAACTAGCTGCACAATACCCCGAAAATTATTTAGCTATCTATGATGTACCGCTGGATACGGATTTGAATACACTAGATCATTACCCGTCTGTGTTTATTGAAAAAGAGGAGTTTGAGTAGAAATCTTGGTTTACCTAGATAGCTTATTCCCAACAGCTTAAGAAGAAAGGAAAAATTAACACATGATCAACCGTTACTCTCGCCCTGAGATGGCGAATATTTGGAGTGAAGAAAATAAATACCGTGCTTGGCTTGAGGTGGAAATCCTCTCTGACGAGGCATGGGCTGAGTTGGGGGAAATCCCTAAGGAAGATGTGGCTTTGATTCGCAAGAAGGCGGACTTTGACATCGACCGTATTTTGGAAATTGAGCAGGAGACGCGCCACGATGTGGTGGCTTTCACGCGTGCGGTTTCTGAGACTCTTGGTGAAGAGCGCAAGTGGGTTCACTATGGGTTAACTTCTACCGACGTGGTGGATACTGCTTATGGTTACCTCTACAAGCAGGCCAACGACATCATCCGTCGTGACCTTGAAAACTTCACTAATATCATCGCTGACAAGGCCAAGGAGCACAAGTTCACCATCATGATGGGGCGTACTCATGGTGTGCACGCTGAGCCGACAACCTTTGGTCTTAAATTGGCAACTTGGTACAGCGAAATGAAACGCAATATCGAGCGTTTCGAGCATGCAGCTGCTGGTGTAGAAGCTGGTAAGATTTCTGGTGCGGTTGGGAACTTTGCCAATATCCCACCATTTGTAGAGGAGTATGTCTGCGATAAACTTGGCATCCGTGCCCAAGAAATCTCTACACAAGTCCTTCCTCGTGACCTTCACGCTGAGTACTTTGCGGTTCTTGCCAGCATTGCGACTTCAATCGAACGTATGGCGACTGAGATTCGTGGTCTACAAAAATCTGAGCAACGCGAAGTAGAAGAGTTCTTTGCTAAAGGGCAAAAAGGATCTTCAGCAATGCCTCACAAACGCAACCCAATCGGTTCTGAAAATATGACTGGTCTGGCGCGTGTCATTCGTGGTCACATGATTACGGCTTATGAAAACGTCGCTCTCTGGCACGAACGCGATATTTCCCACTCATCAGCTGAGCGTATCATCACACCAGATACGACCATTTTGATTGACTACATGCTCAACCGTTTTGGAAATATCGTCAAGAACTTGACAGTCTTCCCAGAAAATATGATCCGAAACATGAACTCGACTTTTGGTCTTATCTTTAGCCAACGGGCTATGTTGACATTGATTGAAAAAGGCATGACCCGTGAGCAAGCCTATGACTTGGTGCAACCAAAAACAGCCTACTCTTGGGACAACCAAGTAGACTTTAAACCACTTCTTGAGGCAGATTCAGAAGTAACATCACGTCTCACTCAAGAAGAAATCGATGAAATCTTCAACCCAGTTTATTACACCAAACGAGTGGATGATATCTTTGAACGTCTTGGACTAGGTGATTAATTAAAAAATAAACAGCGAGCTTCAATCTCGCTGTTTATTTTTTATCGAAAAGACTTAGTCTTCTTTTCTTTTAGTGAGTCCATAGGCTGCTAGTGTGGCCATGAGTCCTGCGACTACTAGTCCTGCAGAATCGTGAGTTCCTGTTTCAGGAAGTTTTTTCTCTATTACCACAGGAGCTGGATCTTGAGGAAGAGCTTTGCTTTCCTCAGCAGGAGCAGTTGATGGAGCTGGTTGGCTTGGGATTTCTAGTTTTGGTTTTTCTTCAGCAATAGCGGCTTGTCCGTTTTCATCGCCTACATGTGTTACCATAGTTCCGACTTCGACTATTTGAGTAACGGCTTCCTGTGCTACGACACTATTTACAAGTGTTTTCACTTCCTTACCATCGGCAGAAGTGCTCACAGAGTAGAAGTTGCTACGATGTCCATTGACGCCCTTAGTAATGACTTGTGTTTTTCCTTTGAGTAAGAGTGGATTTTCACGAGTCACTGTGGTAAATGGAATTTCTTCTTCTTGGATATCCAGTCTAGGTTTTACCTCAGTAGTTGGTGCAAGACCACTTTCATCACCCTTGTGAGTTACAGGAGCGCCAACTTCAACCACTTGGTTTATAACTTCTTTGGTTACCTGGCTATCAAGGACTGTTTCTGTTGTTTTTCCATTTTCAGTGAGTACAGAGATGTAATGAGTTCGTTCACCTTTGACTCCTGCTGTGATAATATTTTCCTGACCAGCTGGGAGGTTAGGATTTTCTTTCTTGATAACTTCAAATGGAATTTCTTCAGTTCTTGTGATGAGTTCTGGTCTGGTTTCAACATTGGCAGCCACTTCATTTTCATCCAGGCTTCCTGAATGAGTTGCAGCTGGTTTGAGGCCTTGAAGAGCGGCTTTTAGGTTGGCTACAAGTGTGTCAAGCTCAGCTTGTTTATTACGGTTGAGGTTGTAATTTAGAGCTGTTTTAGCTGCGTCAAGGGCCTCAAGACTTTCTTTACTATATCCTTCTAAGTTTGTAGGAATTTTAGCTAATTCTTCGCGGAGAGCATTATAATTAGCACGGAAGTAGTCTTTGTTGTGGTCTGCAAAGGCAGTCATGAGTTCAAAGATTTCCTCTTCCTTGTACTCAGCGCTTGGTCTATCTGCCCAGATTGAAAGCATACTTCCGACTGTTGGAAGATCTACTTCAGGATATTTGGTAGAAGCTAGTTGATTGAATGGTGTTTTTCCAGTATTCTCAATAGCTTTCTTGAGGAAACCACCACCATCTTCTGGTTTTTGACCAAGAATGTAGTACCAGTCACCGTTGGTATTCAAGAATTTATAGCCTTTGCTTGCTAGGTATTGAGGTGATGCGAGGTTATATCCCCACCAGCCTTTAGACCAGTAAGAAATCAAGACATCTTTGTCAAACTGAACATCGTCCTTGTCTTCATAGTAGAAGCCATCGTTGAAGGCCATTGGTTGAAGCCCTCTTTCTTTGGCCATAGCTGCGAGGGTGTTGGCATATTCGGCAAATTTGCCATAGAGTTGATACCACTTGAGGTAGTACCAGCCTTGGGCACTAGTCGCATCGTTGGCGTATTCGTCAGTACCAAAGTTGAAAATCTTTGTTTTACCTGCAAAGAAGTCCATGTATTTACCGATGAGGGCTTTTACAAAGTTCATCGCTTCTTCGTTTTTCAAGTCCATAGTTGTTTTTGAAACTTTATCAAAGTGGGCTTGAGGATTTTTAATACCTAATTTTTCCATGGCAACCAGCATAGCATCCATGTGACCTGGACTGTTAATAGCTGGGATGAGACCGATGTCCTTAGATTTAGCGTATTCAATTAGCTCTGTCACTTCTGCCTGTGTTAGTGTAGTACCGTTTGGATCGTCGTAGTAAGCTTTAGTTCCTTCGATAATAGCTTTTTTAACGTCATCACTAGCATAGGTTTTTCCGTTGGCAGTAATGGTCATATCATCGAGTAGAAAGCGAAGTCCGTCATTTCCTAGAAGGAGATGGACATCAGAATATCCGAGTTCACTGGCCTTGTCTACGATGCGTTTGAGCTGGTTCAGAGTAAAGTATTTGCGTCCAGCATCGATTGAGATTACCTTGTTTTTGGCAAGTTTTTCAACCTCACGTTTAGCTTCTTCTTCTTTTTGAGCTTCAGGCGTGAGGGTCAAGTTGTTGACAGTTTCTTGAAGTTTAGCAATGGCTTGATCAATCGTATCTTGTTGGGCACGGCTAAGGTTGCTATCGAGAGAGCGAATAGCTTTTTCAGCTTCTTTTACGGCCGCGACGCTTTCTGCAGTATAACGGTTCAGGTCTTTTGGTACCTCGTTAAGTGCTTGCTCTGCAGATTCATAATCAGCTGCGAAGTATTCAGCGTTGGCATTTGCAAAATGACGCATGAGTTTGAAGAGGCGTGATGGTGAATAACGTGCAGATGGAGTGTCAGCCCAAGCAGCTACCATACCACCGATGATTGGGATATCAGCTCCTTCTGTTTTTGGTACAGAAGTGATTGGTGTGTTTTTAATACCATTGAGCCCCTGATCGAGATTGTACCAGCCTTGGCCATCAGCGTTTCGTCCAAGAACGTAGTACCAAGCATCATTGGTATTAAGGATTTGGTGACCTTTTTCAGCTAGTAGTTTAGAAGAAGCGACATCGTAGCCTCCCCAACCACCAGTCCACATAGAAACGATGATGTCTTTGTCAAAACTACCAAAGCTTGTGTCGCTATTGTAGTAGATACCGTCGTTAAAGGCCATTGGTTTGAGACCGTGCGATTTTACAATACGAGCGAGGTCATTGGCGTAGGCAATAAATTTTTCATAGCCTTTTACAGGGTAGCCTTCGTTTGGATAGTATTTATCAGCTTGAAGCACACTCCAACCTTTAGCATCTGTCGCATCATTGGCATATTCATCAAGTCCGATGTTGAAGATTTCAGTCTTTTTCGCGAAATAAGCAGCATACTTGTCGATAAGGGCTTTTGTAAAAGCGACAGCTTGTTCGTTGTCAAGATTGACAGTACGGGCTGATTCCTTCCCAAAATAGCTAAAGTTAGGGTTTTGGATTCCCAATTCTTTCATGGCATTGAGAATCGCATCCATGTGACCAGGACTATTTACTGTCGGAATGAGACCGATACCTTTATCTTTGGCATAGTTAATCAGATCTGTCATTTGACTTTCTGTTAAGTGATTGCCGTTTGGATCGTTGTAATAATCATTTGTACCTTTTTCAATGGCGCGTTTGACATCGTCACTGGCATAGGTCTTGCCGTTAGCTGTGATGCTCATATCGTCCAACATGAAACGGAGTCCATCATTTCCGACTAATAGGTGTAAATCAGTGTAGCCATAATGTTTCGCTTTATCGATGATTTCCTTGAGCTGTTCTGGTGAGAAATATTTACGTCCAGCATCAATAGAAACAATTTTCTTTTTCGCTAGTTTTTCATTTACAGTTGCAGCACGTTCCTTTCCTGCCTCTGTTTCCGGTTTGTCAGCCTCTGCTTTCGCTTCATCTTTTTTAGCTGGTTTATCCTTGTCAGTCTTGTCTGTATTTGACTCTTTAGAATCAACCTCTTTCGCTTCTTCCTTTTTAGGGCTAGCTTCTTCTGCCTTTTTATTAGCAGTTTCTTTTTCAGCAGAAGTTGGAGTTACCACCTCTGCTTTATCACTAGGAGTTGAACTAACTTCCTCTTGTGGTTTTTCTTCTGTTTTTGGAAGACTAGCTACCTTATCAGTAGCTGGAGTTTCTGGTTGAAGCTCTGCTTTAGGTGTTTCCTCAGTCCGATTTTCGGATGATTGAGGGGAATCAGAAACTGTATGGATGGTCGGTTGGTTTTCTGTAGTAGTAGTAACTCCATCGGCTGCAACAGTCTGTGCTTGGAAGGCAAATCCAATTAGAACAGAAGCTGCTCCTACAGCGTATTTACGAATAGAAAAACGCTGTTGTTTTTCATGTTTCATTGCAAAACCTCCTGATTGCATTGTTATATTGATAGCGATTATATAAATCAACGCCCTTATTTTATTTCTTATATTAACGAGAGTCAAGAGGAGATGACAAAAAACTATAATAAGTATAAAAAAATATAAAATTTAAACTTAAGATTTCAGATTGGTCGGAAAAAATGCATATATATATCTAATATAATTTTTGGTTCTATTTCTATAAAATATTCCACAAATTATAGAATCTTCCAAAAATAGGTAAGCGCTACCTTTTTGGTGTGGTATAATAAGCATAGAAAAAGCCCGAGCGATTAGGCTCAGGCTTTCTTCTTAGTGATCATGGTCACATGAGATGAATTTAATCTTGTAGTAATCAGATCGTTTGTAAGTTTCACTGTATTCTAAAACTTGGCCAGTTGATTCGAGTTTGGTGATTTTAGTTTGTAGGACAGTAGGGAAATGTTCATCGACTCCGAGGACTGAAGCCGCATGTTCTGGAGTTGGAAAGACTATTTCGTTGATTTCTTCAAAGTGTTCATCATTCATGTGAATGTGGTAGTCTAACTTGAAACGATTATAGATAGAACTATAGTATTCAAGGTTTGGATAATTTGCGTTGATATATTGTTCTGGGATGTAGGATGTATGGTAGATATAAACGACACCGTTTGATTCGCGGATACGTTCAATCTTGTAGTAGAATTGATCGCCGCGTAGACCCAATTTTTCCAAGTAAACAAGCTTGTTTCCGCGTTCAATTGAAAGAACAGTTACCTTATCATCTTTAGCATTGAAGAGTTCAATATCTGAAAACTCTACAAGCTTGTGTTTGCGTGCACGTGAAACGAAGGTTCCTTTTCCTTGTTGGCGGACAATATAGCCATCTTTGGCAAGGTCGTTTAAGGCGCGAACAACTGTGATAGAGCTGACATCGTACATTGAAATGAGTTCTGCTTCAGTGTAAAATTTATCTCCACTGCTAAACTGCCCAGAGATGATTTTATTTTTTAATTCGTCTTTTATGTATTGATATTTGGGAATTGCCATATTTTTACCTCTATTTTCCTTCTCCATAGAAAATTTTACCATAAAAGCGAAAAAAATAGTAGTCTTTTGAATAAAAAATTAGAATAATAGTTTGAAAAATTAAGCGATATAGGGATTGCTCATATTTTATCAATGTATTCTATACAAAATTATTTTAGGTCCTATATTCCGAATTTAAAGAGCGTTTGAAATGGGTCTAAAAATGTTTGAAACTAATTGAATGTGTGTATAATAGTAAAAATGCAGTAAATATCCCGACAATTTCTATTGACAATTCAAACAGATTGGTTTATAATTAATATAACAACAAGTGAAAGCGCAAACTTTCGCGGTCGGAAGGTAGTTTTATGACACGATTTGAGATACGAGATGATTTCTATCTCGATGGAAAATCATTTAAGATTTTATCTGGTGCCATTCATTATTTTAGGGTTCCTCCAGAGGATTGGTATCATTCGCTCTATAACTTGAAGGCTCTTGGTTTTAATACGGTAGAGACTTATGTTGCTTGGAATTTACACGAGCCTCGTGAAGGTGAGTTTCATTTTGAAGGTGATCTGGATTTAGAGAAATTTCTCCAAATAGCGCAGGATTTGGGTCTCTACGCAATTGTGCGTCCGTCTCCATTTATCTGTGCGGAATGGGAATTCGGTGGCTTACCAGCTTGGCTCTTGACCAAGAACATGCGAATTCGCTCATCCGACCCAGCATATATCGAGGCAGTTGGTCGCTACTATGATCAGTTATTGCCAAGACTGGTGCCTCGTTTGTTGGACAATGGTGGCAATATTCTCATGATGCAGGTTGAAAATGAGTATGGTTCTTACGGAGAAGATAAGGCTTACCTGAGAGCGATTCGACAGCTAATGGAAGAGTGTGGCGTAACCTGTCCCCTCTTTACATCAGATGGTCCATGGCGAGCTACTCTGAAAGCTGGAACCTTAATTGAAGAGGACCTCTTTGTAACAGGAAACTTTGGTTCTAAGGCACCTTACAACTTTTCGCAGATGCAGGAATTCTTTGATGAACATGGTAAGAAATGGCCACTCATGTGTATGGAGTTCTGGGATGGTTGGTTCAATCGCTGGAAAGAACCGATTATCACACGGGATCCTAAGGAATTGGCAGATGCAGTTCGAGAGGTTTTGGAACAAGGCTCTATCAATCTTTACATGTTCCACGGTGGTACAAACTTTGGTTTCATGAATGGTTGCTCAGCTCGAGGAACTTTGGACCTGCCACAAGTTACGTCTTATGATTACGATGCCCTTCTGGATGAAGAAGGAAATCCAACTGCTAAATATCTTGCAGTCAAGAAGATGATGGCAACACATTTTTCAGAGTATCCGCAGTTGGAACCACTCTACAAAGAGAGTATGGAGTTGGATGCTATTCCACTAGTTGAAAAAGTTTCTTTGTTTGAAACCTTAGATAGCTTGTCAAGTCCTGTAGAAAGTCTCTATCCTCAAAAGATGGAGGAGCTGGGACAAAGTTATGGCTACCTACTTTATCGAACAGAAACAAACTGGGATGCAGAAGAAGAAAGACTTCGTATCATTGATGGTCGAGATAGGGCCCAGCTGTATGTCGATGGTCAGTGGGTTAAAACTCAATATCAGACAGAGATTGGGGAAGATATTTTTTATCAAGGTAAAAAGAACGGGCTATCTAGGTTAGATATCTTGATAGAAAATATGGGGCGTGTCAACTATGGGCATAAGTTCTTAGCGGATACGCAACGTAAGGGAATTCGGACAGGGGTCTGTAAGGATCTGCATTTCTTACTAAACTGGAAACACTATCCACTCCCACTAGACAATCCTGAGAAAATTGATTTTTCAAAAGGATGGACTCAAGGACAACCAGCCTTTTACGCTTATGACTTTACAGTCGAAGAGCCAAAAGATACTTACCTAGACTTGTCTGAGTTTGGTAAGGGGGTTGCCTTTGTCAATGGGCAGAATCTAGGACGTTTTTGGAACGTTGGCCCAACTCTCTCACTTTATATCCCTCATTGCTATCTCAAGGAAGGTGCCAACCGCATCATTATCTTTGAAACAGAAGGTCAATATAAAGAAGAGATTCATTTAACTCGTAAACCTACACTAAAACATATAAAGGGGGAAAACTTATGACAATTGTAGGATGCCGTATTGATGGACGTTTGATCCACGGACAAGTAGCCAATCTTTGGGCTGGAAAACTAAATGTTTCACGCATTATGGTTGTAGACGACGAAGTTGTCAACAACGATATTGAAAAGAGTGGTTTGAAACTTGCGACACCACCAGGTGTGAAATTGAGTATTTTGCCAGTTGAGAAAGCTGCAGCCAATATTCTTGCTGGCAAATACGATAGCCAACGTCTCTTTATCGTGGCTCGTAAACCGGACCGCTTCCTTGGTTTGGTAGAAGCAGGTGTACCACTTGAAACTCTTAATGTTGGGAATATGTCTCAAACACCAGAAACTCGTTCTATTACACGTTCTATCAACGTAGTAGACAAGGATGTGGAAGACTTCCACAAACTGGCAGAAAAAGGTGTTAAACTTACTGCTCAGATGGTTCCAAATGATCCAATTTCAGACTTTTTGAGCTTATTAAAATAGGAAAAAAATTTTTAGGAGGTCATTGTTATGATACAATGGTGGCAAATTTTACTTCTCACTTTGTACTCAGCTTATCAAATCTGTGATGAGTTGACGATCGTTTCATCTGCAGGTTCCCCTGTATTTGCTGGTTTCATTACTGGTTTAATCATGGGAGATGTGACTACTGGTTTACTTATCGGTGGTAACTTGCAACTGTTCGTTCTTGGGGTTGGTACCTTCGGTGGTGCTTCTCGTATCGACGCAACTTCTGGTGCGGTTCTTGCGACAGCCTTCTCTGTTTCACAAGGAATTGATGCACCGCTTGCCATTACTACAATCGCTGTACCAGTAGCAGCTCTCTTGACTTACTTCGACGTTCTTGGTCGTATGACTACTACCTTCTTCGCTCACCGTGTGGATGCTGCAATCGAACGCTTTGACTATAAAGGTATTGAACGCAACTACTTGCTTGGTGCGATTCCGTGGGCTCTATCTCGTGCCCTTCCAGTCTTCTTTGCCCTTGCTTTTGGTGGTGCCTTTGTACAATCAGTAGTAGACTTCGTTGAAGCCTACAAATGGGTTGCAGATGGCTTGACACTCGCAGGACGTATGCTTCCAGGTCTTGGATTTGCAATCTTGCTTCGTTACCTTCCAGTTAAACGTAATCTTCACTACCTTGCTATGGGATTTGGTTTGACAGCTATGTTGACTGTTCTTTACTCATATGTAACAGGTCTTGGTGGCGCTGTTGCTGGTATCGTAGGTACTCTTCCTGCTGAAGTTGCTGAAAAAATTGGTTTCGTGAACAACTTCAAAGGTTTGTCTATGATTGGTATTTCTATCGTAGGTATTTTCCTTGCAGTGCTTCACTTCAAAAATAGCCAAAAAGTAGCTGTAGCAGCACCTTCTACACCATCAGAAAGTGGGGAAATCGAAGATGACGAATTCTAATTACAAACTTACAAAAGAAGATTTTAATCAAATCAACAAACGTAGCTTGTTTACTTTCCAATTAGGTTGGAACTACGAACGTATGCAAGCTTCTGGTTACCTTTACATGATCTTGCCTCAGTTGCGTAAAATGTATGGTGATGGAACTCCTGAATTGAAAGAAATGATGAAAGTTCATACTCAATTCTTCAATACTTCGCCATTCTTCCATACTATTATCGCTGGTTTTGACCTTGCCATGGAAGAAAAAGATGGTGTAGGTTCAAAAGACGCCGTTAACGGTATCAAGACAGGTTTGATGGGACCATTCGCTCCTCTTGGGGATACAATCTTTGGTTCACTTGTACCTGCTATCATGGGGTCAGTCGCAGCAACTATGGCTATCGCTGGCCAACCTTGGGGGATCTTCCTTTGGATTGCAGTTGCAGTAGCGTATGACATCTTCCGTTGGAAACAGTTGGAATTTGCTTACAAAGAAGGGGTTAACCTTATCAACAACATGCAAAGTACCTTGACAGCTTTGATTGACGCTGCATCTGTACTTGGTGTCTTCATGATGGGTGCTCTTGTAGCAACAGTGATTAACTTTGAAATTTCTTACAAGTTGCCAATCGGTGAAAAGATGATTGATTTCCAAGACATCTTGAACCAAATCTTCCCACGTTTGCTTCCAGCAATCTTTACTGCCTTTATCTTCTGGTTGCTTGGTAAGAAAGGTATGAACTCTACTAAAGCTATCGGTATTATTATCGTACTTGCTTTGGCTCTTTCTGCCCTTGGTCACTTTGCACTTGGAATGTAATTCCTTATGACTAAATCATTAATTTTGGTGAGCCATGGTCGCTTCTGTGAGGAGCTTAGAGGTAGCACAGAAATGATTATGGGCCCACAAGACAACATTTACACAGTAGCTCTTCTTCCAGAAGATGGCCCAGAAGAATTTACTGCTAAATTTGAAGCTGTTATTGAAGGGTTGGATGATTTCCTAGTCTTTGCGGATCTTCTCGGTGGGACACCTTGTAATGTGGTCAGTCGCTTGATCATGGAAGGTCGTGATATTGACCTTTACGCAGGGATGAATCTTCCAATGGTGATTGAATTTATCAATGCGAGCCTTACAGGCGCAGATGCGGACTACAAGAGCCGTGCTGCAGAAAGCATTGTGAAAGTTAATGACCTGTTAGCGGGCTTCGATGATGACGAAGATGAATAATACTCTTCGAAAATCTCTTCAAACTACGTCAACGTCGCCTTGCCGTAGGTATATGTTACTGACTTCGTCAGTTCTATCTGCAACCTCAAAGCAGTGCTTTGAGCAGCCTGCGGCTAGTTTCCTATTTTAGTTGGAACTCGATTCAATTCATGTGACAACGTGAAAATCGTTAGAGCATTTTATATAGAATATACATGGGAATGGAGCTTACTCCCATTCCTATATTTAATAGAAAAAGAGGAACTCAATGCTACATTATACAAAAGAAGACTTGCTCGAATTGGGTGCAGAAATCACTACGCGTGAAATCTACCAACAGCCTGATGTATGGAGAGAAGCTTTTGAATTTTATCAAGCAAAACGTGAAGAAATTGCAGCCTTTCTACAAGAAATCGCTGATAAATATGACTATATTAAAGTTATCTTGACAGGTGCTGGGACTTCTGCTTATGTGGGAGATACCTTGCTACCTTATTTTAAGGAAGTCTATGACGAACGCAAATGGAATTTCAATGCTATTGCGACAACAGATATCGTTGCCAATCCAGCAACCTATTTGAAAAAAGATGTGGCAACTGTCCTTGTGTCTTTTGCTCGTAGTGGGAACTCGCCTGAAAGTGTGGCGACTGTTGATTTGGCCAAATCCTTGGTGGATGAGCTTTATCAAGTGACGATTACTTGTGCAGCAGATGGTAAATTGGCTCTTCAAGCTCACGGTGATGACCGTAATCTCTTGCTCTTGCAACCAGCTGTCTCTAATGATGCTGGATTTGCCATGACTTCTAGCTTTACGTCTATGATGTTGACAGCTCTCTTGGTCTTTGATCCTACAGAATTTGCTGTTAAGTCTGAACGTTTTGAAGTTGTATCTAGTCTTGCCCGTAAAGTTTTAGACAAGGCAGAAGATGTCAAAGAGCTCGTTGATTTAGACTTTAACCGTGTCATCTATCTAGGCGCTGGTCCTTTCTTTGGACTTGCTCATGAAGCTCAGCTCAAGATTTTGGAATTAACTGCTGGTCAAGTTGCGACCATGTATGAAAGCCCAGTTGGCTTCCGTCACGGTCCAAAATCTCTTATCAACGACAATACAGTTGTTTTGGTCTTTGGTACAACGACAGACTACACTCGTAAGTACGACTTGGACTTGGTTCGTGAAGTTGCTGGTGACCAGATTGCTCGTCGTGTTGTGCTTTTGAGTGATCAAGCTTTTGGTCTTGAAAATGTCAAAGAAGTGGCCCTTGGTTGTGGCGGTGTCTTGAATGATATTTACCGTGTCTTCCCTTACATCGTTTATGCCCAACTCTTTGCTCTATTGACTTCACTCAAGGTAGAAAATAAACCAGATACACCGTCTCCTACAGGTACAGTAAACCGTGTAGTACAAGGTGTCATAATTCACGAATATCAAAAGTAAGACAGTGTTTATGAATTCTTGACAAGAGGATTTGTAAATTATCAGATAAACCATAGATTGTCAGTACGCTTTCTATGGTTTGTTTGCTTGAGAGAAATAGTAAAAGGAGAACAGAATGAAAGCATACACAGAGCGTGTATTTGGAAATGTTGAGGGCGAGGATGTCTTGGCCTATCGATTTGAGACAGACGGTGGCTACCAACTTGAGGTTATGACTTATGGCGCGACCATCTTGCGCTATGTCGCACCTGACAAGGCTGGAAATTTTGCCAATGTTATCTTGGGATTTGATGACTTTGATAGTTATGTAGGCAATAGTCCCAAGCATGGAGCAAGTGTAGGTCCTGTAGCGGGTCGTATTGCAGGTGCGACCTTTGAGCTCAATGGTAAGACCTATGACCTTGAGGTTAATAATGCTAGCAACTGTAATCACAGTGGTTCAACTGGTTGGGATTCCAGCTTGTTTGAAGTTGAAGAAGTAAGCGATCATGGCTTGACTCTCTACACAGAGCGTACAGATGGGACAGGAGGGTTCCCTGGAAATCTCAAGATTTGGATCAGTTATCACTTGGAAGAAACTGGTGCCTATGAAATCAGCTACAAGGTAACGACCGATCAGGATACGCTGGTCAATCCAACCAACCACAGCTATTTCAACTTGTCTGGTGATTTCACGCAGACGATTGACCGTCATGTCTTCCAACTAAACACAGAGGGCATTTACTCAATCGCTCCTGACGGTGTTCCTGCCAAAACTCCAGAAGCCAACCGTGATGTGGTCAAACACATCTACAATGGTACCTTGTTGAAGGATATCTTTGCAGAAGAAGATGAGCAAATCCAGCTGGCATCAGGTTTGGATCACCCATTTGCCCTTCCTGTAGGCCATGACAATGCTGGATTCCTTTATGACCAAAATTCAGGTCGCTTCCTGCTTTTCAAGACAGAAGCTCCTTGCTTTGTGGTCTACACAGCAAACTTTGTGGATGAAAGTGTCATCATAGGAGGTCAGCCAATGCTACAGCACAATGGGATTGCTCTTGAAGCGCAAGCTTTACCAGATGCCATTCACAGTGACCTTAAAGGCCAAGTCATTCTTAAAGCTGGTCAAACCTTCACCAGTAAGACACGTTATGAACTTGTTGTGAAATAAAAAAGCTGGTCAAAAAGTCTTTAAAATTAAAATAACGCATATTGTCAGGTGATGAAAAGTTTGATAATATGCGTTTTATTATGAAATGATTTACTTTATATTATCCTGAAATGGTGTTATTTTTGAGTTATCTGGCTTGACTTTCTTGATGGAAATTATATAATAGTTGTAACAATAATAATTACAACGAGAAAAGAGGACCATTTATGACCTATGAATACAAGAGTCACATTTATTTGGCAGAGACAGTTTTAAATGTAAAGGATTTGGCCAGTCAAACAGCCTTTTATCAGCAAGTTATCGGTTTAGAAATCTTATCTCAAACTGAGACAGAGTCCATTCTAGGCATTGGTGGAAAAGTCTTGGTACAGCTGATTCAAGCACAAGAGAGCGGAGAAGTGAGGGAACATTATGGTCTTTACCATTTGGCCATTCTCTTGCCCACACGCAAGGCTTTGGCTGATGTCTTGAAACACCTGACAGATTTACAGATTCCTCTTGTCGGCGGTGCAGACCATGGTTACAGTGAAGCTATTTACTTGGAAGATTTGGAGGGAAATGGCATTGAACTCTATCGAGATAAGCCAGTTTCCACATGGGATATTCGAGAAGATGGACGCATTATCGGAGTGACAGAGGCTCTTGCGGCGCAGGACATTTATGAGTTGGGGGAAAGAGTAGAGCCCTTTATCCTGGCAGAAGGTACGAGAATGGGGCATATTCATCTTTCCGTCAAGGATAGTCGAAAGTCCAGCCAGTTTTATCAAAAGGTGTTAGGGCTAGAGAATAAATTCAGTGTGCCTGGCGCTAGTTGGATTGCGGCTGGAGATTACCATCATCATTTAGCAGTTAACGAATGGGGAGGAAAAGGTCTGGCTTCGCGTAAGCAAGGCTTACCAGGTTTAGCCTACTATGTTATCGAAGTCGCACATAAAGAAGAACTGTTAACGATTGCCCAGCGAGCACAAGAAGTTGACGCACCAATCAAATGGATGACATCGAGCCAATTGGAAATCACAGACTCAGATGGCATCGTGACCCGTATTCGTTTAGCAAGGTAAAATTAGGAATTTTTAATAAGTTATAAGTATTGCTAGTTTGCTTTTTGAACGGTCTTTGGTAACAGAACTGCGTGAGAATTTTGACAAAGAAGCTGATTAGAGATATAATGAAGAAAAATCGAGCAAGGAAAAAGAAATGACAAATTCAAAGTATATTACTTGTTTGAAACGTTCAGAGGGCCAGTTGTGTGGGATTCAAAAGATGATTGAAGGAGATTGTGACGCAACTGACAGCAGTGAGATCTAGTGTAGAGCGCGTGATTGAGATGATAATTACCGAAAATCTTACTGAATGTATCAATCAGCCACTAGATGATTCTGAAGCTCAAAAGGAACGCCTAGAAAAGGCTATCCGATACTTGATTAAACGGAAATAAATGAATGTTTTGAGACGATATGTGCAAAGGTCTATTAACTATTAGAATAGTTTAATGTGAGTCAAAAGAAGTTGTAAAAAATCTTTAAAATTAAAAAAACGCATAGTATCAGGTATTGAAATGTACTGCCCCCCAAAAGTTAGATTTTTTCTGTCTAACTTTTGGGGGGCAGTACATAAAAACCTTGATAGTATGCGTTTTATTGTGGGGAGATTTATACTCTTCGAAAATCTCTTCAAACCACGTCAGCTTCACCTTGCCGTAGATATGGTTACTGACTTCGTCAGTTCTATCCACAACCTTAAAACAGTGTTTTGAGCTGACTTCGTCAGTTCCATCCACAACCTTAAAACAGTGTTTTGAGCTGACTTCGTCAGTTCCATCCACAACC
>ERZ1023483.27-NODE-27-length-41048-cov-289.720611_pt1 | contig 41048 bp, 59 predicted proteins | sample MGYA00380537_ERZ1023483 | MGnify/ENA primary metagenome ERZ1023483 (study PRJEB33173, sample SAMEA4830302) | metagenome | study: EMG produced TPA metagenomics assembly of the PRJEB25223 data set...
GCGGATGAATTATAACGATATAAAGCAACCCCTTGAATTATTAATATCTTCAAGGGGTTTTGTTGTGTTATGAAATCAAAAAGGGGCAACCAAGGGGCAGAATTAAAAAATAGTATCTAATTTATTGACCAGTTTATCCTCCATATCCTCAGTAGTATGAGAATAGATTTCCAAAGTCATTTTTGCATTTGAGTGCCCAACTCGATCCATTATTGATTTTATTGGGAGGCCAGACTCTGCTAAAAACGAAATATGAGAATGCCTAAAAATATGGCTAGATAAGTTTTTTTCTATTTTGGCCTGTTTTCCATATTTTTTTAATATCTGTATGAAGCAAGCTATTGTTGTAGGTTGATTCCATTTTTCAAAACAGAAAATATAATCATCGCTTGACAATGGCTGGAAACGTTCGCTAAGTCGTACTATTTGTCTTTGAATAGCTTCTATGACACTCTCTGATACTTTGATTGTCCGTATTGAATTTGTAGTCTTTGGTAGCGTCTTGATTTTGTTTACTGAATCAAAATTACCTGTGATCTCAATTTTGTTGTTTTCGAAGTCTATATTCTTCAGTTGTAAGGCAGTTAACTCACCATATCTCATACCAGTTAATGTCAGCACAAGAACCATATCAGCGTACTTTTGGTGATATTCTCGACGATTAAGGACATCGACAAGTGCTTTTATTTCTTGCATGGTGAGAAAGTTGTTACGCTTTTTTTCCAGTTCTTCTAAAGTCTTTGGTTTTTGAGGAATCGTAGTATAATCGACCTCGTTGTTTTCAATGTAAGAGTATTGAACAGCGTAATTAAAGATACCTCTGAGCCTATGCCGTACTTTTTTAGCTGTAATATATCCGTTGCTTTCAATAATTTTTTCAATAGCCTCTTGAAGAAAACGCCTGTCAAGATTAGCAAGTATGGTATCGGATGGTATGACTTCCTTCATCTTCTTATCAACTGATTTACAATTATGTTTTGTTGATTCCTTTACTGTTTGCGCCCATGATTTATAAAAAAGGTTATAGATTTCTTCAAATGTAATGCTTTCTACTTGTTTTGTGCTAAGTTTTTTATTTATCTTCTCTTGCAACAAGATAGCAGCTTGATTTCTTGCCTGGGGAGTTTTCTTCTCCATGGTTACTGAAACTTTTTTTAATTTCTCAGTATATGGATCTTTGTATCGCTCAAAAAATTTATATTTGCCGTTTGGTAATTCTTCCATCCACATTGATTTTAACCTCACTTTTTGATAAAATGGGTATAGTAAAGAGGGCTTTTTAATGCCTTTTACTATCCAGGATATCCTCACACTCAAAGTTTGGCGATGGAGAGTGTGGGGATTTTTTAGAATTATTTAACTTTAACAGATAATTGTGTTATAATTGTTTCAAAAGAATAAGGAGAAAAAATATGTTGAAAACAAAGTTAAAAAATTTTATTGTATCTATATTTTTATTTCTCTTGATTTTCAAGATATTTTTCTCAATAACCACAATTTTTATCACAAACGATTATCTTTCCTTAGCGATAGCTATGCTTATCTCATTAAAACTAAAGAAATTCATTTTCTTCGAGTCTAACTGATGTTAGACTTTTTTTATTCTCCAGATTTCTCTGGCGGATTACTGGAAGCAAGTTTTACATTCTTTTGGCTTTCAATAGCTGTTGTTAGTTTTCTTGGAATACGAATGCCTAGTTCAGATATTGGTACACCGAGTTCGTCAGCTAGTTCTTTTGCTTGCTTAATCCGTTCGAGTTTATTTTTTTGATACTCTTGATATGTATTTATTAATCCTGGAACTTCTAGTTCTAATCCCATAAACTTTAATTTTCCCCCACTTGTCAGAACAATTGCTCCACTAAGTATCGCTGAAATTATAAGTCCGTAATTTACAGTGTGTGTAATAAGTTCTATTATACCCTCAGATTGTACGTTTATTTTTGAATCTACTCGTGTTTCAGGGAAAAGCAACCTTGTTAATAGAGAATATTGATAAACAAATTGACCTAAATATACCCCTTGAATATCTTTTTCTTCTGTTACATGGTAGCTAATATATAGCTTTTCGTCTTCAATATAGCAAGGAAAAAGTGCGCGGTTAATGAACGGTTTATAATCATTTATATTTGATAGTGTTGCATGAGAATAGATCATTTTATACAATGCGCTGTCTGCGTCGGAACGATTGAACCATCCCAACCAATAGACTTTCCACCTTTTTGCAAAATCTGACCGATTATGTGTCAACTCTTCGCTTTTATATTCCTCAAGTTGAGATTGATTAAGTTCATAGAGCGGTCCGGTTACTTTACCAACTAAAAATCTTTCAGACCCTTCGGATGGCACAACAACTATATCATTTCTTTTAATGTTATTTACAAAACGAAGGAGTTGACCTGCGGTGATACCATATTTGTTTTCAGATGGTTCTGAGTCATCTTGAAATGTTAATTTCTCTTTTAAAATTTCTTTTAATACATTCGAGTTATTATCTGCTCGTCTAATATCTTCGAGGGTGATTTCATTCCATCCGATACCTATATAGCCATTTAGATTAAAATCCGTGTAATATTCTCCAGAGTTAGCACGTACTAACCAATAGTCGGTAGAAGAATCCAAAACAGGGATTTCTTTTTTTATATTTTCTATAATTTCTTTTAATTCCATTGTAATTACCTACTTTCTTTTTTATTTCTCTCTATACACACTCACGACTTTCCCAATAGTTCGGATATCGTTGCTTTCGTCTAGGTGTATATCCTCATAATCTGGATTCAAGCTTTCCAGATATCCCTGACGCAGTTTCTTAACATAGTTAGCGCCGTCTACTTGGAAGATGCCGATAGTGTTATAATCAACCTGTTGGGTATTCTTTATAAAAAGATAGTCGCCATTCTTTATCTTTGGCTCCATAGAGTTGCCGACGACATAAGCGATAGCGTCGTAGTCGTCTGGGATTTCATCCTCATAGAACGAAACCTCCATATCTAAATCGTCGTCCTGTATCGAACCACTACCAGCAGAGACAACCCCAGTAACACGTCGGTAAGTAGTCTGTCTGTAGTCGTCCAGTCTGATGATGTTCTCCGATACTTCGTTTACCTTCGTTTCTTCTTCGTTTTTTTGACTCTCCAGAAGCTCTTCAGACGTCCGAAGAACGATTTTTTTGTTTGGAGTGATTAATTGCACTACCTTATCCATTATCTGCTGTGTGAGCGAATCTGGAGCGTCTGGCAGTGAGTTGGTGGATTCTTCTTTAAAAGTAGTATCTATATCTGATTTTTTAACACCGAAATAATCAGCCAGTTTTTGGATAACACCAAAAGAAGGAGCGCTTCTTAACTTCATATAGTCTGTCATAGTACTTGCTGTAATTCCAACTTCTTTAGCCAACTCTTTTTGGGTGATGCCACGTTGCTTTCTAAAGTGTGTAATATTTTCAGCAATAATTTGCATTCGTTTTTTTTCGTCCATTTACGATTACCTCGTATTTTTTATAATTACATTATATATCATTTTTGAATGATAAACAATCAAAAATACGAAAAAATCCTATTTTTTTGATAAAAACTATTGACAATACGAAAAAATCGTATTATAATTAAATCAAGCTTAAGGAAAAGGAGGTAAGACAAATGAACGAACTAGAAAGAACAGCCCTCAATGAGATATTGAGGACTGTGACATATATAGCTGAGAAGTTGGATGAAGTAGATTCTAAGATTTCTTTGAACGATTCACAAGCTCTTGAGCATCAAGGAAATTGAGTTTCATTTCCATGTAGTGAATAACTCCGTGTAGGTAGTTCTTTAGGTCTGTAAAACCTTTATCAGGATTATTTCTATAGTAATGACCTTCATCGTTACCGATATAAGCAGATGCAAGCGCAAATGTTTTAAGGTCTTCATCCTTGATATATTTTTCAATAACTTGTTTTAATGACATTTTAATGATTTTATCTTCATCATCAGGATTTGTAACAATGGAGAAATCTTTAACAAAGAACTCAAGCGCCTTACGGTATCCAATACCTGCAATGTGGTCTAGTTGTTCGTGTTCAGCTTTCAGTGCTTGGACATAGATTTGCTTACCAATTGGAGAAACTATCTCTACATCGTCAGATATAGGTATATCGCTCGGAAGATTAGGGATTACTTTGATATGTTCAATTTCGTATTTTTCGGTATAGTCATTGATTAAAAATCTTGTAGCTATAAACTCCTCTGTCCAAAAGTGCTTACAACCTAAGCATCTACATGTTAATACTAAGCTTGTTTTATTTTCTCCAAGAGAAAAATAAGAAGAGTTCACAAGATCTGGATTGGTTGGTTTTTTACAATTTGGGCAAATGTCTTCAACGGTTACAGGCCTAGAAACAGAAGAATTTACTTTCACTTGAAATATCATAAGATTTCTCCAATCGTTTTATTTTGATTATACCATATTTGAAAGGGGGTGAGGAAATGAGACCAAGACGATATCCGTATAGTGGGAAAAAAGAGTCCACCTTTGTAAAGGCCGACCCTGAGTTAGTTGAAAAACTTTTAAGAAACACTAGTTTTCTTGAGTGTTTACAAAAAAAGCCTATCAATTTTCAGATAGACTTAGAAGAATTTAAGCGTCTTAGCTATGAAGCCATTCATGATACTTCTCAAGTAACTCAATAGTAGTTATTACAGAAGTCAAACCACTGACCTTCCCCAGTTGCAATCCGTCTGTATGGTCAATCTGTTTAGTAGCTTCATTAGCTTTAGCAGAGATAGCTTGCATATCTTCAGCTGTTAAAGATTCTCGAAAATATTTAAAGGATTTCATAAAATCTCCTCCTTTCTATTGGAATTTTGACTAAAACGGTGAGAGGTCTTAGTCAAGAATGATTATAACATAGATAACAGAAAAACACAACATATTGTTAATTAAATATATTTGTTTAACAACATATAGTGTTTTTGGGGGTGTAAAATGTGGGAACAATTAAACCGAATAATGCAGGAAAGAAATTTGAATGGTTATCAATTATCTAAGATGTCTGGAGTCAACCGTAGTTTCTTTTCTGATTTGAAAAGTGGAAAGGTAAAGTACCTTTCTTGGACTAATATATGCAAAATCGCTGATGCATTGGAAGTCAGCTTGGATGAATTTAGATAAGGAGGTAGGAACGTGCAGTGGACTTTAGAAGCTATGAGAATCAACAAAGGACTTACTCAAGCAGAGTTGGCAGAAAAATTTGAAGTTTCAAGTCAAACAATTGCTAGATTAGAAAAAGATAGCTCTGATATCGGTTATCAGCTATTGAAAAAATACATGTTTTTTTTCAATGTGAAATTCGATGATATTTTTTTAGGTAAAAAATACGAAAATTTCGTAAATGACTAGAAACAAAAAAATAAGAAGGAGGAACACATAGATGGAAAGCGTTCTTGAAAGCTTGAAACAAGAAAAAGACCACCTCGAAAAAATCATTAAGGTAGTTACCTCTGGTGGTAAATTTCTGAGATTGCCGTATCAAAAAAAGTCACGCTCGATTAGTGAGAATCTGAAATTGATTTCTCAAAATCTTGATAGACTGAGCTGTTTATATAACCAAAGAGGAGAAAGAATGACAGACAGAGAACTATTTAAGTTACCAGAAGATTATGTAGAATCTACTGGACTTGACAAGATTACATTTGAAGTACCTTTTGAATTGTTTACGAAAATTCTAAAAGGGTACGGACATAAGTTAGCGTGGGAGGATTTCCGACAAATAAAAATCCACCCAAGCACTAGAACAAAAAAGACGGTTGGACAGTGTCAGTTTTTGTTTAGTATTTGGATGAATGATCATTTGAAGCCAGCGATTAAACCTTCAAAAGAGTTGCAGAAAGAACCTGTGCGTAAGACAAAGAAACAGAAACGTCTTCATAAGTTAGCACAAAATCTTCTTCATCGCATGAAGGGTTGAAATCGCCAATGTATGCACCTTGCTCTGTTTTGCAGATTAGAAGAGTACCATCTTCGTTTGTAACTGCATCTAGATAAGGTCCCAAATCAGACTTAGTCATAAGTTATCCTCCTTTCTGTATGTATTATAGCAGAAAACGAGAGAAGAAAGGATAAGAAGATTGAGTAGCAGAAAAAAGCACCTAACGAAGTCAGGCGCTCATCAAAAATAACTAACTAAATTATAACACGAAAGGAGCAAAAATGGAAACAGTTCAAATCGTGAGAATTAAAGACGTGATCATTGAAAAAGTCTCTGCTAATGATGAAGAGTTAAAACGTATCTTTGGATGTTCAAAACGACAAGCAGGAGAGCGAAGAAGAGAAATGCAAAAACTCCCTAGTCAGCAAAAACATCTTTTGGATAGTGGACAACTTGTAACGATTAAAGGTTTCTATGAATACTTGCAATATCGTGGAACTAAAGCTTGGAAAAAAGAAATGGAAACAAGCAAGAAAATGAGGTCAGCAGGATGAACCTACTATCAAGAATCAAAAACTATTTTTCGGAAGAGGTCAAAGAAACTAATCTCGACTGGAAAGAGGTCGCTTTAGACCTCAATCAATCACTAATTGAAACACAGGAAAAACTTCAAGAAGCGAATCAAGAAATCGCAGACTTGAAGAAAATCGTAGCAATCTACAAAGAAAAGGAGAAAGAAAAATGATGGAATACATTTACCTGGTAATAATCGTAGGAATTGGACTATGGTCGCTAGTAAATAAACTAGATGACCACGCTGAAATGAAACAAAAAGAGCGCCAGCTGATGGCAAACAATGTTGCACGGATGAATCTGAGAAATTCAGATAAGCAATTTACTTATGATGTAGAACCGCCTGAAGGGTTGAAATAAGGAGGAGAAACATGACTCAAGCTGAACGAATTAGGGAATATTATAGAGAGCACCCTGCTGCCTCATATGATGAAGTGGCTGAGGTCGTTGGTACAACAAATAGTAATGTGAGAGCGAACCTGGCCAAAGACATCAAGGCAGGTAGATGCGTTCGCTTGGAAGATAAGTCATACGACTACTCGCCTTACTATAACCATACACAGGCACTCACTGAGTTGGTTGATTGGAAGAATGATATTAGACGTGAGTGGGTGGATATGCTGACAAGAGCAGCAGAAAAAGAAACGGATAGCAATGTTATGCGTCTGCTGATCAAGGAAGCAAATAAATTGATGAAAGAGGTGACGAAGTAGATGGTTCGAAATAAATTGACAGATTTAACCAATACTCTTTTCGCCCAGTTGGAAACATTGGACGATAGGGATCTTACTGCAGATGAATTAAAGACGGAACTCCAACGTTCAAAACAGATGGTCGCTATCTCTAGCCAAATCTTACAAGCAGGACAGCTCGCCCTGGATGCTAAGAAGTTCAAAGATAAGGCAGGTGAGGATAATGCCCCGATCGCTTTGCTGGAAGGATGAGTATACAGAGTACATGCATGAGATATGCCCTGGCCGATTAACTCCTGAAGTAACCAGGTTACTAAATGAGAAATTTGGTACGACCTATACCAAGACTCAAATAGGAGAAGTACGCAGACGTTTAGGGTTACCTGTTGGAAAAGTATATCAAGGTAAATTGTTGACAAAAGAACAACATGATTACCTTGTGTCAATCCAAAAAAATAAGATTTCTCGCGATGTCGCAAATGAAATGAACCTAAAATTTGGATTATCACTGACTGAGAAACAGATTAAGAGTTATCGAAGAAATAATAATCTACATAGTGGTTTGACAGGAAGATTCGAGAAAGGTCAGACTCCTCACAATAAGGGGAAGAAGTACCCCAATATGCCAAAAAACGGCGGGCAGTTCAAAAAAGGTAATCGACCTCCGAATTATGTACCTGTCGGTACTATCAACTACACAACAGACGGTTATCCAAAAGAAAAGATTGGAGAACCTAATCAATGGGTTTTGAAACACCGCAAGGTTTGGGAGGAACATCACGGGCCAATACCAAAAGGGCATTCGATTGTCTTCTTGGACGGTGATAAAACAAACTATGATATTTTAAACCTGGCATGTTTATCTAAAAACGAAATTGCTAGAATGAATCAAAATCATTTATTTACGTCCAACGCTGATTTAACCAAATCAGGTATTGGACTAACAAAACTCACAAACAAAATCAGAGAGGTAGAAAAAAATGGCTAGTTTATACGAACTGACAGGTCAGTTTCTGACAGTTTATCAAATGGATATTGATGACGAAACAAAAACGGACACACTTGAGGCTATCGATTGGCAAGAACAATTCGAACAGAAAGCAGAAGGATATGCCCATGTTATCAAGAATCTAGAAGCCGACGTGGCCATGTACAAGGCTGAGGAAGAGAGCTTCAAAGCCAAGAAACAGGTGGCACAGAAAAAGCTGGATTATGTAAAGGATAACATTATGGCAGCTATGAATGTCACGGGGCAAACCGAAGTTAAGAGTGGTGCCCTGATTATAAAAATTGCTAAGAATCCAGAATCAGTCAAGGTCAACGAAGACGACCTTCCGAAAAAATATTTTACAAAAAAAGTGACGCTTGCGCCGGACAAAAAAACACTCAAAGAGTTGCTTAAATCTGGCAAGAAAGTCAAAGGTGCGGAACTTGTCCGGACAGAAAAGTTGGTGATTAAGTAATGGAATTGATGAATAAAACACGAGTAACAGATTCACTAGCAGTTGTGATTGGACCAGAATCGATTGAAGTACTTGTTACTGAAGGTTTTCTATTTGATGTTGCGATTCGTTTTGTAAAAGTAGACGAAACAAATCTTGATCAAGGAAATGAAAAGCCAGTATTCACTCCGGAATACAAGCTGGTCACAGTTGCTAAATACAAGGAAAAACCTATCTTTGAATCGGAGGAAGATATTCGAAAATTTGAGAAGCAAGCAAAAGAAGTTAAATCGCTATTTGCCTTTGCAAAGGTAAATAAACAAAATTGGTTTAACACTGCCCTTTATCCAGGAGTGCTGACTGAGAAAGTTGGTGTTTGATGAAAATTTTAGCTATTGATCCAAGCAGTAATAAAATTGAAACCAGCACAACAGGAGTTGTCTTGTTGGATAATGCAAGATTAGTTGATAGCTGGGTTGTCTCTTATGGTATGAGAGGTTTCGCTGATTGGTTTCACGAAATCGGAACAAATCTTGAATTCGATGTAGTTATTGTTGAAGAATTTAAGGCGAGGGATAACGACAAGTCGAAAGATAATAGCGTGGCAGAAACCATCGCCTATATCCAACTTTGCTATCCAGGTGCCATTCTTCAATTCAATGCAGGTTACAAGTCGGATATTCCAAACGATCTTTTGAAAATCTTAGACCTTTGGAAATTTGAAAAAAGTCATCATCAAGATATTCGAGCAGCAGCAAGACTTGGATTATTTTGGGCAATGAGAAATGATATTGAAGAAGTGGTTCATGATATCGGAAAGGTGGTGAGTGAGTATCACAATAACGCTAAGAAAGTGGCAAGCTGAAGCGATTAAAAGAAGTGAACATTTATCTAATGGAATCTTTTTAGAGGCTCTTGGGGGCAGAGGCAAAACTATCTGTGCACTTGCTATTGCAAAACATAAAAAAGCTAAAAAAATCATCATCACAAACAATCGACTAGCTATTCTGAATGGTTGGATAGATGCAGTCAAGTTTATGAATTTTGATAAAGGTGTTGAGATTATCATTCAGACAGATAGATATCTTCAAAATCAAGTCAAAAAGGGGCATAAATTAGATTGTGATGTGCTGATAGTAGACGAATGGCAGAATATGTCTTCTGACAAACAAGTGGCCTTATATCGCAAAATAAAGCGAAAATACACGATAGGTCTTTCAGCGACACCAATTCGGAAAAAAGGACAAAATTTCTATTCACTTGAAAAAACGGTATTTGGTTGGGCAACCCCAAATAATAAATTTGACTGGCAAAAGACTCATGGAAAAATGGTCTATGATCCATTTAGCTATTCAAAAGAGAAGTGGGAAGATTTTCAAAATTATGAAAGTTATATCTCGAGCTTGCCTAATTTCTTCCGCTGGGAAGAGATTGAAGGAATTGAGAATGCAGTTGAGAATAACGGTTTTGAGATTAAGTTTTACCAAAAGAGAGTCGCCTCTGGCAATCCAGAAAAACTTGCAGAATTTAGAAAACTAAATCTTGTAACAGTGGACGGCAAAACTGCAATGGCCAAGCAATCGTTTGGAAGAAAGACCTTTGAACGCTACCTTAATCAAACAGGCGTAGCAGTCGATTTTCCAAAATTAAAGCCAGTAAATGCGGATACGCCATTGATGTTACAACTTGACGGTTTAATCGAACGAGCACCACACGATATGTTGATTGTCAGTAAATCTAAGCAGATTGTCAACGTCATTAGCGAGCGCCATCCTGAAATTGGAATCTGGACGGGCGATATTCAAGAAGGACTTTATAAGAAATCCGTGGTTGCTACTAGTCAAGTGTTAGGTGTCGGAGTAGACGGCTTGCAACACAAATACCAAACTATTGTCGTATTGGATCCAGTAGAAGAAGGTTCTGGAGAATATGATGATTATCGACAATTGCTCTGGCGCATAACAGGAAGTCGTCAGCAGCATGATGTAAATGTAATTGAATTTTATTATAAAGAAAGTTAAAAAAAAGAGGAAAACAAAATGAATAAAACAACTGAAATGATCGTATTTCGTAGCCGTAAAACTGGAGAATTTCTTAATTCTTACAAGGACAGAAGTTCTTTAGCATTTGCAGCTGACTTTTGCAGCTTGGAATATTGTTTGAAGCTTCCTCGTAAAAAATACGAAGACAACAAAAAGACTTACAAGGCTCTTGCTGCAGCTTTTGACTGTGAAATTGTCGCAGTTGAAGCGGAATACAAATTGACCTATCCGAATGGATCAGAAGTTGAACCTATCAAGCGTGACCGTTCATCAATTGAGGACATGATTAAGGATATTATTGGAGGGGTTCTCTAATGGCATTTACACTTCCAGCAAATAAACCACAAGTTCCTAAAGATACCCCACGAAATTTTTTCATCTACGGTGAAACCATGAGCGGAAAGTCTTATCTTGCAAATGAATTCCCAAATCCAATCGTTTTGAACACAGACGGGAATGCAGAAGCTAACACTGTTCCAAGCATTCAGCTGATCAATGAAAAAGATGACAAGGGACGAATTCCCAATTCAGTAATTAAGCAGCTTGGAGATATCTTGCTTGCTCTCCAGACACAGAAGCACTCTTATGAAACAGTCGTTATTGATGTAATTGACGATGTTATTGAAATGATTAAGATTGCAGTTTGTGATGAATTAACCCCAGTTGGTAAACCTCGCTTGAAATCCTTGTCGGAAATTCCATACGGCAAAGGATACGACTTCTTTAACCAAGCTATCACAGAATTAGTCATTGACCTCAAAGCATTGCCAATGAATGTTATTTACATCAGCCGTCAGGTATCTGAATATGATGACAATGGCAATGCCACCAAAGACAAGCCAAGCTTGAAAGATAAGTATGTCAATCTTATCAATGGAAACTCTGATTTGATGATCCACACTGAAAAACTCGGCAACAACTACAACCGTGAGGTTGACCGCAAGCGTAAGACCTATTATGCGGACCAGGTTGATGACAAGGCCATCTTGAAAATCTTGGCAACTATCCGTGGGGCTGTTGAGCCTGCAAAGGGCAAGCTAGCCCCTAAAAAAGAAGCAGCTAAGACAACTAAACCAGCTAAGACCGAAAAAACAAAAGAGGCACCTAAGAAAGAAGTTGACTCTGATGATGAACTATTTTAAGAAATAAAGGAGAATACACATGAGCTTACTAGATATCGCAAAATCAATCAAAAAAGAGGGCTTTGACCCACGCAAAGACAGCGCCAACGGTCCTGCACCAATCCCAGCTGGTACTTATCCAGTAGTCCTGAAGAAAGCAACCTTCAACGTATCGGACAAAGGCTGGGAAAGTCTTGGTTATCAATTTGAAATCCGTGGCGGTGATTACAGTGGACGCTCTGAATTTGCAACATTTGGCACACTGACTGAATGGAACGGTAAGAACCTTGACTGGGCAGTTGAACGCACTATGAAATTCTTTATCAAAGCCTTGGTCCTTGCTGGCGACAGTATGCAAGGAAATGAAGAAGACGGTAAAGCCTTGGAAGAGGCTCTAAAACGTAAGGCAGTTGGCTCTTACTACAACCTTGTTATCTCTGTGACTAAGGGGAAAGATGGCCGTGAGTTCCGAAACTATGACCTTGAAGAAGAAGCACAACCGCTGACTGAAGCTGATATTGATGACGATGACCTCCCTTTTTAAGAAATAACAAGTTCTGGGTCATTGATGAAACTGATGAGGAATTTGGTCCTTTCACGACAGTAGAAGAGGCTTATACAGCTATGCTAACATACTTGGATATGACTGAAGCCGAATATCAGTCAAACTATACGGCCCAGGAACTTGTTTATATTTACAAAGAGGAGAAAAAACCATGCCGTCGATGAAAGAATACGCATTACAGTACCAAAAGTTAGGGTTCTCAGTCATTCCAATCAATCCTAAAAACAAGATGCCTTTGATTGATTTTGCTGATAAGCCAGCCATGACTCCATCTGAGATTGAAAACTTTTGGGACGGCTACCCTAATGCAAACATTGCCCTAAAGACTACCAACTTCTTTGTCATTGATATTGACAAACACGGCAAATCGAACGGTTTTGAATCGCTAAAAAAATGGAAACATCTAAATTTAATCGAACCGACACTGCAAGCTAAGACGGCTAGTGGCGGTAAACATCTATTCTACTTCAAACGAGAAGATGAGCCGATCACTCAGATGATTGGATTCTTGCCTGGTGTTGATATTAAGGCTCACGAAAATAATTATGTGTTAGTCGCACCCTCTGCCACAGATAAAGGGCAGTATGAGTGGGATCTGGAAAAGTCTAAGGAAGGTGGCACGATGGTCACTCCTTCAAAAGATTTAATCCAGTCTATAAAAAAACAGTATGGCGAAACTCACGGTTATAAGTATGATGGTAAGGACGGTCTTAGGGATTTAGTTAGACGTTCACATACTAGAGACCGAACACAGACTACAGATCTCTTTGAAACCATCGCCCTTGGTTTTGGTGATGAAGGTGGACGAAATGACAAACTAGCAAAATTCGTAGGTGGTCTCTTATATCGTGCGGTCGACGATGGTGTAGTTGTTCAACTTGCAAGATTAGCAAATGCAAATAGTCCAAACCCTTTGCCTGAAAAGGAAATGATGCGTACTATTGAAAGTATGATTAAAAAAGATAGGAGGTGATTGTGATTGGTAATGTAGTAAGTATTGACTCACAACCTAAGATGATAACGACTGCCAAGGGAGACATCAAGGCCAACAGTCCAAGTAATGTGTTGATGTCTTTCAAAGCTGATGATCAGTTGAGTATTTACCTAAAGCACAACGATTTTTCCCAAGAGCATGAACTCCTTAAAGATATCAAGATCGGCAACACTCTTTTTAAAAAAGGTGAGCTCCCTTCTAACTTTGATTCAGTCGTAAAAGTTTACTTTGAAAGTGTGTTAGGTGTTGCTTTCTCAAACCAAGCGATGCTTGATGGCATGGAGACTTTCTTTTCAGAAAGATCATACAATCCAGTTATTGAGTATATGGAGAGAGCAGCTGAAAAGTGGGACGGCAGAAACCGGATTGACCGCATGCTTCAAGTATATCTCGGCGCTGAAGATATCCCTTTAGTTTCTAAAATCGCTCAAATGTGGCTAGTTGGTGCAGTTGCTAAAGTTTATGATCCATACGTTAAGTTTGACTATGTTCTGGATCTGGTTGGTGGACAAGGAGTTGGGAAAACGTCCCTCCTTCAAAAATTGGGTGGCGAATGGTATACGGATGCCGTGACTGATTTCTCTAATAAAGATAATTACGACATTATGTTAAAGAGTCTAATCGTCAACGATGATGAAATGGTGGCCAGTAATCGGATGAGCTTTGCAGAAACTAAGGCCTTTATTTCTAAAACTAGCCTACGTTATCGTAAACCATACATGAAACGCACAGAAGAGTTTGCCAAAAACTTCATTTTAGCTAGAACTACTAACCAAACAGAATACCTCAAGGACAAAACCGGTGAACGTCGTTTTCTACCAGTTATGGCAGATAGTAAACGGCAAAAAAAACATCCAATGGAAATCGAGCCAGAGACAATTGAACAAATCTGGGGCGAAGCCGTTACAATCTATCGTGCTGGTGCTGATTTGATGTTTGATGAAAATACAGAGGATGAACTGAATATCTACCGTGAACAGTTCATGTATCGTGATGAAGTTGAATTACAAGTGCTTGAATATCTTGATATGCCCGTCCCTGAAAATTGGCAAAACTGGTCTATTCAGCAACAACATCAATACACAAGTAAATATTTCGATAATAGTAGCGACTTTGATCCTGGAAGCAAAAAACTAGATAAGGTCTCAACTCGTGAAATGATGTACAACTTATTTATGAGAAATTCGAATGACAGGAAGCTGTCAACGAAGATTAACATGATCATGGATAATCATCCTGATTGGAAAAAAAGTGTTTTCCGGGCAGGAGGTAAAAGTACAAAAGGGTTCGTAAGAGTGAAAGATTCGGAAAAAACTAATCGGTAGCAATTAAAAAATTATCGGTAGTCATCGGTAGCAGTTGAGGGGGTAGATCGGTAGCATTCTACCGATAAAATGAGACATCGGTAGCACATCGGTAGCAGTCTAACCCCTTGATATTACTGACTTTTATTTAATATTTATATATAATGCTACTCTTCTACCTATATTTTTAAAAAAAGTATATAAAATAATAGTAATAATAAAGAAAGCCTATAAAATAGGGATTCTTGAAAAAACTTTTTATTTTTTTAGATTTTATCGGTAGCACGGTAGCAGTTTGAAAAAAAGAGGTAAAAATGTCATACACAGTAACACTATATTTTGACAATATGGTAGACGAAACCCACTTTTTTAAGAAAGAGGGTGATGCTGCAAAATGCAAGGCTCAGCTCGAGAGCAAGTATCGAGGTGATCGAATGTATAAAGTAAAGATGGAGGAGATGGAGTAATGAGTTATGATTTGGAAATCTTAGCGAAAATAGAGAGTGGAGATTATATTTGTATTGCTGAACCTAGATATAGTTCTCCGACCTACAATCTTGGAAAAATGTTTAGGGTGGCTATGGATTGGGATTTCGACCAAGGCACAATTTACAATGTTGCTGATATTTTTGAAAATATTAAACGTGGCATAACTGAATTGGAAAGGCAACCTGAAAAATATGTACAATATGAACCTGCAAATAAATGGGGAACGATCAATGATGCGTTATATGTTTTGAGATCGTTAAGGGACTGTATTTTAGAACAAGATATTGATACGAAATATTTATATGTGAGGTGGTAAATTGAAACGACCAAACAGATACCCGTACACTAAAAATCAATGGGTTGAAGAAACCGTTGATCACTATACTTATAAAAACGATATTTGCTATACAAGTCACATTTTAGAAAATAGACTTACTGGAGAAATTAAGGACAAGGAGTTGAAGTGATGGAAGAGTTAAAGAAAAAAGTTAATGCAGTATACAACTGGACGGTAGAAGACGGGAAGCCGCAACCTCCCAAGCAAGATTTACCACAAGCGGTGAAAGACCGGGCGGACTATTTTTGGGAAATGGCAGAAGATGGTATGACGTTTATGGGAGCGATGGAATGCATCTTCGCTGATGAAAAACCTACAGACTATGATTTGGGAGCTACTAAGGATTGGTTGCCAAAATCTAAGGAGTTTGATGATTGGGTTGGCTATTCGCCAAGCATGGCTCGGGTAATTATTGCAGTTTATTTGATTTATAGAGGAAACTAAGATGAATGTACAGCGATTAATTGAGAAGTATAAAAAACTTGAGGGTGTATGGGATGCTGAAGGAGCAGAGCTAGCTCGTCAAATTTTTCTAGAAGACTTGAAACAACTAGACGAACAAAAACCAGTCAAAGTTCCGCAGTGTGTGGCGGAATATATAGAATTTAAAAAGAAAAACAATTTTCATGTTTACGGTGCAATGAGAGTAATTGAAGATCATTATGATAAGAAAGTTCCTGATTGGTTTTACGAAAATAACATCGAAAAATTCTGTCTTGCTTGGCTTAACGGCTACGAGATCGAAAAAGAGAAGCGGTATTTTGTTAAGATTAAAGGGAATATTAAAGAAAATATGTTGGTTTATGGAGAACTTTTGAAAAGGTATTTCTTTACAAAAAGCTTTAGTTTAGACGATGTTATATATTCCCACACCCGTAAAGAACTAGAAGACGCAAACTTCGGCTGGGTGTTTGATTGTCCAGGGATTGAGATTGAGGAGGTGGAGTGATGGAAGATGAGGAAATCATAGGCAACATCTACGAAAACCCAGAGCTTTTGGAGGTCAACGAGTGAGATATTTTAAAATCCTATGTATTGTTTTATTCGCATCCTTACTCGTAGCATGTCACCAGATTTCGAGTGGGACAGTGGTAGATAAGTACATTGATGAACCTCACACAACGTTCATACCTGTTATAAATGGTAAAAGTTCGGTACTTGTGCCAACCAGAACCAAAAGAAAATACATTCTGGTCGTTTCAGGATTTACAGGTAATAAGCAAGTTGAAGAAAGGTTTGAAGTGACAGCAAATGAATACAAGCACTATGAAATTGGCAATACTTTTATACAGGATGCCGTTTTAGAAAATAAGGAGGAGGATAAGGAATGAGACCAAAAAAATATCCGTATTCAGGAAGAAGAAAAAAACAAGATACATCGTCGCCATTATTTTCTACACGACCAATTTTTAACGAGATTCCAATTGTAGAAGAGGTCAAAGTTGATCTCGGAGTTGAAGCTAATGTTGGACGTTCTTATCCAGAAATGTTAATACATTTAGATATTTCTGGATATGGGAATAGAATACATTCTGTACATCGTTTCCCTGGTATCTTCCTTACTGTTGGTGAGTCAATCCAACTAAAGATGCTTTTCTATAAAAGACTTAAAAATTTTACCGCAGATCGTTTTTTGACCTTTAGAGAATCTGACTGGAAGTTCTTTATACGTGGCCTGGTCAACGAATTTGTGCATTAAAAAAGCCAAGACACCCTCTGTCTCAGCTAAATTCCTATTAAGATTATTATATCACAAAAGGAGATAGAGAGTGAACAAGGCTAAAGAGCTATTGAAAGAATTACAAGACCTTGACATGGACATCCAAAGCCGTATAGATGAAATCAATGAACTTGAGGCAGGTTTGCTCTCAAGTCCTAAGTGGTCAGATGTCAAAGTCAAAGGTGGACAAACTAGAAAAGTTGATGATGTCTATACTCAGCTGGTAGTGATGAAAGAGGCTATAGAGCAGGATACTAAAGAGGTTATTAACAGAAAACTTGAACTTGGTAGAATGATCAACAGGCTTAAAAATCCAAAGAGCAGGTCTGTCCTTAGAATGACTTATATTACTAAAACCTACATTGAGGATATTTGCGACAATTTGAGAATTAGTAAGGCAACTTATTACAGATTACGCAAACAGGCTGAGTCCGAACTAGAGGAGACAATCATAGACAAAGTAAGCTAAAGTGAGTACGCATGAAGTTTAAAATCTGTTAAAATGGTAGTATCAAGAATTAAGGGTAAGGCAGTAAGCCTTCCCTGACATGGAGAGTTGGCAGAGTCAGGTTGAATGCGCCCGTTTGCTAGACGGGTGGTCGCCTATGTGCGGTCCGTGGGTTCAAATCCCACACTCTCCTTTGAGTATTTGTGTCCCATAATGGGGTAGGCAGTAGGCTTAGCATTCACATATCACTCATTAACTCAAAAATGGTTGCGGAGCGACTAGACCTTGCATGGTTGCGTAGCTACTTATATCCTAGGTAAGTTATAAGCTAGAGGGTTTGATTCCCTTAGAGGTTTTAAACGACTACAAAAAATAAAAAAAGAAAGCATTTCAAAATAGATTTCTAATTAACACGCAAGTCTGTAGTCTGCTTGCAGTAAGAACATAGCTCAAGTGGTAGAGCGGTAGATTTTTAATCTATTGGTTGCAGGTTCGAGCCCTGTTGTTCTTATGAGAGGTCTTGAAAAGGTCGCACATCGTGTGGCTTTTTTGATTGTTTGAAAGGTGGTGATGGAAAATTGAGTGGATTGAGAATAAAACAAAAGAGATTTGCAGATGAGTACATCATCTCAGGTAATGCGACGGAAGCCTATAAGAAAGCAGGTTATCGTGTTTCTAGTGATAGAGTGGCAGGCGTTGAAGGACATAAGTTACTAAAGAATCCTAAGATTAAAAGTTATATAGATGAACGGTTGAAACAGCTTGATTCTGAAAAAATCGCAGACCAGCAAGAAGTCCTTAGTTATCTAACCTCGGTAATGCGAGGAGAGACACAAGAACAGACTTTGATAAGCATCGGAGAATTGGGTCAAACGATTACGGATATTAATGTTGGAGCAAAAGACAGAATCAAGGCAGCCGAACTATTAGGAAAACGTCATAGGCTTTGGACAGACAAAGTAGAGGCAGACGTTTCTGGGACGGTGGTGTTTGCAAATGAGTCAGACATACCAGATTAAGCAAAACGATATTGTCGTTGACTTACCTAAGACAGTAGGAGCTGGGTACGGACAGTTCTGGCGCTCAAGAAATCTTTATCGTGTTGTAAAAGGGTCCCGTGGTTCGAAGAAGTCCAAGACAACCGCTTTGAATTATGTTATCCGTCTTTTGAAATATACTTGGGCTAACTTGCTTGTCATTCGTAGATATTCGAATACGAACAAGCAATCGACTTATACGGATTTTAAGTGGGCTGCTAATCAGTTAAAGGTCGCTCATAAATTCAAATTCAATGAGTCTTTGCCTGAAATAACCATAAAAGCGACTGGTCAAAAAATCCTATTCCGTGGTTTGGATGATGAACTCAAAATCACATCTATCACGGTCGATGTCGGCAGTCTTTGTTGGGCATGGTTCGAGGAAGCATATCAAATTGAGACTGAAGACAAGTTCAGCACGGTTGTTGAGTCTATCCGTGGTAGCTTAGATGTACCTGATTTCTTTAAACAAATCACAGTCACATTTAACCCGTGGAATGAGAGGCATTGGCTCAAGCGTGTATTCTTCGATGAAGAGACGAGACGGGCTGACACATTCGCTACTACAACCACTTACAAATGCAATGAGTGGCTTGATGAAGTCGATATCAAACGCTATGAGGATTTGTATCATACGAACCCCAGACGTGCTAGAATCGTTTGTGATGGCGAATGGGGAGTTGCTGAAGGTTTAATCTACGAAAACGTGACTGTCAAGGATTTCAATAAAGATGAATTACTACAAGATTCAGCTAATAAATTATGTATCGGTCTTGACTTTGGTTTTACTCATGATCCAACTGCTTTGTGTTGTTCGTTGATAAATGACACGACGAAAGAGATTTATGTCTTTGATGAGGCGTATAAAGTCGGATTGATAACCAAAGAAGTTGCGAAGATGATAAAAGACAAAGGTTATCATCGCTCACAAATCATTGCTGATAGCGCAGAGTCACGGCTGATTGAAGAGCTCAGGTCAGAACATGGCATATCTAGAATAAAAGAGAGTCGGAAAGGTAAGGATAGTATTATGGCAGGCGTATCCAAATTGCAAGGATACGCTATTTATGTGCATCCAGATTGTAAAAACATCATGGATGAATTTTATAGTTACTGCTACCAGCGAGATAAAGAAGGCAACTGGTTGAATAAACCAGAGGATAAAAACAACCACTTGATGGACGCTTTGCGTTACAGCCTTCAATGTATCGAAGGTGGAAAAGCAACCGTCCGCAGACGTTCTGATTATGGTCTATAGAGAGGAAAGACATGTACCAATATTTAACCTATCCACGGGATGGATATGATGAGGGTTCTTTGAAGAAAGACCTGATTTACAAATTGATAACGATGCATAACACTGAAAGCTCACATTTGAAGAAGCTTAAAAGCTACTATTTGGGTGAGCATGCTATCTTAGAACACACGAGACGCAACGTGAACGCACCTAATTACAAGACGGTAGCCAATCATGCCAAGGATATCGCAGACACGGCTACGGGCTATTTTATGGGCAATCCTATCAAGTATAACAATACTGCTGACGGTGATATCGATGAACTACTTACAGCCTTTGATGGTGCTGAGATTGACCAAGTAGATGCTCAGAATGCTTTGAACATGGCTATCTATGGTCGTGCTTACGAGTACATCTATGCTAAAGAGGGTATGGCTGAGTTGGATTCAACTAGTATTGATCCGGAGAATACTTTCATGGTCTACGATGATAGTATTGAGCGGAAGCCTTTGTTTGCGGTCTATTACTATGAAGTAAAAGACGATACGAAAGACACTACCAAGCACCAGGCTGAGGTCTTTACCGAAAATCTGCACTATCACATGGTGCTGAGAAGTACAGATTCAGGAACAACTCAGAGCGAGGAGGCAACACCTCACAACCTTGGTCAAATCCCAATTATCGAATATCGCAACAATCACTTTGCAATTGGTGACTATGAGCAACAAATTAGCTTGATAGACGCTTATAATTCCTTGATGGGGAATCGTGTCAATGATAAGGAACAGGCTGTAGAGTCTATCCTTGTCTTGTATGGCACGCAGTTAGCAGACACTCCAGAAGACGCTAAGGTAGCAATGAAGATTCTTTCTGAAGAAGGTCTTTTGGAATTGCCGGGCGATAGTGCAAGGGCTGAGTTCTTGAAGAATACGCTGGACGAAAGTGCTACTGAAATCTTGCGTACAGCTCTTAAAGAGGACATCTACACATTTAGCCATGTGCCTAATTTGACTGATGAGAATTTCGCAGGGAATACATCAGGCGTAGCCATGGAATTTAAGCTGATGGGCCTTGAGATGATTACTAAGACCAAGGAAGCGAACTATAAGCGAGGATTGCGTCAGCGTATTGCGATTTTTGCTCATTACTTAGGTATGAAGCAGATTGCTTTAGAGTCTCATTCAATCGTTCCACAATTCAGTCGTGGTTTGCCTAAGAACTTGTTAGAAATCTCTCAGATCGTGAACAACCTTGAAGGTAAAGTGACGAATAGACAGCTTATTTCTCTCTTGCCGTTTGTGGAAGACCCTGATGCTGAGCTAGAAGCCTTGGAAGAAGAGAAAAAGAAGAACATGGAAGACATGCCGATGTTTAACCAAGACAACACGAAACCCGAAGACGAGGTAGAGGATGAAGAATCAGGAGTATTGGGCGAAGAGGAAAGCCAATCTGATTTACCAGCAGATGGACAAGGCCGAAAAGCAGGCAGACCAGTTCGATAAGGTCTATCAGGAAGCCAAGACTTACTTGGATAAGGAAGTCAATAAGATTTTTGATAAGTTCCAACGTGATTATGGTCTAAGTCAGGTAGAAGCTAGACAAGTCTTGAAGAACATGAAAGACAAGAAAAATCTGAATGAACTTCGTAAAGTACTTGAAGCGAGACCGAATGACCCGAACATCCAAAGATTACTGGCTGACTTAGATAGTCCGGCTTATTCTTTCCGTATGAAGCGTCTAGAACGTTTGAGTGATGATTTAGACCGTATGCGTGAATCTATCTATCATTCAGAAAAGACAGGCTCAGACGCCTTTTATAGCGACCTGATGAAGGATAGTTACTACAAGGCTACCTTTGACCTGCAGCAGCAGACAGGACTAGCATATGGCTTTTCTGGGCTTCCTGAGAACGAGATTAAACATCTACAGTCTTTCAGTTGGGTAGGTGACGGAAGTACCTACTCTACAGACATCTGGAAGAATACGGGGAAGCTTACTTCTAGCATAAAAGATGAACTACTTATGAGCCTCATGACAGGCCGAGATACACGAGAAACTGCACAAGCAATTGCTGAGCGGTTCAATGTAGGCCAGAATGATGCAAGGCGTTTGGTTCGGACGGAATCAGCCTTTTTTCATAACCAGATGGAACTACTCAGCTATGAAGAAGCAGACATAGAGAAGTATATCTTTGTGGCCGTCTTAGACAAGCGCACATCACGCATTTGCCAGGAGCATGATAATCAGGTCTATAATAGGGATAAGGCTGTCCCTGGTGTCAATTGTCCGCCTATGCATCCGTGGTGTAGGTCTACTACTGTCGCATACGACGAGGATGCAGATTACAGCAAGCTGAAGCGCAGAGCAAGGAATCCAAAAACAGGGAAGACCGAGCTAGTGCCTGCCGATATGACTTATAAAGAGTGGTATAGCAAGTATGTGGATGGCAATAGAGAGTCTATTAAACGTAAAGCGTTTGATAAAACTATTAAAGATGGTATAATAGTAAGTGTATCAGGGACTACAATTGGACACACTCCGCCTGGCAAAATAGGTTTGCCTAATAGTGTAGTTCAGCATAATGCTACAAACGGAGATGTCCTTGGTAGAACTTACTATGATGCTAGAGGTTTTAAAACGAAGGATGTTCATTTTACAAACCATAAACAACCGGCACGTCATCCTTATGGAAAAATCGGAGAACATGCTCATGATTTTGTATTTGATGATGAAGGTAAGTTCGTTAGTAGGAGTACTAGGGAATTAACAGACGATGAAAGAAAGGAGAATCAAGATATATTATGGCGATATTAGATGATTTACAAGCGTTATATGATAATGGATGGGACGCTTCTTTTAATTTTAATGGTCAAGTATGTGGCATTTTCCCTAATTCTATTTATGATATTGTTGTTATTATTGCGGACGACGAATATAGAGCATCTTCTTTTGACGATTTGATTTCTTTACAGATTGAAGGGAAAACTTTACCGGAAATCATGAACGAAGTTGAAGTACAATATGGCTAAAGCACCTAGAGAAATCTAAGTGCTTTTTTCGTACCCAGAAAGGATTGAGGAATGAAATACCGTAAAAAACCAGTAGTGGTCGAGGCTGTGCAGTGGAACGGCAATAACCATAAAGAGGTAATTGACTTTGCAGAAAATAAGATTTGGTTTGATGCACTTGGGAATATATGGATTGCTACACTTGAAGGTGATATGGTAGCTAAAAAAGGGGATTATATTATCAAAGGCGTGCAAGGAGAATATTATCCATGCAAGCCGGATATTTTTGCAGAAACATACGAAAAAACGGAGGAGTAAAATGTTAAAAAAAGCAAAACAATTGGCATCGCAAGAATTTTCACGCTTGGCAGGTCGTGAAATCAAAGAAGAAGACTGCTTTGTAGTTTGGTTTAGCAAGACCCTGCAAAACTGGAAAGCTCTTGTTAGTACGAACGCAATTACATCAAGCGAACCTTGTGGAGATTATGCAGAAATTACGCATAACGGAGATAAGAATGAGACTTATGTGGATGTTTACGCCAAGGTTTCAAATCGTGCCATTAAAGATTAGGAGGTGATCCAGAATCTTGACTGGCAGGAATAGACTGCTATAAATCACTGTAAATTGCTATAAACCGTGTCAGATTTGATGCGGTTTTTATATTGTCCGAGCATTGATGACAAAAAAAGCCATGGAATTATACAGTCGGGGACGACTTTAAAAATAGGAGGTTCGCAATGAACGAAGAAACACAAACAGTCGAAGTCGAAACGGTTGAAGAACAAAAGGTACCTGCAGAACCTGCACCACAACCGCAAGACGAGAAGAAGTACACGGATGCAGATGTCGATGCTATCATCGATAAGAAATTTGCCAAGTGGAAATCAGAGCAAGAAGCCAAGGAAAACGAAGCTAAGAAGCTTGCTAAGATGAACGCTGATGAAAAACAGAAATATCAGTTGGATCAGCGTGAGCAAGAACTAGCTGACCGTGAAAAGGCTATTGCTCGTAAGGAATTGACCGCAGAGGCTAAAGCAATGCTAAGTGAACGTGACTTACCTGTTGAGTTAGTAAATGTAGTCGATTTGACAAACGCAGAGACGGTATCTGAATCTATCACCTCTATCCAAAAAGCATGGGAAGAGTCAGTTCAGAAGGGAGTCTCTGAACGTATGAAAGGTAGTGCACCTATCAAAAATGCACAAACAGTCCAGCAAGAAGTCACGGAAAAATGGCGTAAAGACTTCTTGTAATAAAAGAAAAGAGGAAAAATAAATGGCATTTGAAGAATTAAACACAGCAGAATCACGCAAGAAACATCTTGGGATTATTGAGGATGTACTTGCAGTAAATTCATATTCAACACCACTTGTGACATCAAGCGATGCAGTAACCTTGCAAGGTCGCTCTTTTACAGTAGCAACTGGTAACACAACAGAGTTGAAAGACTACAAACGTAACAAAGACAACGAATTTGATCACGTTGAAGTTGAAGAAAAGGTTTATACCCTTGATGAAGAAAAATACTGGGGTCGTTTCGTAGATCAATTGGACGAACGTGACTCTAATGGTCAAGTGAATATCAATTATGTTATTGCCCGTCAGGCTGCAGAAGTAGTCGCTCCATATCTTGATGAACTACGTTTTGGTGCAGCACTTGGAAACGTAAGTGACAATGTTGCCATGGGTAAAACAGCAGGAGCGAACAACGCTTATAATGCGGTTCTTGATGTGTCTGAGAAACTTGATGAGCTTGGAATTACAAAAGAACGCTTGCTCTTCGTCACTCCAAGTTTCTACAAAGCGATCAAGTCTGAAATCGTTCGTCTACCACATGGTGACGCAGATAAGAAAGTCCTTGGAAAAGGATATGTTGGTGAATTGGATGATTACACAGTCTATAAGGTTCCTTCTAAATTCCTGAAAGGTGTTAATGCCCTTGCTACTGCTCCAGGTGTTGTTACATCTCCAGTACAAGTAGACAATACTAAGTACAACGATAACATTCCAGGTCGATTTGGTGAATTGGTAGAGCAATTACTTTACACTGGTGCATTTGTGCTTGAACACTTCAAAAAATACATCATTACCATCGCGGATTCTAAACCTAATGCTAAACCATCTACTCAAGGTAAAGTTGTAAACCGTGCTAAAGCGTGGAAAACTGGAACAACCTACAAAGAAGGTGACACAGTTACTCATGCCGATAAAGTCTATGTAGCGGTTAAGGATATTTCTAATTCATCAACCGCACCAGACACAGATACAACTAACTGGAAAGAAAAAACTGGTAAGAAATAGGTCCGAGTTATGAAATTTAAAATCAAACAAGATTTCTATGATTGGGAATCAAATGTGAAACGACTGGCAGGAGAGGAACTTGAGATTACTGAGGAGCGCTATGCTGAGCTGGCTGACAATATTGCCAGCAACGGTGTCGCTATCTCAGATGTTCTTGAGAAAATCCTCCCTGAACCTGAGTTCTTAGAAGAGGATTGAAATGTCTATAGAGTTGCTGAAGAAATTAACAGGCGAAGAAGATACTCAGCTTCTCATGTTGCTCCAAACAAGAGCTACAAATCTTATCTTGTCAGAGACTAATCGCACATCTTTGACCCCTGCTTTAAGTCTTTTGATACCTGAGGTTGCTATCGAGCTCCACAACCGCTCAGGAGCGGAAGGAGAGCGTTCTAGAACCGAAGGTGGTATAGCAGTAGTCTACGGAGAAAACGGCCTGTCTATGGGTCTTCTACAGCGAATACGCATGCACAGGCTAGCAAGGGTGGCAGGTCATGTTTTTGAAGCAGAGTAGACTGAAACCTTATCCAATGCGACGGTTTGAAAAGACTGTCACTGAGGAAGGTGTCGCGAAAGAAGGGTATGCCAAGGAAGCTGAGACAATCCGTCTTGAATTGTGGCCAGCTAGTAGCAAGTTGCAATCTGAATTGTATGGTGAGCGTGTCAATGATATTTTGAATGCCAATGCCAACAAATCAGCTACTATCAAAGTGAAAGATGGTGTGTGTATCGATAGCCAGACAGAAGTGACTCATAAGGTCATTTCTAAAAAGGTCTACACACATCATCAAGTTTTGGAGTTAGAGCGTGTCAGGGCTACTAGGGGCAGATAGGCTCATAGCTAAATGTAGACGATTGGCTAGTAAAAAAACTGGAGAGGATATCGTCTTACGTGCGGTACACAATGCTGCTATAAAGGTTGTCCAAGCTGATGCAAGAAGACTCGCACCAGCGAGAGATGGAGAGCTTATAATTAGTATCAAAACTAGAGCAAAAATGGACGGAGATAAGGCTATAGGCGAAGTTTACACCAACCTTAAATACGCTCCTTACGTTGAGTTTGGAACAGGACCAATAGGACAAGCTAACCATTCGGGTATCTCTCCAGAGGTCAGCGTGACTTACAAGTCTAATCCTTGGTATGTGCATGAAGACCAAATCAATGTAGGACCGTACCACTTTCAAAAGATTGGGGAGTTCTACAAGATGTATGGTCAACCTGCTCAGCCTTATCTTTATCCAGCTTTGAGAGACAATCAAGAGCGTGTGTCTAAGAATATTTCGAATTATGTCCGTAGAAAGATAAGAGAACAAATAAAATGATTAATATCAAGCCTGTTATTTATAAAGAATTGCAAAAGGTCGCAGATAATGTGACTGATACTTATCCTAGCGATTGGGAGACTTTCCCAGTCGTTATTTTTTTAGAAGAACAAAACAAGCCGGGTGATTGGTTTGATGACCAGGAACAAAAATCCTCTATCCGCTACAAGGTGGATATCTTTGATGATACCAGCACTAGTGAGTTAGCTGTTAAAATCAATCAGATTTTTGAGTCTTTAGGTTTGCGAAGAACCGACTGCCAAGACGTGCCAGACCCGTCTCATTTGAGACATAAGGTCATGCGTTTTGAAGGTGTCGTTGATTTAGACTCAGAGCTTGTTTTTCAATTTAGAATGGAGAATTAAACATGTTAGCAAATGGAATTACGCTATCTTATGGCGAAGCTAAAGGAACTTATACTAAACTTGTTGGATTGAAAGAAGTGCCAGAGTTTGGTATTGAACTCGAAAAAGTAGAAAATACTACTCTTGAAGATACAGTGAAGAAGTACGAGTTTGGTATTGGGGACATAGGAGAACTTGAGTACAAGTTCTCTTATAATAATTCAAGCGCAACTGCTCCTTATCGTGTATTGCGTAAGGCAGCAGACGACAAGAAGAAACTCTACTTCGAGCAAGCATACCCAGACGGTACTAAGGTCAATTTTGAAGGCCAAGTATCTGTTAAGCTTGGCGGTGGCGGTGTCAATGCCGTTATCGAGTTCACACTTAAGATTGCCTTGCAGTCAGAGTTGGAATTTACAGACGGTGTTGGAGGTTAATTAAATGGCGTTAAAATACACAACTTGGAAAGTTACTGACGAAAAAGAGTTGAAGCTACGTTTGACATCTCATCAAGCTGCAACTGTGGAAGAAAAAATCGGCATGAACTTGCTGAAGATTTTCATGCCTGAAGCTGGCGAAGAGTTCACTTTACCGCCTTTGAAAGTTATGTTGTTGTTAGTTCACGGCGCCTTGCAGCAGTATGAACATGGGTATTCTCTTGAGGATGTCTATGATTTATACGATGAATACGTGGACAATGGTGGAGACCAAACAACATTCATGACAGAGGTTTTAATGCCACTCTTTGAAGTATCGGGTTTTACTCCACGAGGAAGCAAGGACAAGAAAACTTCCAAGAGGAAAATGACAGTAGTCAAGTAATCTTAACGGTAACTCAGATTATTGAGAGGCTTTATCCTATGTTTTTGGACATCGGGGGCAAGCCTCTTGATTTTTGGGATTTGACGGTGCTTGAAATCAGAGAAATGATTGAAAGCTATAACCGTGTCAAAATCCAAGAGCGTAAAGAAAAGATTATTGACTCATACAGACTTTCGCAGATGATATCCAACCACGTTTCTTTATTGTTATCCAAAGATGCCAAGGCCTTTGAGTTCTGGGAATATGCGCCTGAGTTGTTTGTAGAAGAACAGCAAGCAGTAGAACAGGAACGACAGAGACAAGCGCTTTTGTTGCATAAGGAACGGATGCGTGATTTTGCAGAGAGACATAATCGAAAAAGGAAGGAGGAAGTAAATGGCAACTCTTGATGAATTGAAGGTCATGATTGACGCTGAGATAGCGCCTTTCAGGAAGAAGATGAAAGAAGTCGAGAATCAGGTCAAAGGAACATCTGACCAAGTGAAAAATGCCACTGCCAAAGTTCGTGAACAGTCGAACTCAATCGGTAGTGCGTTTGGTAAGCTGGCTAAGTTCGCTGGTTTTGCAATCCTTGGTAAGAAATTACTTGATGTTGGGATGTATTCAACGCAGACGGCTCTTGAAGTATCAGCGTCTATGAACCAAATCAAGCGACAGATGGGCGAGAGTTCGCAATCTTTCTTAAAATGGGTTAACGATAACGCCAACGCTATGAATATGGGTGTGGGTGAGGCTACTAACTACGGTGCAGTCTACTCAAACCTATTTTCTGGATTTATTAAGGACACCAACAAGCTAAGTGCTTATACTGCTAAGATGTTGCAGACATCGGCAGTGGTTGCTGAAGGCTCAGGGCGTAGCATTACAGACGTTATGGAGCGGATTCGCTCAGGTTTGCTAGGGAACACCGAAGCGATTGAGGATCTAGGAATCAACGTCAATGTGGCTATGATTGAGTCCACTGAAGCCTTTAAGAAGTTCGCAAACGGACAAAGCTGGCAACAATTAGACTACCAAACCCAGCAACAAATCCGCCTTATGGCTATTCTGGAACAGGCTACAGCCAAGTATGGGAATACCTTGTCTAATTCTGTAAATGGTCGTATCAGCCTGTTTAAGTCGCTGATGAAGGACGCAGCATTGAACCTTGGTAACTCTATGTTACCGATTATCAATGCCATTATGCCTGTCTTGAACTCTTTTGCTATGGTTTTGAAGAACGTGACGGCTAAACTCGCTGAGTTTATCGCTTTGATGTTCAACAAGAAAGCAACAGTGAAAGATGGTGTTGGTGGAGCAGTTGGAGACATGGGTAACGCCATGAAGGATGCTGCAGGCGGAGCAGGAGACCTTGCTGACGCAGTAGACGACGCTGGAGATTCAGCAGGAGGACTTGCTGACAATCTTGGAGACTCCGCCAAAAACGCTAAGAAGGCCGCTAAAGAGTTGCTAGGTCTTTTGGGATTTGATGAGATTAACATCTTGCAAAAACCAAAAGATGACGATGCAGGCGGTTCTGGAGGCGGTGGCAAAGGTGGTAAAGGAAAGGGAGGCGGTGGCGGACCTTTCAAAGACATCTTGCCAGAAGTCGAGTTGACCGACATGGACAACAAATTCAAGAGCATTTTTGATGGTCTTGGAGATAAGCTCAAAGGGTTGTTTGACCTCTTCAAGAAAGGTTTTGATGCAGCATTTAGACCAGAAGGTATAGAACGCATTAAGACTGCCTTAGACCAAATAGCTAAGACAATGGGAGAAATCGCCACTGACCCAAGGGTTGTGAATGCCTTTAACCGAATGGCTGAGAAAATTGCTTATGCTTTAGGGCAAGTGACAGGCTCAATAACCACTATCGGGCTAGGTATCGGTGTTTTCCTTGCCGAAAGTATTGCAAATGGCCTTGGAAGGCAAAAAGAACGCATTATCAGGGCGCTAGTCGCTTTGTTTGATAATGTTGGTAACCTTTCCGAGGCAGTAGGAAACATAGCTCAGGACTTTTCTAGTGCTTTCTACGACGTCATTACCTCAACTGGTGCGGTTCGTATCGGTAGCGCTATTGTGTCAACTCTGTTGAGTTTGACATCTACCATTGTTGAAGTTGGTAGTAAATTAGCAGGAAGTTTGTTTAAAGGTTTTGAAAAAGTCGTTGTGACAAGCGCTCCTAAAATTTCATCAGTCTTCCAAAGTTTATTAGATACTGTTGCGCCTGTATTTGAGAGCATTGAAAGGTCTGTTAACAAATTTGGCGATGGCTTAAGTCGTGTTTATGATGAACATGTAGTCCCTGCTATTAACTCTATTGCTAATGCTTTTAATGGGCTAATTGACATTATTCAGATTCTCTGGGAGAATTCCTGGCAACCTTTTGCTGAGTTTTTATCAGGAGTATTCGGTGTTAGTATTGAAGGAATTTCAGATTTATTAGGAGGTGGCCTTTTAGCCACTTTGGGACTATTGGCGGATGCTATTAAGTTAGTGGCAGATGGTTTCACCGTTTTTTCTGACTGGTGTAAAGAAAACAAAGAACCTATCGTAGCTTTGATAACAACTTGGCAAACGATTAATTTCTTATCATGGGCAGAACAAGCTGGAGGACTTGCAGGAGCATTCAGCTTGTTAGGTAGTAAGGTCTCTTTGATTGTTGGAGGGATTAAGAATCTAGGTCTTGCTATTAAAGCATTGACATTTGATAAGTTGGTCAGTTTTGGTGAAACAATCTATTTGAACACCTTATATGCAAAAGATTTTGTGGTCAATTCAGGTAAAACAATTGCACAGCTAGGAAAAACTGCTTTAGAACTTGGTAAATCAGCTCTAGCATGGACTGCTCATGCAGCGAAAATGGGATTAGCAACCGCGGCGGAATTTGCACATTCTGTTGCAGCAGGAGTCGCTACAGCTGCAACATGGGCTTTTAATGCAGCGTTAGCAGTTTTGACAAGTCCAATAACATGGATTATTGCAGCAATCGCAGCTTTGATTGCTATTGGTGTTTTGCTCTATCAAAACTGGGACACTGTTGTTGAGTTTGCTAAAACTGCATGGCAAGGACTATGTGATTTTATCAGTGGTATTTGTCAAGCGATTGGCGAATTTTTCAGCGGTCTATGGACGAAACTACAAGAAATCTTTGAGCCGATAGGTCAATGGTTTGGCGAGAAATTCCAGCAAGCATGGGACGCCATTGTAAACATATTCTCTGGCATCGGAGAGTGGTTCTCTGGTGTATTCCAAGGTGCATGGGACGCTATCGTTAATATCTTCACACCAATCGGCTCATGGTTCGGACAACGTTGGGCAGATGTGACTAGTGCGTTGGCTAATATCGGGGCATGGTTTACTGACATGTTCCAAAAAGCATGGACTGGCTTAACAAACATCTTTAGCAAACTAGGTTCTTGGTTTGGCGAGAGATGGAACGATGTTACAAGTGCACTTTCCAAAGTAGCAAGCTGGTTTGGCGATATATTCGGAAAAGCTTTTGACGCTGTTAAAAATGCCTTTAGCTCTATCGGAGACTTCTTTAAAGGCGTTTGGGATACTGTCAAAAGTATCTTCGTTAATGCTGGTCAGATGGTCGGCGAGGCAGTAGGTGGAGCGTTTAAGAGTGCGGTCAATGCGGTTCTTGGAACGATTGAAAATGTAGTCAATGGCTTCATCGGAATGATTAATGGAGTTTTAGGCGTTGTCAGAAACTTACCTGGTCTAGGATGGGTTGGTAGTGTAAGTACAGTTAGCCTCCCTCGTCTTGCCCGTGGTGGTATCGTCGATAGTCCAACAATCGCCATGATTGGTGAAGCTGGTAAAGAGGCGGTCGTACCACTTGAAAATACAGGATTTATCCAAACACTTGGACGAGTAGTCAGCAGTGCGGTAGTAAATGCCATGGCTGGTGTTAGTCCACAAGGTGGATTCTCTGGCGACGGCGACATCGTTATCCAAATCGCAGGCCATGAGTTCGGACGGGTAGCTATCCAAGAAATCAACAAGGAACATGAACGAGCAGGTCAAACCTTGCTCAAGATTTAGGAGGTTAAATGGCACAATTGACAATCAATGGGGTGGCTGTGAAGCCTCCCAAATCTTTTCAAGTCGGTATTCAAGATATCGATGGAGAGACAGGGCGTAATGCCAATGGCGACATGGTGCGTGACCGTATCACGACCAAACGCAAACTAGACTGTGAATGGGGTATGATGACTCAGGGAGAAATAAGTCAGCTTTTACATGCTGTATCATCTAAATTTTTTGAGGTATCTTATCCAGACCCCATGGATGGCCAAGTCACAAAGACTTTCTATGTCGGTGATAGGACAGCTCCTAGCTATACCTTTACTGAGAAGTTTAAACCTTGGTCTGGCGCTAAATTTAATCTGGTAGAGAGGTAAGAAAATGGACGCTTTAACTAGACGACAATTTGACAGAGCCATGTTTGCCAAGGAAAGGACGCTGGCTATTCGTGTTGGTGAATATGCTTCACGGGATATCAAAGAGGCTAGTTTTGAGTATGGCTACATCAAGGGCGATACTTATAAGCCTGGTGGAACCTGCGCTGGTAGCGGTAAAATTACCTTTACCAGTATCATTACCACGTTCAATAAGCTGGATACCCTGCACCCTGAGATTGGTCTACTGGTTGGGGATACCTACCAGTGGGTCAAGATGGGGGAATACTTCATCAACGATATTGAGATTGACCGAAACCGCAACACAACCACACTTGAACTTATGGACGGTATGTTTAAGCTCAATCGTGAGTACGTGACGGATTTGCATTTCCCAGCTGAAGTACGAGAGGTTATTCAGGAAATCTGCCTGAAAACAGGCATTGAGTTAGCGAATGACTATTTCGGAATCAGCGCGATGCGTTATCATATTGAGCAAGTTCCTGAGGGCAAGAAACTTTCCTTTAGGGATATGCTGAGCGCTATGACTCAGGTGATTGGGATGTCTTGTTTCTTCAACAGAGAAGGCAAGATGGAAATCCGTGATTTGACTGAGTCCAATATCACGATCAACGCTGACAGTTATTTCTTGCATGGCTTGACCAAGAGTGAGATTGAGTATCAGATAGCTGGTATCACTTGTAAGACGGACAAGAAGTCTCTGACGGTCGGTATGAAGACAGGCCGGTCTTTGGAACTGGACAATGTCTTCATGACCCAGAGCGCTTTAAATGACCTGTATTACAAACTGAAAAACCTAACTTACTATCCGTATAATCTCAACTACCAAGGGCATTTACTGCTTGAGGTTGGGCAGTGGGTAACCATTCAGACCAACAAGAAAGAAACCTTTAAAGTTCCTGTCTTAAGTCAGAGCTTTACTTTCAAAGGTGGTCTAAGAGGTCGTATCAGCGCAGATAGTAAAGCTGGAAATGATACGCAGTATTCTTACGAGGGTACGATTACCAAGCAGATTAAGCAACAAGATGGCATTGAAGCCAAAATCCAAGCGCAGATAGAAGCAGCAGACGCAGCCTTTGACGCTGAATTTGACAAACGTGAGAAAGCTATCACGGATGCCATCGAACTTGCCAAAGCCAGAGCTGAAGAAGTCAAGAGAGAACTGTCTGACACTATCAATCAGCGCTTTAATAGCTTTGACAACGGGCCATTGAAAGAAGCTAAGCGCAAGGCTGAGGAAGCTTTGCGAAATGCTGGCGCAAGTAGTTCTCTTGCTCAGGAATCCAAGCGGATTGGGCTGGATTCTGTTGCTAGACTTGAAGCGTTTAAGTCGCAGACTACGAGCGCACAAACGGCTCTGTCAGGTGACTTGGACGCTCTGAAACGGACTATCGTGAATGATATTCGACCGAAGCAAGCACAGGTTGAAGCTGAGATTGCCAAGCAAGTTGAAGCACTTGTTCAGACCAAAAAAGAACTGGCTGGCGCAAGTACCCTGCTTGCACAGGAAGCTAAGCGGATTGAGCTGGATTCTGTTGCTAGACTTGAAGCGTTTAAGTCGCAGACTACGAGCGCACAAACGGCTCTGTCGGGTGACTTGGACGCTCTGAAACGGACTATCGCGAATGATATTCGACCGAAGCAAGCACAGGCTGAAACTGAGATTGCCAAGCAAGTTGAAGCACTTAGCCGGACTAAAAATGAACTGGCTGGCGTGAAGTCAGCGCAAGCGACGTATGAGGAGACGACGACTCGTAGACTGTCAGAACTGACCAACTTGGCCAATGGTAAAGCCAGCAAGTCAGAACTCACGCAAACAGCTGAGGAGCTGGCTAGTCGGATTGCGAGTGTGCAGGCAGGTAGTTCACGGAATTACTTCAGGAATTCACGTTCAAGAACGTTCACAACAGGAGGTCAAGCGGTATACGACTATCGAACATTCATAGTTCCTGATTTCTGGAAGAACAGTGACAGGTTCAAGCGTGATTATGTTCGCATATCTTTTGATGTGACTTTCCCTGTCGCCCTAGTAAATGACATACCTGCTATGGTGCATTTTAGTGCTCATCCATGGTATGCCTACAGAAACTTAATTTTTAAAGGTGGAACTGTCGAACGCCAACATTTTGAGTTTACGATTGACTTGTCTAGTTCTTCTGAGGACTATCAGACTAATAATGTGTTCATTCGTTTTGGTACTAATTATGGATTTCCTGCTGGTCTGCAGGTCGTCATTGAGAACGCTATGTTATCGGTTGGTAATTATTTTCCAGCCTATCAACCAGCGTATGAAGACCAAGAAGACCGTGTCTCAGCGGTCGAATCCAACTTTAAACAACGAGCCAACTCGCTCGAAGCTGGTGTGAATCGTCTGACTGAAGGCCTTAGAACTAAAGCCGATATCAGCTCACTCAACGTGACTGCTGAAAATATCCGGCAATCTGTGAAGAGTCTTGAGACAGACACGCAGAACAAGCTAAATCAGAAGTTGAGTCAGGCTGAATTTGAGGTGCGAGCCGGCTCTATCCGTCAGGAAATCTTGAACGCAACCAAGGATAAAGCCAGCAAGTCAGAACTCACGCAGACAGCTGAGGAGCTAGCTAGTCGGATTGCGAGTGTGCACTTAGGGCGCAGAAATCTGCTGAAAGGCACAAAAGAGCTTGCGAGATACAAGCCGGTTAGTGAATATAATGGTTTTAAAGTTATCAGAACAGTCGCAGGAGCAACTAGATATCAGGATAGCTATGTGGAAAGAACCGTTATACCAACGGCTGGGACAGAGTATATAGCTATCTTTTATGCACGAGCCAGTGAAAATGACTATCCTGTGCGCTGTCATTTTTACAATCCTAACACGGTTGTATCATCAGAAAACAGCAGCGGATATAAGTCAAGGTCGTCAGATGGCTTGTCTATTATCCGTCTCTCGACAGACTGGCAGTTGTGCTGGGTTAAATGGACCCAAACCGCAACAGATCAAGCCAAGACGGTCATCATTGGCCGCCATGGCCCTCAAGTAGGCGGTAAAGAGGGGGTATGGGTTGAAATCTGCGCCCCTGCCATTTTTGAGGGAAATCTTGCAGGTGACTGGTCACCAGCATACGAAGACCAAGAAGACCGTGTCTCAGCGGTCGAATCCAACTTTAAACAGCGTGCTGATTCACTCGACGCTGGTGTAAGCCGTCTGACTGAAGGCCTTAGAACTAAAGTGGATATCAGCGCACTCAACGTGACTGCTGAAAATATTAGGCAGTCGGTGAAGAGTCTTGAGACAGACACGCAGAACAAGCTAAATCAGAAGTTGAGTCAGGCTGAATTTGAGGTGCGAGCCGGCTCTATCCGTCAGGAAATCCTGAACGCAACCAAGGATAAAGCAGATAAGACTTTAGTTGTATCTGAAGCCGGGAAATTGCGTGAAGAATTTTCAAAAATGAAGGTGGGAGGCCGGAATCTATGGATAAAATCCAAGACGGTTGGAGCTGTAATTGAAAAATTACCTGAAAACCACGTCACAGGTCAAAAAGAATGCTATAGGCTAGAGAACAACTCTACTTTAACGTTCAACCTTGAACCAGATTTCAGCTCAAGGTTGTACCAAAAAGTTACTTTTAGCGCTTGGATCAAGTACGAAAATGTAGTCCAAGGTCGAAATTTTTGGAATGTATTTAATTGCTTCAAACATTATCTTTTTAGAAAAAATAGTGAGACCGGAGTACAGAGTGGTCCAGATTATGCTACGCTTGGTATGTATAAAGGTTCGGCAGATTGGAAATATATTACATTCACTTATGACTACTCTGAAAAAACAAATTTTGATCAATTGAAGACATCATTGCGATTCAATCTTGAAGGTGCTACAAGCGGTACAGCTTGGGTAACAGGAATCAAGGTTGAAATCGGTAGTGTGGCGACGGACTGGAGTCCTGCGCCTGAGGACGCTGATGGTCTCATCACTGAAGCTAAGGCTACCTTTGAGCGGACAGCTCAGGGCTTGCGAACCGATTTATCAGCTATTCAGGAATATGTAAATAAAGACGGTCAGCGACAGGAAGCCCTACAGCGCTATACTCGTGAGGAGAGCACGAGACAAGCGACAGCAGTCCGTGAGCTGGTCAATCGTGATTTCGTTGGTAAGGCTACTTATCAAGAAGATGTTAAGGGTATCAATCAGAGGATTGAAGCTGTTAAAACTAGTGCGAATAAAGACATCGCTAGTCAAATCGCTAGCTATCGTCAATCTGTAGATGGTAAGTTCACGGATATTTCAAGTCAGATAACTACTTATAAGCAAGATGTGGGCGGTCAAATCAGTGGTCTATCAAATAGACTTACAAGCAGTGAGCAAGGAACCACTACTCAGATTTCAAATCTTTCAAATCGGATAAACAGTAATAAGCAAGGCACAGATAATCAGATTTCAAATTTAAAGACTCAGGTCGCTACAAACAAGGATAATGCTGAACGACAAATGGGTAGAATATCTGATCAGGTTTCTGCAAACAAAGCGAATGCTGATAGTCAATTTGCGAATGTGACCAATCAACTAGCACGAAAAGTAGAGACTACTGACTTCCAGCGTGTTAAGGAAACCAGTAAACTTTACGAGCGGATTTTGGGCAATACTGAAAATGGAATTGCGGATAAGGTTGCTCGCATGGCTCTGACCAATCAACTGTTTCAGGTTGAGGTTGGGAAATATAGTGTAAGCGGCCCTAACCTCATTAAGAATAGTGATTTTAAAAATGCTACGAATGAATGGGGCTCAACTCAAAATTTAGGAAGATTGGCTAAGCATAGCTTTTATCACAACGGGCAGAAAGACCTTATGCGTTTAAGTAATGCAACTAAAAACGAAAACTTTTTGTATAGTCACCGTTTTAATCTTGAACGAAATACTGACTATGTACTGAATTTTAGAGGATTTAACAACAGTGCTCTAGCAAGCTATGATGTTTATATTTTGGGACGAAGAGCAGGCGAGAGCGATGGATTCACAATCGTTAAGAAAGTTGTTAGCAGCAAGAAACTATCTACCTCTAGATGCGAAGATGTCTCAGTAACTTTTAATTCCGGAGAAATGGATAATGCTTACATTCGTTTTGATAACAATGGCTCATCATCAGGAACAGCTGATTTGTATATTACAGAAGTTGACTTGTACAAAGGTTATAAACCTAGAACATGGCAACCACATCCAGAAGATGCAGTCGTAGATGCGAATAAGAAGCTTGAAGCCACGCAAACAAAAATGACTCTACTAGCTGGCTCATGGGCAGTTCAAAACATCAACTCGGCTGGAGATATCATCTCTGGAATCAATCTTGGCGCCAATGGACATAACCGCTTTGTTGGGAAATTGACCCACATCACTGGAGAGACCCTGATTGACAGAGCAGTCATCAAGTCTGCTATGGTTGATAAGCTGAAAACGGGCAATTTTGAAGCTGGTTCGGTCACGACTACGATATTAGACGCTGAAGCGGTAACTGCTGAGAAGTTGAAAGTTGACGATGCGCTTATTAAAAAATTAACTGCAACTGATGCTTTTATTGACCAACTGATATCTAAACGTATCTTCTCTATTAAGGTTGAGTCCGTCATTTCTAGCTCAACCTTCCTAGAAGCCTATCAAGGCCGAATCGGTGGATTCACACTTGGTCAATTTGACCAGGGTGGCGGTCGCTGGATTTCAGGTGTCAATCAGTTCTCTGTTGGTATGGGGAATGGTGCCGGGTATGGAGTCCGGACAGCCTTCTGGGCGAACTGGGGAAATAATTGGAACTATGCCGGACCTAAAGCATGGAACGTCAATACTGATGGGAAAATGTACTGTAGGAATGAAGTCGGTTTTTATGATCAAGTGGATTTTTCGAATTCATCGAGAGCAAACTTCTATGGGAATACTACTTTTTCTCGTTCTCCTGTGTTTTCAAATGGTATCGAACTTGGAAGTAAAGATGTGCTTGGTGATGGTTGGAATCCCAAAGGCGGAAGGAATGCGGTTGTTTGGTGGAATCAGGTCGGTAGCGGTAGCGTGAAGTATTGGATGGAACAAAAATCAGATAGACGCTTAAAAGAGAACATCACAGATACAGCTGTGAAAGCCTTGGATAAAATCAACAGATTAAGAATGGTTGCATTTGATTTCATCGAAAATAAGAAACATGAGGAGATTGGTCTAATAGCTCAAGAGGCTGAAACCATCGTTCCAAGAATTGTCTCACGAGATCCTGAGAATCCAGATAGCTATCTGCATATTGACTATACCGCTTTAGTTCCTTACTTAATCAAGGCTATTCAAGAATTAAATCAAAAAATAGAAAAAATGGAGAAAACAATAGCATGAATAACAACATGTTGACCAATATCACACTTTAAAGCAATTCAGGAGCTTGCTCTTGAAAATAGAAAACGAACACACAGATTGGAGAACTTAGAAAATGAACACAGAACAGCTTAACCAAGCCTTACAAATGACAATTCGTGAAATGTCAACAACTTCAACAGATTCGATGATTGCAAGTAATTTCTTGAGTATTCAGTTGAATGAGCAAAGGGAAGAGAATCAAAGACTTCAAGCACGAGTGGATGAGCTGGAAGCTCTGCTTGATGAACAAACTAAACCAGCAGACAAAGGAGAATAGACATGGCAGAAACAATTCAAAACACAAATAACTTACTAGACCTTACAAAAATCACAGAACCATTTGATCTTGCGAGCGCTTTGCGCTACATGAAAGAAAATGGAGAATTCATTCGTTGCAAGAATGTAAGCGATGACTTCTATATGTATCGTGATGTTCAAAAACGTCCTGTGATCGTAAATGGCCGTCGCCAACTCAAGGATGTTGAAACCGTTTGGGCGTTCAACCAGTGGGGTGGTACAATCGCAACAATCAACGTCGCCGTTCTGTTGAATCATGAATTCTATATCATGAAATTTGATGCAGAGGGCAATCCTGACTGGACGGATCCAACGGGAGAACCTAAAGAATAGGAGGTGTGTATGCAAATTGAATTTTTCAATTTTCTAAGAAGTGTCGTACAGACTGAAGATGGTTTGGTCTTGTACGCTCTAGCACTGATTGTCTCAATGGAAATCATTGATTTTGTGACAGGGACGATTGCGGCAATTATCAATCCTGACATCGAGTACAAGAGCAAAATCGGCATCAATGGGCTATTTCGTAAGATTTCAGGGGTTCTCTTACTGATGATCCTCATTCCGGCGTCCGTTTTGTTGCCTGAAAAGACAGGTTTTGTATTCTTGCACTCAATCTATCTCGGGTACATCGCATTTACTTTTCAATCTCTCATTGAAAATTACCGCAAATTAAAAGGAAATGTTACTCTTTTTCAGCCGATTGTAAAAGTATTTCAGCGATTACTTGAAAAAGATGATGATACGAAAAAAGGAGAATAACAAATGCAACAAATTACTGAAATCATTACTAATGGAGCAATCAGCATCCTAGTCGTTTTGGCAGGGGTGGTAGTTAGGGCAGCCAAGGAATACCTCGTCAAAAAAGGTGGAGAAAAGACTATCAAGATTGTTGAAATCTTGGCCAAGAACGCAGTAAATGCCGTTGAGCAGGTTGCCTCAGAGACTGGCTTTAAAGGCGATGAAAAACTGGCACAGGCTCGTGCTAAAGTCCGTGCTGAGCTTACAAAATACAATATTAGCATGACTGACAAAAACTTAGACACCTTCGTAGAGTCAGCAGTGAAGCAGATGAATGACGCATGGAAAGGACGATAGGGAATGGATATCGATAGAAACAGACTACGTACAGGCTTGCCACAGGTTGGGGTGCAGCCTTATCGACAAGTACATGCTCACTCAACAGGTAACCGCAACTCAACCGTACAGAATGAAGCGGATTATCACTATAGAAAGGACCCTGAACTAGGGTTCTTTTCACATGTTGTCGGAAACGGCCGTGTCATGCAAGTAGGACCTGTGAACAACGGAAGTTGGGATGTTGGGGGCGGTTGGAATGCTGAGACCTATGCAGCGGTTGAACTGATTGAAAGCCATTCAACTAAAGAAGAGTTCATGACGGACTACCGCCTCTATATCGAATTGCTACGCAATCTAGCGGACGAAGCAGGCTTGCCGAAGACTCTTGATACAGACGACTTGGCAGGTATCAAGACGCATGAATACTGTACCAATAACCAACCAAACAACCACTCAGACCACGTTGACCCTTATCCATATCTTGCTAAATGGGGCATTAGCCGTGAGCAGTTTAAGCAAGACATCGAAAACGGCTTGAGCGCTGCGACAGGCTGGCAGAAAAATGGCACTGGCTACTGGTACGTACACTCAGACGGCTCTTATCCAAAAGATAAGTTTGAGAAAATCAACGGTACCTGGTATTATTTCGATGGCTCAGGCTATATGCTTGCAGACCGCTGGAAGAAGCACACAGACGGTAATTGGTACTACTTTGACCAATCAGGCGAAATGGCCACAGGCTGGAAGAAAATCGCTGAGAAGTGGTACTATTTCAACGAAGAAGGTGCCATGAAGACAGGCTGGGTCAAGTACAAGGACACTTGGTACTACTTAGACGCTAAAGAAGGCGCCATGGTATCGAATGCTTTTATCCAGTCAGCGGACGGAACAGGCTGGTACTACCTCAAACCAGACGGAACACTGGCAGACAAGCCAGAGTTCACAGTAGAGCCAGATGGCTTGATTACAGTTAAATAAATAGAAAGGAAACTTTCTAAATTGTTCTTTCACCGCAGGCTCAGGCTTGCGGTTTTTTTGTTTTAAAAAAGGGGCAAAAAAGGGGCAAAAGTGTCGTAAATCTCTGTAAAATGATGTAAAAACATTTATTTAAAAGCTCAAAATATAGCTGTTTTAAAAGGTATTGTAAGATATAGTAAAACGATGTAAAGGTATTTTTAAATGCGGATGAATTATAA
>ERZ1023483.28-NODE-28-length-40267-cov-156.066796_pt1 | contig 40267 bp, 41 predicted proteins | sample MGYA00380537_ERZ1023483 | MGnify/ENA primary metagenome ERZ1023483 (study PRJEB33173, sample SAMEA4830302) | metagenome | study: EMG produced TPA metagenomics assembly of the PRJEB25223 data set...
GGAGAGCATCTGCCTTACAAGCAGAGGGTCAGCGGTTCGATCCCGTTAACTCCCATTTTAGCGGGTGTAGTTTAGTGGTAAAACTACAGCCTTCCAAGCTGTTGTCGCGAGTTCGATTCTCGTCACCCGCTTTGAACTTTGTTCAAATTACCAAGTTTTTTAACTTGGGCGCGTAGCTCAGGTGGTTAGAGCGCACGCCTGATAAGCGTGAGGTCGGTGGTTCGAGTCCACTCGTGCCCATAGTGTTTAGTCCATTACTAGGGGATTGGAATATTATCTGTTCACTAAGAGGACACGGGCTTGTTCCCGTATAAACTATTTTGGAGGATTACCCAAGTCCGGCTGAAGGGAACGGTCTTGAAAACCGTCAGGCGTGTAAAAGCGTGCGTGGGTTCGAATCCCACATCCTCCTTTTATATTAACGCGGGATGGAGCAGCTCGGTAGCTCGTCGGGCTCATAACCCGAAGGTCGTAGGTTCAAATCCTGCTCCCGCAATAAGGCTCGGTAGCTCAGTTGGTAGAGCAATGGATTGAAGCTCCATGTGTCGGCGGTTCGATTCCGTCTCGCGCCATTTATATATTTTGGAAGGGTAGCGAAGAGGCTAAACGCGGCGGACTGTAAATCCGCTCCTTCGGGTTCGGGGGTTCGAATCCCTCCCCTTCCATTTTACGGGCATAGTTTAAAGGTAGAACTAAGGTCTCCAAAACCTTCAGTGTGGGTTCAATTCCTACTGCCCGTGTTAATAGAATTATGGCGGGTGTGGTGAAGTGGTTAACACACCAGATTGTGGCTCTGGCATGCGTGGGTTCGATCCCCATCACTCGCCTATTTTATATTGGGGTATAGCCAAGCGGTAAGGCAAGGGACTTTGACTCCCTCATGCGTTGGTTCGAATCCAGCTACCCCAGTTACTATTTGCCGGCGTGGCGGAATTGGCAGACGCGCTGGACTCAAAATCCAGTGTCCGCAAGGACGTGCCGGTTCGACCCCGGCCGCCGGTATAGTATAGTGTTAGGAACGTTGTTATTCTTCGTTCCTTTTTTATATTATTTTTGGTATAATTATAGTTATTCAAATTTTATTTAGATTAAGAAAGTGTAGGGGAGTATGTCTTGTTCTATCGATTTATTAAAACATCGGTATTTGAAAAATATTAAAGAAAATCCTGAATTGTTTGTCGGAATTGAGTTGGAGTATCCTGTTGCAAGTTTAGAAGGGGATGCTACAGATGTTGAAGTTATGAAGGATCTATTTCATTATTTAGTTTCTACTTTGGATCTCACCGTAGCAAAGGTAGATGATTTTGGCAATCTGATCCAGTTAGTAGATCCGATAAGTCAGGATGCTATTTTATTTGAAGTTTCCTATACAACGATTGAGTTTGCATTTGGTAAGGCTGAAACGATTCAAGAGGTCGAAAATCGTTTCAATAATTATATGAATGTAATTCAGAGAAAGTTAGCTGAATCAAATCATGCTATTGTTGGCTGTGGTATCCATCCCAACTGGGATAAAAATGAGAATTGTCCAGTGGCTTATCCACGCTATCAGATGTTGATGGATTATTTGAATTTGAGTAGAAATATTATTAAATCAGATTTACATCATTTCCCTGAATATGGTACTTTTATCTGTGGGAGCCAGGTTCAGCTGGATATTTCAAAAACCAACTACTTACGGGTGATTAATGCTTTTACTCAAATTGAAGCGGCTAAGGCTTATTTATTTGCAAACTCTGAATTTTCGGGTGCGGATTGGGATACGAAAATTTCAAGGGATATTTTCTGGGAAGAATCTATGCATGGTATCTATCCAGAGAATGTTGGGGTCAATGCTAGACTCCTTAATGATGAAGCTGATTTTTTTGACTATCTAAATCATTCTGCGATTTTTACTGCGGAACGTGATGGGCAGACCTATTATTTTTATCCTATTCAGGCTGGGGACTATTTGGCTACGTCCGAAATCCAAGCATTTGCTCTGAATGGGGATGAGGTTATTATTTACCCCCAAGAGAAGGATTTTGAAACTCATCGTAGTTACCAGTACCAAGATTTAACGACTCGAGGAACAGTTGAGTTTCGTAGTGTGTGTACACAGCCACTTGATAGGACTTTTGCTTCTGCAGCTTTTCACTTGGGATTATTGGTTAATTTAGACAAGTTAGAAGCTTACTTAGAAACAGCACCTTTCTTTAAAGTATTTGGTTATGATTACAAGTCTTTAAGGAGACAATTTTCTAAGAAAAATCTTACAGATGAGGAAGAAACTACGATTATTGAATTTTCCAAAGACTTACTCCTACTAGCTGAGGAGGGACTAGTGGTGAGAAATAAGGAAGAAATGACCTATTTACAGCCTTTGAGAGAAGAATTGAGCCTATAATTTCTCTTATAAAGGGAGAATTTTCTGAAAAATCATGATATAATGGACGAGACTATAGATAAAGGATAGAGAGTAATGACATTAGTTTATCAATCAACGCGTGATGCCAACAATACAGTAACTGCCAGCCAAGCAATTTTGCAAGGTTTGGCGACGGACGGCGGTTTGTTTACACCGGTTACTTATCCAAAGGTAGATTTGGACTTTAACAAATTGAAAGATGCTTCTTACCAGGAAGTTGCTAAGCTAGTTTTGTCAGCATTTTTAGATGACTTTACAGTTGAGGAGTTGGACTACTGTATCAACAATGCCTACGATAGCAAATTTGATACTCCAGCTATTGCACCATTAGTGAAATTAGATGGGCAATACAATTTGGAACTTTTCCATGGTTCAACGATTGCCTTTAAGGATATGGCCTTGTCTATTTTGCCATACTTTATGACGACTGCTGCTAAGAAACATGGTTTGGAGAACAAGATTGTTATCTTGACAGCGACATCTGGTGACACGGGGAAAGCTGCTATGGCGGGGTTTGCGAATGTGCCTGGTACTGAGATTATCGTCTTTTATCCAAAGGATGGTGTCAGCAAGATTCAAGAGTTACAAATGACCACTCAGACTGGCGACAATACTCATGTTATTGCTATTGATGGTAACTTTGACGATGCGCAAACAAATGTGAAGCACATGTTTAACGACGTGGCTCTTCGTGAAAAATTGACTACCAACAAGTTGCAATTTTCATCAGCTAACTCTATGAACATTGGTCGTCTGGTGCCACAAATTGTTTATTATGTTTATGCTTACGCTCAATTGGTTAAGACTGGTGAAATTGTAGCTGGTGAAAAGGTTAACTTCACAGTACCAACAGGAAACTTTGGAAATATCTTGGCTGCCTTTTATGCCAAACAAATTGGTTTGCCAGTTGGTAAATTAATCTGTGCTTCAAATGACAACAATGTTTTGACAGACTTCTTTAAAACACGTGTCTATGACAAAAAACGTGAGTTTAAGGTAACAACCAGCCCATCTATGGATATCTTGGTATCTTCAAACTTGGAGCGCTTGATTTTCCATCTTTTGGGAAATAATGCTGAAAAGACAACTGAACTTATGAATGCCTTGAACACGCAAGGACAATATAAGTTGACAGACTTTGATGCAGAGATTTTGGACCTCTTTGCAGCTGAATATGCGACTGAGGAAGAAACGGCAGCAGAGATCAAGCGTGTTTGTGAGTTAGATTCTTATATCGAGGACCCTCATACAGCTGTTGCTTCAGCAGTTTATAAAAAATACCAATCGGCCACTGGAGATGTAACTAAGACAGTGATTGCTTCAACAGCTAGTCCATACAAGTTCCCAGTAGTTGCAGTAGAAGCTGTAACTGGAAAAGCAGGTTTAACAGACTTTGAAGCCTTGGCTCAATTACATGAAATCTCAGGCGTTGCAGTGCCACCAGCAGTTGATGGGCTTGAAATAGCTCCAATTCGTCACAAGACAACAGTGGCAGCTGCTGACATGCAAGCAGCGGTTGAGGCTTATTTAGGACTTTAAGACAGAGGGAGCAAACTCGGTTGGGAAACCAACTGAGTTTCTTTTCATCAGGAGGAGAGATTGTTTAAGAAAAATAAAGACATTCTTAATATTGCATTGCCAGCTATGGGTGAAAACTTTTTGCAGATGCTAATGGGAATGGTGGACAGTTATTTGGTTGCTCATTTAGGATTGATAGCTATTTCAGGGGTTTCAGTAGCTGGTAATATTATCACCATTTATCAGGCGATTTTCATCGCTCTGGGAGCTGCTATTTCCAGTGTTATTTCAAAAAGCATAGGGCAGAAAGACCAGTCGAAGTTGGCCTATCATGTGACTGAGGCGTTGAAGATTACCTTACTATTAAGTTTCCTTTTAGGATTTTTGTCCATCTTCGCTGGGAAAGAGATGATAGGACTTTTGGGGACGGAGAGGGATGTAGCTGAGAGTGGTGGACTGTATCTATCTTTGGTAGGCGGATCGATTGTTCTCTTAGGTTTAATGACTAGTCTAGGAGCCTTGATTCGTGCAACGCATAATCCACGTCTGCCTCTCTATGTTAGTTTTTTATCCAATGCCTTGAATATTCTTTTTTCAAGTCTAGCTATTTTTGTTCTGGATATGGGGATAGCTGGTGTTGCTTGGGGGACAATTCTGTCTCGTTTGGTTGGTCTTGTGATTTTGTGGTCACAATTAAAACTGCCTTATGAGAAGCCAACTTTTGGTTTAGATAAGGAACTGTTGACCTTGGCTTTACCAGCAGCTGGAGAGCGACTTATGATGAGGGCTGGAGATGTAGTGATCATTGCCTTGGTCGTTTCTTTTGGGACGGAGGCAGTTGCTGGGAATGCAATCGGAGAAGTCTTGACCCAGTTTAACTATATGCCTGCCTTTGGCGTCGCTACGGCAACGGTCATGCTGTTGGCCCGAGCAGTTGGAGAGGATGATTGGAAAAGAGTTGCTAGTTTGAGTAAACAAACCTTTTGGCTTTCTCTGTTCCTCATGTTGCCCCTGTCCTTTAGTATATATGTCTTGGGTGTACCATTAACTCATCTCTATACGACTGATTCTCTAGCGGTGGAGGCTAGTGTTCTAGTGACACTGTTTTCACTACTTGGGACCCCTATGACGACAGGAACAGTCATCTATACGGCAGTCTGGCAGGGATTAGGAAATGCACGCCTCCCTTTTTATGCGACAAGTATAGGCATGTGGTGTATCCGCATTGGGACAGGATATCTGATGGGGATTGTGCTTGGTTGGGGCTTGCCTGGTATTTGGGCAGGGTCTCTCTTGGATAATGGTTTTCGCTGGTTATTTCTACGCTATCGTTACCAGCGCTATATGAGCTTGAAAGGATAGGAAATGCAAAAAACAGCTTTTATTTGGGATTTAGACGGGACTTTATTGGACTCTTACGAAGCGATTTTATCAGGGATTGAGGAGACTTTTGCTCAGTTTTCTATTCCTTATGATAAGGAGAAGGTGAGAGAGTTTATCTTCAAGTATTCGGTGCAAAATTTGCTTGTGCGGGTGGCAGAAGATAGAAATCTGGATGTTGAGGTGCTAAATCAGGTGCGTGCCCAGAGTCTGGCTGAGAAGAATGCTCAGGTAGTTTTGATGCCAGGTGCGCGTGAGGTGCTAGCTTGGGCAGACGAATCAGGAATTCAGCAGTTTATATATACTCATAAGGGGAACAACGCTTTTACCATTCTCAAGGACTTGGGGGTGGAATCCTATTTTACAGAGATTTTAACCAGTCAGAGTGGCTTTGTGCGGAAGCCAAGTCCAGAAGCGGCTACCTATCTGCTAGATAAGTATCAGTTGAATTCTGATAATACTTATTATATAGGGGATCGGACTCTGGATGTGGAATTTGCCCAGAATAGTGGGATTCAAAGTATCAACTTTTTAGAGTCTACTTATGAAGGGAATCACAGGATTCAAGCGTTAGCAGATATTTCCCGTATTTTTGAGACTAAGTGATAAAAAGATTGTGTCAGTTTTGTGACAGAGACCTAACAAACTATTTCAAGTAACCTAGTTTGTTACAAGGAGTAGACAGTTCTGTTAAATAGGCCCGAGAGGGCTTTTTTTCTACATTTTTTGTGTTATGATAGACAGGTACTCATTTGAAAGGAATTTGAAAGAATGAAGAAAAGAATGTTATTAGCGTCAACAGTAGCCTTGTCATTTGCCCCAGTATTGGCAACTCAAGCAGAAGAAGTTCTTTGGACTGCACGTAGTGTTGAGCAAATCCAAAACGATTTGACTAAAACGGACAACAAAACAAGTTATACCGTACAGTATGGTGATACTTTGAGCACCATTGCAGAAGCCTTGGGTGTAGATGTCACAGTGCTTGCGAATCTGAACAAAATCACTAATATGGACTTGATTTTCCCAGAAACTGTTTTGACAACGACTGTCAATGAAGCAGAAGAAGTAACAGAAGTTGAAATCCAAACACCTCAAGCAGACTCTAGTGAAGAAGTGACAACTGCGACAGCAGATTTGACCACTAATCAAGTGACCGTTGATGATCAAACTGTTCAGGTTGCAGACCTTTCTCAACCGATTGCAGAAGCTCCAAAAGAAGTAGCATCAAGTTCAGAAGTTACAAAGACAGTGATTGCTTCTGAAGAAGTGGCACCATCTACGGGCACTTCTGTCCCAGAGGAGCAAACGGCCGAAACAACTCGCCCAGTTGAAGAAGCAACTCCTCAGGAAACGACTCCAGCTGAGAAGCAGGAAACACAAGCAAGCCCTCAAGCTGCATCAGCAGTGGAAGCAACTACAACAAGTTCAGAAGCAAAAGAAGTAGCATCATCAAATGGAGCTACAGCAGCAGTTTCTACTTATCAACCAGAAGAAACGAAAGTAATTTCAACAACTTACGAGGCACCAGCTGCGCCCGATTATGCTGGACTTGCAGTAGCAAAATCTGAAAATGCAGGTCTTCAACCACAAACAGCTGCCTTTAAAGAAGAAATTGCTAACTTGTTTGGCATTACATCCTTTAGTGGTTATCGTCCAGGAGACAGTGGAGATCACGGAAAAGGTTTGGCTATCGACTTTATGGTAGCAGAACGTTCAGAATTAGGGGATAAGATTGCGGAATATGCTATTCAAAACATGGCCAGCCGTGGCATTAGTTACATCATCTGGAAACAACGTTTCTATGCTCCATTCGATAGCAAATATGGGCCAGCTAACACTTGGAACCCAATGCCAGACCGTGGTAGTGTGACAGAAAATCACTATGATCACGTTCACGTTTCAATGAATGGATAAACCCGACTTGATAACATCATTTTGACGAATGAGATCTAGCTTTCGTGATGGAAAGCGATTCTCGTTCGTTTTTTCTTTGTCATACTCTTCGAAAATCTCTTCAAACCACGTCAGTTTTATATGAAACCTCAAAGCTGTGCTTTGAGCAACCTGCGACTAGCTTCCTAGTTTGCTCTTTGATTTTCATTGAGTATCAATTTGAATGGAAAATGGAAAGTTATTATCTTGTAATAATCCAAGCAACATTCTTGCAATCTATTTTACTTTATATCACAATTGATTGGTCAACTATTGATAAGTCAATGGATAGGAGGAAGAAATGATAGAGATTCAAGATTTACTGTATCAACTCCGCTTGTCTGAGCAAGCGAGTACGCAATTGTTTGAAAAAGGCTTGGGATTAGTTTGACACGGTATCAGATTTTACTGTTTTTGCTGGAGCATTCTCCTTGTAACCAAATGGCGGTTCAGGAGCGTTTGAAAATTGATCAGGCTGCTTTGACACGGCATTTCAAGATTTTGGAAACGGAAGGTTTGGTGGAGCGTCATCGTAATCCTGAAAATCAGCGGGAAGTGTTGGTAGAGGCTGCGAAGTATGCCAAGGAGCAGTTAGTGGTGAATCCCCCTCTGCAACATATCAAGGTTAAGGAAGAGATGGAAAGTATCTTAACAGAGTTTGAGAGAACAGAACTCAGCCGTTTATTAAATAAATTGGTTTTGGGTATTGAAAATATAGAAATTTAAGGAGAAATAGATGTCAATTATTTTAACAACGATCGTTGCTTTGGAGCATTTTTATATTTTTTATTTGGAAAGTATTGCCACGCAATCAGATGCGACTAGTCGTGTATTTAATATGGAAAAGGAAGAATTGGCTCATCCGTCAGTAAGTTCATTGTTCAAAAATCAAGGAATTTATAAGGCTCTGCTAGGAGTCTTTCTCTTGTATGTCATTTATTTCTCACAGAATTTAGAAATTGTGACTATTTTTGTCTTATTTGTGATTGGTGCTGCGACTTACGGCTCTTTAACAGCGGATAAAAAATTATTTTGAAGCAAGGTGGATCAGCTATTTTGGCCTTGATTAGTATTTTACTCTTTAAATACACTTGAAGGTTGATTCTAATCTCGCTAATCCTTTTTAATCCAGAATAAGGGAAATATGTTATACTTGTTTTTAAGAAAAAAGTCTCATTGAATTGGTTTTGAGGAGTTAGAAATGAAAGTATTAGTGACAGGTTTTGAGCCCTTTTGAGGCCATTAAAGGTTTACCAGCTGAAATCCATGGTGCTGAGGTCCGTTAGCTAGAGGTGCCGACAGTTTTTCACAAATCTGCTCAAGTATTGGAAGAAGAGATGAATCGTTATCAACCTGACTTTGTCCTTTGTATTGGGCAAGCTGGTGGAAGAACTAGTTTGACACCTGAACGAGTGGCCATTAATCAAGACGATGCACGCATTTCTGATAACGAAGATAATCAACCGATTGACCGTCCCATTCGCCCAGATGGTGCTTCGGCCTACTTTAGTAGTTTGCCGATTAAAGCGATGGTTCAAGCTATAAAAAAGAGGGCTTACCGGCCTCTGTTTCCAATACGGCAGGGACTTTTGTCTGCAGCCATTTGATGTATCAGGCTCTCTATTTGGTAGAAAAGAAATTTCCATATGTTAAGGCAGGTTTTATGCATATTCCTTATATGATGGAACAGGTGGTGAACAGACAGACTATTCCAGCTATGAGTTTAGTGGATATTCGGCGAGGGATAGAAGCAGCAATCGGCGCTATGATAGAACATGGAGATCAGGAACTCAAGTTGGTAGGCGGAGAAACTCATTGATAGAAAAAAGCTTGAGTGGAAAAACCTTCAAGCTTTTGGACGTTTTCGAGCCAATACTGCTCGGTAAAACATAATTTTAGTGCATTGGATATAAGGTAGGAGTGAAAAACTAGCAATGCCAAAGGTAATCCAATTGAGGAAGTACCAAGGAAGAAGCTGTAAATCTAGGACAAAGCGCTGGAACTTGTAGCCCTTCATAAAGGAACGGCTAGTTTTTAGGATTCGTCTTGGTGGGACCTGTCCTAGGTCTAGACTATAACAGAGAAGAAATTCCACCTGTGAATAGGCATAATACTGTGGAATATAGAGGATATTTCCTACAATGATCAAGATGAGACTTGCAAGAAAGTAGAGTCCAAAGACCATGAGGAAACGCTCGGTTTCAACTGATGAGAGATCTAGATTTGGAAACTCAGGATGTAGGGTGACGAATTTTTTGGCTAAAAAGCTACTATAAAAGAGGAGGTAAATCCCAAGTAAATTAGGGATACTCCATAAAAAGAGATAGAAACGTTTGAGAAGTAGGGTCAAAAAGGTTTGAGAAAAGCGCTCCTCATCAAAGAGAGCTAGGCTGTTTTTTACAGATGGCTCCGTTTTAGAATCTTTCATGAGTGTCAGTGTTGCATAGACGGAACTGGTCAAAAGAATAGTCCCGATAAAGGAGACTAGTAGAGGAAAGAGGTAGGTTTGAAGTATTTGGCCAAGTATGCTGAAAAATGGCTGTTCTAAAACAGTCCCGTGGATCCGAGATAAGGGATTAAGAAAACTAGATAAGATGACCAGCATACTGGGAAGGATATAGAGGAGAAAGAGACGGGGGGTGTCAGCCTGAAAATGTTTTGACTCCTGACGAATTGTTTTTAAATCAATTTTTGGATAGTTCATTCTCTTATTATACCATAGTTCTTATACATAGTTCGTGACAGTTCCTACTTTTTTTGATAAAATCATACAGTGTGTCCTTGGGCACACTGTATGAACTGGGACTGTCTTTCCCAGCTTCGGAGGTAAAAAATGTCAGATTCACCAATCAAATATCGTTTGATTAAGAAAGAAAAACACACAGGAGCTCGTCTGGGAGAAATCATCACTCCCCACGGTACCTTTCCGACACCTATGTTTATGCCAGTTGGGACACAAGCTACTGTCAAAACTCAGTCACCTGAAGAATTGAAGGAGATGGGTTCGGGAATTATCCTATCAAACACCTATCATCTCTGGCTTCGCCCTGGAGATGAACTCATTGCACGCGCTGGTGGTCTCCACAAGTTCATGAATTGGGACCAGCCTATCTTGACAGATAGTGGTGGTTTTCAGGTTTATTCTTTAGCAGATAGCCGTAATATCACAGAAGAAGGAGTAACCTTTAAAAATCATCTAAATGGTTCTAAGATGTTCCTATCCCCAGAAAAAGCCATCTCTATTCAGAATAATCTGGGTTCAGACATCATGATGTCCTTTGATGAATGTCCTCAGTTTTATCAACCTTATGACTACGTTAAGAAATCGATCGAGCGTACCAGCCGTTGGGCTGAGCGTGGTTTGAAGGCTCACCGTCGTCCACATGACCAAGGTTTGTTTGGAATTGTGCAAGGTGCAGGATTTGAAGACCTTCGCCGCCAATCAGCTCATGATCTTGTCAGCATGGATTTCTCAGGCTACTCTATCGGTGGTTTGGCAGTGGGAGAAACCCATGAAGAGATGAATGCGGTCTTGGACTTTACAACTCAACTGCTACCTGAAAATAAACCTCGTTATCTGATGGGTGTGGGAGCGCCAGATAGCTTGATCGATGGGGTCATTCGTGGGGTGGATATGTTTGACTGTGTCTTACCGACTCGAATTGCTCGTAACGGGACTTGTATGACCAGTCAAGGACGTTTGGTTGTGAAAAATGCCCAGTTTGCTGAGGACTTTACGCCACTGGATCCTGAGTGTGACTGCTACACATGTAATAACTATACACGCGCTTACCTTCGTCACCTGCTCAAGGCTGATGAAACCTTTGGTATCCGCTTGACTAGCTACCACAATCTTTACTTCTTGCTTAACCTGATGAAGCAAGTGCGACAAGCCATCATGGATGACAATCTCTTGGAATTCCGTAAGTATTTTGTGGAAAAATATGGCTATAATAAGTCAGGACGTAATTTCTAAAATGGAATTGATATAAGCTAAAAATCCTAAGTTTTCTCTTAGGATTTTTCTTCTTTTTTTGATAGAATAAAGTGTACAATGAAAGGAAGAATAAACTCGTATGCGCATTAAATGGTTTTCCTTGATTAGGATTATAGGTTTACTTTTGGTACTCTTGTATCACTTCTTTCAGACGATCTTTCCTGGAGGATTTTTCGGGGTAGATGTCTTTTTCACATTTTCAGGTTTCCTGATTACAGCTCTACTCATTGAAGAATTTTCTAAGAACAATGAGATTGATTTGATAGGATTTTTTAGAAGACGCTTTTATCGGATTGTGCCACCTGTGGTTTTGATGGTCTTGGTGACCATGCCTTTTACTTTCTTGGTTCGCCAAGACTATGTTGCTGGAATTGGTGGCCAGATTGCGGGCGTCTTAGGCTTTATGACCAACTTCTATGAACTCCTAACAGGTGGGAGTTATGAATCTCAGTTCATTCCTCATTTGTTTGTTCATAATTGGAGTTTGGCAGTTGAGGTTCACTACTATATTCTTTGGGGATTGGCAGTTTGGTTCTTATCCAAACAAGCTAAATCAAATGGTCAGTTGAAGGGGATGGTCTTTCTCTTATCTGCTGTTGCCTTCTTGATCAGTTTCTTCTCCATGTTTATTGGTAGTTTTCTAGTGACCTCTTATTCCTCTGTTTATTTCTCCAGTTTAACTCATGTCTATCCATTCTTTTTGGGAAGTATGTTAGCAACTATTGTAGGTGTTCGTCAGACGACTTCCCTCGTCAAGCAGTTGGATAAAATCTGGGATTTACGAAAGACTTTGGTAGTTTTTGGAGGAGGCTTTGGTTTCCTAGTTCTTTTGACTTTCTTTGTCAAATTCACTTATCTTTTTGCCTATCTTATCGGCTTCTTGCTTGCCAGTCTTGCAGCTCTTGCCATGATTCTGGCGGCGCGTGTCTTACATGAAAAGACACATCATATACAGGAGCCGAAGATTATCAGCTTTTTAGCGGATACTAGCTATGCGGTTTATCTTTTCCATTGGCCTTTCTATATCATTTTCTCACAGTTGACATCAAATCTTCTTGCTGTATTACTGACTCTGATTTGTTCTTATGGCTTTGCCAGTCTGTCATTTTATGTATTGGAACCTTGGATTGCAGGCAAGAACACACCTATTTTACAAACTCTTCGTCCCCTGCCTTATATTCACGCAATTCTTGCAGCAGGTACAGGAATCTTGACCTTCATTGTCTGCATGGTGACCTTGTTGGCACCACAAGTGGGAGCGTTTGAGACAGACTTGACTGTCAATGGCTTGAAGCAAGCTGCAACAAATATTGGCCAGACCAAGGTGATGGCAGAACGGGCAGATGCAAACAGTTTGGGAATTGCTGATGGCACTATGTTAATTGGTGACTCAGTGGCTTTAAGGGCAAATACAGCACTACAGACAGCTCTTCCTGGAGCACAGATTAACGCGCAGGTCAGCGTAACAACCAAGACCGCAAATGAAATCATGCTAAATAATAGCCAGAATAAATTTTTACCTAAGACGGTGGTCATTGCGACTGGGGTAAATAATCCTGAGAATTACAAGGATGACTGGGACAGTATCGTGAAAAATCTTCCTAAGGGACACCATATGATTTTGGTGACTCCTTATGAGGGAGATAAGACAAAAGAGACCTATGCCATCGTTGAGAAGGCTGCTGCCTATATGAGAGAATTGGCAGAGAAGACACCTTACATTACGATAGCAGATTGGAATCAAGTTGCGAAAGAGCATCCAGAAATTTGGGCTGGAACAGACCAGGTTCATTTCGGGAGTGAGAGTAGCACTATCGAAGCAGGAGCAAAATTGTATGCAGATACGATTGCCACAGCTTTGCAGACAGCTCAAGACAAGCCGGTTAAATCAAAATAACTTGTATTAGAAAAGAGAAGAGTTGGAGAAATCCAGCTCTTTTAAAATATCTCCAAAAAATAGGTCTATACCATTTACAAATAAAAAAGAAAGGTTTATAATGTAATTGACATAATAAATTGTAGAATCAATCTTTTAAGGAGGTTAACATTATGCCTAACTATATTAAAGCGGATCAGTTTTTCTACCCACACGGAGTTCGTCGAGGTGGTTACTTGGAACTTGTGGACGGCAAGTTTGGAAAACATGTAGAGCAGATTCCTGAAGGGGCTGAGGTGATTGACTATACAGGTTATAGCATTGCCCCAGGTCTTGTGGATACTCATATTCATGGATATGCAGGTGTAGATGTGATGGACAACAACATTGAAGGTACATTGCATACTATGAGTGAAGGACTTCTTAGTACCGGTGTTACCAGTTTCTTACCCACAACTTTAACAGCCACTTATGAGCAATTGCTTGCAGTCACTGAAAATCTTGGAAACCATTATAAAGAAGCAACAGGTGCTAAGATTCGTGGGATTTATTATGAAGGTCCATATTTCACAGAAACTTTTAAGGGGGCACAAAATCCAACTTATATGAGAGACCCGGGTGTTGAGGAGTTTCATTCTTGGCAGGATGCTGCAAAAGGGATGCTAAATAAAATCGCTATTGCACCAGAACGTGATGGGGTGGAAGACTTTGTTCGTACAGTTACGGGCGAAGGTGTGACGGTTGCTCTTGGACATTCAAACGCGACTTTTGATGAAGCCAAAAAAGCAGTCGATGCTGGAGCGAGTGTTTGGGTGCATGCCTACAATGGAATGCGTGGGTTGACTCACCGTGAATTGGGTATGGTTGGAGCCATGTACCAATTGCCACATACCTATGCAGAGTTGATCTGTGATGGTCACCACGTAGATCCAAAGGCTTGCGAAATTCTTATCAAACAAAAAGGAACAGAAAACATCGCTCTTATCACAGACTGTATGACAGCTGGGGGATTGGAAGACGGAGATTATATGTTGGGAGAATTCCCAGTTGTCGTTGCAAATGGAACTGCACGCCTCAAATCGACAGGTAACTTGGCAGGTTCTATCCTCAAACTCAAAGATGGTTTGAAGAATGTGGTCGAATGGGGAATTGCGAATCCGCATGAAGCAGTCATGATGGCCAGCTTCAACCCAGCTAAATCCGTTCACATCGATGACGTCTGTGGCCAAATCCGTGAAGGCTACGACGCTGACTTCATCGTATTAGATAAAGATTTGGAATTGGTAGCAACCTACCTAGATGGCGTGAAACGTTATCAAGCATAAGAGAGAAGGCAGAAGTTAGAAACTAGCTTCTGCTTTTTTATACAGGGTACTTTACTGGTAAATAAAAAGTTAAAAAAATCACAAAAAAAGCTTGAAGAAACAAAGAAAAAGGCTTACAATTGAACTATAAATATTACAAATAAAAAAACGGAGGAGTGCTTTATGAAAGCCTATACTTATGTTAAACCAGGACTTGCTTCTTTTGTTGATGTAGACAAACCAGTTATTCGCAAGCCAACAGACGCTATTGTGCGTATTGTAAAAACCACTATTTGTGGAACAGACCTCCATATTATCAAAGGGGATGTTCCTACTTGCCAAAGTGGTACCATTCTTGGCCACGAAGGGATTGGGATTGTTGAAGAAGTTGGGGAAGGAGTTTCCAACTTCAAAAAAGGTGACAAGGTCTTGATTTCTTGCGTCTGTGCCTGTGGTAAATGCTACTACTGTAAAAAAGGAATTTATGCCCACTGTGAAGACGAAGGGGGCTGGATTTTCGGTCACTTGATTGATGGTATGCAGGCTGAATATCTACGTGTCCCTCATGCAGATAATACTCTTTACCATACTCCAGAAGACTTGTCAGATGAAGCTTTGGTTATGCTGTCAGACATTCTGCCTACTGGATATGAAATTGGTGTCTTAAAAGGGAAAGTAGAACCTGGTTGCAGCGTAGCCATTATTGGTTCAGGTCCAGTTGGATTGGCTGCTCTTTTAACAGCCCAATTCTATTCACCAGCTAAATTGATTATGGTAGACCTAGACGATAACCGCTTGGAAACTGCCCTATCATTCGGTGCGACTCATAAGGTTAATTCTTCAGACCCTGAAAAAGCCATTAAAGAAATTTATGATTTGACAGATGGTCGTGGTGTGGATGTCGCTATCGAAGCTGTTGGTATTCCTGCAACATTTGATTTCTGTCAAAAGATTATCGGTGTAGACGGAACGGTTGCCAACTGTGGTGTGCATGGTAAACCAGTTGAATTCGATTTAGATAAACTTTGGATTCGCAACATCAATGTAACAACTGGTTTGGTATCTACAAATACGACTCCACAATTGTTGAAAGCACTTGAAAGTCATAAGATTGAACCAGAAAAATTGGTAACTCACTATTTCAAACTCAGTGAAATTGAAAAAGCCTACGAAGTCTTCAGTAAGGCAGCAGACCACCATGCCATTAAGGTCATTATCGAAAACGATATCTCAGAAGCCTAAGTAGTAAAAATATTTTTGTACATAAGTAAATAGAAATTCAGTCATCCATCAGATGGCTGGATTTTTTATCAAAAAATTAAGAAATGAGCATATTTCTTTCCTTGTCTGGCGGAATTGGTTATAATATACGGTACAAAGGAATGAATGAATATGTATCGTGTTATAGAAATGTACGGAGATTTTGAACCGTGGTGGTTCTTAGAAGGTTGGGAAGAAGATATTGTAGCAAGTAGAAAATTTGACCAGTATTATGATGCTCTCAAATACTACAAAACTTGCTGGTTTAGATTGGAACAAGAATCCCCTCTTTATAAAAGTAGAAGCGACTTGATGACCATTTTTTGGGACCCGGAAGACCAACGCTGGTGTGATGAATGTGATGAGTATTTACAACAATACCATTCTTTGGCTCTTTTGCAGGATGAGCAGGTTATCCCAGACGAAAAACTACGCTCAGGCTATGAAAAACAAACCAGTCAGGAAAGGAATCGTTCTTGCCGTATGAAATTAAAATAGAGAAAAGTAACTTTTTTGGAGTTGCTTTTTTTATTTTTCTAACGCTTTGCGAATAGTATAGGTGAGGAGGTAAGTATGGTTCAAGAAATTGCACAAGAAATCATTCGTTCGGCTCGGAAAAAAGGGGCGCAAGACATTTATTTTGTCCCTAAGTTAGATGCCTATGAGCTTCATATGAGGGTAGGAGACGAGCGCTGTAAAATTGGTAGCTATGATTTTGAAAAGTTTGCAGCCGTTATCAGTCACTTTAAGTTTGTGGCGGGTATGAATGTGGGAGAAAAAAGACGTAGTCAACTGGGTTCCTGTGATTATGCCTATGACCAGAAGATAGCGTCTCTACGTTTATCTACTGTAGGCGATTATCGGGGGCATGAGAGTTTGGTTATCCGTTTGTTGCACGATGAGGAGCAGGACTTGCATTTTTGGTTTCAGGATATTGAAGAATTAGGCAAGCAGTACAGGCAACGGGGACTCTATCTTTTTGCTGGTCCGGTTGGGAGTGGTAAGACGACCTTGATGCATGAATTGTCCAAGTCACTCTTTAAAGGACAGCAAGTTATGTCCATCGAAGATCCTGTCGAAATCAAGCAGGACGACATGCTTCAGTTGCAGTTGAACGAAGCAATCGGCCTAACCTATGAAAATCTAATCAAACTTTCCTTGCGTCATCGACCAGATCTCTTGATTATCGGAGAAATTCGTGACAGCGAGACGGCGCGTGCAGTGGTCAGAGCTAGTTTGACAGGTGCGACAGTCTTTTCAACCATTCACGCCAAAAGTATCCGAGGTGTTTATGAGCGTCTGCTGGAGTTGGGTGTGAGTGAAGAAGAATTGGCAGTTGTTCTGCAAGGAGTCTGCTACCAGAGATTAATCGGGGGAGGAGGAATCGTTGACTTTGCAAGCAGAGATTATCAAGAACACCAAGCAGCCAAGTGGAATGAGCAAATTGACCAGCTTCTTAAAGATGGACATATCACAAGTCTTCAGGCTGAGACGGAAAAAATTAGCTACAGCTAAGCAAAAAAATATCATCACCCTATTTAACAATCTCTTTTCTAGCGGTTTTCATCTGGTGGAGACCATCTCCTTTTTAGATAGGAGTGCTTTGTTGGACAAGCAGTGTGTGACCCAGATGCGTGTGGGCTTGTCTCAGGGGAAATCATTCTCAGAAATGATGGAAAGTTTGGGATGTTCAAGTGCTATTGTCACTCAGTTATCCCTAGCTGAAGTCCATGGCAATCTCCACCTGAGTTTGGGAAAGATAGAAGAGTATCTAGACAATCTGGCCAAGGTCAAGAAAAAATTAATTGAAGTAGCGACCTATCCTTTGATTTTGCTGTTTTTTCTTCTCTTAATTATGCTGGGGCTACGGAATTACCTGCTCCCACAACTGGATAGTAGCAATATTGCCACCCGAATTATCGGTAATCTGCCACAAATTTTTCTAGGCATGGTAGGGCTTGTTTCCGTGCTTGCCCTTTTAGCACTAACTTTTTATAAAAGAAGTTCTAAGATGAGTGTCTTTTCTATCTTAGCACGCCTTCCCTTTATTGGAATCTTTGTGCGGACCTATTTGACAGCCTATTATGCACGTGAATGGGGGAATATGATTTCACAGGGAATGGAGCTGACGCAGATTTTTCAAATGATGCAGGAACAAGGTTCCCAGCTCTTTAAAGAAATCGGTCAAGATCTGGCTCAAACCCTGAAAAATGGCCGTGAATTTTCTCAGACGATAGGAACCTATCCGTTCTTTAGGAAGGAATTGAGTCTCATCATAGAGTATGGGGAAGTTAAGTCCAAGCTGGGTAGTGAGTTGGAAATCTATGCTGAAAAAACTTGGGAAGCCTTTTTTACCCGAGTCAACCGCACCATGAATTTGGTGCAGCCACTGGTTTTTATCTTTGTGGCACTGATTATCGTTTTACTTTATGCGGCAATGCTCATGCCCATGTATCAAAATATGGAGGTAAATTTTTAAAATGAAAAAAATGATGACATTCTTGAAAAAAGCTAAGGTTAAAGCTTTTACATTGGTGGAAATGTTGGTGGTCTTGCTGATTATCAGCGTGCTTTTCTTGCTCTTTGTACCTAATCTGACCAAGCAAAAAGAAGCAGTCAATGACAAAGGAAAAGCAGCTGTTGTTAAGGTGGTGGAAAGCCAGGCAGAACTTTATAGCTTGGAAAAGAATGAAGATGCTAGCCTAAGCAAGTTAAAAGAAGATGGACGCATCACGGAAGAACAGGCCAAAGCTTATAAAGAATACAATGATAAAAATGTAGGAGCAAATCGTAAAGTCTATGATTAAGGCCTTTACCATGCTGGAAAGTCTCTTAGTTTTGGGACTTGTGAGTATCCTTGCCTTGGGCTTGTCCGGCTCTGTCCAGTCCACTTTTGCAGCGGTAGAGGAACAGATTTTCTTTATGGAGTTTGAAGAACTCTATCGGGAAACCCAAAAACGCAGTGTAGCTAGTCAACAAAAGACTAGTCTGAACTTGGATGGGCAGATGATTAGCAATGGCGGTCAAAAGTTGACAGTTCCTAAAGGAATTCAGGCACCATCAGGCCAAAGTATTACATTTGACCGAGCTGGGGGCAATTCGTCCCTGGCTAAGGTTGAATTTCAGACCAGTAAAGGAGCGATTCGCTATCAATTATATCTAGGAAATGGAAAAATTAAACGCATTAAGGAAACAAAAAATTAGGGCAGTGATTTTACTGGAAGCAGTAGTCGCTCTAGCTATCTTTGCCAGCATTGCGACCCTCCTTTTGGGACAAATTCAAAAAAATAGGCAAGAGGAAGCAAAAATCTTGCAAAAGGAAGAAGTCTTGAGGGTAGCTAAGATGGCCTTGCAGACGGGGCAAAATCAGGTAAGCATCAACGGAGTTGAGATTCAGGTATTTTCTAGTGAAAAGGGATTGGAGGTCTACCATGGTTCAGAACAGTTGTTGGCAATCACAGAGCCATAAGGTCAAGGCTTTTACCTTGTTAGAATCCCTGCTTGCCCTCATTGTCATCAGTGGGGGATTACTCCTTTTTCAAGCTATGAGTCAGCTCCTCATTTCAGAAGTTCGCTACCAGCAACAAAGCGAGCAAAAGGAGTGGCTCTTGTTTGTGGACCAACTTGAGGCAGAATTAGACCGTTCGCAGTTCGAAAAAGTAGAAGGCAATCGCCTATACATGAAGCAAGATGGCAAGGACATCGCCATCGGTAAGTCAAAGTCAGACGATTTTCGTAAAACCGATGCTAGTGGACGAGGTTATCAGCCTATGGTTTATGGGCTCAAATCCGCACAGATTACAGAGGACAATCAACTGGTTCATTTTCGTTTCCAGTTTCAAAAAGGCTTAGAAAGGGAGTTCATCTATCGTGTGGAAAAAGAAGAAAGTTAAGGCAGGTGTTCTCCTCTACGCAGTCACCATAGCAGCCATCTTTAGTCTTTTGTTGCAATTTTATTTGAACCGACAAATCGCCCACTATCAAGACTATGCTTTAAATAAAGAAAAATTGGTTGCTTTTGCCATGGCTAAACGAACCAAGGATAAAGCCGAGCAAGAAAGTGGGGAACAGGTCTTTAATCTAGGTCAGGTAAGCTATCAAAACAAGAAAACAAGCTTGGTGACGACTGTTCGTACGTCTAAGAGCCAATATGAGTTTCTGTTTCCTTCAGTCAAAATCAAAGAAGAGAAAAGAGATAAAAAGGAAGAGGTAGCGACCGATTCAAGCGAAAAAGTGGAGAAGAAAAAATCAGAAGAGAAGCCTGAAAAGAAAGAGAATTCCTAGTCAATTCAACTATAATGCGTTGAATCCAGAATAGTCCACTGTAGTTTCTAGAAAATTGCTGGAAATGGATGTTAAGCTCCAATTCATTTGTTTATATCTTATTTCAGTTTACTATACTTTGTGCTAAACTAAAGATATGAAACATGATTTTAACCACAAAGCAGAAACTTTCGACTCCCCTAAAAATATCTTCCTCGCAAACTTGGTATGTCAAGCAGTCGAGAAACAGATTGATATTTTATCAGACAAAGTAATTTTAGATTTCGGTGGTGGCACGGGTCTATTAGCCTTGCCCCTAGCCAAGCAGGCTAAGTCAGTTACTCTTGTAGACATTTCTGAGAAAATGTTGGAGTAAGCTCGTTTGAAAGCGGAGCAGCAAGCAATCAAGAATATCCAGTTTTTGGAGCAAGATTTACCGAAAAATCCCTTGGAGAAAGAGTTTGATTGCCTTGCTGTTAGTCGGGTTCTTCATCATATGCCTGATTTGGATGCGGATCTCTCACTGTTTCATCAACATTTGAAGGAAGATGGGAAACTCATCATTGCTGATTTTACCAAGACAGAAGCTAATCATCATGGATTTGATTTAGCTGAACTGGAAAACAAGCTAATTGAGCATGGTTTTTCATCTGTGCATAGTCAGATTCTCTATAGCGCTGAAGACCTGTTTCAAGGGAATCACTCAGAATTCTTTTTAACAGTATCCCAAAAATCACTCGCCTAGTCAGGGAGTGATTTTTCTATAAGGATGGAAAAAAGAAGGGAAATTTGATAAGATAGGAATATGGATTTTGAAAAAATTGAACAAGCTTATATCTATTTACTAGAGAATGTCCAAGTCATCCAAAGTGATTTGGCGACCAACTTTTATGACGCCTTGGTGGAGCAAAATAGCATCTATCTGGATGGTGAAACTGAGCTAAACCAGGTCAAAGACAACAATCAGGCCCTTAAGCGTTTAGCACTACGCAAAGAAGAATGGCTCAAGACCTACCAGTTTCTCTTGATGAAGGCTGGGCAAACAGAACCCTTGCAGGCCAATCACCAGTTTACGCCAGATGCTATTGCCTTACTTTTGGTATTTATTGTGGAAGAGTTGTTTACAGAGGAGGAAATTACTATCCTCGAAATGGGTTCTGGGATGGGAATTCTAGGCGCTACTTTCTTGACCTCGCTTGATAAAAAGGTGGATTACTTGGGAATGGAAGTGGATGATTTGCTGATTGATCTGGCAGCTAGCATGGCAGATGTAATTGGTTTGCAGGCTGGCTTTGTCCAAGGAGATGCCGTTCGCCCACAAATGCTCAAAGAAAGCGATGTGGTCATCAGTGACTTGCCTGTTGGCTATTATCCTGATGATGCCGTTGCGTCGCGCCATCAAGTTGCTTCTAGCCAAGAACATACTTACGCTCATCACTTGCTCATGGAACAAGGGTTTAAGTACCTTAAGTCAGATGGATATGCTATTTTTCTAGCTCCGAGTGATTTGTTGACCAGTCCTCAAAGTGATTTGTTGAAAGTCTGGTTGAAAGAGGAGGCAAGTCTGGTTGCTATGATTAGTTTACCTGAAAATCTCTTTGCTAATGCTAAACAATCTAAGACTATTTTTATCCTACAGAAGAAAAGTGAAATAGCAGTGGAGCCTTTTGTTTATCCACTTGCTAGCTTGCAAGATGCAAGTGTTTTAATGAAATTTAAAGAAAATTTTCAAAAATGGACTCAAGGTACTGAAATATAAAATAGATTTTGTTATAATAGTTGAAAACGCTTAAAAAGGGGTATCATGTTATGACAAAAACAATTGCAATCAATGCAGGAAGTTCAAGTTTGAAATGGCAATTATACTTAATGCCAGAAGAAAAAGTATTGGCGAAAGGTTTGATTGAACGTATCGGTTTGAAAGATTCAATTTCAACTGTAAAATTTGACGGCCGTTCTGAACAACAAATTTTGGATATTGAAAATCATATACAAGCCGTTAAAATTTTATTGGATGACTTGATTCGTTTCGATATTATCAAGGCTTATGACGAGATTACAGGTGTTGGACATCGTGTTGTTGCTGGTGGAGAATATTTCAAAGAATCAACAGTTGTTGAGGGAGATGTTTTAGAAAAAGTTGAAGAGTTGAGTTTGTTGGCTCCTCTACACAACCCGGCCAATGCAGCAGGTGTTCGTGCCTTCAAGGAATTGTTGCCAGACATTACCAGTGTAGTTGTTTTTGACACTTCCTTCCACACAAGTATACCAGAGAAAGCTTATCGCTACCCTCTACCAACAAAATATTACACAGAAAACAAGGTTCGTAAATACGGTGCTCATGGTACAAGTCACCAGTTTGTAGCAGGAGAAGCTGCAAAACTCTTGGGACGTCCATTAGAAGACTTGAAGTTAATTACCTGTCATATTGGTAACGGAGGCTCAATTACAGCTGTGAAAGCCGGCAAATCTGTAGACACTTCTATGGGGTTCACTCCTCTTGGTGGTATTATGATGGGAACGCGTACAGGGGATATTGATCCAGCTATCATTCCTTATTTAATGCAATATACAGAGGATTTTAACACACCAGAAGATATCAGTCGTGTTCTTAACCGTGAATCAGGTCTTTTGGGAGTTTCTGCTAATTCTAGCGATATGCGCGATATAGAAGCAGCTGTAGCAGAAGGGAATCACGAGGCTAGCTTGGCTTATGAAATGTATATTGACCGTATCCAAAAACATATCGGTCAGTACCTTGCAGTGCTAAATGGAGCAGATGCCATTGTTTTCACAGCAGGTGTCGGTGAAAATGCAGAGAGTTTCCGTCGTGATGTAATCTCAGGGATTTCGTGGTTTGGTTGTGATGTTGATGATGAAAAGAATGTCTTTGGCGTTACAGGAGACATCTCAACAGAGGCAGCTAAAATCCGTGTCTTGGTTATTCCAACAGATGAAGAATTAGTCATTGCCCGTGACGTTGAACGCTTGAAAAAATAAGTGAAACTAAAAAATATTCAATACAAGGAGTTGGGAAAGTTATTTTTCCAGCTTCTTTTTCTGATGAAATTGTCCAAAACCTTGCTATGATTGGCTTTTTTGAAAAATATGGTATAATAGTAGTAATTTAATAGATGGAGTTTAGTTTTGAAGAAAAACTTTCGTGTAAAAAGAGAGAAAGATTTTAAGGCGATTTTCAAGGAGGGGACAAGTTTTGCTAATCGCAAATTTGTGGTCTACCAATTAGAAAACCAGAAAAACCATTTTCGAGTAGGTCTATCAGTTAGCAAAAAACTGGGGAATGCCGTCACTAGAAATCAAATTAAGCGACGGATTCGGCATATTATCCAGAATGCAAAAGGGAGTCTGGTAGAAGATGTCGACTTTGTTGTCATTGCTCGAAAAGGAGTCGAAACCTTGGGATACGCAGAGATGGAGAAAAATCTACTCCATGTATTAAAATTATCAAAGATTTACCAGGAAGGAAATGGGAGTGAAAAAGAAACTAAAGTTGACTAGTTTGCTAGGACTGTCTCTGTTAATCATGACAGCCTGTGCGACTAATGGGGTAACTAGCGATATTACAGCCGAATCGGCTGATTTTTGGAGTAAATTGGTTTACTTCTTTGCGGAAATCATTCGCTTTTTATCGTTTGATATTAGTATCGGAGTGGGGATTATTCTCTTTACGGTCTTGATTCGTACAGTCCTCTTGCCAGTCTTTCAGGTGCAAATGGTGGCTTCTAGGAAAATGCAGGAAGCTCAGCCACGCATTAAGGCGCTTCGAGAACAATATCCAGGTCGAGATATGGAAAGCAGAACCAAACTAGAGCAGGAAATGCGTAAAGTATTTAAAGAAATGGGTGTCAGACAGTCAGACTCTCTTTGGCCGATTTTGATTCAGATGCCGGTTATTTTGGCCCTGTTCCAAGCCCTATCAAGAGTTGACTTTTTAAAGACAGGTCATTTCTTATGGATTAACCTTGGTAGTGTGGATACAACCCTTGTTCTTCCGATTTTAGCAGCAGTATTCACCTTTTTAAGTACTTGGTTGTCCAACAAAGCTTTGTCTGAGCGAAATGGCGCTACGACTGCGATGATGTATGGGATTCCAGTCTTGATTTTTATCTTTGCAGTTTATGCGCCAGGTGGAGTCGCCCTATACTGGACAGTGTCTAATGCTTATCAAGTCTTGCAAACCTATTTCTTGAATAATCCATTCAAGATTATCGCAGAGCGCGAGGCCGTAGTACAGGCACAAAAAGATTTGGAAAATAGAAAAAGAAAAGCCAAGAAAAAGGCTCAGAAAACGAAATAAATAAGGAGGAATCTGGTAATGGTAGTATTTACAGGTTCAACTGTTGAAGAAGCAATCCAGAAAGGATTGAAAGAATTAGATATTCCAAGAATGAAGGCTCATATCAAAGTCATTTCTAGGGAGAAAAAAGGCTTTCTTGGTCTATTTGGTAAAAAACCAGCCCAAGTGGATATTGAAGCGATTAGTGAAACGACTGTTGTCAAAGCAAATCAACAGGTAGTAAAAGGCGTTCCGAAAAAAATCAATGATTTGAACGAGCCTGTGAAGACGGTTAGTGAAGAAACCGTTGACCTTGGTCATGTGGTTAATGCTATTAAAAAAATAGAGGAAGAAGGTCAAGGTATTTCTGATGAAGTCAAGGCTGAAATCTTAAAACATGAAAGACATGCCAGCACTATCTTAGAAGAAACTGGTCACATTGAGATTTTAAATGAACTTCAAATCGAGGAAGCGATGAGGGAAGAAGCAGGCGCTGATGACCTTGAAACTGAGCAAGATCAAACTGAAAATCAAGACTTGAAAGAGATGGGCTTGAAGGTCGAGCAAAGTTATGATATTGCCCAGGTGGCTACGGATGTGACTGCCTATGTTCAAGCGATTGTGGATGACATGGATGTTGAGGCTACACTTTCAAATGATTATAACCGTCGTAGCATCAATCTACAAATTGACACCAACGAACCAGGTCGTATTATCGGCTACCATGGTAAAGTCTTGAAGGCCTTGCAACTGTTGGCTCAAAATTATCTTTACAACCGCTATTCCAAAACCTTCTACGTTACAATCAATGTCAATGATTATGTCGAACACCGTGCAGAAGTCTTGCAGACCTATGCACAAAAATTGGCGAATCGTGTTTTGGAAGAAGGTCGCAGTCATAAAACAGATCCAATGTCAAATAGCGAACGCAAGATTATCCATCGTATTATTTCACGTATGGATGGCGTGACTAGTTACTCTGAAGGTGATGAGCCAAATCGCTATGTTGTTGTAGATACAGAATAAGTAAAATCAGGGTTGACCTGATTTTTTGCTAGTTAGAGGAGGTTAAACTGATGTTGAATAAGATAAGAGACTATCTAGACTTTTCTGGTTTGCAGTACCGTAGTCCTGATAAAGCGGGAGCAGAGCGAGAGAAGATGCTGGCGTTCCGCCACAAAGGACAAGAGGCCCGAAAGGCTTTTACAGAACTGGCCAAAGCCTTTCAAGCAAGCCATCCAGAATGGCAACTCCAACAGACTAGTCAGTGGATGAATCAGGCCCAGTGTTTGAGACCACATTTTTGGGTTTATCTACAGAGAGACGGACAAGTGACAGAACCTATGATGGCCTTACGTTTGTATGGAAATCCTTCTGATTTTGGTATTTCCTTAGAGGTCAGTTTCATCGAACATAAGAAGGATGAGCAAACACTGGGCAAGCAGGCCAAAGTTTTAGACATTCCAACCGTTAAAGGGATTTATTATCTAACCTACTCTAATGGTCAAAGTCAACGGTGGGAGGCGAATGAAGAAAAGCGTCGTACTTTACGCGAGAAGGTGAGAAGTCAAGAAGTTCGAAAAGTTTTAGTGAAGGTAGATGTTCCTATGACAGAAAATTCGTCTGAAGAAGAAATCGTAGAAGGCTTATTGAAGTCTTATTCTAAAATTCTTCCCTATTATCTAGCTACGAGAAAATAAGATAATTTGTAAAACATCATAAATCATACAGTCCAAGAGTGAACAGTCCGCTGTGTAATTCTTGGTCTTTTTGTTTGCGCTTTCGCATTATATAATAAACTTACAAAAACAATTCAAAAGGAGAACAATTATGGAAGTCGTTTCAAGTGTTCTAAATTGGTTTTCTAGCAATATTTTGCAGAATCCCGCATTTTTCGTAGGTTTATTGGTGTTGATAGGATATGCACTTTTGAAAAAACCTGCCCATGACGTTTTTTCAGGGTTTGTTAAAGCAACAGTAGGGTATATGTTGCTTAACGTGGGTGCTGGTGGTTTGGTTACAACCTTTCGTCCAATCTTAGCAGCTCTTAACTACAAATTCCAAATTGGTGCAGCGGTTATCGACCCTTACTTTGGACTTGCTGCAGCAAACAACAAAATTGCAGCAGAGTTTCCAGATTTTGTTGGAACTGCAACTACAGCTCTATTGATTGGTTTTGGAATAAATATCTTGCTCGTAGCTCTTCGAAAGATTACGAAGGTAAGAACCCTCTTTATTACTGGTCACATCATGGTACAACAAGCTGCAACAGTATCTCTTATGGTTCTATTCTTAGTACCACAATTGCGCAATGCTTACGGTACAGCAGCGATTGGTATCATCTGTGGACTTTACTGGGCAGTTAGTTCAAATATGACTGTTGAGGCAACTCAACGCTTGACTGGTGGTGGAGGATTTGCGATTGGTCACCAACAGCAATTTGCAATCTGGTTTGTAGATAAAGTAGCAGGACGCTTTGGTAAGAAAGAAGAAAGTTTAGACAATCTTAAATTACCTAAGTTCCTCTCAATCTTCCACGATACAGTTGTTGCATCTGCTACCTTGATGCTCGTATTCTTCGGGGCCATTCTTTTAATCTTGGGTCCAGACATTATGTCTAATAAAGAAGTCATCACTTCAGGAACTCTATTCAATCCTGCTAAACAAGATTTCTTTATGTACATTATCCAAACAGCCTTTACCTTCTCAGTTTACTTGTTCGTTTTGATGCAAGGTGTCCGAATGTTCGTATCTGAGTTGACAAACGCCTTCCAAGGTATTTCAAACAAATTGTTGCCAGGTTCATTCCCAGCGGTTGACGTTGCAGCTTCTTATGGATTTGGTTCTCCAAATGCTGTCTTGTCAGGATTTACCTTTGGTTTGATTGGTCAATTGATTACAATTGTCTTGCTCATCGTCTTTAAAAATCCGATTCTTATTATTACAGGATTTGTACCAGTGTTCTTTGACAATGCAGCCATTGCGGTCTACGCTGATAAACGCGGCGGATGGAAAGCGGCTGTTATCCTTTCCTTTATATCAGGTGTCCTTCAAGTTGCTCTAGGAGCTCTTTGTGTGGCCCTTCTCGATTTGGCAGCTTATGGTGGCTACCATGGAAATATCGACTTTGAATTCCCATGGCTTGGATTTGGATATATCTTCAAATACCTTGGTATTGTTGGTTATGTACTTGTGTGTCTCTTCTTGCTTGTTATTCCTCAACTTCAATTTGCCAAAGCAAAAGATAAAGAGAAATATTACAACGGTGAAGTTCAAGAAGAAGCTTAGTATCTAGAAAAGGAGAAATAAAATGGTTAAAGTATTAGCAGCGTGCGGAAATGGAATGGGTTCATCAATGGTTATCAAGATGAAGGTTGAAAATGCTCTCCGTAAGCTTAATCAAAGAGATTTTACAGTCAATTCATGCAGTGTCGGTGAAGCTAAAGGTTTAGCAGTAGGATATGACATCGTAATCGCTTCTCTTCATTTGATTCAAGAATTGGAAGGGCGAACTAATGGGAAGTTAATTGGGCTTGATAACTTGATGGATGATAAAGAAATCACCGAAAAACTCAGTCAAGCACTACAGTAAAAGGTTGGAGGGGGCTGGACAGAAACTGAGAGTTATCGTTTCTGTCCTTCTCCCTCTTAAATAAAGGAGGCAGATATGAATTTAAAACAAGCTTTAATTGACAATGACTCGATCCGACTAGGTTTAGAGGCTAACAATTGGAAAGAAGCAGTCAAGGTAGCAGTAGATCCCTTAATTGAAAGTGGGGCAATTTTGCCAGAGTATTACGATGCTATCATTGAATCGACTGAAGAGTATGGGCCTTACTATATCTTGATGCCAGGTATGGCTATGCCCCACGCTAGACCTGAAGCTGGTGTGCAAAGTGATGCCTTTTCATTGATTACCTTACAAAATCCTGTTGTATTTTCAGATGGGAAAGAGGTATCTGTTTTGTTGGCACTAGCAGCAACAAGCTCAAAAATTCACACAAGTGTAGCCATTCCACAAATTATTGCCCTGTTTGAATTAGAAGATTCTATTGCACGTTTACAGGCTTGCCAGACTAAAGAAGATGTCTTGGCTATGATTGAAGAATCTAAGGATAGCCCTTATCTCGAAGGATTGGATTTGGAAAGTTAGAAAGAGGAATAAAGAAATGACAAAAAGAATACCTAATTTACAAGTTGCATTAGACCATTCAGACTTGCAAGGAGCGATTAAAGCAGCTGTTTCTGTTGGTCAGGAAGTAGATATTATCGAAGCTGGAACTGTTTGCTTGCTTCAAGTTGGAAGTGAACTGGTTGAAGTCTTGCGTAGTCTTTTCCCAGATAAGATTATTGTGGCAGACACAAAATGTGCTGATGCTGGTGGAACAGTTGCTAAAAATAATGCGGTTCGTGGAGCAGACTGGATGACTTGTATCTGTTGTGCAACCATCCCTACTATGGAAGCAGCTCTAAAGGCTATCAAGACTGAACGAGGAGAACGAGGCGAAATCCAGATCGAGCTTTATGGCGATTGGACTTTTGAACAAGCTCAGCTTTGGCTAGATGCAGGTATTTCACAAGCTATTTATCACCAATCTCGTGATGCTCTTCTTGCTGGTGAAACTTGGGGTGAAAAAGACCTTAATAAGGTTAAAAAACTCATTGACATGGGCTTCCGTGTATCTGTAACAGGTGGTCTAGATGTAGATACTCTCAAACTCTTTGAAGGTGTTGATGTCTTTACCTTTATCGCAGGTCGTGGAATTACAGAGGCTGCGGATCCAGCAGGAGCAGCGCGTGCCTTCAAGGATGAAATCAAACGAATTTGGGGGTAAATCATGGTACGTCCAATTGGAATTTATGAAAAGGCAACCCCAACACACTGTACTTGGCTAGAACGTTTAAATTTTGCCAAGGAGTTAGGCTTTGATTTTGTCGAGATGTCTATTGACGAACGTGACGAGCGTTTAGCAAGACTTGACTGGAGTAAGGAAGAACGCTTGGAAGTTGTCAAAGCAATCTATGAAACTGGTGTTCGTATTCCTTCTATCTGTTTTTCAGGCCATCGTCGCTACCCATTGGGTTCAAAAGATCCAGTTCTAGAGGAAAAATCTCTAGAACTCATGAAAAAATGTATCGAATTAGCTCAAGACTTGGGAGTTCGTACGATTCAATTAGCTGGTTACGATGTTTACTATGAGGAAAAGTCACCCCAGACACGCCAACGTTTTATCAAAAATTTGAGAAAAGCCTGTGACTGGGCTGAAGAAGCTCAGGTGGTACTTGCTATTGAAATTATGGATGATCCTTTCATCAATAGCATCGAAAAATATTTGGCTATAGAAAAAGAGATTGACTCTCCCTTCCTCTTTGTATATCCAGATATTGGTAATGTGTCTGCATGGCATAATGATATCTATAGTGAGTTTTATCTTGGTCATCATGCCATCGCAGCTCTCCATCTCAAGGATACTTATGCAGTGACAGAAAGTTCAAAGGGCCAGTTCCGAGATGTACCTTTCGGGCAAGGTTGTGTCAAATGGGAAGAAGCTTTCGATATTTTAAAGGAAACCAATTATAATGGACCTTTCCTAATCGAAATGTGGTCTGAAAATTGTGAAACAGTAGAAGAAACACGCGCAGCCATTCAAGAGGCGCAAGCTTTTCTCTATCCACTCATTAAGAAAGCAGGTTTGATGTAAGATGAATCAAGTAATCAATGCTATGCGTAAACGAGTTTGTGATGCCAATCAATCATTGCCAAAACATGGACTTGTCAAATTTACCTGGGGGAATGTATCTGAAGTCAATCGCGAACTCGGTGTCATTGTTATCAAACCATCAGGCGTGGATTATGACGAATTGACACCTGAAAACATGGTAGTGACTGATCTAGATGGTAAGATCCTAGAAGGGGATTTAAGACCATCTTCCGACCTCCCAACTCATGTGCAATTATATAAGGCTTGGTCAGAAATTGGTAGTGTGGTTCACACCCATTCGACAGAAGCTGTTGGTTGGGCTCAGGCAGGTCGTGATATTCCTTTCTACGGAACAACCCATGCAGATTATTTCTACGGTTCAATCCCTTGCGCCCGTAGTTTGACCAAGGACGAAGTAGAAGTGGCCTATGAAAAAGATACTGGCCTGGTTATCGTAGAAGAATTTGAACATCGCGGACTTAACCCGGTTGAAGTACCAGGAATTGTTGTACGCAATCACGGTCCATTCACCTGGGGCAAAAATCCAGAGAATGCTGTTTATCACTCTGTCGTACTAGAGGAAGTATCAAAGATGAATCGCTTTACAGAACAAATCAATCCAAGAGTTGGACCTGCTCCCCAGTACATACTAGAAAAACACTACCAACGTAAACATGGACCAAATGCTTATTATGGTCAAAAGTAAGAACGATGAAGGAGGAGAAAAAGATAAATTTAGCTCCTCTTTTTACATTTGATTTTTATTGAGAGTAAAGTTGGAGTTGAAGTAATTTTAAAAGATTTTTTAGAAATAGCGCTTGATATATATGGTAAAATAAAAAGAATTGCTGTGATATCAATAGATTTGGGGGATTTTTTAATATGGTACTGGATAAGGCAAGTTGTGATTTGCTTCAATATTTGATGGATCAAGAAACGTCCAAAACGATTATGGCGATTTCGAAAGATTTGAAAGAGTCAAGAAGGAAAATTTATTATCACATTGACAAAATCAATGCTGCTCTGGGTGACGAGGCGCTTCACATCATTAGTATTCCACGAATTGGTATTCACTTAACGGAAGAGCAGAGAGATGCTTGTTGTAAACTATTATCGGAAGTAGATTCGTACGATTATATCATGAGTGCGCATGAACGTATGATGATAATGTTACTATGGATAGGTATTTCTAAAGAACGTATTACGATTGAAAAATTGATAGAGTTAACAGAGGTATCTAGGAATACTGTTCTCAATGATTTGAATAGCATTCGTTATCAACTAACTTTGGAACAATATCAGGTGACCTTGCAAGTGAGCAAGTCACAGGGATACCACCTTCATGCCCACCCTCTTAATAAAATTCAGTATCTTCAATCGCTTCTATATCATATTTTTATGGAAGAAAATGCCACTTTTGTATCTATTTTAGAAGATAAGATGAAAGAGAGGTTAGATGATGAGTGTTTGCTTTCTGTTGAAATGAACCAATTTTTTAAGGAACAGGTTCCTTTAGTTGAACAAGATTTAGGGAAGAAAATAAACCATCATGAAATAACTTTTATGTTGCAGGTTCTACCTTATTTGCTGTTAAGCTGTCATAATGTTGAACAGTATCAAGAAAGACATCAGGATATAGAGAAAGAATTTTCTTTGATAAGAAAAAGAATAGAGTATCAGGTGTCTAAGAAATTAGGAGAACGGTTGTTTCAAAAGTTTGAAATTTCTTTGTCAGGACTTGAAGTTTCTCTTGTAGCTGTTCTCCTCCTCTCCTATCGTAAAGATTTGGATATTCATGCAGAAAGTGATGATTTTCGGCAATTAAAACTTGCTTTAGAAGAATTTATCTGGTATTTTGAATCACAAATCCGAATGGAGATTGAGAACAAGGATGATTTGTTACGAAATTTGATGATCCACTGTAAATCCTTGTTATTTAGAAAGACTTACGGTATTTTTTCTAAAAATCCTCTAACAAAACAAATTCGATCCAAGTATGGAGAATTATTTTTAGTCACTAGAAAATCTGCGGAAATTTTAGAAGGAGCATGGTTTATTCGGCTAACAGACGATGATATTGCCTATTTGACGATTCATATTGGAGGATTTTTAAAGTATACACCATCGTCTCAAAAAAATATGAAAAAAGTTTATCTCGTTTGTGATGAAGGTGTTGCGGTTTCGAGACTTTTGCTGAAACAATGCAAACTTTATTTTCCAAATGAGCAAATTGACACTGTATTTACAACAGAACAATTTAAGAGTGTGGAAGATATTGCACAAGTTGATGTAGTGATTACTACTAATGATGATTTGGATAGCAGATTTCCGATTTTAAGGGTTAATCCTATCCTTGAAGCAGAAGATATTTTGAAAATGCTAGACTATCTTAAACACAATATATTTCGTAATAAGAGCAAAAGTTTCAGTGAAAATCTTTCTAGTCTTATTTCGTCTTATATTGTAGACAGCAAGTTGGCTAGTAAGTTCCAAGAAGAGGTTCAAACACTTATAAATAAAGAAATAGTAGTTCAAGCTTTTTTGGAAGATATTTGAAGGACAGTCCAATGATGAACACAAACCTGTGTTTTTCTTGGTCTTTTTTAGTGTTTTGAAGGGTGGTATACTAATCTCAAAGATAACAATTATATCCAAAGGAGGCAACATATGCCAAACGTCAAAGAAATTACAAGAGAGTCATGGATTTTAGCCACTTTCCCAGAGTGGGGAACATGGTTGAACGAAGAAATCGAAGAAGAAGTCGTACCTGAAGGCAACTTTGCCATGTGGTGGCTAGGCAACTGTGGTACTTGGATTAAGACACCAGCTGGTGCTAACGTTGTCATGGACCTTTGGTCAAACCGTGGAAAATCAACCAAAAAAGTGAAAGATATGGTTCGTGGGCACCAAATGGCAAATATGGCAGGTGTTCGTAAGTTGCAACCAAACTTGCGTGTTCAGCCAATGGTTATCGATCCATTTGCTATCAACGAACTAGACTATTACTTAGTTTCACACTTCCACAGTGATCATATCGACCCATACACAGCTGCAGCAATTCTCAACAATCCTAAGTTAGAGCATGTTAAGTTTATCGGTCCTTACCACTGTGGACGAATCTGGGAAGGATGGGGTGTTCCAAAAGAACGTATCATCGTTGTTAAACCAGGTGACACTATCGAATTAAAAGATATGAAGATTCATGCAGTAGAATCATTTGACCGTACTTGCTTGGTAACTCTCCCAGTGAACGGTGCTGATGAGACAGGCGGTGAACTTGCTGGCTTGGCTGTTACAGATGAAGAAATGGCTCAAAAGGCTGTTAACTATATCTTTGAAACACCAGGTGGAACCATCTATCATGGTGCAGATTCTCACTTCTCAAACTATTTTGCAAAACATGGTAAAGACTTTAAAATTGATGTTGCTTTGAATAACTATGGTGAAAATCCGGTAGGTATCCAAGACAAAATGACATCTATCGACCTTCTTCGTATGGCAGAAAATCTGCGTACCAAAGTCATTATCCCAGTTCACTATGATATCTGGTCTAACTTCATGGCTTCTACTAATGAGATTCTAGAACTTTGGAAAATGCGAAAAGATCGCTTGCAATACGATTTCCATCCATTTATCTGGGAAGTTGGCGGTAAGTACACTTATCCTCAAGATCAACACTTAGTAGAATACCATCATCCACGTGGTTTTGATGATTGTTTTGAACAAGACTCTAACATTCAATTTAAAGCTTTGCTATAATATAAAAATATTCTTTGGAGGTTATCCGTATGTTGCATGATACGGATAATTTTCATATAATAGTAAAATAGAATGTGTGATTCAATAATCACCTCAAATAGAAAGGAAATTCTATGTCAAATCTATCTGTTAATGCAATTCGTTTTCTAGGTATTGACGCCATTAATAAAGCCAACTCAGGTCATCCAGGTGTGGTTATGGGAGCGGCTCCGATGGCTTACAGCCTCTTTACAAAACAACTTCATATCAATCCAGCTCAACCAAACTGGATTAACCGCGACCGCTTTATTCTTTCAGCAGGTCATGGTTCAATGCTCCTTTATGCTCTTCTTCACCTTTCTGGTTTTGAAGATGTCAGCATGGATGAGATTAAGAGCTTCCGTCAATGGGGTTCAAAAACACCAGGTCACCCAGAATTTGGTCATACGGCAGGGATTGATGCTACGACAGGTCCTCTAGGGCAAGGGATTTCAACTGCTACTGGTTTTGCCCAAGCAGAACGTTTCTTGGCAGCCAAATATAACCGTGAAGGCTACAATATCTTTGACCACTATACTTACGTTATCTGTGGAGACGGAGACTTGATGGAAGGTGTCTCAAGCGAGGCAGCTTCATACGCAGGCTTGCAAAAACTTGATAAGTTGGTTGTTCTTTATGATTCAAATGATATCAACTTGGATGGTGAGACAAAGGATTCCTTTACAGAAAGTGTTCGTGACCGTTACAATGCCTACGGTTGGCATACTGCCTTGGTTGAAAATGGAACAGACTTGGAAGCCATCCATGCTGCTATCGAAACAGCAAAAGCTTCAGGCAAGCCATCTTTGATTGAAGTGAAGACGGTTATTGGATACGGTTCTCCAAACAAACAAGGAACTAATGCTGTACACGGCGCCCCTCTTGGAGCAGATGAAACTGCATCAACTCGTCAAGCCCTCGGTTGGGACTACGAACCATTTGAAATTCCAGAACAAGTATATACTGATTTCAAAGAACATGTTGCAGACCGTGGCGCATCAGCTTATCAAGCTTGGACTAAATTAGTTGCAGATTATAAAGAAGCTCATCCAGAACTGGCTGCAGAAGTAGAAGCCATCATCGACGGACGTGATCCAGTCGAAGTGACTCCAGCAGACTTCCCAGCTTTAGAAAATGGTTTTTCTCAAGCAACTCGTAATTCAAGTCAAGATGCCTTGAATGTTGTGGCAGCTAAATTACCAACCTTTCTAGGTGGATCAGCTGACCTTGCTCACTCAAACATGACTTATATCAAGACGGATGGACTTCAAGACGATGCCAATCGCTTGAATCGTAACATTCAGTTTGGTGTTCGTGAATTTGCAATGGGAACAATCTTGAACGGGATGGCCCTTCATGGTGGACTTCGTGTATACGGTGGAACTTTCTTCGTCTTCTCTGACTATGTGAAGGCAGCTGTCCGCTTGTCAGCCTTACAAGGACTTCCTGTGACTTATGTCTTTACCCATGATTCAATCGCAGTTGGGGAAGATGGTCCGACTCATGAACCAGTTGAGCATTTAGCAGGTCTTCGTGCTATGCCAAATCTAAATGTTTTCCGTCCAGCAGATGCGCGTGAAACGCAAGCAGCTTGGTACCTTGCAGTGACAAGTGAGAAAACACCAACTGCCCTTGTCTTGACACGTCAAAACTTGACTGTTGAAGATGGAACAGACTTCGACAAGGTTGCTAAAGGTGCTTATGTTGTATATGAAAATGCAGCCGACTTTGATACCATCTTGATTGCGACAGGTTCAGAGGTTAATCTTGCTGTCTCAGCTGCTAAAGAATTGGCTAGTCAAGGCGAAAAAATCCGCGTAGTCAGCATGCCATCTACAGATGTCTTTGATAAACAAGATGCAGCTTACAAGGAAGAGATTCTTCCAAATGCAGTCCGCCGTCGTGTTGCAGTCGAAATGGGTGCAAGTCAAAACTGGTACAAATATGTTGGTCTCGATGGTGCCGTTCTAGGTATTGATACCTTCGGAGCCTCTGCCCCAGCACCAAAAGTATTGGCAGAATATGGCTTTACTGTAGAAAATCTTGTAAAAATTGTTCGAAACTTGAAATAATCCTAAAAATCAGGGCGTAAGCTCTGGTTTTTCTTACCAGAAAAGTAAGGTACAATCTTGTAAAAGTAGCTGAAATTTGGTATAGTAGTCCTATGTAAAAGACAAAGGAGAAGACAATGAATCCAAATATTACTTTTTTAATCATGCTTGTAGGTATGATGGCCTTGATGTTCTTTATGCAACGTTCTCAAAAGAAACAAGCTCAAAAGCGTATGGAAAGCTTAAATAAACTACAAAAAGGCTATGAAGTGATTACAATCGGTGGACTTTATGGAACAGTCGATGAAGTAGATACGGAGAAGGGAACAATAGTTCTTGACGTAGATGGAGTTTACTTGACTTTTGAACTAGCTGCTATCAAGACAGTATTACCGCGGAAAGAAACAGCTTCACTAGAAGGCGCAATTGAAAAATAAGACGGGATCACGAACTCCCGTTTTTCTATAAAAGAAAGGAAATGGGATGAAAAAATTAGTCTTTGTCTGTCTGGGAAATATTTGCCGTAGCCCTATGGCCGAGTTTGTTATGAAATCAATGACAGATAACTACGAAATCCAAAGTCGAGCAACTTCCTCTTGGGAACATGGCAATCCGATTCATAAGGGGACTCAGGGAATTTTTCAAGAGTATGAGATTCCTTATGACAAGAACAAGACATCGCTTCAGATTAGTAAGGAAGATTTTGAAGCCTTTGATTATATTATCGGAATGGACGCTTCAAATATTTCTGACTTACGTCAGATGTGTCCAGTAGACTGTCAAGATAAGATTTACTCATTTTCATCTGAAAGTGTTCCAGACCCTTGGTATACAGGAGATTTTGAAGAAACCTATCGACGTGTTCAAGAGGGCTGTCAAGCTTGGTTAGAACGTTTAGAAAAGGAGAGTTAAGGTGGAAAATCTTACGAATTTTTACGAAAAGTATCGTGTCTATCTGACTCGTCCACGTTTAGAGCTTTTGGCAGTAGTTACCATTGTTTTCTGTGCTGTACTCGTCTTTTTTCTAAATATTCCAGGAAAAGGTGTCTTAAAACTCGATAATGGAACGATTGTTTATGATGGCAGTCTTGTCCGTGGTAAAATGAATGGTCAAGGTACCATTACCTTCCAAAATGGAGACCAATATACAGGTGGCTTCAACAATGGAGCCTTCAACGGAAAAGGTACCTTTCAATCTAAAGAAGGCTGGACCTACGAAGGTGATTTTGTAAATGGTCAGGCTGAAGGAAAAGGGAAACTAACAACAGAACAAGAAGTCGTTTATGAAGGAACTTTTAAACAAGGCGTTTTTCAACAAAAATAAAGCCTCCTTATCCAAAGGAGGTATTATTAGAACCACAAGGTAAGCGCTTACCTGTAAATCCCTTTCTTTCCAAATCCCTCTTCCAAGCAAGTTTGTGAAATAAAAAATATTTGAAATAAATTTCACAAACTTCAAAGATAAAACCTGATGAGAAAAGAAAATGAGAAAAGTTTCACAAGAGTTTAAAAATTCTTTGTGAAATGTTTATGAAACTGTTTACAAAGTTGAAATAATGCGTTATAATAAACTTGTGAAAAAATTAACAAAGGATATCGTTCCTTGAAAGCTATGGAGGAAAATATGGCTGATAAAAAAACTGTGACACCAGAGGAAAAGAAACTCGTTGCTGAAAAACACGTAGATGAGTTGGTTCAAAAAGCTCTAGTTGCCCTTGAAGAAATGCGTAAATTGGATCAAGAGCAAGTTGACTACATCGTTGCCAAAGCATCAGTAGCAGCTTTGGATGCCCACGGAGAATTGGCTTTACATGCCTTTGAAGAAACAGGACGTGGTGTATTTGAAGACAAAGCAACTAAGAACTTGTTTGCCTGTGAACACGTAGTAAACAACATGCGCCACACTAAGACAGTTGGCGTTATCGAAGAAGACGATGTAACAGGATTGACTCTTATTGCTGAACCAGTTGGTGTTGTTTGTGGTATTACTCCAACAACAAACCCAACATCAACAGCAATCTTCAAATCATTGATTTCATTGAAGACACGTAACCCAATCGTCTTTGCCTTCCATCCATCAGCACAAGAATCATCTGCTCATGCAGCTCGTATCGTCCGCGATGCAGCTATCGCAGCTGGTGCTCCTGAAAACTGTGTGCAATGGATTACTCAACCATCTATGGAAGCAACAAGTGCCCTTATGAACCACGAAGGTGTTGCGACAATCCTTGCAACAGGTGGTAATGCCATGGTTAAGGCGGCTTATTCATGTGGTAAACCAGCTCTTGGGGTAGGTGCCGGAAACGTTCCAGCTTATGTTGAAAAATCAGCAAACATTCGTCAAGCAGCACACGATATCGTCATGTCTAAATCATTTGATAACGGTATGGTCTGTGCATCTGAACAAGCAGTTATCATTGATAAAGAAATTTACGATGAATTTGTAGCAGAGTTCAAATCTTACCACACTTACTTTGTAAACAAAAAAGAAAAAGCTCTTCTTGAAGAGTTCTGCTTCGGCGTCAAAGCAAACAGCAAAAACTGTGCTGGTGCAAAATTGAACGCTGACATCGTTGGTAAACCAGTAACTTGGATTGCAGAACAAGCAGGATTTACAGTTCCAGAAGGAACAAACATTCTTGCTGCAGAATGTAAAGAAGTTGGCGAAAATGAGCCATTGACTCGTGAAAAATTGTCACCAGTTATTGCAGTTTTGAAATCTGAAAGCCGTGAAGATGGTATTACTAAGGCTCGTCAAATGGTTGAATTTAACGGTCTTGGACACTCAGCAGCTATCCACACAGCTGACGAAGAATTGACTAAAGAATTTGGTAAAGCTGTTAAAGCTATTCGTGTTATCTGTAACTCACCTTCTACTTTTGGTGGTATCGGGGACGTTTACAATGCCTTCTTGCCATCATTGACACTTGGATGTGGTTCTTACGGACGCAACTCAGTTGGGGATAACGTTAGTGCCATTAACCTCTTGAATATCAAAAAAGTCGGAAGACGGAGAAATAACATGCAATGGATGAAACTTCCTTCAAAAACATACTTTGAACGTGATTCAATTCAATACCTTCAAAAATGTCGTGACGTTGAACGTGTCATGATCGTTACTGACCATGCCATGGTAGAGCTTGGTTTCCTTGATCGTATCATCGAACAACTGGACCTTCGTCGCAATAAGGTTGTTTACCAAATCTTTGCGGATGTAGAACCGGATCCAGATATCACAACTGTAAACCGTGGTACTGAGATTATGCGTGCCTTCAAACCAGATACCATCATCGCACTCGGTGGTGGGTCTCCAATGGATGCTGCCAAAGTAATGTGGCTCTTCTACGAGCAACCAGAAGTGGACTTCCGTGACCTTGTCCAAAAATTCATGGATATCCGTAAACGTGCCTTCAAGTTCCCATTGCTTGGTAAGAAGACTAAATTCATCGCGATTCCAACTACATCTGGTACAGGATCTGAAGTAACACCATTTGCCGTTATCTCTGATAAAGCAAACAACCGTAAATACCCAATCGCTGACTACTCATTGACACCAACTGTGGCAATCGTAGATCCTGCTTTGGTATTGACAGTTCCAGGATTTGTTGCTGCTGATACTGGTATGGACGTATTGACTCACGCGACAGAAGCATACGTATCACAAATGGCTAGTGACTACACTGATGGTTTAGCACTTCAAGCCATTAAATTGGTCTTTGAAAATCTCGAAAGCTCAGTTAAGAATGCAGACTTCCACTCACGTGAGAAAATGCATAACGCTTCAACAATCGCTGGTATGGCCTTTGCCAATGCCTTCCTAGGTATTTCTCACTCAATGGCCCATAAGATTGGTGCGCAATTCCACACAATCCACGGTCGTACAAATGCTATCTTGCTTCCATACGTTATCCGTTACAACGGTACACGTCCAGCTAAGACAGCAACATGGCCTAAGTACAACTACTACCGTGCAGATGAAAAATACCAAGATATCGCACGCATGCTTGGACTTCCAGCTTCTACTCCAGAAGAAGGGGTTGAATCTTACGCAAAAGCTGTCTACGAACTCGGTGAACGTATTGGGATCCAAATGAATTTTAGAGACCAAGGAATTGACGAAAAAGAATGGAAAGAACATTCTCGTGAATTAGCCTTCCTGGCTTATGAAGACCAATGTTCACCAGCTAACCCACGTCTTCCAATGGTAGACCATATGCAAGAAATCATCGAAGATGCATACTATGGCTACAAAGAAAGACCAGGACGCCGTAAATAATTGTTTATCAGTCTAGAAGCAAGACAAAAACTCAATTTGAGGGAAAGATCCAGTAATTTTTCTATGATAAAAGGCATCCTATCAAGGTTTTTGAATACCTGATAGGATGCCTTTTTATGATGTTGAGGCCTTTTTGCCCTTTTTGAAAAACTAGAATAGAAACAAAATATATCCCAAATCATTCATACCTCTCTCAACTAGATGTAACTTACAAAACCCCTGACCTC
>ERZ1023483.30-NODE-30-length-34108-cov-176.042463_pt1 | contig 34108 bp, 34 predicted proteins | sample MGYA00380537_ERZ1023483 | MGnify/ENA primary metagenome ERZ1023483 (study PRJEB33173, sample SAMEA4830302) | metagenome | study: EMG produced TPA metagenomics assembly of the PRJEB25223 data set...
GTTGGTTGCTCTGGTTTTGGTGCAGGAGTTGGTTGCTCTGGTTTTGGTGCAGGAGCTGGTTGCTCTGGTTTTGGTGCAGGAGCTGGTTGCTCTGGTTTTGGTGCAGGAGCTGGTTGCTCTGGTTGAGGAGCCGGCGCTGGTTGCTCTGGTTGAGGAGCCGGCGCTGGAGTTTCTTCTTCATCTCCATCAGGGCCTAACTCATTAAGAGCTGCATCTAATTCTTTTTGAGTTTTTTCCAATTCAGCTTTTTTAGTAGCTAATTTATTTTGAAGAGCAGCAGTATCATCTTCAGAATCAGCCCCTCCAAGTAATATTTCAAGGTTACTAATTTCTTTTTCTAAATCAGCAACTTTATTTTGAAGTTCATCAGCTTTTTTATCCAACTCAGCTTCTTCTGCTTCTTTATCTAATTCATCCTGAGTCTTACCTTCAGGATCAAGGCTGTCAAGAAGTTTTTCAAGTTCTGTTTGTTTTTTTGCTAACTCAGCTTGTTTAGCGTTTAGCTCAGCTTCTCCTTTTTTTAATTTAGCTTCTATAACTTCTGTGCCATCATCAGGATCCGCACCAGCAAGAAGTTTTTTCAAATTATCTACTTGATGTTGAGCAGTAGCAACTTCTTGTTCCAAAGTAGAAATTTCATCTTGAAGTTTTTCAATTTCAAGTTCCTTAGCCTCTACTTCTTTCTTCGCTACTTCTACCTCTTGAGCTGCCTCATCAGATTTTTTCTTAGCTACTACTTCTTCTGCTTTAGCCTCTTCTGCTTTTTTCTTAGTCTCAGCCAACGCATTTGGTTCAGGAACTACAACTGCTCTTACAGTTTGAAACTCATTATTAGCTGCGGTTAGTTTTTTATTCGCTTCATCTATTTTTGCTTGCGCCTCTGCTAATTTTTTATCATAATCACTCTTATATTTGTAGCTATTACGAGAAAATAGAACTTTTCTATATTCTACATGTGCTTTTTGTACCGCTAAACTAGCATCGTCTACTTTCTTAGCAGCTTCTTTCTCTTTTTTCGCTTTCTCTTCAGTTTTCTTCTGTTCCTCATCATATTTTTTCTGAGCTTCTTTTGCTTTCTTTTTAGCTTCTTCGTAATCTTTCTTAGCAGCTTCAGATTTTTTCACTGCTGCATCATAGTCTTTCTCAGCTTTAGACTGACTAGCTACGGGAGCTTCTTCTGCTCTTACAACAGTAGGCTGAGACGTAACAAAACCAGCCCCTAAGATAGCGACGCTGGCTAGGCTTGTTAAAATCATTTTTTTCTTATTCATCTAAATTTACCTCTTTTCTGATAATCATTTTTAGACTATACTTATATTAAGTATACTCCCCCCGTAAATATTTGTCAAATGTTTTATATTACATTTTTATTACAAATTTCTATATCATAAGCTTCTACTCCAAAAAGATAAAGACACTACTTTTGCCCTTTTCGATTCTCTTTTTAAACATAGCATCATCTTCCTTCATTCCTATAAAAACATTTCCGATGAGAGAGCTTGTTTTTTAATTTCGTTAAACAACAAAAAACGCAAGCTTAAGGCTGCGGACAATCTTTATAGCCATTTCATTTCTTTCACATCTGTTTTACGAACTTTAGCATATTTCTTAGCGCTTGTAAAATGTAGAGTAACTGGTTTAAATACTCCGCTTTTGTCTCTTCGTAAACCTAAAACTGCGGATCTTTTATTTTTATCCTCAAAAAATATGACGTCCAATTTCATAGTATTTTTAGATAAATCCTTAGCTACGATGCAACAACTTGCTAGCTTAGATATAGAAGATATCGCCGATAAACTCACATAAAGATATCCTTTCGATTACATCATTGTACATAGGATATTTCTAAAATCTTCTAAAATAAAAACACCATCTTGAATAGCAGGTTTTGTTTGACTAGCATAATCTCGTGTGATTTTGTGTAAGTCAAATAAATGATGTAAATCAGTCAAGCAAAAATTCACTTTGAAAATCTCTAAATACTTATAATTCGTTGATACTTGACATGTTTTTCCATTGAATCTTTCTTGATAATCCAAAATACAATCAAGTAATTTCAACGACAAACTCCATATTTTCTCAAAATAAAAAGCACGGGGCAGTTACCACTACTGCCCAAAGTGGTTGATTAGAGTCGGCTTCTCTAACTCCCTATGTTGTGCTTATTAGGCTTATCGCAAGGGAACAGTTTTTAGATCTGCCAAGCCACATAGTGTGCTTACTACTATGTGTCCATGTCACCATGAATTACCGAACGGTTTAACGAGAAAGTATAGTAGATTGAAACAAGATGTGAACAAATCGATTAGGAAAGTCAAATTAATTTCTAGAAATATTTTAACAGTCATAACGGACTATTCCAGATTCAATCTACTATATTACTTTTAGGTTTATCCCAACTCAATTATGACATTTTTTTCAAAAGTCAATATATCTCACTTTTTCAACGACAAGAAAGAGGCTGATAATCTACCAACCTCTTGTTTTTAAATACATTTCAAGTCCAAACTATTCTTTATAGAAAAGTCCGATAAATTCGAGCAATAGTTAACATACTTACAAATATAACTCCCAAAATAGATAACACTATTTTCACAAAACTCAGTTCCGAACCTATGACATATATATGAAAAAGAGGGGCTAGTCCTACACATATATACAATAAGTAGCCAACAAGTTTTATCTCACCAATTCCTTCAAAAAAATGTTTCATGTGACGATTCTCCATTTACTCCATTAAATCAGTTTTATTTTAGACTATCATAAAACAATCACCTCTTCAATAAAAACCATTGGCGAAATACTATTCTGAAGCATTGATAGGTCAGATTTCTCAGAATAGAGCTGTCCTAACTATCGAGCAGCTCAAATACATATATATGAGCAATTCTAAGCCTAGAATTGCTATAAAATAAATGTTTTCGAGCTATTCTAAGTCTTTGACTGCTTAAAATTTTACATTCTGAAGGATTCTAAACCTAGAATAGCTCAAAATCACGAGAACTAAGGTATTCGAAACTTCAGAGTAATACAATCCCCATAGGAATTCTCCATTCTTATTAAGCATGATTAAAATGTAATCCTAACAAGTGATCCTCGACTGTGTTTGTAGCACTTAGTTACCTAGATAAGACTATTTCCCTTTATCATATCTGATTTTAAGCCGTTCTAAGATTTAATCCATATTTCTATTACTTGCTATTTTTAAATAATTCGTATTCCTTTTCTTTGATAAATGGAACTGAAAAATTAGAAAAAAGAAGTAAAACCGAAAACAAATAGCCTGCTTTTTGAATCACTAAAAGATATCCTAAAAATAAGTAAGCTATAACATCCAATGCGAAAAGAAAAAATATTCTCCTCTTCATTAAAGTACTTGTGTCAAATAATCTGATGAATAAAAATTTTATCGTGGTATCTACACAAATTTTTATCAAAAAGATAAGAGTCAGTACATGATTATCAACTGTACCATAAAGAATAGATGGAAATATAGTTAATATAAAACTAGAAATCTCTAAATATTTTATCCAAGGAGATTGAGACACCTTGCTTCTAAACTGACTAATTTTCTTATATTCGTTAGTCAATTTAATATCAAAATCTTTCCCAATTAAATGAAAAATTATCAACTCTGTAATAAAAACACTTATTAATACGGTATAAGTCAAAAAACTTTCTGGGAAAAACTTATTGATTAAAATGGGGAAACTCATTAACAGAATCGAATTTATGGCTAGACAGATAGATACTATTTTATTTTTCACAGAATATAGAGGTAGTGATACTATTGAGTAGATAAAAGCTAAAAAAATAAGCAAAAAATACTCCGTATCATTTATAATCGCCCTGAATGATAAAAATATATACACCCAACACACGATGATGTGTATTTTTCGAATCTTATCTACATTACTCATCTTACTGTTGCAGATATGAATCCATCCCAAGGATAAGGGTTCCCGTTAATATCACAACCTCTATTAAGAACACCATATCCAATACAGTAAGCTATTTTTCCTGCTGCTGTAGCCAATACACCTGCTGCTGCACCAATAAGCCAGCCTCCAAGACCTCCAAACTTAATATAGTTTATTAGTTTTTTGGTTAAAACTGCAGCTCCAGCTAATGCTATAAAAGTTCCTGAACTCATAGCTAAAGCTGCGCAAATTCCTTGACAAGCACGCTTGCTTAAATAAGCTCCCCCATCAAGATACATCATTACTTCTTCATCAATCACAACATAATTATTTGGTAATACAAGTTCCATTTGTTTTCTCCTCCTTAGTTGAAATTGTTTCATTTGTTTTACAAATAGGACGAACTTAAACTATCTTTTTATTACTCAGTAATAATTTCCGAGATTTCATTTTATGATACTCTCTATTCATACAGAAATCAAAATTTTGCCTTAACCAACTTGTATAATAGAAAAAATCTAATTGATTAATCTTGATAAGCTCTATCCTAATTTTATCAATCTTTTCTGACCAATTATGATTCTTACTAATAGAAATTTCATACAGCAGTAACTCGACAAGACCTGTACACAGAAGGGTGTTATGAGAATCTTCGATTTTTTTCAAAATATCCTCAAAAAGTTCACTATCCGTTAAAAAGGTGGATTGGTTCATCGCATCATAGAGAAGAAGGGACATTAAGTCAGAATAGCTTAATTCTGATTTTTGTATCTTATCCTTTAACGTTTTCGTCAAATCACTTTCAAACGAATCTTCTTTTTGCCATTTGTTTTGATTAAAAAGAAATTCCGTCTTATTAAAAACGAGATGATTGATATCCATTATAGTCCAGAAAAATATTGTAGTAAGCATGATGATTGCAAAAGGAATTTTTAAAATAAATACTAGGATAATAGCAATTTCAAGAATAAAACTCCATATAATCCTAGATCTTAAATCATCAGGCGACAAACTTTTACGATGGAATGAAAAATAGGGCGAGAACCTCACATTTACTTTCTTCCTGCCTATAAAAATAAAAGGAAAAATCGTAATAAGAGCTTCTTTCTTGTACAAATCTTTCAATGCGTATAGTATGTCTAAAACTATTTTTGATAATATCAAAACAAAAAAAGTAAGACTCGTACTAACCACAAAATCAAAGGGAATTTCTAGATTCAATTGCAAGTTACTCACTAACAAATGCAACTCTAGCCACAAGACAAAAAGAGGGAGCATTAATAAAAAAATGATTAGTTTACGTATCATAATTTTACAGTGTCCTTATCATTTTCTTAATTTTGGATAAATTATCATTGCTATGATTAAAATCAAAAAAACGACATTAATCCAAATAATCAACTTTTTTATTTCTTCGCTAACAAAATCATAGGCTAAAAAAGTTATGGATGATATAAATAGACATACAAAAAAAATAATAACAAAAATTTTTTCCATTTTAATACCCATATCTAGTTACCACAAGGCGTTTAAATTTGGGTCTCTCCTATTTACATCATTGTTGGCCCAGATTGTTGTAATAGCATCGCCAATTGACATCCAAGCTGCAAATCCATTAATAGCAGACAGTGCAAATCCTGCCACTCTATTTGCAACTCGTACCCCAACATATCTTGCAGCTGCTCCAGCAATTGCGCTTGTAACTCGCCGCAAACCATAATTACGAATATAATTTCTAACTAGACTGATTGCTCCTCCACCTAAAACACCATTAAAAGCTATATTAATGGCTGTTGCAACAGGCCATCTCGGAATAGAAAATCCCCCATCAAGATACATCATCTCTTCTTGCTCAAGAACAACATAATTATTTGGTAATACGAGTTCCATTTATTTTCTCCTTTTTTATTAAGTATGGTTAGGATGGTTTCCTAACAAGTAATCGTCGACTGTGTTTTTATCACTTAGCTACCTAGATAAGATATCCTTTCTCTACCTTATTTGTTTTTATAGGTTACCTAAGGTTTAAAACCAATTATTGTTTGAAACTTAACAGTTCTAAACCACTAGCAATAAATGATTGCGAACTCACTAATACTATTTCAAAATTTATTTTTTTGACTTAGTAACGCAATTCCAATTAGCAATACACCTATTATAAATAAAAGTATTTCCCAAAATTTATTATCCGTGTTAATGAGAGGTATAAGATACATACTGACTAATATGCAACTTGCCCCTATAATGGCAAATATTATTCTGGTTTTATCTCATAATTGAAACATGTTTGATCCCCATATACACTTCAAGCAAAAGTTGGATTTCTGAAATGGCTAAAGATAAAGATAATGGTTGCGAGCTATTTAAACTATCATCAATATTCTGCTCGATTAAAACAAAGTCTGGTCTTACCTCTAAAATTTTCTTTAACATTGATTCATATTTATTTTTTTCATTATAATGCCGTAAATATAGATTTAATTTTATAACATCCAACATACCATAAAGTGATATTGGATGATTTATTTTTTTAAATCGCTTAATTTCTAATAAATCAATTTGTTCACGCACGCTCTCTGAAAGATATGGCTTGATCAAACTGATATAAGATAAAGCCACGCATGGCAACTCAGATTTTGATTGCAATTTCCAAATTTCATGATAATCCTGAAGATTAAACTCACAATTCTTCTTAGATTCCAGTATTGTTAGTACCTTTGATTTTAACAGAAATAATTGTTGATTCTCAATTCTATAAAGTTTTTGTACTAATGCTATGATAATAGAAAATGGAATAAGAGGCAAAAGCAACGGTTTGTCATACACAAAAGTAAAGAAAAAATAGTATGAAATTAGTGTTGTAAAGTACAAGAAGTAGTAAAATTTAAACAGATTCTTAGTTGTTTGACTCTCCTTATAAAACACTGCTATTCCTGGACTAAATCCCATTAGTTGGTGAAAGAGAATTCGATAGTATTTCCTAGCTCCTATAATGATCACAAATATAAAATAAAAATAAATTGGTCTTAATTTACAAAAGATTGAGGAAACTAGTAATAGCAAAGTATGTAAGCATTGAGACAAAATATAGAATAACGGTATCGCCAATACAAAGGTTAAGATGGCATGAGAGGGAGTTCCTAAGATGTCCAATTTTATAAATACTGGGCTGACACAAAATATCGTGCTTATAAGCAGTAAAATCATTAAAATTGTGTCAAAAAAATAACGTTTATTTTTCATTTAGTCTACTTTCCATTGTTAAATAATACTACTGCTAACACCAAGCCAACTTAGCACATTGCATCACCTAATCCTGCGCTACTTGCCCATAATCCTTTAATGTTTCTACTAAAATTATTCCAATCTCCCCCATCAAGATAGCTTATTTATCCTAGACAATGCTTACTGCAACAGTATAAATAAGATTCATCAGCCATCTTTTCTGGCAATCATATGGGTAGCCTAATGATATTTCTAGTTACTCAAAAATATCTAGCTATACTAGAGTTATTTCTAATCCCTAGGACACTTGTTAATCCAAATGTAACAAATTTTCACCCCTTAATAGGACTCTTTCTGGAAAAAATATAAGGTCTATCTTTATAAAAAAATCTATCATATTGGGATGGCATGCATCTGGAATTTAAACAAGCTATAAATTCATTTATAACTACTATTTGTTTAGAGGCAACAGCATCTTGTATACCGCCCTCGAAAGAACCATCTTGTAATTCCGAAATATTTTTGTTTAAATATTGTTTTGACAAATCTCTTAATGCTTCATTATCGTAAATGATTCCCAAAAATCCAACCTTATATAGTAAATAATTTAAACTTACAAAGTAATTGAATCCCATAGTATATTTTTCTTTATAAAGCAAAGGTAAAACTTTATAAAAAATATCTAAGTCAACCTTACTCTGATTCTGAAGCAAGTAGGAGTCAAGCAAATTTTCAAAAATAGCTAACAATATGATTGGTGTAAGGTTTTTGTATTCACATGTCAAGTATTCCGAGTATCGTGCAGATGATATTTCTTTTATATAACTTTTTGAAAGCAAGATTTTTTCAAATTCATCATCTATTATTAATCTTCTATTTCCAATCCAAGCGGTATTACCACCCAAATAAGATTGTACAAATAGCAATATGTAAGAAAATATGAACGTAAATACTGAAAGAGGTAGAATTCTATGCGTAAAAAAATAGACGATAATGGTAGCCAGGAGTAAAGATATCTCTCGTGACAATCGAATTCTTTTCAGCATCTTTTTTAACAGTCCGTAAGGTTGTCCTTGGCAATATTCTTGAACTAAATTAATCGGAATGACATCTCTCACCATTTCTGGAAAGTAGAGTAAGTTTATAGGTTGAAATCTCCAGCTCCCATCATAAGTAAATGGATATAGAACCAAATACTTAAAAGATTTTTTTCTTATAAACTTAATTATCACAATATGAATGACTGTTGCAATGAAGTATATTAAATATAAAAGTAAAACCGCCATCAATATACTTACAAAAATCCCCTTGGACTCAATCAATGGAAAATAAAATATTGCAACTAGAAGCGAATAAAGTCCCGCTAATAAATATTTCTGATCATCTTTCATTCAAAACACCATATTATTTACTAAGAATACATCAATACAATAGAGCAACTCTGTAAGTCAATATTTGATAAAGCAAAGCTTTAAACCCTTCCCCAGACGTTAGCTTTTCTTCAACCCACTACAGTTGACAAGGAGCCCAAATTATTGATAAAAACTTTAGTCATCATCGTCTCTATAAAAATATTTTCTATACACTCTTGATAATACCAAAATTAATGCCAATATCATACCAAGAGCTATAATAATAAAATAACAAAAAATGAATTTCACCAATTCCTGCAAAAAAATGTTTCATAGCTATAGTTTTACGCCCATAAATACCCATCAAATTTACCGTCTACGATATCTAAACCATATGCAATGGCTCCTCCTAATGAGAAGACTTCAGTAACAGTAGTCGCAATATTAAGAGCATTAGTAATAGTTGCCATACTAACTCCACCAATATATCTTGTTATAGCACTTAGTTACCTAGATAAGATATCCTTTAGCTTGCTTCCAAAATTTAAGTCTACACCTATAATATGAGTTCATATTAGTACTGCTAAATCCTATCTATAGTAATGTCAAACACCTAAATAAAGTCATCTCTCCAATTCATTCAAGAAATGAAGAAAGGCAAAAAATCTTTAAAATAAGAAAAATGCATATTATCAGGTGTTCAAAAATATTGATGATATACGTTATATAGATAGAAAGATTTACTCAATCTCATTTTCAAATTGAGTTTTTTCCCAGCCTCGTTTTTAATTTATATCTTCAATAGAATCTAATGACCTAGTTGATATGTTATATGGAATAATATTATTTAATCTGTAATTTTTTTAAAAAACTTAATAGTAAATTTGCTCCACTGATTGCTATCAATATTTCAATTGGTAAAAAATAGTAATTCCAAATAAAATGAGAAATCAGCAATGATAGAAAAATAACAATATCAATTTTCCTGTTGTTGACATACTCTGTAATTTTATGATACAGTAATGCAACAATAACTGAAATTAAAACAATCAACATAAGATTATTAACCTATTCTCAATTGATTATCACGTCGCCCATCCCAGCCATCAATAATATTGGTAAAAATCCAATCAGCTCCAGCACCAATTCCAGCAGATGCAATACTTCTAATAACAGTATTTGCAAAAGCATTTCCAATATGAATTCCTAATACTCCTAAACCTTTAACAATCCCAGCTACCAGTGCGGAGCGTAATCCATAAGATGCAAGAACTAGTTGAAGGCCTCCACCTCCTGCTGCTAATGCTGCATATGCTGCGCCAGTAATGGCTCCTGTAATTGCCCACCTGGGTATATATATAGCCCCCCATCAAGGTACATCATCTCTTCTTCATCAATCACAACATAATTATTTGGTAATACAAGTTCCATTTGTTTTCTCCTTTTTATTAAGCATGGTTAGGATGGTTTCCTAACAAGTGATCGCAGGCTTTGTTTAGTTACCTAAATTAGACTTCCTTCCTTTATCTTATTTTAAATATTTAAAACCAGTTACTGCTTGAAGCTTAACAGTTTACTTAATTCAAATAACAGCTAATCACTGATTCCCTGATTTTATCAAATATACTAATAACAACAATTGTGATACGATCATCATTATAAGAACAACATTTAACGAATCAAAGTTTTTCCGAGATAATAATAAAGCAACAGCAAGCAGTATTATTACTAAAGATTGAATAACTACTATTACTCTTAACATTTTATCCTCCACTAACAACTCAAGCTCCCTTACATTATATCGACCAGCCCCATGGAAAGATTATAGCTAGACTAATCAATGATATAATACATACTAGAATACAAAATATTTTTTTATTCATACTTTTTCTCCTATCTTTATTTTCTACCTACATAGTACCTCTTATTAAGCTCATTTTAAAATTACGTTAACTTTTTTCACGAAAAGGAGAAAATTATGCGTTATTATGGATAGCGCTTTCAAATTTTTAAACTCCTATCCCGTCCTTTTATCTATATAATAAGCATAAGCGAAAATATAATAACTGTCAAGTATCTGAAGTGAATTTTATAAAAAAATTACAAGCCAAATTTGTAAAGTTTACACTAAGCCGCTAGGGCAATCGTCTATCAGAATGTCCGTTTATTTGTCAATAATCCGAGAAAATCTTGCAACGCTTAGAAGTCTATAAAAACTATCAACATTTATATGACTTGCGAATAGCAATCCTGCTCAACCTTTCCACACTCTATCTATACAATCAAGATAAAAACATGTGTAAGCAAATCTGCTACACTTTACTAGAGGACGCCAAGAATAAGAAAAGCTACGATAGGCTGGTTATCTGCTATGTCCGTATTGGGATTTGTACAGACGATTCTAAACTTATCCAAAAAGGTTTCTCACTCCTAGAGCTGACCGAGGAAACTTCTATGCTGTCTCATCTCAAAAAAGAAGTAGAGACCCATTATCAACCAAAGAAATTATAAAAAAAGTCGAGGGATTTCCTCGACTCTTTACATATTATTTGTTCGTTAGTTCTTAATACCAGCCATTGTTAAACCAGAAGTTTTTAGCTCTGCCAAGCCACATAGTGTGCTTACTACTATGTGTCCATGTCACCATGAATCGCCGAACGATTTAACGAGAAAGTATGACTTTTACGTTTATCCCAACTCAATTATGACATTTTTTTCAAAAGTCAATATATCTCACTTTTTCAACGACAAGAAAGAGGCTGCCAATCGACCAACCTCTTATTCTGAACCCATCACTCCATCACTTTTTAGCTTCATTCGCTTTCTTAGCGACTGCAATCTGGTATTCGACTTGGTCATTCCCCTTACCGGTACAACCATGAGCAATTGTAGTCGCTCCTATCTGATGCGCTATTTCAACCAATTTTTTAGAAATCAGAGGGCGGCTCAAGGCAGATACCAAGGGATACTTTTGTTCATAATAGGCATGTGACTGATGAGCCACTAGCACATAATCTGTAGCAAATTCGTCCTTGACATCAATGACATAAGATTCGACTGCCCCAACCTTGAGAGCCTTATCATGGATGAAGTCTAAGTCTTTCCCTTCACCCACATCCATACAAACTGAAACAACATCATAGTCTTTCTTTAACCAGGTAATAGCAACTGATGTGTCCAAACCGCCAGAATAGGCCAAAATTACTTTTTCTTTACTCATGTTCTTTTCCTTCTTTCTATTTTTCAATGGATGCTTTAAAGGCATCCTCAATGAGTTTGTCTAATTCCCCAGACTCCTTCAACTTTTGAATGGTTTTATCGACTGCCTCTTTCAATTCCTTGCTATCTTTTTTCATGGCTACCGCGTAGGAATCATCTTGCTCTTTTTCAAAATTGAGGTCTGCGATTGCTAAATCAGGATTATTTTCCACAAATCCCTTGGAAACAGGTTCTTCAAAGATAACGGCATCCACTTGTCCTGATTTTAAATCTGTGATTAAATTCCCATTTTTAGGCAGAGATACGAGGGAAGAATTTTGTAGCAAGTCTTTCGCCATCGTCTCTTGAATCGAACCATTCTGTGCTCCGACCTTTTTCTGCGCTAAGTCGTTGACAGACTGATAAGTGGCCAAGTCAGATTTTTTGACAATGAGTTTATTTTTTGCAGTATAGTAGGGAGTTGAAAAATCGAACACCTTGCTCCGTTCATCTGTCTTAGAAACACCAGATATGGCAAGATCGGCTTTTCCTGATTGAACACTAGCCAGTACATTGTCAAAACTCATGGGAGATAGTTCCAATTCGACACCTAGTTCTGTTGCAATAGCTTTGGCTAATTCGATATCTGAACCCACAATCTGATTTTTCCCATCTACCACTTTTTGATATTCAAATGGAGCAAAATCTGGATTGAGGGCTACAACCAATTTTCCTTTGGACTTGATGGCTTCAATTCCAGCCGATTGATTGTTACTACAAGCAAATAGTAGGGGGAGCATCACTAAACCAAACATCGTCATCAACACCTTCTTCATCTTATTCATAACAAAGCCTCCTTTATGTTTATTCTTTTTTATTGTATAAATAATACTCCTATACTCATCCTTTGTCAAGCCTAAATTGAAAAAATTTTCAATTTGAAACAAAAAAAACCTAGAAATACTACATAAAATGTCATTCCTAGGCGTATTTATGCTATTTTTCTCTGGAAAACATGAGTATTCAGCCAGTCAAAAGGAGCTGAATGAACTCATTTTCCCTCGCCCAATTCAATGACACGATGACATTGTTGGGCTACATAAGCATCGTGGGTCACAATAATGACTGTTTTCCCTTCTCGATTCATCTCTAAGAGAAACTTCAAGACCAAATCTCTATTTTCAGGATCCAGCGAACCTGTAGGTTCATCGGCTAAAATCAGCTGGCTGGGTTTTAAGATGGCTCTAGCAACTGCAATTCGTTGTTGTTCGCCCCCAGACAACTCGGAGACCCTTTGATGCAAAGTAGCTGACAAACCTACTCTCTCTAAAATCTCTTCCACCTTTTTGAGCTTGTCTTTCTTAGGCAATTTCACATATTTCAGCGCCAGCATGAGATTGTACTCGACCGTTTCATCATCAATCAGGGCAAAATTTTGAAACAGATAAGAGATATGTTCACGGATTATTGTTTGCGACTTAGCAGAATTAACCGCTAGATTTGTCTGACCAAAAATCTCATACCGTCCGCTATAATCACCATCTATCAAACCCAATAAATTTAACAAGGTCGACTTCCCACTACCACTCTTACCAACAATAGCTACCAAATCCCCCTGATCAATCCTGAGAGATAAGTTATCCAAAATCACTTTTCCCCCAATGGTTTTGGTAATATTTTTCAACTCAATCATAAGATGCCCCCTTTCAATAACTCTACTAGACTTCTTTTCTCCATCCTAGAAGCTAAGCCTAGCACAAATAGTATATCCAGACATGTAAAACCTGCAAACAGTAGAAGTGGTAAGAACGCATGGGCAAAGAAAATCAAGACTAGAAGAGGGAAACTATAGCCCAGCAAGAGCAGAACGAGGAGAGGACGGTAGCGATCGACCAGTTTCCACCCCATAAACTTCTTGGTAATGATATCCCTGCGCTTCAATAAGAAAGTTGTTACTAGTAAGAAGTAGGAAATCATCATGCTAAGGAGACCAAACAAAGCAAAGAGTAGGTTAAAATTCCGAACAGCATCTCGATAAGAATCCACTTTCTCTTGTTGAATGGCTTGAATAGATGAAAATTTTAAATAATTTCCATCTGACAATTTCTCAACTAACTCTGTAATCTCTTTTTGATGTTGAACCGTATTTTCAATTTTAATCGGATTATTTAAGCCAGTTGTTGACAGGGAGGCTTTCTCATCCCACATCATATCAGAATCATTGACCAAGCTAATAATTGGATTGGAGAGATTTTCCTTTCGCTTATCACTATATGGGAAAAATGACCAATCTCCTTCATAATAGGCAATCTCGACATCCATCTCCTCTATCGTTCGTTTTTGCTGCTCTTCATACTTCATCGAATGAAAGGCAATTAACTTCCCCAAGAGCTGATTTTTATCTTCTTCACCTTTCGTACTTGCTGGCATCAAAATAACTTTTTTAATACCGGTATCTGGTAGCTTGAATCCCTTGCTCTTTAGAAAATTGCGATTGGCATAGTAAACATCCACCGTATCTGTTAACTGATATTGCTGAATCTGTTCTGATTGGACAAAATTTTTTACAGGAAGACTGCTACTCTGCACATAGCCCGCCTGCGTTTTTTCTACCAAATCCTGATAAAATCGATAGAAATAATCTGTAGATTTCCCTGACCCTGCTAGCTCTTCTTGCCACAGATTATCATTGAGTTTGAAGGTTTCTAAGGTCAGGTAATTACCTTGACTTACCCACTGTTGCTGATAAGCAAGTTCTTTGTTTTCTTGTTCTAAACTTCTGCCCACCCCAATCAGTAAGGCCGTCAGTAAAATAGTTGTCCCTATTTTCATCACATAATTGAAGATAAGACCAAATTTGAAAGATGAAAAACCTTTCAGCAGAGAGCTGATTGTCATTTTTTGGATTAAGAGGTAAGTCAACCAACTGATAAAGAGATAAAGCTGCAACAGCAAAAAATGAGACAACCACAGCATAGGAAACAAATCTTTTGGCTTATAATCAAGCAAGAAAAACACGCCTAGATTGATCACAAGAGCCCCACCTAGGAGGAGGTAAAGGTTGCCTTTTACAACATCAGCTAAAACAGCCCTATCTTGAAAACCAAGTAATTTTTGTACCCCAACTCTTTTCATCTCCATCATCGGTTGATACACTGTCACTAACACAAGAAGCAAAATAGCCAAGACAAAAACAATGGCAGATAAAAGCAAATCTCGATTTATGACTTCCACTGCACTTTTGTAGGTCGGCTCTAGCAAGGTAGCCTGGTCTATCTTGAAAAAATCGCTCCATTTCTGTACAATCCTATCCTTGTCCATCTCTTGTGTAGAAGTTATCGTATAGCGACCATTTAAACTACGAGATGTATCCTTGATATAGGTTTGAAAAGTCATAAGCTGAATAGGTTTGGCTTTTAGAAAGGTCGGAATCGTACCAAGTTTATTGGAAATTTCTTTATTACTATAGACTCCTTCACCATCTGTGGTAAAATCAAGAGAAGAAATCCCAAACTCTTGGTAGGGGAAGGTATCTTTATCAAAAACACCAGACTTGACCACCTCATCACCACTGTCTGTTTTGATGATGGAGACTTTATACTCCTTTGATACATCCTCAAAAAATCGAAGAACAGACGCTGCAGGTTCGTTAATATCTTTCAAATACAAATCCAAAGAATCTACAGTCTTTCCCATTTCTTGAATCCGAACCACTTCTCGTGTATAGTTTACATTAAAAACAAAAAAAGTGGTACACAGAAGCAGGAGTAACATACAAAGATGACTGATTTTTTTCATAGAGATACCTCCCGTGAAGAAACTCCCTCTCCAAAAGGGGAGGGAGAATTTTAATTAAAATCCATAGAAATATTCCATTCCCGTTGGTGGGAATTTGAAGATTGAAGCCCGAGCCCATGCCTCAGCTTCTGCACGATCCTTAGAGAATTTATTTCCATCTTTAACAGTTGCTGTATGAGAGCGAGTAGAATGTAAATAATCAGAATAACCAAAATTTCCTGACCATCCTACTCCATAGTTCCATTGACCACCATCAACCCATACTGCCAAAACACTTGTAGAAGCAAGTATACTACATACCATTAAAGATGCAACACCAATTTTCTCATGATTTATTTCTCCTATTATCGAGAGCTATTCCGTAGAAACAGCTATAGTAATTTGTCAACAAGTATCGTAGTCCATTGGACTCACCTTCCTTCTATCTCATTTCATTTTTAAACAACGAACTTACTCTTAACTAGAAGAATAGTTCTCTTCTGTATCAGGTCTTTGAACAACCAGAGTAGTATTAATCACACTCTAACTATTACTCAAGAATCAGCCCAATAAACAATATGGATAGCGCTTTCAAATTTTTAAACTCTTATCCCATCCTTTTATCTATATAATAAGTGAAAATATAATAACTGTCAAGTAATCGAAGTGAATTTTATAAAAAAAAATTACAAGCCAAATTTGCAAAGTTTACAATAAGCCGCTAGGGCAATCGTCTATCAGAATGTCCGTTTATTTGTCAATAATCCGAGAAAATCTTGCAACGCTTAGAAGTCTATAAAAACTATCAACATTTATATGACTTGCGAATAGCAATCCTGCTCAACCTTTCCACACTCTATCTATACAATCAAGATAAAAACATGTGTAAGCAAATCTGCTACACTTTACTAGAGGACGCCAAGAATAAGAAAAGCTACGATAGGCTGGTTATCTGCTATGTCCGTATTGGGATTTGTACAGACGATTCTAAACTTATCCAAAAAGGTTTCTCACTCCTAGAGCTGACCGAGGAAACTTCTATGCTGTCTCATCTCAAAAAAGAAGTAGAGACCCATTATCAACCAAAGAAATTATAAAAAAAGTCGAGGGATTTCCTCGACTCTTTACATATTATTTGTTCGTTAGTTCTTAATACCAGCCATTGTTAAGCCAGAAGTTTTTAGCAGCAGTCCATGAACCGTAACGTCCTGCAACGTAGGCATCTGCTACACGTTCTTGGTTTTCAGCTGAGTAGTCACCGTTCAGGTATGAATCTGTTAATTGGTAACGTCCGATATAACGTCCATTTGTAGCTGTATAGCTACCACCTGATTCTTTTTGAGCGATCCATTCTTTGGCTTCTGCTTCAGATCCGCTTACAGTTGAAACAACTGTTTCACTTACTACTGGAGCTGAAACAGTTTCATCTTGAGCGGCTGGTGCCGCATAAGTAGCTGGCGCTGGTGTTGCAACAGGCGCTACAGGGCCATCGATAACCAACTCTTGACCAACATAAATCAAATGAATGTTATCAATGTGGTTGTTTTCTGCCAATTTTTCAACTGTTGTGTTGTGAGTTTCAGCGATTTCTGAAAGTGTATCACCTTCTTTAACAGTGTAAGTTGATGATTCTTGAGCAGATACAAATGATGGAGCAAATACTGCAAACAAGGCAGCTACTCCTGCAAGAGTTGCTTTAATCTTTTTAGTTATTGATTTCATATTCGAAAATTCTCCTTCTTTCTATAGTTCTATCATACCCTTTAAATATTACCGTTTCTTGACACTTTTATGTAGAAATATTACAAAATTATTTTTTATTTCCCTAAATAAGGTGTTTTTTGTCATAAAAGATACTATTTTTATGCTATTTGAGGTATTAGAAAGGTTTTCATCCACAATTAAAGCCAAGCCCCTCATTCTTTGATATAATAGAGATAAGAATTTTTATAAGGGGAAACTGATGAAATCACTTCGTTTTCAATCTGTCTTTGATATCATCGGACCAGTTATGATTGGCCCATCTAGTAGCCATACCGCTGGTGCTGTTCGTATTGGGAAGATTGTCTCTTCCATTTTTGATGATACTCCGACAGAAGTTGAATTCCAACTTTTTAACTCATTTGCCAAGACCTATCGTGGTCACGGAACAGACCTAGCCCTTGTTGCAGGTATTTTAGGCATGGATACAGATGATCCTGAAATTCCAAACAGTCTGGAGATTGCCCACAAGCGTGGTATCAAGATTGTCTGGACCATTCAGAAAGACAGCAATGCCCCTCACCCCAACACCACTAAAATTACCGTCAAAAATGCCCACAAGACCATCAGCGTGACTGGTATTTCTATCGGTGGAGGAAATATTCAGGTAACCGAACTCAATGGTTTTGCCGTCTCTCTCAATATGAATACACCGACTATCATCATCGTTCATCAAGATATTCCAGGTATGATTGCCCTTGTTACAGAGGCGCTTTCCCGCTATGGTATCAATATCGCCCAGATGAATGTCACTCGTGAAAAAGCTGGTGAAAAAGCCATTATGATTATCGAAGTTGACAGTCGCAACTGTGATGAGGCTATCGAAGAAATTCGAAAAATCCCTCATCTCCACAATGTCAATTTCTTTAAATAGGAGGAAGCATGTTTTATTCTATCAAAGAATTGGTCGAGCAAGCAGATCTGGACTTTCAAGGAAATGTCGCAGAACTCATGATTACAACAGAGTTTGAATTGACCGGTCGCGAACGTGAAGAAGTCTTCCTTCTCATGGAACGCAATCTGGAAGTTATGAAAGCCTCTGTCCAACTTGGCCTCAATGAAAATAAATCTCGTAGTGGCCTGACAGGTGGAGATGCTGCCAAATTGGATCACTACATCAAAAACGAAAAAACTTTATCAGATTACACGATTCTCTCTGCTGCCCGAAATGCTATCGCAGTCAATGAACACAATGCTAAAATGGGCTTGGTCTGCGCTACTCCTACCGCAGGAAGTGCCGGTTGTCTCCCTTCCGTTCTCACTGCTGCTATTGAAAAATTAGACCTCAGCCACGAGCAACAATTGGATTTCCTCTTTGCTGCTGGTGCCTTTGGACTAGTCATCGCAAACAATGCCTCCATCTCAGGTGCTGAGGGTGGGTGTCAAGCTGAAGTTGGTTCAGCCTCTGCTATGAGTGCTGCCGCCTTGACTCTGGCTGCAGGTGGAACACCTTATCAGGCCAGTCAAGCTATTGCCTTTGTCATTAAAAATATGCTAGGCCTCATCTGTGACCCTGTTGCAGGTTTGGTCGAAGTTCCCTGTGTCAAACGTAATGCCATGGGAGCTAGCTTTGCTTTCATCGCAGCAGACATGGCCTTGGCAGGTATAGAATCTAAAATCCCTGTGGATGAAGTGATCGATGCCATGTACCAAGTAGGAGCAAGCATGCCAACTGCCTTTCGTGAAACAGCTGAAGGTGGACTCGCTACCACCCCTACTGGTCGTCACCTCCAAAAAGAAATTTTCGGAGAATAAGCTTATCAAATAGGAGAAACCATGACCTCTATCACAGCGATTTTTTTCGATTTGGATGGAACCCTCGTTGATAGTTCTATCGGGATTCACAATGCCTTTACCTATACCTTTAAAGAGCTGGGGGTGCCTAGCCCTGATGCCAAAACTATTCGTGGTTTTATGGGACCACCTCTCGAAAGTAGTTTTGCGACCTGCCTGTCCAAAGACCAAATTTCTGAAGCCGTGCAGATATATCGTTCTTACTATAAGACAAAAGGCATCTATGAAGCTCAACTCTTTCCTCAGATTATAGACTTGCTTGAGGAGTTATCGAGCAGTTATCCACTCTACATCACCACGACAAAGAATACATCTACTGCTCAAGACATGGCAAAAAACTTGGAAATCCATCATTTCTTTGATGGCATTTATGGTTCTAGCCCTGAAGCACCCCATAAGGCAGATGTCATTCACCAAGCCTTGCAGACACATCAACTAGCACCAGAACAAGCCATCATCATCGGAGATACCAAGTTTGATATGCTGGGAGCTCGAGAAACAGGTATTCAGAAATTGGCCATCACTTGGGGATTTGGAGAGCAAGCAGATCTACTAAACTATCAACCTGATTATATCGCTCACAAACCCTTAGAGGTTTTGGCGTATTTTCAATAGCATAGACTGGGTAACAATTCCATTTCAGAAGAAAATGAAGTAATACTCAATGAAAATCAAAGAGCAAACTAGGAAACTAGCTGCGGGCTGCTCAAAACACTGTTTTAAGGTTGTAGATGGAACTGACGAAGTCAGCTCAAAACACTGTTTTGAGGTTGCAGATAGAACTGACGAAGTCAGTAACATATACATACGGCAAGGCGACGTTGACGTGGTTTGAAGAGATTTTCGAAGAGTATAAGTCTCTACATAATAAAACGCATATTACCAAGGTTGTTTAACTTGGTAATATGCGTTTTTCTTTTTTATTCAATGTGGGTTGTTTGATTAGCAAAGGCGATAATAGCTTGCTTCAACTCATCTCCACTGAGAGTGCGGAACTCTCCAATCTTTTGATTGATGGATTCTAAAGGCATGACATTAACCTTACCAACGAAAATCTTATCCATAACTTGATTGTCAACGAGTTCGGTTGATACCAAGAGTTCTTCGTAGAGTTTTTCACCTGGTCGGATTCCAACTTCAACGATTGGAATTTCACTTTCAGTGTGGCCACTTAGAAGCACCATCTTCTTAGCCAAGTCATAAATCTTGACTGGTTTGCCCATATCAAGGATAAAGACTTCCCCATCTTTGGCATAAGCACCAGCATGGATAACCAGACGGCTAGCTTCTGGAATGGTCATAAAGTAACGGGTCATGCGGAAGTCTGTCACAGTTACAGGCCCACCTTCAGCAATCTGACGTTCAAAGACTGGAATGACACTACCACGGCTACCAAGAACATTCCCAAAACGAACTGCACAGTAGGTTGATTGGCTACGTTGGTTAAAACCAGTGACAATCAACTCCGCCACGCGCTTGGTTGCTCCCATAACATTTGGTGGATTGACTGCCTTATCTGTCGAAATCATAACCATCTTAGACACTTTAGCTTCATCAACAGCCTTAGCAACATTGTAAGTTCCACGGATATTGTTTTTGAAGGCTTCTTTTGGATTGCGCTCCATCATAGGAACATGCTTGTGGGCAGCCGCATGATAAACAATAGCAGGTTTGTACTGCTCAAAGACTTGCAACAAACGATCATAGTCTTGAATGTCCGCAATCACAGGTACATAATCAATCCCTTGGAACTTACGAATCAATTCATGATAAACAAGGTAGATTGAGTTTTCCCCATGACCGAGCAAGACAATGCGTTCAGGATTGAAGCGACTAACTTGACGACAGATTTCAGAACCGATTGAACCTCCAGCTCCTGTGACTAAGATGGTCTTACCTGTCAGTTCTGCACCCAGACGCGATTCGTCAAGACGGATTTCCTGACGACCCAAAAGGTCCGTAATATCAATTTTTTGGAAGCCAGTACCTGCTTGGTGAAGGCCCTGAACAACAGTTTCAACCTTAGGCATCTTGTAACATTTGACACCCAGCTTATTACACATCTGCAAGATACGCTCATATTCTGACGGATCCAGCGACGGAATCGCAACGATGACACGCTCGATTTGATGGCGTTTGGCTAATTCAGGCAGATTGTCATAAGAGCCCAAAACAGGAATACCACCAAGTTTTTGACCCTTTTTCTTAGAATCCTTATCCAAAATACCGACCAGTTCTAATTCACTGGTTGGATGTTGGTAACTATCCATAAAGAGAGCCCCACCATCACCGGCACCAATCAAGAAGGTCCGACGGTGTTCTCCATCACCACTACCTTTTTTGCGTCTGGAGTAGATTAACTGCCAAGTAATCCGTGGCAATAAAATCAAGAAGGTACTCAACAAGATAAAGAGAATGATAAAACGGATGGAGAAGAGTGGCAAGAAGGCATAACAGATACTATATGACAAGACACTGCTGGCAGTCACACCAAAAAAGATTTTCATGAAATCCGTAATCTTGCTGTAACGACTAATACTAGCGTTCAACCCCCAAAAACCAATCATCAATTGATAGAACAGGAAGGCCAAACTCGTATAGATAATGTAGTCAACAGGTGCTGGATTAATCAGCCCATAAAATAAAATATAAGATACAATGATGGAAACCACCATACTGAAAATATCAAATATTCCCCAGAAAACCTGCTTTTGTTGTTTATTTAAAATTTCCACCAGATCAATCACATAATCTGTTAGTTTTTTATTCATAGAAATCTACTCCTCCTTAAAAGAGTTTTACTATATTGTTATTATAGCATATTTTGATTTATTTGGCTTATTTTATCCAAATAAATTATTGTTTTCTTGTACTCCTTCTTCCATTTAAATCCTCTAATTAAACCTACAATCGTCCCAAAGCCATAAGCAAAGTGAATGGAAAATAAAAGAAAGGGCATCACAATTAGAAATCCATTTTTATGTTTTAATAAAGTCAGCAAAGTGAGTAATGACAAAAGTAGAAAATAGGCACCTAATAGTAAAGTTATGAATACGAATGTGATCGGTAACAATGCTAGACTAAACACAAGACTCAAAACAAATAAACAAGGAACATAGTGAAATAATGATAAACACTTAAACTGAACATGACTTGTCAAGCCAATCCACAAACCATTTGAATACTTTTGATGCAGCATTTTCTTGAATGTTGGTCGAATATACTGATAAGATAGAATACTTGGGCTATAGCGGATTTTATAACCATGTTCTCGAATTCTATAATGAATATCATTATCTTCAGTTCGGCCAAGTTGCTCATTTACTAAACCAACCTTCTGGAAAACCTCTCGTTTATACATTCCATGAAAAATAGAAGAAACATATCTATCCTCAGAACTATTTCGATAATTGGCAATGCTACTGCCAAACATATTTTCCTCAACAAGATGCAAGGTCTCTGCCCATTTTCCTTTTCCTTCGATAATCGTCGGTCTAGGCCCCCCACAGACAAATTCACCTTGTTGAATAATAGCCACATTGTTCATTACAAAAGTCTCAGTAACTTTTGAATGAGCATCAATTTTTAAAATAAGGTCCCCTACAGAATGTTTAACTCCCAGGTTAAAACCACTAGCTTGATTTTTCTTAGGATTGTTATACAATCTAATTGAGTTAAACTCTGTATCTTCCTTTATAAATTGCTGAATGATAGCTGTGGTCCCATCTGTGGACATAGCATTTATAAATAGAATTTCAATATTCTCTTTAGGATAAGTTTGATTTTTTAAGTCTTCAATTAGACCAGGCAGATATTTTTCTTCATTGTATGCACTGATTACAATGGATACGAGAAGACTTTCAACATTTTGAGTCACTACTACTCTCCTGAATTTTTCCTTCCACCATTCTATCATAATTTTCAAGACTTTCCCATTTTTATCTTGAAAGCCAGAAACCTTACTTGACATTATAGTGAAAAAGCCTTAAAATAAGCTGTTATTAAAATCAGCTAGAAGAGGTATTATATGAAAAAGCAATCACTCTTTTTTGTTCCAGGTATTATCCTGATTGGTGTTTCCTTGCGAACTCCTTTTACTGTTTTACCCATTATTTTGGGAAATATTTCGCAAGGTCTGGAGGTAGAAGTTAGTTCGCTTGGTGTCTTGACCAGCCTGCCTCTCCTTATGTTTACCCTCTTTTCACCATTTTCTACCCGACTGGCTCAGAAAATCGGCTTGGAGCATCTCTTCACCTACAGCCTCTTCTTCTTGACCATCGGCTCACTCATTCGACTAATCAATCTGCCCCTGCTCTATCTAGGAACCTTGATGGTTGGGGCAAGTGTCGCAGTCATCAATGTCCTGCTTCCTAGTCTTATCCAAGCCAATCAACCAAAGAAAATTGGTTTTCTGACCACCTTATATGTAACGTCTATGGGGATTGCAACGGCTCTGGCTTCCTATCTAGCTGTGCCCATTACACAAGCCAGTTCTTGGAAAGGACTTATCCTCCTCCTCACGTTACTCTGTCTAGCAACTTTTTTGGTCTGGCTCCCAAATCACCGCTATAATCATAGACTAGCTCCACAAACCAAACAAAAAAGTCAAATAAAGGTCATGCGTAATAAACAGGTTTGGGCAATTATTATCTTTTCAGGTTTTCAATCCTTGATCTTTTACACCGTCATGACCTGGTTACCTACCATGTCTATCCATGCAGGTCTATCCAGTCACGAAGCTGGCTTGCTGACTTCTATCTTATCTCTGATTAGCATTCCTTTTTCAATGACCATCCCAAGCCTGACAACCAGTTTATCTACTCGCAACCGTCAGCTCATGCTCACTCTGGTTTCACTAGCTGGTGTAGTCGGCATTTCCATGCTCTTTTTCCCAATCAATAATTTCATTTACTGGCTTGCCATCCATCTCCTCATCGGAACCGCAACCAGCGCCCTCTTCCCTTATCTCATGGTCAACTTTTCACTCAAGACAAGCGCCCCTGAAAAGACAGCCCAATTGTCCGGCCTATCTCAAACAGGAGGCTATATCCTAGCAGCCTTTGGGCCAACCCTCTTTGGTTACAGTTTTGACCTGTTCCACTCTTGGGTACCAGCTGTAGCTGCCCTCTTGCTCATCTATATCCTGATGACTGTGGCCCTCTTTACAGTGGACAGAGCGGATAAGATCCTTTAAACTTCTAGTTTTAGCTAGAAGTTTTTTATATATAAAAATTTTACACATTTCTCTTGACAGGGCTTTCTTTTAGATGTACAATGTATGTGTAGAAAAATTATATATAAAAATCTTACACATTAGAAAAGGAGGTTTCCCATGTACTTTCCAACATCCTCTGCCTTGATTGAATTTCTCATCTTGGCTGTACTGGAGCAGGGTGATTCTTATGGTTATGAGATTAGCCAAACCATTAAGCTGATCGCTAATATCAAAGAATCCACACTCTATCCCATTCTCAAAAAATTGGAAGGCAATAGCTTTCTGACAACCTATTCTAGAGAGTTCCAAGGTCGCATGCGCAAATACTACTCCTTGACAAACGGTGGTATAGAGCAGCTCTTGACCCTAAAAGATGAATGGACACTCTATACAGACACCATCAATGGCATCATAGAAGGGAGTATCCGCCATGACAAGAACTGAATACCTGACTCAGCTAGAACTCTATCTCAAGAAACTACCTGAAGCTGACCGTATCGAAGCCATGGACTATTTCAGAGAGCTCTTTGACGATGCTGGAGTCGAAGGAGAAGAAGAACTCATCGCTAGTTTGGGAACTCCCAAAGAAGCGGCCCACGAAGTTCTATCCAATCTTCTCGATAAAAAAATCAATGAAGCACCCGCTCAAAAAAATAACCGACAAATTTTACATATCGCCTTGTTAGCCCTCCTTGCAGCACCTATCGGCATTCCTCTGGGAATCGCCATCCTCGTGCCCCTGTTCGCAATCCTTGTAGCCGCTTTGACTGTCATTCTGGCTTTCTTTGCAGTTTCCATACTGGGTATCATCGGCGGATTCCTATTTTTAGTTGAAAGTTTCACTGTCCTCGCCCAAGCCAAATCAGCCTTTATCTTGATTTTTGGTTCTGGTTTACTGGCTATCGGTGCTTCTTCGCTAGTTTTACTTGGCATTTCCTATGTAACTCGCTTCTTCGGTCTACTCATTGTTCGTCTGGTACAATTTGTTCTTAAAAAAGGAAAGAGAGGTAATCAGCATGCGTAAATGGACAAAAGGAGTTCTCATCTTTGGTGTGGTGACTACCGTTATCGGCTTTATCCTGCTTTTTGTAGGTATCCAATCTGACGGGATTAAGAGCCTACTTTCCATGTCCAAAGAACCTGTCTATGATAGCCGTACGGAAAAGCTAACCTTTGGCAAGGAAGTCGAAAACCTAGAAATTACTCTCCACCAACACGCGCTCACCATCACAGACTCTTTCGATGATCAAATCCACATTTCTTACCATCCATCTCTTTCTGCTCACCATGATCTTATCACCAATCAGAACGATAGAACTCTGAGTCTCACTGATAAGAAACTGTCTGAAACTCCGTTTCTCTCTTCTGGAATTGGTGGGATTCTTCATATCGCAAGTAGCTACTCTAGTCGTTTTGAAGAAGTTATTCTCCAGCTACCAAAAGGGAGAACTCTAAAAGGGATCAACATCTCAGCCAATCGCGGACAAACCACCATCATAAATGCTAGTCTTGAAAATGCGACCCTCAATACAAACAGCTATATCCTCCGAATTGAAGGAAGTCGTATCAAAAACAGTAAACTCACAACACCCAATATCGTTAATATCTTTGATACAGTTCTTACAGATAGTCAGCTAGAGTCAACAGAGAATCACTTCCACGCTGAAAATATCCAAGTCCATGGTAAGGTTGAACTGACTGCCAAAGATTATCTCAGAATCATCCTAGGCCAGAAAGAAAGCCAACGAATTAACTGGGACATCTCAAGTAACTACGGTTCTATCTTCCAATTCACAAGAGAAAAGCCTGAATCAAGAGGTACGGAATTAAGCAACCCTTACAAAACTGAAAAAACCGATGTCAAGGATCAACTCATTGCGAGATCTGATGATAATATTGATCTAATATCCACACCAAGCAGACGTTGACAAAAACGCTTACATCTGCTACTATGGAAGCATATTTATCTAACCAAAAGGAGGTTCTACCATGAAACAAGAATGGTTTGAAAGTAATGATTTTGTAAAAACAACAAGCAAGAACAAGCCTGAAGAGCAAGCTCAAGAGGTTGCAGACAAGGCTGAAGAAACGATAGCCGATTTCGATACACCAATTGGAAAAAATACTCAAGTAGAGGAGGAAGTCTCTCAAGCTGAAGTCGAACTGGAAAGCCAGCAAGAAGAGAAAATTGAAACTCCTGAAGTCGGTGAAGCGAGAACAGAAATAGAAGAAAAGAAGGCATCTAATTCTACTGAAGAAGAGTCAGACCTTTCTAAAGAAACAGAAAAAGTCACTATAGCTGAAGAGAGCCAAGAAGCTCTTCCTCAGCAAAAAGCAACCACGAAAGAGCCACTTCTTATCAGTAAATCTTTAGAAAGTCCTTATATCCCCGACCAAGCTCCAAAATCTAGGGATAAATGGAAAGAGCAAGTGCTTGATTTTTGGTCTTGGCTAGTGGAAGCGATCAAATCTCCTACAAGTAAGTTTGAAACAAGTATCACACACAGTTACACAGCCTTTCTCTTGCTCATTCTGTTTTCTGCATCTTCCTTTTTCTTTAGTATCTATCACATCAAACATGCTTACTATGGACATATAGCAAGCATTAACAGTCGCTTCCCTGAGCAGCTAGCTCCTTTAACTCTTTTTTCTATCATCTCTATCCTAGTAGCGACAACACTCTTCTTCTTTTCATTCCTCTTGGGTAGTTTCGTTGTGAGACGATTTATCCACCAGGAAAAGGACTGGACGCTAGACAAGGTTCTCCAACAATATAGTCAACTCTTGGCAATTCCAATCTTCCTCACTGCTATTGCTAGTTTCTTTGCTTTCTTTGATAGCCTACGATTTACAGCCCTCTTGTGTGTGATTAGCATTGGAATCATTCTGCTTGCCAGTCTCCATATCATTACAAGACCAAGTCAAGCAAGTGAAACCGACTCCTTCTATCAATTATTCTTGTCTGTCCTTGTGAACGGAGTTATTATCCTCCTCTTCTTTGTAGCTGAAGTGGCACTGATTGGAGATTATCTTCGTATCTTGGCCTTTCTTTAAAATTCAATCCTGTCATCCTTGGCAGGATTTTTTCTATGTCAAAAAAGCAAGTCGATTGACCTGCTTCTGCTTTACTTTTCTTGTGCTAATGTTTTAAAATCTTGTCCTAGGATGGGTTGTATTTCTAATTGATTGGCGTCTAGCTGGTGGTAAAAAGATGGGGGTAACACCTCTAAGAATTTTGCATAGTCCAAGCGAGCTATGGATTCATAGTCTTCTGGTTTAGAGCCGTCTCCTGTGATTTGAACCAAGTCAATCTCCCACTGGACTTCCTTATCCACCAATTGCTCAATATAGGCTGCAGGAACAAACGGTTCTCTCGGTAAAACTGTCTTAACTCCTTGAGCTAGATAGTAAACGCCATGCACTTTTCCTTCTCCATCCTGATAGAAGGAAACTCTCGCAAAGTAGGCATCTGTCTCTTGAACCGCACGCATACGCGCTTCAAACTGAGCCAAGCCATCTGCCTCTAAAAAGCTTTTCAAGTTCTCACGACTAAAGAAAATAGGATTAAAAATTCCTTGGCAAATCGTAAAACGAGCTACAGGGTCTGCTAGATAGGCTTGAATACTTGCTTGGAAATAAGCTTCAAAATCAAAACCATCTAGCCCTTCAATATCAGTCCCTGTATAAGCAAGCAAAGCATCTAAAAATGACTTGATAATCTGCCAGTCTGTCTTTGTTAGTAGGTCAGGAAGATCGACACGGTAAGCCTTTTGACCATCAGCATAACTGACCTTAAAAAGAAATTGTGATTGCCCCACTATCGCACACTCAATATACTCGAGACGATTAAGAGGCTGACGGAGATAGACTACATCATAGCTATGTGACTCCAAACCGTCTAGCAAGGCCAAGATCGACTTGGCATTCAAAATCTCTTGTTCTCCTAAAATGCTCTGTTTATTTGGAATAAAAAATGTTTTTGCCATAACTGGACTCCTTTGAAATCGTTTACATACAGTATACCTTATTTTTCTGAAAGATACAAAAACAAACTTTATACTCTTCGAAAATCTCTTCAAACCGCGTCAGCTTCGCCTTGCCGTAGATATATGTAACTGACTTCGTCAGTCTTATCTACAACCTCAAAGCAGTGCTTTGAGCAGCCTGCGGCTAGCTTCCTAGTTTGCTCTTTGATTTTCATTGAGTATTAGATTTTTGAGTACAAAGCATAGAAAAACAGCCCCTGAGGACTGTTTGATCTTATACAGTAGCTGCTTGATCCAAGCTTTCACCGATAGCGGCTAGACGCTCGATAACTTCAGCTTGTGTCAATTCATTTTTTGAAACATAGCGGTTACGTGGGTGAACACGGCACTCATGTGAGCATCCACGAAGGTACTTGTCTTCATTTTCTTCTGATGTCAAGATACGACGGTTACAGAAGGGATTTCCACAGTTGACATAACGTTCACATGGTGTTCCATCAAACCAGTCTTTCCCTACGATGGTTGGGTTGACATGGTTGACATCAACGGCGATACGCTCGTCAAATACGTACATTTTCCCATCCCAAAGCTCACCTTGAACTTCTGGGTCTTTACCGTAAGTTGCGATTCCTCCGTGCAATTGGCCGACATCTTTGTAGCCTTCACGGACCATCCAGCCTGAGAATTTCTCACAGCGAACGCCACCTGTACAGTAAACCACGACACGCTTGTCCATGAATTTTTCCTTGTTGTCACGGACCCATTGTGGTAACTCACGGAAGTTGCGAATATCTGGGCGAATAGCCCCACGGAAATGTCCTAGATCGTACTCATAATCGTTACGTGTGTCAAGGACAACGGTATCTTTATCAAGAAGCGCTTCTTTGAACTCTTTTGGAGACAAGTAAGCACCTGTTGTTTCAAGTGGGTTGATGTCATTGTCAAAGTCGTTGTCTTCCAAACCAAGGTGGACAATTTCTTTCTTGTAGCGAACAAACATCTTCTTGAAGGCTTGTTCATTTTCTTCGTCAATCTTGAACCAGAGATCTTCCATACCTGGGAGGCTGTGAACGTAGTCCATGTATTTTTGAGTTGTTTCATAGTCACCTGAAACTGTTCCGTTAATTCCCTCATCAGCGACTAGGATACGGCCTTTAAGGCCGATTGATTTACAGAAAGCCAAGTGGTCTGCAGCAAATTGCTCTGCATTTTCAATTGGAGTATAAAGGTAGTAAAGTAAGACACGAATATCTTTTGCCATAAGATTTGTTCTCTTTTCTATTCTTAAATTTTCTAAATTTTTTATTTATCTACACTAGTATACCTGCTTGAGAAAACGAATGCAATTTATTTGACTGGAAATTGTAGAGGGTTCTCGAAATTTCCTGAATGGTTAAAATAAGGACAAGAGAAAACATGGATATCTATATCCTTGTGCCAAAAAAACCAATGCCCTCCCCAGACCAACCTGAGGAAAGCAGTGATTCTTATTTTAGGAGTTAGGAATGAATACACGAAATCAATTTAGCTGATTATTTTTTGTTTTTCAAGAATTCATCGTATTGTTTTTGCATTTCGTTCAATACTTTTTCGTAGGCACCTTCAGATTTCAATTTTTCCATCAATTCTGGAATAGCTTTATCTGGGTCTACAGTACCAGTGTTGATAGCTGTATCAAATTGTTGCATTGTGTTAGCAATAGCTGAGATTTCAGATTTCACATTGTCAGTATTGAAGATAAATCCAAGCGCTGGAGATTCTTTAGCTTCTGCCAATTCTTTCTTAGAATTTTCGATTTGTTGGTCTGTAACGTTTTCGTTGATGTAAAGGATCCAGTTGTTACCAGTGTTCCATCCACCCATGTGAGTGTTTCCTTTGTAGCCATCAAGAACGCGAACACGGTTTTCTTTACCTTCAATTTTTTCCCAGTTCTTGCCTTCTGGACCGTAAACAAGACCGTTCAAGAGTTCTGGATTCGTATTCAAGAGGTTCAAGATTTCCATTGATTTTTCTTTGTTCTTAGAGTTGTTTGAGATGACAAAGTTAGCAACTTGTGTTGTTTGGTTTTTCTTGATGAAGTTAGTAATTGGTTTGATTTGGATATCTTTGTTGGCAACACGTGAAAGCAAGCTGTTACCGTAGTCAGCTGGTCCTACTGTTTCTTCACGAACGAACCAAGTATCTTGTTGAAGGTCAAAGGAAGTATCGCTTGTTGCGACGTCTTTTGGAATGTAGCCAGCTTCATAGAATTTGTGAAGAGTCTTCAAGTGTTCTTTGAAACGAGGCACTTCGTAACGGTTTACAACTTTAGTAGTATCGCCTTCAAGGTCGATAACGAATGGAAGACCGTTTGCTACTGGGTAGTCAAAGTTATCAGATGGGATGAAAACTTTACCAATAGCAAATGGTACTACGTCTGGAGCTTTTTCTTTAATTTGTTTCAAGACTGGCTCAAGAGTTTCGTAAGAAGTAACACCTGAAATATCGATACCATATTTAGCAAGGAGAGTTCCGTTGAAGGCAAAGTTTTGAGATGATGCAACGTTGGCTGCAACTGGAACAGCGTAAATCTTACCATTTACAGTATTACCCTTGATGTAAGCTGGGTCAAGTGCTTTGTAAAGGTCTTTACCTTCTTTTTTGTACAATTCTGTCAAGTCAGCGTAAGCACCTTTTTGAGCATTTACAATATAGTTATCTGCAAAGGCAATATCATAGTTTTCACCAGATGATGTGATAACTGACATTTTCTTACCATAGTCACCCCAGCCAAGGTATTGGATATCCAATTTGGCACCAACTTTTTCTTCAATGATTTTGTTGGCATTTGCTAACAATTCATCCAAGTTGTCTGGTTTGTCACCGATTTGGTACATTTTGATAACAGGTTTGTCACCTGAATCAGCAGCTTTTTTGCTGTTACCTGTCAAATTTCCACAAGCAGCAAGACCTGCAGCCAGAGCGACTACACTAGCAGATGCAAAAGCATATTTTTTCCAGTTTTTCATGATAAAAACTCCTTTTTTTATTTTTAAACTTATAAACAATGTAATGATCTTATACTCAATGAAAATCAAAGAGCAAACTAGAAAACTAGCCGCAGGCTGTACTTGAGTACGGCAAGGCGACGTTGACGCGGTTTGAATTTGATTTTCGAAGAGTATTAACTTCACACAAGGGAAGTTGGGAACTGAGAAATGTTATTTCTCAATAAGCACTATTCTTTCACACCACCGATAGTCAAACCTTTTACAAAGTAGCGTTGGAAAAATGGATACAAAATCGCGATTGGAAGGGTTGCAACCACAACCATGGCCATACGACCTGTTTCTTTCGGTAGAGCAACTCCCAGTTGACCAGTCAAGCCGACCGCTTTGGCAATGTAGTCCATATTTTGTTGGATTTGCATGAGCAAATATTGCAATGGATACAAGTTGTCACTCTTGATGTAAAGAAGGGCGTTGAACCAGTCATTCCAGAAACCAAGAGCTGTCAAAAGCGTGATGGTTGCGATACCTGGTAGTGACAATGGCAAACAGATTTGGAAGAAAATCCGGGCCTCACTGGCACCATCGATACGAGCCGATTCGAGAATGGCTTCTGGAATGGTCTTCTTGAAGAAGGAACGCATCAAGATGATATTGAATGGTGAGAGAAGCATTGGAACAATCAAGGCCCAAACAGTGTCACCAAGCTGAAGTACACGGGTCACCATGATATAACCTGGTACCAAACCAGCGTTGAACAACATACTGAGAAGGACGAAGATGGTAAAGAATCTGCGATACTTAAAGGTTGTCCGTGAAATAGCGTAGGCATAGGTTGTTGTGATAAAGACATTTGTCAATGTCCCAACTACGGTTACAAAGACAGAGATGAAGAGGGCTTGTAGGATTTTATCCTTAAACTGTGCCAAAAACTCAAAACCGTCTAAGCCAAATTGGGATGGGAAGAAGCTATAGCCGTATTGGAGGAGGCTTTTCTCGTCTGTCACTGAAATAATGATAACGAATACAAATGGTAGGATACAAGAGAGGGCAATCAAACCCGAAATGATACTGAAGAAGATATCTGCTTTCTTACTGAAGGAGTGAATGCCGACATTATCAATTTTTTCTTTTTTAATTTTCTTTTTTGCCATATTCTCCTCCTTTCTAGAACAAAGCTGAGTTTGGATCGACTCGTCTTGCAAGCAAGTTTGATAGGATAACCAGAATCAAACCAACAACGGATTGGTAAAGACCGGCTGCTGCAGCCATACCGATATCTGCTGTCTGAGTCAAACCATTAAAGACATATACGTCCAAAACGTTGGTTACATTGTAAAGCTGACCAGCATTGTGTGGGATTTGATAGAAGAGACCGAAGTCTGCGCGGAAGATATTTCCGACTGCAAGGATGGTCAATACAGTTACAAGCGGAGTCAACTGAGGAATGGTTACGTTGCGAATACGTTGCCACTTGCTAGCTCCGTCCACTGTCGCTGCTTCGTAGTAGGTTGGATCAATTCCCATGATCGTCGCATAGTACATGACACTGCTATATCCAAAGCCTTTCCAAATACCTAGGAAAAGTAGGAGATAGGGCCAGATGCCCAGGTCAGCGTAGAAATTGACTTCTTTGAGACCAAGACTTTCCAATAGATGATTGAACACCCCTTTATCAATATTTAGGAAGGCATCTGTAAAGAAACTAATGATAACCCAAGACAAGAAGTAAGGGAACAACATAGAAGTTTGAAAAATCTTCACCATTCTCTTAGAACGGAGCTCGCTGAGGATAATGGCAATCCCTACAGATACAACTAAACCTAGAAAGATAAAGCCAAGATTGTAGAGGACAGTATTTCGTGTGATAATAAAGGCGTCTCTTGAACTAAATAAGAATCTGAAATTATCGAGTCCGACCCATTTACTATTTATGATACTATCTATGAAACCATTACTGGTCATGTGGTAGTCTTTGAAGGCAACCACGTTCCCAAATACTGGAATGTAAAAGAATAGAATCAACCAGAGTGCCCCTGGCAAAACCATCAAGAGAAAGATCCAGTTGTCTCTCAAGGTTTTTGAAAACTTATTCATAATTTCCTCCCTTTTTATTTTGATATCCATCTAAAAATTCTTTTTTAGACTTTTGATAACGATTACATTATTAGTATACTCCTATTTGCAGGTTAGGTTAAACTCCTAATTATAGAAAAAACTCCACAAATTATGTAGCAGATTTAAAACTTTATCACCACTATCAAACAAATGTCCTAAATCAATTGTTTATTTTATCTCTATTAGCCCAGTGATGGCGTCACTCTGTTATAAGCATCCAACAACGGGGTATACTGAAAAATCTCCAGACTAGGGAACTCAGCGATAGTTCCTAATCTGGAGATTTTTAATATGTTATTAGGCGTTTGCTTTCAACTTAGCAATAACCTCTTTAAGATTATCAATCAACTCTGCTTCAGTATGCTCAGAGCCTTTTTCATCTGCCAAGAACAAAACTGCTTTTTGAAGTTCTTCTTGAGAGTTTTCAAGGACATCCTTATCTGCTGTTTCAAGGTTTGAGTCTTTAAGAAGTTTACTTAATTCCTTGGCTAATTTCTTGAGTTTGATTTGCAGACTCATCTTTGACTGTTTGCAAGATATCACGTAAACCTTGCTCTGTCAAACTATCATCTGCAAAAGCTTTCTTAGCCTCTGCCAAAACCAGACGTGCTGAATCTGTGGTAGGATTCGATACACCTGTCAATGATCTCAAAAGATTTTCTAAGGTTTGAGTCTGCTTACTAATACTAGACTAAAATCAAAAAGCATTATATAACAGTGATATGAAATCAACTAAAGAAGAAATCCAAACCATCAAAACACTTTTAAAAGACTC